>Ga0209565_1000407_pt1 | contig 35850 bp, 34 predicted proteins | sample Araplaol_mTSA_r2_2_FD_184283 | JGI IMG/M metagenome (GOLD analysis project Ga0209565, IMG submission 184283) | Arabidopsis root microbial communities from North Carolina, USA - plate scrape MF_Col_mTSA_r2 (SPAdes) (version 3) | ecosystem: Host-associated > Plants > Roots > Endosphere | place... | reverse complement strand
CGGCGACCAGCTTCATGAGGCCGGCGATTTCGTCGAGTTCGATGGCGTCCTGCACGCTGAGCTTGTTGTCGCGCAGGAAGCGCGTCACCAGCCTCCCGCCAAAAGAGGTGCGCTCATAGCGCAAAAAGGGCTGGGTTTCGAGCAGTTTGCGCCAGTCCCGGCCCTTGCTGTCTTTGGGGGCCAGCAGCTTGAAGGGCTCGCGCATCAGAGGCTGCCAGCTCATCTCGGGCAGGATGCCGAAGGGCGGCCGGATCATGATGGCCGCGTCGATCTCGGCGCTGTCGAGTTGGTCCATCAGCTTCATCGAAACACCGGGGATGATGTTGACGAGCAGCCTGGGATTGTCTTTGCGCAGCGAAGCCAACGCGCGCGGCAACACCGAGGATTGCACGGAGGCAATGGCGCCTATGCGCAAGGTGCCGGCGAGCTCTTCATCGCCGCCCGCATCGCCCAGTTTTGAGTACAGCGCCACAATCTCTTCGGCGCGCGCGAGCACCCTGGCGCCGGCTTCATTGAGCGCGGCGGAACGCCGCGTGCGGTCGAAAAGCGCGAAGCCCAGCGATTCTTCCAGCCGCTGGATCTGGCTGCTCACGGCGGACTGGGTCAGGCCTATCTGTTCGCCGGCCGCGGAAAAACCGCCGTGGCGCACGACCGCGATCAGGGTTTTGAGCTCGGTGATCATGGGGGAGGGTTTTAATTCATCGAAAATACCGATTCTCAGGCTGAATATATATCGTTTTTCAAACTCCATGAATCGCCCTAAAGTAAGGCTTTCACGATTCCTCAAGGCTCACGATGACCGCACCCCACACCGCCGCCCCCGCCAAAGTTCTTCCGCCGTTCCACCTGGCCTTCCCCGTCCACGACCTGGCCGTGGCGCGCCGGTTTTATGGCGAGCTGCTGGGCTGCTCCGAAGGCCGCAGCTCCAATGAATGGGTGGATTTCAATTTCTACGGCCACCAGATCGTGGCCCACCTGGCGCCCGAAGAATGCGGACACCGCCAGACCAGCGCGGTGGACGGCCACAACGTTCCGGTCCGCCATTTCGGCGCGATTCTGTCGCTGCCCGAGTGGGACGCGCTGGCCGCACGCCTGAAGGCGGGCGGCACGAAATTCGTCATCGAGCCTTATGTCCGCTTCAAGGGCGAGCCGGGCGAGCAGGCCACCATGTTTTTCCTGGACCCCTCCGGCAACGCCATCGAGTTCAAGGCCTTCGCCAGCCTGGACAATCTTTTTGCCAAGTGACATGGGCCATTTCAGGGAAGTCGCCCTGCAGCACGCGAGCCGGCTGATCAACCACGGCCCCACGGTGCTGGTGACCAGCGCGCACGGCGGAGCCCGCAATGTGATGGCCGCCGCCTGGTCCATGCCGGTGGAGTTCGTGCCACCGCGCATTTCCGTGGTGATCGACAAGAAAACCTACACGCGTGAGCTCATCATGGCCAGCGGCGGCTTCGGCATCTGCATCCCGGGCAGCACCCTGGCCGCCTTGACGCATGCGGTGGGCAGCGAGTCCGGGCGCGATATCGACAAGTTCGCGCACTACGGCCTGAAGGCCCGCAGCGGTCCGGTCCTGGGCCTTCCCTTGCTGGAAGAGGGCTGCGCGGCCTGGCTGGAGTGCCGGCTGATCCCCGAGCCGCACACCGAGGACGCCTACGACACCTGCTTCGCGGAAGTCGTGGCCGCGGCCGCCGATGAACGTGTGTTCCAGAATGGGCACTGGCGCTTCGGTGACGACAACCGCGCGCTGCAGACCATTCACCACCTGGGCGGCGGCAATTTTGTCAGGTCGGGCAGGATGTTTTATGCGGGTGACGCCGCGACGGCGCGGCCTTCAGGCTCGCAGTAAACATGGGCGTTTGAATCAGGACTGGGCCTTCAGCGCGAAGGTAATATTGCCCAATAACGTCCATATAGACGAAGGTAGTATTGACTAATAGTCCCCGCAGAGTATCTTGTGCTTTGCCTTTTGTGCGCTTTGCGCGCTTCTGCCTGATACTGACCTGCCGATACTACGCTTGCGCAACATCCAGACTGGTGGATGAGCGCATCCAAGCGAGGAACTCCCAGCATGAGAACGTCTATGCGTATGCTCGATGTGGCGAAGGACTCCGCGACTGACATTGCCGCAGTGGTCGTACAGCCTTCTGAGCGGGGCGGCAGCTTGCCTGGCACAGATGTTTTCTACCATGCCGGTGCGGTCACCGAGCAATGCCGGCAAGCCTTGCTCGGGCACGCCCCGGCCACGATTTGGTTGACCGGATTGAGCGGTGCGGGAAAGTCCACGCTCGCGTACGCACTGGAAGCCATGCTGCTGGATCTCGCCCACCCTTGTTTCGTTCTGGACGGGGACAACCTCCGGCATGGACTGAGCAAAGACCTGGGATTTTCTGCGCCAGACCGGCGTGAGAATATTCGACGCACGGCCGAAGTCGCGCGCATCATGAATGAAGCCGGATTGATCGTGATCACAGCCTTGATTTCGCCGTTCCGGGACGACCGGAAAATGGCGCGAGCCATCATCGGCGATGCGCGATTTGTTGAAGTCCATGTCAGCACGCTGGCAACCGTCTGTGAACAGCGCGACCCGAAAGGGCTGTATGTGCGGGCACGCGCCGGACAGCTAGCGGAATTCACCGGCATCTCGTCTCCCTACGAAATACCGCTCATACCTGATTTGGTGCTCGACACCGGCGCATTGCCCTTGAAAGATTCGACCCAGACCTTGCTCGACCTTGTTGCGGAACGTTGCTTCAAATGAGCCGCAACACAAAGCGGCCCTCATGACCGACGGGCCGAAAATTTCTTTAGCCCTTGTGCGCTGAATATTTCAGCTGACTCAATGTAAGCAACAACAGGAGCAGGCCTATGGAGGTAGCGGAAGCAAAGGATGCCGGCGCCCTTGTGCGCTCTCGCCCACGGCCCGTGCTGATGATCCCGCTGCGGCGCTGCGGCAGCCATGCGCTGCGCTTGCGCCTGAGCTTCAATCCAGACTTTTACTCGCCCTATCCCTTGCACATCGTGGATTTCATGCCCTTGGTGCCGCTCTATGGCGATCTTTCCGATGACCGGGCGTATTTCCGCCTGGTGGTGGACGTGGTGGGTTTGCAGGCGGCAAGCCCGGTCAAGTGGTCAAACGTGGTGTTTGATCCGAGGCAGGTATTTGAGGCGATACGCCTCGAGAGGCGCAGCGTGCATCGCGTCGTCTGGGAATTGCTGCTGCGCGCCGGGGAGCTGCATGGTGCGAGCATCGTCATGGATAAATCACTTGACAGCGTGCACTACGCGGACGAGCTGATGAGCCTGTTTCCGCAACTGCTGTTCCTCAATGTCGTGCGGGATCCGCGCGCGCAGGTGGCATCCATGACCCGCGCCATCATCCACGATTTCGATGCCGCCCTGAACGCGAAGGCATGGGTTGATGCGTATCGTGTGGCGCGGTCACTGGCGGAGCGCTACCCGGAACGGGTGCTTACCGTGCGTTATGAGGACTTTCTTGCCGATCAGGAGAGCACCTTACGCCAGATCTGCCGCTTCTTCGGCATCGAGTACCTGCCGCAAATGCTGGATGTCACGCGTTCGCACGAGGCGCAGCAGCTCTCCCATATGTCGGCGCTCTGGGCTTCGAATTGTTTCGCGCCGATAGCCGCCAACACGGACAAGTTCAAAACGCAGCTTTCGCTGAAAGAAATCGAAGTGATCGAGACCTTGGCGCGCGACTACATGGCGCTTTATGGCTATGAACTGATGACGGATGCGCAGGCAGAGATCAGCGACAGCATGATGGCGCGCTCCCGCGAACGTTCCGAGATAGCGAAGCGGCGCGCCTGGCAGGATCTGGAGCAGGGCGATTACCGGGATTTCATTTTGCGCCGTTTCCGGTCAGACTACCTGCAGCAGGTACGCAATCGCCTGGACGATTTGCCGATGGCCGTTGCGGGCAACGCAGGTAACGCAGGCGATGCGGCTCGCATGGCGTGAAATTTTTCAATAGCGAACGTGGCGAAATTGCATACGGAACGAAAAGACTTCGATGAAACATTGGCAATTCGGCGGCATCAAAGGAAAACTCCTCGTTGGCCTGGGTTCCATGCTGGGATTCACCGCCTTGGTCGCCATCACGGGCGTGTGGTGGATCATGAAGCTGGAGCGCGTCAACGACGAGGCGGTTGACGCGGGACTGACGGTGGAGCGGCAGATCAAGGAATGGCACCGCTTGACGCGGGCCAATACCTTGCGGACGCTGCTTTTGCTCAAAACCAATGACCCGGTACTGGAAAAGGAAGTTCGCGTCGAGATCGACGAAACGGTCAAAAAAGTCAACGGCATCCTGCGCAAACTGGATGCGGCCTTGCACGATGACCCGATTGTGGAAACCTTTTCCGCGGCAACCGAGCGGCGCCTGCAATACCAGAAGATCCGCGCCGACGCATTCCAGGCCAAAAAGGCCGGCGACGAGCGCGAAGTCAGCCGCATCATCGAGCAGGAACTGATGTATGCGCAGAACAGCTTTCAGGCCGCGGTGCAACAGCTGTCCGACGAGCAGGTCGCGCATATGCAGGAACTGGTCGCGAGCAACAATGCGCAATCGGAACGGGCGCGATTCATTGTTGCGGTCTCCACGTCCATCGCGTTCGTCCTGGCGCTGCTGTTCTGGCTGGTGGCGCACAAACGCTCCAGGGAGGTTGAGCGCTCGCTGAACCACCAGCTGTCGGAAAGCACGGAACTGCAGCAGGCCATCCTGGATAGCGCCAATTTCTCCATCATCTCGACGGATATCAACGGAGTGATCCGCCTGTTCAACAATGGGGCGCATCGCATGCTGGGTTATTCAGCCAGCGAGCTCTTCGCCCGGCATACACCCGACTTGCTGCACGACGAAACCGAAATGGCAGAGCGCGCGCGGCAGCTAAGCCTTGAACTGGGACAACCGGTCAAAGCCGGTTTTGAAGCGCTCGTTGCCAGGGCGCGCGGCGGCTTGGCGGACGAGCGGGAATGGACTTATATCCGCAAGGACGGCAGCCGTTTACCTGTCATGGTATCGGTCACAGCGCTGAGGGATGAGCAGCTCGCGCTGACGGGTTTTCTTTGCGTTGCCTACGACCTGATAGAGCGCAAGAGGGTCGAAAACATGAAAAATGAATTCATTTCGACGGTCTCGCACGAATTGAGGACCCCGCTCACCTCCATTCGCGGCTCGCTCGGGCTGATCTTCGGCGGCGTGGGCGGCGAGTTGCCCGAGGCCGTGAAGAACCTGGTGGGCATCGCCAAGAGCAACTGTGAGCGCCTGATCCGGCTGATCAACGACATGCTGGACAGCGAGAAGATCGAGTCCGGCAAGATGCGCCTGGACCTGCAGGTCATCGATCTCAGGCCGCTGATCCAGCAGGTGCTGGCCGCCAACGAGGGTTTCGCGGGCCAATACGGCGCGACCTTGCGGCTGCAGGCGCCCGATGCGCCGCTGCAGGTGCGCATTGACGGGGACCGCATGATCCAGGTGCTGACCAACCTGCTGTCCAATGCGGTGAAATTTACGCCAGCGGGCGGGGTCGTGGAGGTGCGGGTGTCGCGCGTGGCCCAGGGTGTGCGAGTCGAAGTGGTGGACAGCGGCCCCGGTATTCCGCAGGAGTTTCGCGGCCGCATCTTCCAGAAATTTTCGCAAGCGGATTCTTCCGACACCCGGCAAAAAGGCGGGACCGGTCTCGGTCTCAACATTTCCAAGGCGCTCATCGAGAAGATGGGCGGCAGCATAGGCTTTAACAGTACGCTGGGCACGGGCACCACCTTCTTCTTCGAGATACCCGAATGGCAGAGTCCGGTGCCGCAGCTGCAGCCGTTCCGGGCCAAGGCTGATTCTTTCCAGCCGCGCATCCTGGTTTGCGAGGACGACCCCGACGTGGCCAGGCTCATCAGCATGATGCTGGCCAAGGCGGGATTTGAGGCCGAGATGGCCTACAGCGCTGAACAGGCTTTGGCCTGCCTCGCGCAGGGCAGCTACGATGCCGTGACCGTGGACCTGAAGCTGCCCGGCCAGAACGGTATCGCCTTCATCAGTGCGCTGCGCGACAACGAAAGCACTCGCAAGCTGCCGGTCGTGGTGGTCTCAGCCCTGGCCGAGGAAGGGCGGCTGGAGTTCAACCACAAACCCCTCACGGTTTCGGACTGGCTGCAAAAGCCGATTGATGAAGATCTGCTGGTCCTCAGCGTACGCCGGGCCGTCGCCGGCATACAGGCCGGCAAGCCGCGCATACTGCATGTGCAAGCCGATCTCGATATCCAGCGCATCGTGGCCGCGGTGGCCCAGGATTTCGCCAACTTCACATCTGCCGCCACGCTGCACGAAGCCCGCGCCCTGCTGCGGGAGCAGCCCTTTGACCTGGTGCTGCTGGACCTGGGGCCGGGCAAGGAGTCAAGCTGGGACCTGGTCGAGGATATTGACGCGCTCGATCCGCGGCCCCCGGTGATTGTGTTTTCGCCCAGCGACACGGAGCTGACGGAAGATAAGCGGGCCGAGGCGGTCCTGCTCAAGGCCCGTACCTCCAGCATGGAGCTGTTAAGCACCATCCAGCGTATTCTGCAGATTCCCGCAGACCCTCCCGTCGTCCCCAACCCCTGAGAGCAGCCCCCTGCGAACACCGCCGCGAGACGAGCCGGACAAAAAAATCCCGCAGTTCTCATGCGGGATGAAGTTGTCACCACCAAAGTGACAGGAGAGACAACCGGGAGAAATTCAGCGGGCCGTGCTCAATCCGCCTGAATGTTCGCGGCCTTGACAACCTTGGCCCATTTGGCGAGGTCGGACTTGATCAATGCGGCGTATTCCTGGGGTGTGCCGCCCTGGATTTCTATGCCGGCGGCCTCGAGCTTGGCTTTGACGTCGGGCAATTTGAGCGCCGCGTTGATCTCGGCATTGAGCCGGGTGACGACGGCCGGCGGCGTGCCGGCCGGCGCGAGGAAACCGCCGTTGGTGTTGGCGTCATAGCCCTTGAGTCCCTGCTCGTCGGCCGTCGGGACGTCCGGCAGCGACAAGGCTCGCTTGCGTGTCGACACGGCGAGCGCCCGGACGTTGCCGGCCTTGACCTGCGACTGGATGGCGCTGATGGTGTCTATGTACAGCGCGGTGCGGCCCGCCAGCAAATCCGGGTGGGCGGCCGAAGAACCTTTGTAGGGCACCAGCAGCATCTGCGCGCCACTGGCCATGCGAAACATCTCGGCCGCCATTTCCTGGGCGCTGCCGCGGCCCGAGGTGGCCACCTTGGCCTGCTCGGGGTTGGCTTTCATCCAGGCGACGAACTCGGGCAGGGTCCTGGCCGGAATCTGCGGGTACATGGCAAACACCAGCGGAACCTCGTGGGTGTAGACGATGGGCTCAAAGCTTTTTTCCGGGTCCCAGCCGAGGTTTTTGAACAGGAATTTGTTGGTGTTGTGGCTGCCGCCCACGATGCCTATGGTGTAGCCGTCTGGCGCTGACTTGGCGAGGACTTCGGTGCCCAGGTTGTTGGAGGCGCCGGGCCGGTTGTCGACGATCACCGGCTGCCCCATGGAGGCCGCCATCTTGTCGCCGACGACCCGGGCAATGGTGTCTATGGCGCCGCCGGGCGGCGCGGGCACGATGATCTTGATGGCGCGCGTGGGGTAGGCCTGGGCGATGGCCAGGGCCGGGACCAGCGCCAGCGAGGCCGAAACGGCAAAGGCCTTGATGAGTGTCGTGCGTTGCATGTTTGTCTCCTTGTATGTGGGGGGCATCCGCTCAGCCTTCACCTTATTGCGTGGTGATCTTGCGGCTGCGGATGATCTGGGCGTAGCGGCTTTTGTCCGCTGCAATCAGTTTGGAGAATTCCTGCGGCGAGGTGGTGCGCGGCACGGCCCCCAGCGAGGCGAAACGCGCCTTGACCGCTTCGTCGGCCATGACGGCGCGCACGTCGGCGGCGATCTTCTCCACCAGATCGGGCGGCGTGCCCGCGGGCGCCAGCAAACCTATCCATGAAATCGCGTTAAAGCCCGGGAGCGCGCTTTCGGCAAGGGTGGGCACATCGGGCAGGGCGGCGACGCGCTTGTCGCCGGTCACGGCCAGGGCGCGAAGTTTGCCGGCCTTGATGTGGCCCGAAGCTTCCAGCACGGTCATAAAAGACAGCTGCACATGGCCCGCGATGAGGTCGGCGATAGCCGGCCCGCCGCCGCGGTAGGGCACGTGCAGGATGAAAGTGCCGGTCTGGTCCTTGAACATCTCGGCCGCGAGGTGGGGTGCGCCGCCGGCGCCTGAGCTGCTGTAGGTCAGCTGGCCGGGCCTGGACTTGGCCTGCGCAATGAATTCGGCGGCCGTCTTCGCGGGCACCGCCGGGTTGACCATCATGGCCAGCGGCAGTTCGGCCACCAGCGACACCGGGGCAAAGGCGCTGTCCGGGTCATAGGGCAGCTTGGGGTACAGCGAGGGGTTGATGGCCTGGGTGCCGATATTGCCCAGCAGCAAGGTGTAGCCGTCGCGTGGCGCCTTGGCCACGAAGTCGGCGCCAATCTGCCCGGCCGCGCCGCCCTTGTTGTCGACGATCACGGGCTGGCCCCAGCGTTTGGCCAGTTGCTCGGCAATGATGCGGCCGCCCGTGTCGCTGCCGCCGCCGGGCGGGAAGGGCACCACCAGCGTGACCGGCCGTGTGGGAAAGCTCTGCGCGCCGGCGCCGGTGCAGGCGAGGGCGGCCACGGCGAAAGCCATGGCAAGGGCGAGGGGTCTGTTGATCATTTGTTGTCTCCATCATTTGTTTTTAGCTTAGGTCTGCAGAAGGCGAATGCGGGGCCTAGGTCGTCAGGCTCATGGCCGGCCGCTGCCCCGCCAGGGCCTGGGCGATGCTGTCCAGCACCATCTCGCCCATGGCGGTCCGGGTTTCCCAGGTGGCGCTGGCGCGGTGGGCCTGCAGCGTCACGGCGTCGGATTGGCGCAGTGCCAGGGGCACGCGGGGTTCGTCGACAAAGACATCCAGGCCTGCGCCGGCGATGCGGCCGGCGGCCAGGGCTTCTGTCAGGTCGGCTTCGTTGACCAGCCGGCCGCGCGCGATATTGACCAGGAAGCCGCGCGGACCCAGCGCATCGAGCACGGCGGCGTTGACGATGCCTTCGGCCTTGTCGGCCGCGGCGCAGAGCACCAGCGCATCGGAGCCGCGCGCCAGCGCCAGCAGGTCCGGCTCATAAGGATGGGCAACGCCGTTGATGGGCTGCAGGTCGGTATAGCTGACAGGGCAGGCAAAGGCCGCGGCCCGCTGCGCGACGGCGCGCCCGACCCGGCCCATGCCGACAATGCCCACACGCATGCCGCTGAAGCGGCGGGCCAGCGGCAGGGCGCTGGGCTGGGGATGCAGCTCCCATTGGCCTTCGCGCACAAAGCGGTCGCCCGCGCACAGCTTGCGGCAAGTGGCGATCAGCAGGCCTATGGCCAGGTCGGCGACGTCTTCGGTCAGCGCGCCCAGGGTCGCGGTGACGGGCAGGCCGCGGGCCCGGCAGTAGGCCAGGTCGACCGCGTCGGTGCCGACGCCGTTGACGGCCACCACCTTGAGCCCGGGCAGCTGCTCGAGCATGGCCCGCGAAATGCCGGTATGCCCGCCGGTGATGGCGGCGTCCATGGACGCGCCATGTTCCCGCAGCCAGGCTTGCGGGTCGGCCAGCTCAAACAGCTTGTGCACGGTGTAAAGGGAGGCCAGCTTGTCGTTGATGGCGGGAATCAGGATGGGGTTGAGTTGGAGGATCCGGGGTTTCATGGAGAGGGTTCAGTTCATGGAGCGAGGTGAAGCGCATGGTATGAATGAATTGATGATATCGTCAATATTGATGTATAAAATCAATATAAATTCACTCTTCCCATCACCATGGCTTCCTGGATTTCAATGAACGAGGCTTGCGAGCTTCTCGGTGTGCGGCCGCAGACGATTTACGCCTATGTCAGCCGCGGCAAGCTCGAGGTCGCGCCCGACCCGGCCGACACGCGGCGCAGCCTGTACCGCGCCGAAGACGTGGCGGCCCTGGCCAAACGCAAACAGGCCGGCCGCAAGCACGAGACCGTGGCCGCCAACACGCTGTTCGGCGCGGAGCCCAGCATCCCGACAGCCCTGACAGCCTTCTTCCGCGGGCGCCCGTATTACCGGGGGCGGGACGTGATCAGCCTGTCGGCCTCCGCCACCCTGGAGGAGGTGGCGCAGCTCTTGTGGAATGCCGAACAGGCGGTTGATTTTTCGTCACCTGAAGCGGCTCCCGGCAAGCCGGGGAGGGCCCTGGCCTTCACCGCCCTGGCCGGCCTGGCGGCCGAAGGGCATTCGACGCGCGGGCGCCTGACGCGGGTGCTGCACGGCGAGGGGCAGCGCCTGGTGGGCTTGGTGGCCAATGCCTTTGGCGCCCGGCAAGGGAGCAAGCCGCTGCATGTGCGCCTCGCGCAAGGCTGGAAACAGCCACCCGAGGTGGCCGGGCTGCTGCGCACGGCCATGGTCTTGCTGGCCGACCACGAACTCACCGGCTCGGCTTTCGCCGCGCGCATTGCGGCCTCGACAGGCGCCTCATTGCCGGCCTGCCTGCTGGCGGGATTGACCACGCTCTCGGGCCCGCTGCACGGCGATGCCTCCGGCCGTGTCCAGGCCCTGTTTGGCGAGGTGGAGCGGCTCGGTGAAGACAAGGCCATAGACCATTACCTGTCGACCGGCCTGGCCTTGCCGGGGTTTGGCCACCATATCTACCCGGACGGCGACCCGCGCGCGGCCGCGCTGCTGGCCTTGTTTGAGCCCTCAAAAATGATCACGCGTTTTATCGAACAGGCCACGCAGCTGACCGGCCTGCAGCCCAATATCGACGTGGCCCTGGCCGCGCTGGTCGCCCACCACCAGCTGCCGGCCGACGCGGCCTTTGCCCTGTTCGCGACAGCCCGCAGCGTGGGCCTGCTGGCGCACAGCCTGGAGCAGCTGGGCGTTGCCCAGGTGATCCGGCCACGCGGGCGGTATGTGGGCGTCATGCCGGACATGCCGCAGGGCAGGGCGGGCTCAGCCCAATAGTTTGACCAGGGCCCGCAAACCCGCCGTCACCTCGTCGTCACCGATCAAGCCCAGCCCAAAGGTCAGGCCGTTGTAGCGCAGCCGCCGCAGCCCGGAGCGGTCCAGCGCCTCCACCGCGATACCCGCCTCGGCGGCCGCGCGCGCCACCTTGTACGCCTCGAACTGCGGCGCCAGCATGGCGCTCACATGCAGCCCGGCGGCCGACGGCAGCGGTATCAGCAGCCCTTCCGCGTGCTGCTCCATCGCCTGCAGCAGGGCCTCGCGCCGCCCCGCATAGACACGGCGCATGCGCCGCACATGGCGGGCGAGATGCCCTTCGCGGATAAAGGCGGCCAGCGCCAATTGCGTCAACAGGGGCGGCGCACCGTGGGTGGCATGCAGCGCCGCCGCGAGCCGCTCGCGCGCCCAGGCCGGTGCCACCACAAAGCCGGCGCGCAGGGCAGGGAACATCACCTTCGAAAAAGTGCCGACATAAAACACCAGGCCGCTGTCGTCCAGCGAATGCAGCGCGTCCAGCGGACCGCCGCCGTAACGGAACTCGCCGTCGTAGTCGTCCTCGATCACGACGGCCTGGTGTTGCCGCGCGAATTCCAGCAGCTGCGAGCGGCGGTTCAAGGACATTGCCGTGCCGACCGGGAACTGGTGCGAGGGCGTCACGCAGATCACCTTGGCCTCTGGCGGCAGGCGGTCCACGCGCAGGCCTTCCTTGTCGAGCGGCACACGATGCAGTTGCGCGCCGCGAAACGCCAAGGCCGCGTGCAAGGGCGCATAACCCGGGTCCTCGACGGCCACCACCGTGGCCTGCGGCGTGACCAGCAGCTCGGCCAGCAGGGCAAAGGCGTGCTGCGCGCCCGAGGTGATGAACACGTCGCTGGCGCTGCAGGCCACCGCGCGTGACAGGGACACATGGCCGGCAATCGCTTCGCGCAGCAGGGGGTCGCCGGCGGGATCGGTATAGGCCCTGGGCGCGCGCGCGAAGTCGTGCTGGGCGCGGGCGCACAGGCGCCGCCAGCTATCCCAGGGAAACTGGGCGTGGTCCGGCAGGCCGACCCGAAAGTCAAAATGCGGCCCCGGCCGCATGGCCTCGGCGGACCAGGGCGCCACGCGCCGCCATGCGTCGGGCAGGTCGACGCGTGGCGGGCCGGCTGGGCTTGATGGCGCCGCCGCAGGGCCGCGCGGCGGCAGGGTCGCCGCGACAAAAGTGCCGGCGCGCTGGCGCGGCAGCAGATAGCCTTCGGCCGCCAGGTGGTCATACGCGGCCAGCACGGTGTTGCGCGAAACACCCAGCCTGTCCGCGAGTTCACGCGTGGTCGGCAGCCGCACTCCCGCGGCCAGGCGCCCGTCGATGATCGCCGCCCGGATCTGGCGATGCAGGGCGGCGAAGCGCTCCCGCGAGCCGGCCGCGGGCATGTCGATATGAAATTCCATGCCGGTTATGGCCCTTATGAATTAGCAAATTGTGGAGCTTCAAAGGTACCAGATGGCATGCCATCCTGCGGGCCGGAAACATGAAATAAAACCTGAAACAAAGGGTGATGCCCCCATGGATACCGCACTCGTCCTGCTCTCGCTGTTCCTGATCGACAGCCTGGCCATCGTCAGCCCGGGCCCCAACATTTTGCTGGTGGTGCATGCGGCCGCCGAGCGAGACCGGCGCGGTGCCTTGCTGATTGCCGTGGGGCTGGCCGCCGCCGGCGCCATGTGGGCACTGATCGCGGTCACCGGCCTGACGGCGGTTTTTGAGCTCATGCCTTCGCTGCAGACGGCGATCCGCATCGCCGGCGCGGCCTATCTTTTGTACATTGCCGTTCGCCTGTGGCGCTCACATGCGGGGCCCAAGCCCACGGTAGCCGTCTCCGAACGGGCGGCGCAGCCGGCGCGCCAGGCGCTGCTGCGCGGCCTGGCCACCGGCCTGCTGAACCCCAAATCGCTGGCTTACTTCGGAAGCATCTTTGTGCTGCTGGTGCCAGCCGATGCCGGCTGGCCGCTTCGCGCCGCGGCGGTCGGGCTGGTGCTTTTCGACGCCTTGCTCTGGTACGGCCTGGCCGCCTGCCTGTTCTCGACGCCGCGCGTGATCGAAGGTTATATGACGCTGCGCCGGCCTATAGACCGGGCCTGCGCGGCGCTGATGGCGGCCTTCGGCGTCAAGCTGATGCTGTGAGCTGTGAGGACGGGGTAGCGGGGCCCGCTCACTCGAAGAACACGGTGCAGACCGACCAGTTCACCACTTCCGGGGCAGAGGCCGGGGCGGAGGAGCCCGGCGCCGGCGTGCTGACCAATGAAGTCAGATGCAACACAGGCCACTTCGAGCCGGGAAGCGCCTGCCCGTGTAGCTTTGTCACCCGCATCCATCGCTTGCCGAGGTCGTCGCCAGCAGTCGTTTCGTTGTAGTCCAAGCGGCCAACGGCGCGGGAATCCGAAGACGGGCCTGCCGGGCGCCGGAGTTGCCGAGGCATGCTCCTGTCAGGGCCTGCATCGTAGCTGGACGAGCGTCCGTGCTCCAGAAGATGTCCGGCGAGGCGCAGATCGCCAGGCTCGCGCATCAGCGGCCTGGAATCCACAAGCCAGAGATCCTTGGGCGCATCGCGCAAGACGTTGGTCAGGGAATTCGGCGAGGCCGCGTGCAGCCTGAACACGCCCTGTGCCTTTCCGGCATAGCTCACGGTGAATGGCATGCGGCGGATCGTGACTGACGCTCCGTTGGACTCCACGAGACGGTCGTTCTGGCTTAGCTGAAGATCACCGCAGCGCGTGTTGACTGGGGTGGGGCGATCAGAGGCGCAACCGGCAACGAGCACAGCGCAGATAGCGATCAGGCTAGCCGTCCTGTCAAGAGACACGGCCATCTTGGAGGCCCTGGCTGAAGTGCAAATAGTATTTAACATAATATACATCGTGGAAGATATGGTTGAACTTGATAGCTGCCGAGTAAACTCAACGCCGAAGAAAGGCTAGCTGCATGAAGTACTGTCCCAATTGTTCGGCGGAACTTGACGATCAGGCATCGGTGTCTTTCTGTCCGAACTGCCAAGCCAGTTTCGGGCCAGCTTCCGCTTGGCGTCCTACCGACGCGCCCGTTGGAGAGTTTCGCAGATTCAAGCGCGTTGAGCCCAAAGCGAAGGAAGTTCATGCGCCTGCCGGCCCGATGAATCCCTTCGGCGAAGTGCTTCTACGGCTATTCATTGGCGGGATTGGCTGTGTGATTTTGGGAGTTCTGGCTGTCCTCTCAGCTGTGCCGTATGGTGGACGCAGCGACTTCGTCTCACTCTTTTTGTTATCCCCTTTGTTGCTCGTGATTTGGGCCTTGTTTCCCCTCCAGCGCCTGTTCAAAAAAAACGGGAAAACTGGGCACGACAATGCAAGCTAATGGTCACTCGACACGAAACCGCAACGGCAGAAAACCTTCGTGGTAGCCGGTTAGACTTGGATTGCTCTGCCCTCCTCCGATTTACTCATCGGATGAATCGCTCGGGCATAAAAAAACCCTCCGATTAGGGGAGGGTTTGCTTAACATCACAAAGATCGTGGTGTTATGACAACGAGACTCTAACTACATAGTTGTAATAACGAGTCCGGAATACATATCGTGGAATATTTCATCATGTCCGCTTTGGGCCCATAGCGGACATCTGGCTATCTGTAAATCCAATACGCAAATACGGCAATGAAGTTCACACCGACGAAGGTCCAGATCGGAAATGTGAGTTGCGCGGCCGGAGGCTTACGCATTGGACTCGTTATCTTGTCTGTAGCTATTTGGATGAACAAGGCAGGTAAGTGAGTCGCAATGAAGACACGATGGAAGCAGACACTCCACCAAGGCCCACGATCAGCGAAACTAACCACGCCGTCTTTTGTTATCACGCGGACTCGCCACTCGATCAACAGCATGATTCCCAGCATCGTCGCTTCAAAAACGAACAACCCGAAGGCGAAATTCAGAGTTTCACTTTGAATCATGAGCATGCTTGGATGTATATGTCCGGTTTTGGCCGAAAGCGCCGTTAGCTATTAGACTTGATTCTCTGCCCTCCTCCAAATTACTCATCGGATGGATCGCTCGGGCATAAAAAAACCCTCCAATTAGGGGAGGGTTTGCTTAACATCACAAAGATCGTGGTGTTATGACAACGAGACTCTAACTACATAGTTGTAATAACGAGTCCGGAATACATATCGTGGAACACTGAGGCTATTTCGTTTTAGCTTTGTGATCTCGAAGAGCCTGTACCAGAAGCCGTGACGACACCTGAAACGATAAACACACTCTCGCGCCTATTTCCCCTCAATTAAAGCTTGATACTCGCTCCGGTTGTAGTCCACCAACGAGAGAAACCACTCGCTAAAGTTCGGAAACGTGTCGATCACTTGCCCAGCAAACCAAAGAACTGTGCCAGGTGATTGAGATCGCGATGTCGATATTGCGAAGACATCTGTATTGAACCTAGAGACTGCAATAGGAAGCAATTCATCCCTACTGAATCCACAAAGATCACTCAAACTCTCCAAGCTCTTCAATAGCTCCTCAGCTCGCTGACACCGAGGTCCTCCCAACAAGTCTGACGTGCCAAACACATCGACTGATTGAAAGAACCAGTCCCATCCATTTGCGTGTAAAAGAAATGCACGATGCTCTGCATCGAGGGAGAATCCGAGGCGGGCCTCAATATCGCCAATTTCTTGCTCAGTTGCTGCAACGCCCGGGAAAGCGTGATCCCATACATGCTCGACATCCGCGTCGGCTACTTTTCGCTTTACGAGAACGGCAATAGCGATTTCTTTCACCCAATCCATTACAGATCCCTTTCATATATAAAACGTGTTGGCTTGTAGCGGAGACTGCTTCAAGTAGATTGCGCGAGTGGGCTGCTTTTGACCGAAAGCGGCCGTTGGCTATTAGACTTGATTCTCTGCCCTCCTCCGAATTACTCATCGGATTAATCGCTCGGGCATAAAAAAACCCTCCGATTAGGGGAGGGTTTGCTTAACATCACAAAGATCGTGGTGTTTTATCAACGGGTTTTATGAGACAGAGTTTTCATAACGAGCCCGGAATATACATCGTGGAATGTATTTGAAATCCAGAAGACCGGGTCAGGGACCTGATGGGCGCTCTGGTCTGGCTGGCTGGGCGCTGCCTCGCCTGGCCGCACGAATCGCCGCAACCCGCTTACGGATGGAATGCCGGCATGCCAAAACGCCCAGCACGGCGAGAATGAACTGAAACCAGAAAGCGAACCAGAACCAGCCGGGGTCGTCGGCGAGCCGGATGATCCTGGTAGCGCGGCCAAAACGGATCTCCGCGGTCAGCAGCGAGTTCAGGCATGCGTAGCCCAGCCAGAGTACCAATGCAAGCGCGAGCAAATCGCCCAGCATTGCCAGGGACTGCCGCCACCTCACCGGATGCTTACCATTGCCCAGCCGGCCGCTTCTTCCGGATCGCGGTGGCGATCGCTTCGACGGCATCCGGGCGGTTGGCGCGTTCGGCGAACTGCAAGGCGGTCAAGCCTTGCTGGTTCTTGAGCTGGGGGTCGGCGCCTTCCTCCAGCAGCAGCTTGACGGCCGCCGGCGTGCCGTACATGGCGGCCATCATCAGCGGCGTCGTGCCGTTGGGCGACTCGGCGTCGATATAGGCGTTGTTCTCCAGCAGCAGGCTGATGATGGCCATGTTGCCGTTGCTGGCGGCATAGTGCAGCGGCGTCCAGCCGGTCTTGTTGACGTCGGCGCCCTTTTTGATCAGCTTTTCGGCCAGTGCCTCGTGGTTCTTGAGCGCGGCCAGCATCAGGGCGCTTTCGTCCTTGCTGTTGAGGATGTTGACGTCGGTCTTGGGCCAGGCGATCAGCACCTCGGCGACCTTGGGCGAAGGCTCGCGCAAGGCCAGGTACAAGCCGGTCAGGCCCGCCGGGTTCAGGGTGTTGGGGTCAAAACCGCGCCGCAGCAGGTTCTGGATGACGGCGGGATTGTCCTGCCGTATGGCCGCGAAAAAGTCTTCGTAGGAGCCGGCATTCGCCAAAGAAAATCCAGCAATGACAATAAGATAAATTACCTTCTTAAAGTATTGGATGAGGTTTTTCATCAGGCCTTGACCCCACTGAAAAGCTGCTCGAAATTGCGGCTGGTGGCCTCGGCGATGGTTTGCAGCGGTTGCTGCGTCAGCTCGGCGATCTGCTTGGCCACGAAGGGGACGTAAGACGGGTTGTTGGTTTTGCCGCGGTAGGGCATGGGCGCCAGGTAGGGGCTGTCGGTCTCTATCAGCATGCGGTCCAGCGGCACGAATTGCGCCACTTCGCGCAGATCGGCCGCGTTTTTGAAGGTCAAGATGCCGGAAAACGAGATGTAAAAGCCGAGGTCCAGCGCCGCCCGGGCCACGGCCAGGGTTTCGGTGAAACAGTGGAAAACACCGGTGGCAGCACCGGCCTGCCCCGCGCTACCGCCCTCTTCTTTCAGGATGGCAATCGTGTCGTCGGAGGCGCTGCGGGTGTGGATGACCAGCGGCTTGCCGGTCCGGCGGGCCGCGCGTATATGCACCCGGAAACGCTCGCGCTGCCATTCCATGTCGGCCACGGTGCGCTCGCCCAGGCGGTAGTAGTCCAGCCCGGTTTCGCCTATGCCGACCACCTTGGGCAGCGCGGCGCGCTGCAGCAGGTCGTCCAGGCTGGGCTCGCGCACGTCCTCGTTGTCGGGGTGCACACCCACGGTGGCCCAGAAATTGTCATAACCCGTGGCCAGGCCGTGGACGGTCTCGAACTCTTCCAGCGTGGTGCAGATGCACAGCGCCCGGTCGACCTGGGCGTCCCGCATGGCCTGGCGGATTTGCGGCAGCTGGGCCTGGAGCTCGGGAAAGCTTAGGTGGCAGTGGGAGTCGGTAAACATGGCGCAAGGGCTCTGGAGGGGTGCCCCTGTCCCACTATCTATAGAGATACAGGGAAGGACGAGAGGCGAAAGGCATGGAAAGCGGGGCGGCCGGCGCGGCCGCCGCTTCGCTTAAATTAAATCGTCTGGGTGGGCCGGTCGGAGGCCAGGTGCGCGCCCAGGATTTCCTCGATCTTGATCTTGAGCAGGCGGGATTTTTCGTCGGACGGGAAACGCACACCCACGCCCTGGGTGCGGTTGCCGGCCGCCCTGCCCGGCGTGACCCAGGCCACCTTGCCGGCCACCGGGTAGCGCTGCGTGTCTTCGGGCAGCGTCAACAGCACGTAGACGTCGTCGCCGAGCTTGTAGTCGCGTGCCGTGGGAATAAAAACGCCGCCTTCCTTGAACAGCGGGATATAGGCGGCGTACAGCGCCGCTTTTTCCTTGATGGCCAGCTGGACGACGCTGGGCCGGGCGCCGGCGGCTGCGGGGGAACTGGCGGGGGGCGTTGTGCTCATGGCGCTAGTTTATCGGTTTGAAGGCGGCGGTGTCCGCAATTGCGCGATGAATGGCGGGCTTTTTATTTGGCATTGAGCGCCAGCCGGGCGCGGCTGACCAGCGATTCCAGCATCAGGCCCGGGTTGTAGGGATGCTCGACGGTGCGGGCGATGGCCGCCAGCTCGCGCGACCAGCTGGCCAGCGCATACAAGCCGCCACCCGCCTTGCCGGCCGCGGCCGACAGGTCGGCGGCGCTGAAAAAGCGCGGCGCAGCGCCCATGCGCACGGCCAGCACATCGTGGCAAAGCTTTTGCAGCGCGTCGACCGCCTGCGCCGGCGCCCAGTCCGACAGGGCGCTCACGTCGCCGCGCGCCATGGCTTTGGGCAGGGCCTGCCAGTGCTGGGCCGCTTCGCCGGGCGGTGCATCCTGGGCCCAGGCCAGCGCATCGGCCGGTCGCCCGCCCGAGGCGACCAGCAGGGTTTGCAGGTCGGCCGGTTTGGGCGCGGGCGCGGCTTTTTTGGCGCTGCCGCCCTCACCCGCCTGGCTGGTTTCCCGCTGCAGCCAGCCCAGCGCGAGTTCAAAATCCGGCCAGACCATGGTGTGACCCAGGCAGCGGCTGCGTATGGTGGGCAGCAGCTGGTGCGCCGCATCGGTGGCCAGGATGAATTTGACGGCCCCGGGCGGCTCTTCGAGCGTCTTGAGCAGGGTGTTGGCCGTCACGTTGTTCATGCGCTCGGCCGGGAACACCAGCACCACCTTGGTCGTGCCGCGTGAGCGCGTGAACTGGGTGAAGGACACGGCCTCGCGCGCCGCGTCGACCTTGATTTCCTTGCTGGGCTTGCGTTTTTTGCTGTCGAGTTCGTCCTGGGTTTTTTCGTCCAGCGGCCAGCCCAGTGCCAGCGACAGGGTCTCGGGCATCAGCATGCAGAGGTCGGCATGGGTGTGCACGTCGACCGCATGGCAGCTGCCGCAGTGCCCGCAAGCGCCTTGCGGCGTGGGCTCTTCGCAAAGCCAGGCACGGGCCAGCGCCAGCGCCAGCTCAAACTGGCCCAGGCCGGACGGCCCGCTGAGCAGCCAGGCATGGCCGCGCTGGACCAGCAGGCTTTCGAGCTGGGTCTGCAGCCAGGGCGCCAGCGGCGGGTTGTTGGATACGGCTGGGCCGTCCACGGTTTCGGTGTCGCTCATGGCAGCCAGCCCTTGTCCATAAACACCTGGCGCACCGCCTGCCAGACTTCGTCGCGGGACTTGGCGGCGTCTATGCGGGCAAAACGCTCGGGGTGGTTTTTCTGCCGGTCGGCATAACCCTGCGCCACACGGCGGAAAAACTCCAGCGGCTGGGCTTCAAACTTGTCGGGCACGCGCGCGCCGGCCAGGCGCTGCGCGGCTTCCTCGGGCGCCAGGTCGAACCAGACCGTCAGGTGCGGCTCGATCACGGTTTCGACGCCGGGCTTCATGGGCGTGTTGCCGGCCGGGTCGCCCAGCAGGCCTTCGTCGGACTGCACCCATTGCTCCAGCGTGGCCAGCAGCTTCAGGTCAAAGCCGCGGCCCGCGCCCTGGTAGGCAAAGGTGGCGTCGGTGAAACGGTCGCACAGCACCACATCGCCGCGCAGCAGCGCCGGGGCGATCACGTTGACGATGTGGTCGCGCCGAGCCGCGAAGATCAGCAAGGCCTCTGTTAGCGGGTCCATGGCGTCGTTAAGCACCATGGCACGCAGCTTTTCGGCCAGCGGCGTGCCGCCGGGCTCGCGCGTCAGCGTCACCGCCCTGCCCTGGTCTTTAAAAGCCTCGGCCAGGCCGGCGATGTGCGTGGACTTGCCGGCGCCGTCTATGCCTTCGAAGCTGATGAAAAGGCCATGCATAGGGTGTTTTGAATGCATGGCTACTGGCCCCGGATGTATTTGTTCACCGCGCGGTTGTGCTCGTCCAGGCTGCTGCTGAACTGGCTGCTGCCGTCGCCGCGCGCCACAAAGTAGATGGCCTTGGTGGGCGCCGGCTGCACCGCCGCGAGCAGCGCGGCCCGGCCCGGCATGGCGATAGGCGTGGGCGGCAGGCCGGCGCGGGTGTAGGTGTTGTAAGGGGTGTCGGCCAGCAGGTCGCGCTTGCGCAGGTTGCCGTCGAACTTGCTGCCCAGGCCGTAGATCACGGTCGGGTCGGTTTGCAGCAGCATGCCCAGGCGCAGCCGGTTGCTGAAAACGCCGCCTATCTGCGGCCGGTCCGAGGGCTTGCCGGTCTCTTTTTCGACAATGCTGGCCAGGATCAGTGCCTCATCCGGGGTTTTAAGCGGGGTGTCCGGGCTGCGCAGGGACCAGGCGGCATCCAGGCGCTTGTCCATGGCGCGCGCCGCGCGCTTGAGCACGGCCAGGTCGCTGGAGCCCTTGGCATAGGTGTAGGTGTCGGGGAAAAAACGGCCCTCGGGGTGCACGCCCGGCTTGCCCAGTTTTTCCATGATGGCTTCGGGCGCCAGGTTCAGCGTGTCGGGCGAGAGCTGCTCGGCTTTTTGCAGGGCCGCGCGCACCTGGTTGAAGGTCCAGCCTTCGACCAGCGTCACGCTTTTGAGGGCTTGATCACCCCGCACCAGCATGCTGAGCAGCTTTTGCGGCGTGGTGCCGGGCGCCAGTTCATAGCTGCCGGCCTTGATCAGCCGACCCTGACCCGAAAAGCGGAACCAGGCATGGAGCAAGACCGCCGGCACGTCTGCGCCGCTGGCGACTATGACGTCGGCGACGCCGCTGGCGGGCGTGCCGGGCTCGATTTCCAGGTCCACCACCTGGCTGCCGGGCGCCAGGCGCAGCGGAATCGGCTCGTGCAGCCACCACAATCCCGCACCGAACAACAGCAGGGCGCCGGCAAATACCAAAATCAACAGACTTGTAAAGACACGACGCACAGCCCAACTACCTTTTCTGTACTGAACGCAAAAGCTCAGGCCTATGATAATTCAGCCCATCTCCCCACCGACCGTGAAGACCCCCATGACCCTGCCCAGCACCGCCCACCCGATTTCCGGCACCACCGAACTGACGCACCTGGGCGTCATCCGCGTCACGGGCGACGACGCCGTCACCTTTTTGCAGGGCCAGCTCACGCAGGACGTGGCGCTGATGGGTAACAACGAGGCACGCCTGGCCGCTTTTTGCAATGCCAAGGGCCGAATGCAGGCCAGCTTTGTGGTCTTCAAGCGCGGCGCGGACCTGCTCTTGGTCTGCAGCCGCGACATCCTGCCCGCCACGCTCAAGCGCCTGTCCATGTTTGTGCTGCGGGCCAAGGCCAAATTGAGCCATGCCAGCGCGGAGTTCGCCCTGTACGGTGTCGCCGGCGCCGCCGTGGCGCAGCTTGCGGGCCGCGCCGGCGCCCTCTGGGAAAAAACCGAAATCGGCGAGGCCAGCCTGGTGTTTTTGCATCCCGGCGCCGGACAGGCGCGCGCGCTGTGCTGCGTGCCGGCCGGCTCGCCCGCGCCGCAGGGCTCGCCCATCAGCCTGGCCGACTGGCAATGGCTGGGCGTGCGTTCCGGCATTGCGATGATCACCCAGCCCATCTTCGAGGCCTTTGTGCCGCAGATGCTCAATTACGAATCCGTGGGCGGCGTGAACTTCAAGAAAGGCTGCTACCCCGGCCAGGAAATCGTGGCGCGCAGCCAGTTTCGCGGCACGCTCAAGCGGCGTGCTTATGTGGCCCACACCGCCGGAACGCCTGCGGTTGGCCAGGAGGTGTTCCACGCCTCCGATGCCTCCCAGCCCTGCGGCCTGGTCGCCGCTGCCGCCCCCAACCCAGCCGGCGGTTTTGACGCCGTTGTGTCCATGCAGACCTCCGCGGCGGCTGACGCGGCCGACGGTCGCCTGACTTTGGGAAGCGCTTCCGGTGAAGCACTGACCCTGCTCCCCCTGCCCTACGCGCTGCTAGAAGACATTTAACGATGTGTCTGGTGGCTTTCGCCATAGGCGCTTCCGCACGCTGGCCGATGCTGATCGCGGCCAACCGCGATGAATTCCTGGAGCGGCCCACCCTGCCCCTGGCGCGCTGGAACACCGCGTCCGGCCAGGAAATCATCTCGGGCCGCGACTTGCGCGCCGGCGGCACGTGGATGGGCATCACGCCCGCCGGCCGTATCGCTTTTTTGACCAATGTGCGCGAGGCCCAGCCCGAGGTCGCACCACGCTCGCGCGGGGAGCTGGTCACGCGCTGGCTCGACAGCGCCGGTGACGCGGCCGGTTTTGTGGCGGCGCTCGAAGATAAAGGCGCGGCCTTTGGCGGCTTTAACCTGGTGCTGGGCGACTTGCGGCAAAAGGCCTGGACCTGGGTCACCAACAAATATGAAGGCGCGCCAGCCTTGCATGCCCAGGCTTTGGCGCCCGGCCTCTACGGCCTGTCCAACGCCGGGTTGGACACACCCTGGCCCAAAACCCTGGAACTCAAGCGCGTGCTGGCGGCCGCCTTGCAAAGCGGCGACGGCCCTGAGGGCCTGCAAAAGCTATGGACGGCGCTGGGCAGCCGGCAACGCGCCTTGCCTGCGGACCTTCCGCATACCGGCGTGCCGCCCGAGCTTGAAGAAGCGCTCTCCAGCGCCTTTGTGGAAGTGCCGGGGCGCGGCTACGGCACGCGCTGCAGCACGGTGCTGCTGGCGACGGCGTCCGGCAGCGATTGGGATGTTGAACTGGAAGAGCGTACTCATGGCCGCGAAGGCCCAGCCGCCGTAGTGGTGCACCGCGAGCAATTCAGCATCAAGGCGCCTTGACCATCTCGATGTGCGGAATGCCGGCTTCCTCAAAGGGCTCGCCGCGCGGTGTAAAACCCAGGCGCTGGTAAAAACCCTCGGCGCTGCGCTGGGCATAGAGCATCACTTCGCGGTCGCCGCGTTCGCGCGCCGCATCCATCAGCGCCCGCAAGACGTCGCTGCCCACGCGCGAGCCGCGCAGCGCATGGTGCACCGCCATGCGGCCTATCTTGCTCACGCCCTCGGCCTGGCGCACCAGCCGACCGGTCGCGATGCCCTGCCCCAGGCCGTTGTAGGCCACGGCATGCAGGGCCGTGCTGTCGGCCTCGTCCCATTCCATCTCCATGGGAATGCCCTGCTCCAGCACAAAGACCGCCGTGCGCACCTTGCCGGCGTCGGCGCCCAGCGCGGCCCAGCCGCCGGTCTTGACCTGCAGCATGGCCTCGCCGGCTTCATACGCCGTCAGCACGCGGCGCAAGGCCTCGGGCACCGGTTTGGAGGTCTGCGAGGCCGGGTCGGCAAACACATAAACCAGCTCGCAGCTGATCAGCAGCGCGTCGCCGCGAAAGATCGCGCCCGTAAACGCCATCGACGAATTGCCGATGCGCGCGCACTTGAGCGCCACGTCGAGCCGCTCGTCAAAACGCGCCGAGCCGTGGTACTCCACGGTGGCCTTCTTGACGTAGAGGTCGCCGTCCAGCTGCACCATGGCTTCCTCATACGGCAAGGCCAACGCGCGCCAGTAGTCGGTGATGGCCGTGTCGAAATACATCAGGTAGTGCGCGTTGAACACGATTTTTTGCATGTCCACCTCGGCCCAGCGCACGCGCAGGCGGTGGAAAAAGCGGAAGTCCTGTCGTTTCATCCGTTTCGTCTCCTTATCCGTCCAGCCCGAAGGCACCGCGCAGCGCGGCCGCCGCATCGGCATGGGCGCGCTTGGCCTCGGGAATGATGCGGCCCATCTTGATGAATTCATGGGTCACGCCGCGGTAAATCTCCAGATCCACCGCCACGCCGGCCGCGCGCAGCTTATCGGCATACATCACGCCCTCGTCCACCAGCGGGTCGCATTCGGCCAGTCCCACCCAGGCCGGCGCCACGCCGTCCACGTCGGGCGCGTTCAGCGGCGCAAAACGCCAGTCGTCACGGTCCGCCGGGCCGTGCACATACTGGCTGAAGAACCAGCTGATGTCGGCTTCGCTGAGCACAAAACCCTCGGCAAAGGTCTTGTGCGACGCCGTGTCCTGGTGGGCAGTGCAGCCCGGGTAAATCAGGAGTTGCAGGGCCAGCGGCAGGCCGGCGTCGCGCGCCAGGACCGCGCACATGGCGGCCAGCGTGCCGCCCGCGCTGTCGCCGCCCACGGCCAGGCGCGACGCATCCAGTCCCCGCGAAGCGGCGTTGGCGGCCAGCCACTGCAATGCATCCCAAGCGTCGTTGGCCGCTGTCGGGAATTTATGGGTAGGTGCCAGCCGGTAGTCCAGTGAGACCACGGCAATGCCGGCCAGCAGGCTCAATTGGCGGCACAGGATGTCGTGCGTGGCGACGCTGCCCACCGTGAAACCACCGCCGTGGAAAAACAGCAGCACCGGCAGCGCCTGGTCCGAGGGCGCGTACAGCCGCGCGCCCAGCAGCTCGCCGTCGCGCGCGGGGATCTGTAAATCCTCCACCCGGGCCAGCGCCGGTTTGGGGATCTCGAGCACGCCAGCGCCGGCCGCGTAGGCGGCGCGCGCCTGGTCGGGCGTCAGGGTGTGAAAGGCCGGGCGATTGGCGCGCGCGATGCGGCTCAGTACATCGCGCATGGCGGGGGTCAGCAGGGTTTGCGGATTCGGCGGCATCAGTGAAGGCGTGGGGCGGCGGCGCGGGCGCTATCACCCAGGTGACGGGAATAGGAGTCGGTGTGCGGGGTATCCAGGCAGAAGGCCTTGAAAGCCATTAAAGTCAGCGCAAGGACCCGCATAGCCCCACATCGTACAACGCAGAAAGACAGCCCGCATGGCCTTCATTTATTACGTCACCCAGATCCAGTTCGAGTTCGGCGCCGTGAAGCTGCTCAAGCAGGAATGCGAACGCGTGGGCATCACACGCCCGCTGATCGTGACCGACCCCGGCGTCAAGGCGGCCGGCATTTTGCAAAAAGCGCTGGACGCCCTGCCCGGCCTGCAGGTCACGGTGTTCGACCAGACACCTTCCAACCCGACCGAGGCCGCGGTGCGCGCCGCCGCCGAGCTCTACAAGGCCAGCGACTGCGACGGCCTGGTCGCCGTGGGCGGCGGCTCGGCCATCGACTGCGCCAAGGGTGTGGCGATTGCCGCCACGCATGAAGGCCCGTTCACCACCTACGCCACCATAGAAGGCGGTTCCCTCAAGATTACCGACCGTGCCGCGCCGCTGATCGCCGTGCCCACCACCAGCGGCACCGGCAGCGAAGTCGCGCGCGGCGCCATCATCATCGTCGACGACCACCGCAAGCTGGGTTTCCATTCCTGGCACCTGGTGCCCAAGACTGCGATTTGCGACCCCGAGCTCACGCTGGGCCTGCCCGCCAAACTGACGGCCGCCACCGGCATGGACGCCATCGCGCATTGCATGGAAACCTTTATGTCGGCCGCCTTCAACCCGCCGGCCGACGGCATTGCGCTGGACGGCCTGGAGCGCGGCTGGGCGCACATCGAGCGCGCCACGCGCGACGGCAGCGACCGCGAAGCGCGCTTCAACCTGATGAGCGCATCGATGCAGGGCGCCATGGCCTTCCAGAAAGGCCTGGGCTGCGTTCACTCCTTAAGCCACAGCCTGGGCGGCGTGGACCCGCGCCTGCACCACGGCACGCTGAACGCGATGTTCCTGCCGGCCGTGGTGCGTTTTAACGCCGGGGCCGAGTCGGTGCAAAAAGACAAGCGCCTGGACCGCATGGCCCGCGCCATGGGCCTGGCCTCGGGCGGCGACATCGCCGAGGCGATACGCGACATGAACGCCCGGCTGGGCCTGCCAACCGGGCTGGCGGCCATGGGTGTTGAGCGCGGGCAGTTCGGGCAGATCATCACCGGCGCGCTGGCCGACCACTGCCACAAGACCAACCCACGCATTGCCAGCGCCGGCGAATACGAAGAGATGCTGGCGGCTTCGCTCTAGCGGCCTGCCCGGCCGGCACGCCTCGCGATGAAACCGGCGAGGAGCGGAAAATCCGGAATATGGTTACGTTTCATAACCATAAACGGGCGACTTGGCAAGAGTCTATTTACTTATTATTTATAACCAAAATCCCGTTACGCTTCGGGTTGTGGTTAACGATTTCCGCGCAACCGGCCGCTGGCGGGTTGCTGGCGCACGGCCCTGCGGGGGCGCCAGGTCGCTGAGCACGCCAGATCAACAACATCAGGAGACATCATGAAGACCCAATTGTTCGCACTTTCGGTGCTGTCGGCCGCCAGCTGCGCGGTGCAAGCCCAGAGCTCCGTCACGGTGTATGGCGCGCTCGATTCCTACCTCGAGCTGGCCTCCGCAGGCAACGGCACGGTGACGCGCATCTCCAGCGGCGGCGCCATGGGCTCGCGCTTCGGCTTTCGCGGCACGGAAGACCTGGGCAGCGGCCTGAAGGCGAACTTCGTCCTGGAAGCCGGCATCTTGATGGACACGGGCGCCAGCACCGGCACCGCCACCATCCCGACCAGCACCGTCCCGACGGGCGCCGCCTATATGTTCCAGCGCCTGGCGACGGTGGGCCTGAGCGGCGACTTCGGCGCCGTCAACATAGGCCGGCAATACACGCCGCACTTCGGCACCATGGCGGCTTTTGACCCGGCCGGGTTCACCATGTCGGGTGCCTTGAATTACTATGCCGGCCCCGGCGTGGGCATCAACGGCGGCTCGCTGGCCGATGCCACCACGCGCCGCGACAACTCCATCCAGTACACCACGCCGACCTGGGGCGGCTTCAAGGCCAATCTGTTCTACGCCTTCGGTGAATCGAACGGCGCGGGCGGCCAGCCCAAATCCACCGGCAATACGCTCAACATCGCCGCCGGCTATAGCAGCAGCACGCTGTCGGCGCAAGCGAGCTACATGACGGAAAAAACCATTTACCTGGTCGGCAACACCGACAAGTACACAGTCCTGGCGGCGTCCTACGATTTCGGGGTGATCAAGCCTTCGGCCATTTTTGTGCGCCGCCGCGGCGACATGGCCGGCGCGCCCTCCCTCGACGCTTACCAGATCGGCGCCTCGGCCCCCGTGGGCGTCGGCAAGCTGATCGCCACCTACGGCCAGCTCAAAAACAAGACCACGGCGAATTCGGACTCCAAGGCCATTGGCGTGCGCTACGACTACCCGCTGTCCAAGCGCACCACGATTTACGGCGGCGCGACCAGGATCAGCAACCAGGCAGCGGCTGGCTACACCATCAGCGGCGGCGGCGGCAGCTCACCGGGCCTGGCGCTCTCGGCCGTCGGCCAAAGCCCGAAATCGGTGTACGCAGGTATCGCGCACATGTTCTAAGCAGGATCAAAGCGCGCCCAGCTGTCCCAGGTCGGGCCGCGCCAGCCATTCCTGCCATTCCTCGGCCAGCTGCGCGCTGGCTGCGGTGGCCGCGCTCCAGGCCTTCACCCGGGCCTGCATATCCGGCCCGTAGCGCACAAAGTCCTGGCGGTCGGGCAGCTTGGCATTGGGCAGGGTTTTGACCCAGTCCGGGTCGGGCGCCAACAACACCATGTTGTCCAGGAAGTGGGTGGCCTTGTGGCGCCACTTGAGGCCTTTGTCCAGCCAGCCGGGCACCACCGATTTCTGGAAGTGCGGATACAGCACCAAGCCCGCGCCGCCCGCCGCATCCTTGGCGCCGTAGTTCAGGTGCAGGTGGTAGTCGGTGATGCCGCCATCCCAGTAAGCGCCGGGCGGCCCGCCCGGCACGTTGTGCACCGAACGCAGCACAAAGGGAATCGAGCAGCTGGCCTGCAGCGCGGGCTGGAAGTTGTCCTCGCTGAGGTCGACCTGGCGCGTGCGGTAGTCGCCGGTGGCGAAAGGCAGTTTCACACCGGGCGTGGAAAACACCACGCGCTCCAACCAGGCGCCCATGGCCTTGCGGTGCAGGCTGTTGGTCAAAAAGGCGCCCAGGTAGCCCAGCGGCGTGGCCAGCTTGTGCTCACGGCCCAGCATGTGGCGCCCGCGCGAGGTCACGATGTGCAGCTTGTAGCGCGGGTGTTGCAGCACTTCGTGCACACGGCCGCCGTAAAACGCTTTCAGGCTCTCGCCGAACTGCTCGCTCACCCTGTCCGCGGTCGGGCGCTTCTGGCCGGGCTGCAGTTCGTAATGCTGGTGGATGTAGTCGTCTTCCAGCCGCAAGAAACCTGCCGCCGGATCCTTGAGGCAAGCCGTGGCCATGCGCCAGGCGCCTATCGAGGCGCCCACCAGGTGCACCGGATGGTCGGTCTGCGCCAGCCACTCGCCAAAGATAAAGCGGTCCAGCGCGCCCAGGATCAGGCCCTTGGGGCCGCCGGCCGCGCCCGGCACCACGCCGATGTCCTTGGCCTGCAAGCCGTTTTGTTCAATGTGCCGGCGCGCCTTGGGGCCGGCGTAGATGCGAAGGGCTTTCATGAAAGAGGGTCGGTAGGGCTGCAGGCGTATTGGAGCACCAGGCGTGGATGCGCGGCTGTCCTTTGCGGGACGGCCGCGCCCTGCCCGCCTATTTCTTGAGCGCCGCCAGCTTGCTGAAGGCCGATTCCATGGCCGTGGCGGCCGCCGGTTGCGGCGCGCCGCTGCGCCCGCCGCCGTAATTGCCACCGTAATTGCCGCCACGGCCCTGCCCGCCGGGCCGCGCGCTTTCAAAGCGGTTGTCGCGCGGGCCGTCCCTGCGCGCAGGCGCGGCGTCCAGCTTCATGGTCAGGCCTATGCGCTTGCGCGCCACGTCGACCTCGGTCACGCGCACTTTGACGATGTCGCCGGTCTTGACGACCTCGCGCGCGTCATTGACGAACTTGTTGGCGAGCTGGCTCACATGGACCAGGCCGTCCTGGTGCACGCCGATATCGACAAAGGCGCCAAAAGCTGCGACGTTGCTGACCGTGCCTTCCAGCGTCATGCCTTCCTTGAGGTCCTTGATGTCTTCCACGCCCTCGTTAAAGCGCGCCACCTTGAAGTCGGGGCGCGGGTCGCGGCCGGGTTTTTCGAGTTCGGTCAGGATGTCCTTGACGGTGATCACGCCGAACTGCTCGTTCGCGAACAACTCGGGCTTCAGGGTCTTGAGCATCTCAGCCCGGCCCATGAGTTCGGCCACCGGCCTGCCGGTGTGGGCCATGATTTTTTCGACCACAGGGTAGGTTTCGGGGTGCACGCCGGTCATGTCCAGCGGGTTGCTGCTGCTGCGCAGGCGCAAAAAGCCCGCGCTCTGCTCAAAGGTCTTGGCGCCCAGGCCGGTCACCTTGAGCAAATCGGCGCGCGAGGCGAAAGCGCCGTTGGCGTCGCGCCAGCGCACCACCGATTTGGCCACGGTTTGCGACAGGCCCGAGACGCGCGCCAGCAGCGGCACGCTGGCGGTGTTCAGGTCCACGCCCACGCTGTTCACGCAGTCCTCGACCACGGTGTCCAGGCTGCGCGCCAGGTCGCTCTGGTTCACGTCGTGCTGGTACTGGCCCACGCCTATCGACTTGGGGTCAATCTTGACGAGTTCGGCGAGCGGGTCCTGCAGGCGGCGCGCGATGCTGGCCGCGCCGCGCAGGCTCACGTCGACATCGGGCATTTCCTGCGAGGCAAATTCGCTGGCCGAGTAAACCGAGGCGCCGGCCTCGCTGACCACGACTTTTTCGATCACCTGCTCCACCTTGGCCATGCCCTTGATCAGGTCGGCAGCGAGCTTGTCGGTTTCGCGGCTGGCCGTGCCGTTGCCGATGGCGATCAGGTTCACGCCATGTTTTTCGCAAAGCTTGGCCAGGGTGTGCAGCGAACCGTCCCAGTCCTTGCGCGGCTCATGCGGGTAGACGGTGGCGGTCTCCACCAGCTTGCCGGTGGCGTCGACCACCGCCACCTTGACGCCAGTGCGTATGCCCGGGTCCAGGCCCATCACCACACGCGGGCCGGCGGGCGCGGCCAGCAGCAGGTCGCGCAGGTTGTCGGCAAACACCTTGATGGCGACTTTTTCGGCTTCCTCGCGCAGGCGGGTGAACAGGTCGCGCTCCAGCGACATGCTGAGCTTGACGCGCCAGGTCCAGGCCACGGCCTTGCGGATCAGGTCGTCGGCCGGGCGCGCCTTGTGGCTCCAGCCCAGGTGCAGCGCGATCTTGCCTTCGGCGATGCTGGGTTTGCCGGGCTCGGCCTGCTCGGGCAGCAGCAGCTTGGCGTCCAGGATCTCCAGCGTGCGGCCGCGGAACACCGCCAGCGCGCGGTGCGAAGGCACGCGGCCAATCGGCTCGTCATACTCGAAGTAGTCGCGGAATTTGCTGTTGTCGGCATTGTTCTCGTCCTTGCCGGCCACCAGCTTGGAACTGAACAGCCCTTCGCTCCACAGCCAGTTGCGCAGCGACTGCACCAGGCCCGCATCCTCGGCCCAGCGCTCGGAAAGAATGTCGCGCACGCCGTCCAGCACCGCCTGCACGGTGGTGAAGTCGTCGCCGCTTTCGTTTTTCTCGGCCTTCACAAAGGCCGCGGCCTCGTCGGCCGGCGCCAGCGAGGGGTCGGCAAACAGCTTGTCGGCCAGCGGCTCTATGCCGGCCTCACGCGCGATCTGGCCCTTGGTGCGGCGCTTGGGCTTGAAGGGCAGGTACAGGTCTTCCAGGTCCTGCTTGGTGGCGGCAAATTCAATGGCCGCGCGCAACTCGGGTGTGAGCTTGCCCTGCTCTTCGATGCTTTTGAGCACCGCCTCGCGGCGCTCTTCGAGCTCGCGCAGGTAACCCAGCCGGTATTCAAGTTCGCGCAGCTGGATGTCGTCCAGCCCGCCGGTGGCCTCCTTGCGGTAGCGCGCGATAAAGGGAACGGTGGCGCCGCCGTCGAGCAGCTCCACGGCTGCCTTGATCTGGTGTTCCTGGACTTTGATTTCTGCCGCGATCTGGCGGATGATTTTTTGCATATCGGAAAAAAGTGGCTGGAAAGGCTGAAGGGGATGAAACGGACAAACGGGATTGGGTGGCCGCAAGCGCGCTACTCGCGAACCCACAAACTGACGCCAAGGGTCGGCATTGTCCCACAGGAAAACCGGGGAGCCCCTTCCCATAATGGCCTGAGCTTGAAAAGCAATTTCTTACATTTTTCCGGGGAGACTGATATGCGAATTCGCACGATATTGCTGGTGGTGGGCATCCTGCTCCTGTCGGGTTTTGTCGCCCTCAACCTTGACGAGTTCACGCGCGTGAGCATGCTGAGCCTGGGCTTTACCACCGTGCAGGTGTCGCTGGGCCTGCTCATGCTGTTGCTGCTGGTGATCGCCACCGTGGTCTTCCTGGCCAGCACGCTCTATATACAAAGCACCCACCTGCTGGAAACCCGCAAGTACTCGCGCGAGCTCAACACCCAGCGCGAGCTCGCCGACAAGGCCGAGGCCTCGCGCTTCACCGAACTGCGCAGCTACCTGGAGGTGCAGGCGCTGGCCGCGCAGCACCGCGAGGCCGCCGCGGCCACCGTGCTGGCCGAACGCTTCGCCCAGCAGCAGCAGGCCTTGCTGGCCCGGCTGGAGCAGATCGACAACAGCGTGGCGGCCCATGTGGGTCAACTGGAAGATACGCTGGAACGGCGCAACGGCATGAACGGCCTGCAAAAAGACCACCTGACCATGCCGCTGGTATAGCGGTGTAAGAAAGCCCGGCGCCGCGCGACCAACGGCCATCAGCAGCCGCCTGCCCTTTTCGGGTGCGGCGCCTGCTCCAACGCCATTGGAGACGCCCATGCCCATCCCCACACCCTGGATCGCCGCCGCCTTGCTGCCGCTGAGCTGCGGCGTGTTCGCGGCACAAAACACCTGCAGCACCGCATCGGGACCAGCGGTCACCCCGGTGATGGAGCTCTACACCTCCGAAGGCTGCAGCTCCTGCCCGCCCGCCGACAAATGGCTGTCCTCGCTCAAGGGCTCGGGCATGGTGGTGCAGGCCTTCCACGTCGGTTATTGGGATTACATAGGCTGGGTGGACCGCTTCGCCGCGCCGGCCTACACCCGGCGCCAGCACGAGGTGGCCGCCCGCAACGGCCTGCGCAGCGTCTACACCCCGCAAGCCGTGCTCAACGGCAAGGACCTGCCCGCCTGGGGGCCCAGGCCGCCCGGCGGCAAGGAGCCGGCGCGCGCGGCCATCGTGTTGACACAGCTGGGCGCCGACCAGTTCGAAGCCGTGGTGACACCAGTGGCCGAGCGGCAGCTGTCGCCTTCGTGGGCGGCCTACTGGACCATCACCGAACACGGCCACAACTCCAAGGTGCAGGCCGGCGAAAACGCCGGCGCCTTTCTCAAGCACGATTTTGTGGTGCGCCAGTACACCCCGGCGGGTGAATACCCCAGCCAGGGCACGACGCCGCAAAAGCTGGTCTTTCGCAGCATTGCCGCCACCCCCGGCCACGAACGCCAGGTCAACCTCGTGGTGTTTGACCCCAAAACCGGCAAGACGCTGCAGGCGGTGAGTCTGCAGTGTCCGGCCTGAATCATGAACAGATTTCACAAAGCTTGCCGCAAAATGGCGGTATGGAGCCCCGGCCCGCGCCCTCCCCCTCTTTTCTGCCCCCCAGCCTGCGCACGCCGGAAGACGCCGACTACCTGGCGCTGGGCGGCTGGGTCCGCGACGCCGAGGGCTGCGCGCGCTGGGCCGGTCCCAAGCTGAAATATCCGTTCAAGCCGGCGCGGCTTTCGCGCCTGCTGGCTGAGCCCGGCGCCAACAGCTTTGTGATGAGCCGCGGCCCGGCCGCCCCGGCCTTGGGTTTCGGCCAGTTCTGGGTGCGCGATCCCGGCGTGGCGCACCTGGCCCGCATCATCCTGGCGCCCGCGGCACGCGGCCAGGGCCTGGGGACCACGCTGTGCGAATTGCTGATGGCCGAGGCCGCGCGCACCGTCGGCGCCAGCGCCTTCACGCTGCGCGTCTACCGCGACAACGACCCGGCGCTGGCCATTTACGAGCGCCTGGGTTTTGCCGTGGTGCCGGACCTGTCGGACGCGCGGGTGTTTGCCATGCGCAAGCAGGCCTGAAGCCCGCCGCCCGGCCTTCGCTAAACTCTGCCGCATGCCCTCTTGCCGCCCCGCGCGCCTTTCTTTCGCATGATCTCCCTGTTCCTCAAATGCCTGCTGGGCGCGCTGGCCGTGCTGCTGATCGCCCTGCTGTCCCGCTCGCGCAACTTTGTCATTGCCGGCCTGGTGCCGCTGTTTCCCACCTTCGCGCTGATCGCGCACTACATGGTGGGCAGCGAGCGCAGCGCCGCCGACCTGCGCGCCACCGCGCTGTTCGGCCTGTGGTCGCTGATCCCTTACGCGACTTACCTGCTTGCGGTGTACTGGCTCAGCATACGCGCCTCGCTCACGGTGACGCTGGCCGCCGCCACCCTGGCCTGGGCCGTAGCGGCCGGTGCGCTGCTGCTGGGATGGAGCCGCGCCTACCCCACGTCCTTCTGAGCCCAAGCCCGCGTGAACATCCTCAAAAAAATACTGCGAAGCCTGTTGCTGGCCCCCGTGGCCCTGTTCCTGCTGTTTGAGGAATGGGGCTGGGAACCGCTGGCCGCCGCCTTCGCGGCGCTGGGCCGGTTGCCCTGGTGGGGCAGGCTCGAGCGGTTCATCACCGGCTTGCCGCCCTGGGCCGCGCTGCTGGCCTTCGGTGTGCCCGTGCTCGCGCTGATTCCCATCAAGCTGCTGGCGCTGTACCTCTTCGGCCAGGGCCACATCACCATTGGTTTGGGCTTGATTCTTGCTGCGAAGATCGCGGGAACGGCGATGGCGGCACGCCTGTTCCAGCTGACACAACCGGCACTGATGCGCATGGCCTGGTTCGCGCGGCTCTACACACCCTGGAAGGCCTGGAAGGACAAGCTCATCGCGCAGGCCAGGGCTTCCTGGGCCTGGCGCGTGGCACGCCGCCTGAAGACGCGGCTCAAGCTGGCGGGCGCCAGGCTGCTGGCAGCCCTCAAAGCAGCCCTGTCATGATGAAGCTTCAATGCCGCTGAAACTTTTCGCACCATGTTCGACATCCTCAAACCGCCTCTCTACATACGCCTCTCGCCTTTTCGCTTGACGGTGCGCAACGTCAAGACGGGCGAGTTCATCTCCGAAGTGCCCGAAGTCGCCATCTCGCGCGGACCCAAGGAAAAAATCCTGGGCGTGGGCGACGAAGCAGCCCTGCACAAGTCAAGCAAATCAGCGCATGTCGTCAACCCGTTTGCCCACCCGCGCTCCATGATGTCCGACTTCACTGCGGGCCAGGCGGTCGTCAAAGCCCTGGTACGCAAGCTGCTCAAGAGTGGGCTGTTTGCGCCGGCGCCTCGTATGGTGTTCCACCCCCAGGGAGACCCGGCCGGCGGTTTCACCCAAGTGGAAATCCGGGCGTTCCGCGAAATGGCACTTGGTGCCGGCGCCTCGGAAGTCATCGTCTGGCAAGGACAGGACTTGACGGATGAACAGGTGCTGTCGCGTCACTATCCGCCTACTGGCCAGATACTCGATGAAACCTGAGCAGGGAGGCCTGCGCGCGCTGACCCGGGAGTTCCCGCATGCGGGCCGGCTGGAGCGGATTTTCCTCAGGCCCGCCCGGCGCGTTCCGGTGCTGGCCGTGCAGAGCGCCCTGGCGATCGCGGGCCGAGGCCTTGAAGGCGACCGCAGCACACTGGGCGCGCAGGACGGCAAACGCCAGGTCACCCTGGTGCAGGCCGAACACCTGCCCGTGCTGGCTTCCCTGGCCCGGCGGGAGACGGTGGACGCCGCGGACCTTCGCCGCAACCTCGTGGTGGGCGGCCTGAACCTGCTGGCGGCCAGATCGCTGTTCAAGGACCAGCCCATGGTGCTGCGCATAGGCCCTGTGGTGCTGGAGATCACCGGCCCCTGCGAACCCTGCTCGCGCATGGACGAAGTGCTGGGCGCCGGCGGCTACAACGCGATGCGCGGCCATGGCGGGCTGACGGCGCGAATACTGCAGGGCGGCCTGCTGCGGGTGGGCGATGCGGTGGTGTGCGAGCCGGCCTGAACGCGCCACCCTAACCTGATCGGTCCAAACCGGGGGCCGGTATGGGTATTGGGCATGCGTCATACTGGCCCTCCCATCCACTCCCTGCCCGCCCGCCTCCATGAACAAAACCTCGGTCGACAAGCACAAAATCAAGTTCCTGCTGCTGGAGGGCATACACCCCTCCGCCGTGGAGGTTCTCAAGGCCGCGGGTTATTCCAATATTGAAAGCCTGTCCGGCGCCCTGCCCGACGATGAGCTCAAGGCCAAGATCGCCGACGTGCATTTTGTCGGCATACGCTCGCGCACCCAGCTCACGGCTGAGGTCTTCGCCCAGGCCGGCAAGCTGGCCGCCGTCGGCTGCTTTTGCATAGGCACCAACCAGGTTGACCTGGTCGCCGCCCGCGAGCGCGGCATTGCGGTCTTTAACGCGCCCTACTCCAATACCCGCTCCGTGGCCGAACTGGTGCTGGCCGAGGCGATTTTGCTGCTGCGCGGCGTGCCCGAAAAAAGCGCGGTCGCGCACCGCGGCGGCTGGCTCAAGTCGGCCGAGAACGCTTATGAAATCCGCGGCAAGACTTTAGGCATCGTCGGCTACGGCTCCATAGGCACGCAGCTCTCGGTGCTGGCCGAGGCCCTGGGCATGCATGTGGTCTTCTTCGAAGT
>Ga0209565_1000399_pt1 | contig 36484 bp, 32 predicted proteins | sample Araplaol_mTSA_r2_2_FD_184283 | JGI IMG/M metagenome (GOLD analysis project Ga0209565, IMG submission 184283) | Arabidopsis root microbial communities from North Carolina, USA - plate scrape MF_Col_mTSA_r2 (SPAdes) (version 3) | ecosystem: Host-associated > Plants > Roots > Endosphere | place... | reverse complement strand
TGGCGTCACGAGTACAACGAGGAGCGGCCGCACAGTACGCTGCGGAATCTGACACCGAAGCAGTTTGCGGAAGGGTTATTAACCGTGGACTCCAGTTCGGGTCCGTACTAAATTGGGTAGCAGGTCAGAGGTTGTCGCGGAGGCATTGGCAAAAAAGTGGTAACGCCATCTCGCCGACGTGAGATGGCGCGCCACTATGTCGAGACTGGACGCTTGACGATCAAGGTGGCTTGCCTAGCCTTCGGCATCAGCCAGACTTGCTTCCGTTACCAAGCCAAGCTCAATGCCGAGAACGAGGTCATTGCCGACTGGCTGGTGCGCCTGACGAACAACCAACGCAACTGGGGCTTTGGCCTGTGCTTCCTGTTCCTGCGCAACGTGAAGGGCTACCGCTGGAATCACAAGCGCGTATACAGGATCTATCGTGAGCTGGAACTGAATCTACGCATCAAGCCACGGCAACGGATAGTTCGGGAAAAGCCGCAGCCACTAGCGGTGCCGACGGCAGCGAACCAGACCTGGTCAATGGATTTCATGCACGACCAACTATCCGATGGCCGCAGCATCAGGCTGTTCAACGTGATCGACGATTACAACCGCGAAGGACTAGCCATTGAAGTGGACTTCTCGTTGCCATCAGAACGTGTCGTGCGTGCGCTCGATCGAATCATCGAGTGGCGGGGCAAGCCTAAGGTGATACGCTGCGATAACGGTCCCGAATACACAAGCGGGACGACAGAGGACTGGGCCGACAAGCACGGCATTGAACTAGCCTTTATCCAGCCAGGCGAGCCACAGCAGAACGCCTACATCGAGCGCTATAACCGCACCGTGCGATACGACTGGCTTGCGCACCACCTTTTTGATTCGCTGGAGGAGATCCAGGACTTTGCCACAAGCTGGCTCTGGACATACAATCACGAGCGGCCCAATATGGGCCTTGATGGGATAACACCGAAACAGAAACTGGCTCTCGCCGCTTAACCCCTACTTCTGGCGCGCATCAGAAATGGGGGGATTCCCGCGGGGCTTACTCGCCTCGGCCTTGAGCCAGGCCGAAAGCTGCACCGAATATTTGTCTAAGACGCTTGTTGATCGCCGCTCCGCATAGGAGGGTTCTGTGGTTTCCGACCGTAGGTATCGCCGTACGGTATTGCGAGAGATGCCCAGCCGTCTCGCGATCTCCCTGAGGGGAATCTGGTCACGAAGGTGCCAGCGTCGAATTATGCTTAGTAAGGCCACGTCGATCACTCCGATCTCCTGCCAAAAGGACAGGGGGAATTGTGCTATGAACGTGGGTCAGATTCCGTTGCAAATTCGTGGGGAAGGTGGGTCAACTTTCAGTGCAAATTAACATCGGGCCAATTTGTAAATTGTGGAGAACGCTTCCACACGGGACATTCTGTTCAAGGGCACTCCGTCACCAATCAGTGTAAAGCTTGAGTGTTACACAATTCTTTAGTTAACTCACGGGTAACATTCTGCGAAGTTCACACATCCCGTAGTGCGAGAACTTCTGCAAGAGGCAATGCTGGCTTATGCTAAATTGTACGAACCGCCCTGTATGCAATCTCCCCATACTAGTGGCAACATGGATGTAGGGTCCGCAGGGCTTTGCTAACGTGGTCACCCTCTGATGCTGTCTCGATGGAAAAACCCGAAAAGACTTCCAACAACGCTGCGCCGACCACCAGACGCGGACGGCCTGCGCTGAGTCTGACAGTTGAGCAGGCTGAACGGCTGGCAGTCAAGGCGGCAGACCTGGTTGCGAAGCATTCCGGCAAAACGGAGCCGCATCGTGAGTTCGTGCTCGATTTTGTGCGCGTGGTCTTTCAGGTGACCGGCCAGACCTTTAGCCCCGCGATTTACCGAAAGCTGCTGCAAACTTATAGCCCTGGACGCGGTCCCTCTACCGCTACCATTCAAGCCCAAAAGAACGCTTTGCTCGACGAAATCGTCAGGGATCTTGCGCAGACACCCATCGTTTGGGGCGCAACCGTAGCGCAGCGAGAAGCGGAAGCTGCCGAAGCTGCCCGGTTACAGAACGAAGCGCTGGCGGCTCGTTACGCGGCCATGATCGAGGTTCTCAATATGGCGCATGCACTTAGCGGCATGGTCGCTCGCCTTTCGGAGCCAAGCGAGCACCCTGCAACCCAAAGCCTGAGAGTATTCAGCGAGTACTTGTTCGATCGACTTGTTGAAAAGAATTCGGAACTGGCCAGCTTACGTTCACGGGTTCGCCACGAATCCGCCAAGGCGGATGAGTTTGCGCAGCTTGCCGCCGATCGCGCCGAACAACTCACCGCAACCCGGTTAGCTGCATCCGCCAACGTGTTAGCGATCCACAAAATCATTGATGAGATGGCCAGTTTTCGGGTAACCACATCCTGCGAATTGGATAAAGCGCGCGACGAACTTAAGGCGGCGCGGGCACAGGTTAGAGACCTCGAGGGACAAATTGAGGAGCGCCAACAAGAAATCAGGAAATGCCTTCAGATCATGCTTACCTGGTAACACTCAAGTACACCAAATTGGCCGGGAACGTAACCCGCCCAGCGGCCGAAAATCCCCACACCGACGTGGAATTCGATGTTGTAGTCGGTAAATACCCTTCCTCCTCTATTGCCAAGCGCGTGCAGGCAAGTCGCCATGCGCCGCTGCCATTCGCTGGATTGAGTGCTTAGACATTGAATTCAAGATGTCTCGCTGTCGCGCAAAATCTTGTGATCGATGCGCGCTGGGAGGAAACAAGATCGGCCGTTGAACTGGTGAACACCTTTTCAGCAGGCATAGATCTGCTAAATTGAGTTCCTGATACGCGCAAATTTGCTACATCCTTATGCCGATCCGCAAGAGCGGGATGGCCAACCCTGGGAGAGCCGCTATGCGATAGGCAAAGTACTGACGGCGGCAACTGTTGGCGCAGCTACCGCCGCAAACAAACGAATGACGATTGCTATGTGATTTTTGTCCCCTTCGGGACAAAGGTCAAGGTGATTCTTTGCCTTGCATTAATGGCCCTCCCGTAGAAGTCGGGAGGATGTATGCAGCACTGTCGTGGTTTCTCTGAAGGTAATGGCCGCGTTCCTTTGCCGAATGCTTTACGCGCCCAGGTCGGAGGCAAGGTAGACCTGTGGTACTTTCAATCGCCGAAGAATAGGCGCCGTTTTGTACTATGCGGCGAGCTCCTTTTCCTGTTAGCGATCACGCTTGAGTCCGACCGTCACATCGTGTCATATGAACCGTATGAATTCGATGATGAGGATGGGCTGGCTGCCACAGACCGCCCCCATTTGCGGGCGCTCGACGTTACTGGCAAACAGATCGATTACATCACGATCCGGACACGCAATCCCCGCAAGGCAACAAAGCCACTGCTGAAACAGCGCGATCTCAACGGGGTAACGATCATTACCGATGAGTGGCTGTACGACCGGCGCGTCCTGCTCGACAACTGGATTTTTCTGTGCGCAGCGTTGAACCGCGTTCGCCATTCCCCCTGGCAGTTGGAGGCGGCAGCGATGCATGACCTCCTACAACTGGCTGGGAACTGTACGTTGGATAGTCTGCTGGCTCTCCCCAATATCGACCGGGCGAGGATGCTTGGAGCGGTAGCAGACGCGCTTCAACGCGGCACCGCAAACTGTGACACCTGCAAGTCCCTGTTTTCACTTTCAAGCCAGATCTTCCCTGGAGGGCCATCATGGCACATCCACGCCTAACGCTATTGAACGGGTTGCCTCCGATCGACGAATGGCCTGGCATCGACATCAACTGTCTCAGCGAAGCGCATCAAAAGGTTGCAGAACGACGGGTCTCAGCCTTAAAGATGTACGTCCTCGGTGCCGCGCATCAGACTATCGAAAGCGCGACGGGCATACCGCGCCCGGAGGTGCATAGGCTCCTGAAGCGCTGCTTGTCAATGAGTGCGGATGGCCGGATTTTCGGCCTGCGCGCGTTGGTGCCAGGGATGCGCGTGGAGGCATACAAACGAATCGCTCACGTGCAATGCGCTCCGGGCGACTCCAATCAAGGCTGCGCCGGTGCGCTAGAACAGGTGTTTGAACGGTTTCCGGATTTGCGAAAGGCTGTGCATTCGGAGTTTTTGAAAATGACACCTCGGCGAAAGCGCGGCGACGCCAGAATACGCATCTGCGACCTGCACGCGAAGTTCATACGCTGGCTTGAGGAACACGGATTAAAAGCAACCGAGTGGCCACTCAACACGGCAAATGAAGGTCTTGAAGCGCTGCGTCGCTACTGCCATTCATTACTTGATGCGGAGCCAGAGAAGTGGATCCGTGCCCGATCAGGTCAGGAAGCTGCGCGGCGTTTGACTGTAGGCCGCGGCATCGCACCCGTGATGCCCATGCTACGGCCATTCGGTGCGGTCCAGCTGGATTTCCATAAGGTGGACAGTGCATGCGTCATCCACATCACCAACTCTTTCGGCTGCGAAGTGCGCGTGCCTCTTGCGCGCTGGCACATCGGCGTGCTGATCGAGGAGAGGTTCGAGTTAATATTGGGTGCGGTCTTGGCTTTGGAATTGACGCCGAGTGCTGACAGCGTATTGGAAACGCTCGAATGCGGCATTGTTCCGATCAGCCAGGAGTCGAACGGTTGCGCACTTGCCATAGGCCTCGGCAAACACGTGTTTCCCAACCAGCAGTTCTCAGCGCTCAACGGCCAGTGTTTCTCCGTCCTGCGCATGGATAATGGCTGGTCTAATACAGCGCGGGATGTCATCGACAACGTCATCGACACGATCGGTTGTGCGGTGCACTTCGGACCTGTTAAAGCGTGGTGGGGGCGCGATACGATCGAACGAGTCTTTGGCCAAGTGACGCGAACCGGACTGCAGCGAAGTCCTTCTACCTACGGATCCAACCCTGGCGACACCCGCAAGAATGACCCCAATGCGCAGGCGGAGGATTTGGATATTCGTTTGTCGGATATCGTTTCGGCTATCTCGCACGCCATCATGCTCCAAAACGCATCCAGGACTGCGGCGCTGCTAATGGGTTCGCCCCTCCAGGCGCTCGAGGCGGCCATGCATAACCCCGAAAGTGGTTTCGTACCGTCGCCTTTGCCCCAGAACACCAGTGAACTTCCCCTGTTGATGTACCACGTCGAGGTGGCGACGGTGCGTGGCAGTATAAAGAAAGGCGAACGTCCTTTCGTCAAGATCGCCGGATGGCGCTATACCAACGTGCGTTTGGCCAATGATTTCACACTATTGGGGCGCCATTTGCGGCTTTACTGTTCGCGCCGCGACGTGCGTGTCGTCTATGCGAGCGTGATTGAAACGGGGGAGGTGATTGGCAATTTGGAACCACCTAATCGCTGGAGAGAAGTCCGTCTCGACTGGCGCTCTCGGCAATTGATTTGGAGTGCCGGCGCCGTTGAGCGACGCAAGATGCGGCGGCAAATGCGCGCAGATGAATGGCTTCCTGCCGACGATTATGGTCCAGCTTGCGCTTATGATGAATCGGCCAACGTGACTTCGAAGCGCGCCCTGGAAGAGGCGAACAAAGCAGTCAAGTGGTCAAAACCCGAACTTCCAGATCGCCAAAATACCGGCCCGGCTTCATCAAAACTGTCGCATCAAACTGTCCTTCTCGCTGGCGATGGCCAGTCAATTGCCCTGGACAGCAAGATCAATATCGAACGAATTATTCAAGGAGGAGCGACATGAGCGCACTGCATACGACCACACGCCAGCGTACCGCTCGGGCTCGTCCTCCATCGATGGATGCGAACGAGTCGGCTCCTGTATCGCACCAGCGAAGCGTGTCAGAGCTACTTGAACATCCCATTTTCATGAAAAATGTGATCCTGCCGACCGAACCGATTAACGAGATGGTTGGTGCTATGCGACGAACCGTTATGTTGCGAGAGCAGGGGTGCTGCTTCACTGCTACCAGCGGATACGGCAAGAGTTATGGACTGCGCATGGCGGAAGTTCTGCTACGGCGGATGTTCCCGGGCGTTCCCATCTACCGCCACATTATCGACAACGAACAGGTCCCATCCATCCGCGCGTTTTTCAAGCATTTCCTGCTCACCGTCGGCGTGACTGATATCAAGGGAGAAACGTACGATCTAAGGGTGCGGCTTGTTTCGCAGCTGGAGGACGTGGGATTGATGAGTCCCATGAAACTGGTGGTAATTTTGATCGATGAAGCACAGGAAATGGCGCTTCAGGACTTCAAATTCCTCAAGGACATCGGCAACCATCTTGAAACCGTTGACGTGCAACTGGTTGTCATCATGATCGGCCAGGATCCTGATTTCGAGAAGACAATCCAGAGTTTGACACGCCATGGCCGGCTCGATTTGATTAGTCGCTTCGCACTCCGTCGCTTGACATTTCGAGGTCTTCAGACGCGGGAGGACTTTTCCGGTTTGCTTCGTTTGATCGATGAACAGACGTATCCTCATGGCAGCAATTGCAAATGGCCGGAGTATTTTGCACCGCATGCGTGGGGCAACGGATTTCGCATGCTAGACCAGCTCGATCCTCTATTGAACGCGATCTCGGAGTCCACACCTGGTGGATTAACCCACAAAGGCGTCTCGGCTCGCCAATTGTTTTTGGCGGTCCGCCGGTTTCTGCTCGACTTCGCAGAAATTGACCGGCAAAGGATCGTCGTACCAGCTGAAATATGGAAAAGCTGCGTCGACTATGCGTTGATTCAGGATGCCGCGATTATCGCAGACGGCAGAGGGCGAGCGCACAAACAGGAGGTCAAGCTATGAATCCCACAGTCGCTTTGCAGGGTACTGAACTGGGTCCATTGCCGTTCGAGTCGATGGAATCATTAGGGGCGAGGCTGGCTTGGCGCAACGGCAAGCCTCTGCGCCAATTAGCGCGGGAAATCCAGGCACAAGCTGGACGCTCAGACTGGGTTGGACTGCTGCCTCAGAACACCACCGACCCCGGCGCGATCGGGTATTTGTGCGGCTGGCGCGACGCAAGCGAACAAGCGCGCAGGCTTGTTGAAATGCTACGCGCTGAACGATATGAGTGGCTGCATGGAGGATTCCGCTTTTGCCCGATCTGTCTCGAGGCCGCCTACCACAGCTACCTGTTTGACTGGGATTTCATTCGGTCGTGCCCATTACATGGTTGTGCGTTAACCGGAAACTGCCAACATTGTGGAACAAAAGTCGGCTGGAATACGAAGGAATGTATTCTCGCCAAGGCTGGCTACCGATGCACTCACTGCGACAACTATCTTTCAGGTGCCGAGCCGCTTCTCGCTGAGCATTTGAAGTTCCGGGAGCAGTCCGACCAAATTCGCTCCAGATTGGGTCCCTACGATGAATTTGCGAGCCGCCTGATTGCGCAACGCGGCATAGTTCTCAACACTTGGGGGACCCTCGAAGCCTTGAGGTGCGACCGGTTGCGGCCATGGTGTAATGGCGATCAAGTAAGGCGTATAGCGCTATATATGCGCTGCTATAGCAGCCGACGCACTGCAGCAGCGCGGTTTCGAGGCATCGTTAGCCTACATTGGAATATTCGCGCGGAGGTGTCCAGCGTGACATTTCCAACGCCGAGGGATAAGCCGAATATGCTCGCACGTTTGCTGCCCACCTATCGCGCAACTTTGCGGCGCCTTGGCCGATGGGTCTTTAGCGAGACGGCCGACGAAAAGCAAGCTTGCGCCCGCTTCCGAAAAAAAGGCGACGAACTGGTAGGTGATTGGCAGCCCAAGGAATTGACTTACATGATTTTCCGCCATGTTCTCGAAGGAGCTGGCTTTGATTGTGCTCCAGCCGGGAGAGAAACCATGAGTCATTTTCCAGTCCAATTGCAGTATTGCGTACTATTCCTACGCATCATCCGCCTGGGTGCACGGGCGTATTTCCTTGGTTTGTTTGCCACCATACACGCTATTTTATTGCGTCATCGAGACTGGACTGTTCAATCACTTTTCGACGGTTCCGGTTTTCCCGTTGAGCGCTTTGTCCTTGTTGATGGCGCAGAGCGAGCACTCAGGGGAGAAGAGGGCACCGCCATCTTTCCGGAGATTGAAGGGATGCCGTTATGGCCCTTTGTTCGACATGACAAACCGGCTTACGAGGTCGCGCCCCCAGATGAGATCAGCACAAATTTGCTCACTCAAAGCAGACATCGAAACGCGTGATCCGGCGCACAACATCGCAATCGTGAATTGGGGACGGTCGGCGGTGCCAGATAACTGCCGCCTCGCCACGCCAGCCGTGTCAGCGCACCAACGGAACTGCTTCGATCTTGTGGTGCAATTGGCTGGACTAAGGGGCAAAGTCTGTTGATTTGCAGGGGGGATTACCGACCCACTTCACCACGTAATTTGCAACTAAATCTGACCCACGTTAAGACACATTCCTAGGTAACGTGACCGAGTTCATGGAGAATACCGCACAGCGCTGCCTGTTGGGTCTGGCTGCAGCGTGAACGTAGCGTGACCAATTGCGTTTCTAGTACCAACATGGAGGCAATGCGCGTCCTCACGTCGGCAAGGTGCGTGTCCAGCATCGCATTGACTTCGTCGCATGCTTCGTCGGGAGAATCCCTGAAGTGCAATAGGCGCCGAATTTCCTCAAGCGATATGTCGAGCAGCCTGCAATGTCGTATGAAGGCGAGGCGTTCCTGATGATCGGCGTTATAGACGCGGTAATTGCCAGCGCTTCTGCCGGGCGCTGCCAGCAATCCGCTGCGTTCGTAATAGCGAATGGTCTCGATTGGACAACTGGTCGCCTCCGCCAGCTCACCGATTTTCATGTGCCTCCCTTTTTACACTTGACCCTGTAGTGGCTACAGGGTTTTAAATAGAGGATACCCCATTTTCAGGAGAAATTCATGTCAGCATGCTGCTCTGGCGGTTGCGCCAGCCCAACACCAGCGCCTGATCGTCGCTATCGCCGCATCCTGTGGATCGCCCTGGCGGTCAATGCAGCCATGTTCCTTGTCGAACTCATTGGAGGATGGCATGCGGGATCGGTGTCACTGTTGGCCGATGCTATCGACTTCCTGGGTGACGCCGTGAACTACGGCCTGTCGCTCGCCGCATTGGGCATGGCTGTGGTTTGGCGTTCCCGCACTGCATTGTTCAAAGGGCTCACTATGGGGGCCTACGGCGTTGCCATTCTCGGGAAGGCCGCATGGACTATGATGCAAGGGACGGTGCCTGAAGCGGCCACCATGGGAACGATTGGCGTGCTGGCGTTGTTCGCCAACGGTGGCGTTGCTCTACTGCTTTATGCGTATCGTCAGGGCGACGCCAATATGCGTTCAGTTTGGCTGTGCACACGCAATGACGCGATCGGTAACATTGCGGTGATGTTGGCAGCGGCTGGCGTGTTTGGCACCGGTGCCGGCTGGCCAGACTTCGCCGTAGCAGCCGTCATGGGACTGCTCGCAGTGAGTGCCAGTCTCTCGGTAACGCGACATGCGTTGACGGAGCTCCGTGCCATGCAAGTGACCGCAGTCCAGGCAACGCGCTAGCACTGCTGGGCATGCCTCGAGATGCGGTCGCCAAGTTGCACGGGCTGATTGCGCCTGCTTCGAACATACACAAGAAGAGGGGACGCTTTCGGCGCTTACGCGTGGCGACCGAAGATATAACGAGAAGATCACCATCGCTGGTTGCGCCTTCCCGCGCTAGTGGAGTTTGGAGTTACAAGGGGTGTCATGCCGTCACAGCGCTGACGCTGCGCGCCACCTCCCGTACGGGCTCATGATCTTGACGCGGCTTTGGAAGAGCAATTCATCGTTTCCTATCTCATTCGGTACTGTTGGCTAGCGACTTGCGGTGCTATACTCAAGCGATGACTCGTCGATTCATATTGATGCTTGCGGCACTGATCGTACTCCAGTTCAGCTGGGGTACGGTGGCGGCCTACTGCATGCATGAGACGGGTATTAAGGCGCAGCACCTGGGCCACCACGCCCATGCCGAACCATCCGATGACGCGGGGACAACCGCCAAGGATAAGCCGGCGCAGGTCAAAAAAGGGCTGGCGCATACCCATTGTGCTTCTTGTGCCCACGGAACCATGATGGGCGTCAGCTTTGATGGCACTACATCGTCGCAGGTACCCGCTATGTTGGCGGCGCATCCTGAATCCGCCAATGCCTCCGTCTACGCCCCGCCCCCCGAGCGCCCACAGTGGCGCTTGCCAGCCTAGTATCGGCGGCACTTTCTTACAATTTCGAATCGACTTGCGCCACTCGGCGCTGAATGTCGCCGCCATCAATTCTATCTTTTGACGTGAGCGTGAAGCAGGCGTATCGGTGCGTCTTGTCACGACACGATCATGTTTGCCGGCATTCACTCATGCTGGTCGCCCCAGAGTGACCAGCATGCCCGGGACCCGGTTTGAAACGAATATGATTGAGAGAGGTGCGGCATGGGATCGAACCACAATCACGCTGCAGCAGAAGGCACAAACGAACGCCCGCTATGGATGGCTCTGGGACTCACGACGACGTTCTTGATTGCTGAGGTCATAGGTGGTCTGCTGACGAATAGTCTGGCGTTAATTTCCGACGCCGCACACATGCTAACCGACGCGGCGGCCCTCGCGGTGTCGCTCATCGCCATTCGCATCGGTAAGCGACCCGCCGACAATCAGCGGACGTTTGGCTATTACCGCTTCGAAATCCTGGCGGCCGCCTTCAATGCGGTTCTGCTGCTTCTGGTGGCGATCTACATCCTGTATGAAGCCTACCAGCGCATCAGCAATCCGCCGGAGATTGCATCAATGGGGATGCTCATCGTTGCCGCTATCGGGCTGGCCGTGAACTGGATCAGTATGCGCTTGTTGTCGGCAGACAAGGACGCCAACCTGAACATCAAAGGGGCCTACCTCGAAGTGTGGAGCGACATGCTGGGATCGATTGGCGTCATTGCGGCAGCGATCATCATCCGAGTCACCCAGTTAGCCTGGGTTGATTCAGTCATCGCCGTCTTGATTGGCTTGTGGGTGCTGCCCAGAACCTGGATGCTGCTCAAAGCAAGCATGAACGTGCTGCTGGAGGGCGTCCCGGAAGGCATGAATACCGAAGACGTGGCCCTTGCCATCCGTGGTGTAGACGGGGTGAAGAACATGCATGAGCTTCACGTTTGGTCCATTAGCAGCGGGAAGGCGAGCTTGACGACGCACGTGGTTGCCGATGTTGTCGGCACCGAGCAGGAGGCGTTGCTACTGCGCATCCGGGCCATGTTGGCCGAGCGATTTGATATTCACCATAGCACGGTGCAGGTCGAACGGGTGCCGTGTCCCGATGCGCAAAGCCATACCTATGGACCTCGTGTGAATGCCGATGGTACCGGAGCTGCAAATGATGCCACACGCTGAGCGGCGCGATGAACGCAATGCCGACACCGCACGCACCATTGTCGTGGCGCATGATGAGTCGGACATGACCGAAATGCTCAACGAACTGCGCATCCTGCAGCTGGCGGCCCAGTTACTCACCGGTTTTTTGATCACGCTGCCATTCAATTCGGGGTTCCAGGGGATCGTTACCATCGAAAAATGGATGTACATGGCCACCTTCCTTTGCTCGCTGTCGAGCCTTGTGTTGTTGATCGCGCCGGCCGTGCAACACCGCGTACTGCGGCCCCTTAGGGACCGTGGCGCGTTCAAGAACCAAGCCAGCCGCCTGATGATCGCAGGCGCCATCTTCCTGTCGCTCGCGCTGATCCTCTGCGCAACGTTGGTCACCGCCGAGGTGGTGGGGCATTCCCTCGGGGGAGCGATTGGCGGTGTAGCCGCATTCGGCGTTGCCGCACTATGGTGGATTTATCCATGGTGGTTACGTCGAAGTCACCTGCGCCAACAGAACACAAAACCTGCGCTTAGCGACTTGTAGCGCGAATGACGTTTGACAGAAATGACTTCCTAATGGGAGACGATTATGAAAATCAAAATTGAAGGATCGGGGATCACGACGTTCAATAGCAAGGAGGACTTCTTTGAGCAGGCGCTACGAGTCTCCGAGCAACGCTTGACTGTCCTGGCCTCCAACATTGCCAACGCCGACACGCCAAATTACAAAGCGCGCGACATCGACTTTCGCCAGGCGTTGGCCCTTGCCATGAACTCCGGGGGAAGTAACGCAAGCCTTCAGGCCAAGACGCACCCGCTGCAGGCCGACAACCCACTCGCCACCGCTTTGCTCTACCGCGTCCCTTACCAATCGTCGGTGGATGGCAACACGGTGGAGGTGGATGCGGAAGTGGCGGCATTCACGACCCAGGCCATTAAACACCAACTTCTTTTGCAGAAGGTACAGGACGAATACAAAGAACTTGAATCGGTGTTCAAAAATGTCACAGGCTGAGCGTACCGTACATCGACTCGCTGTCGGAGCGGTGGCTTCTGGCATCGCGCGCCGTGGACATCGGCACGTGTATCGCCCGATTGGCATACCGTTTACCGGTGGCGTAGGGGAGGGATAGGGCATGCCATGTCGCCTGGATTTGACTGACCCGGTGCACCAGTGGTTGTTGGTGGTGTCCTTGGGAATCTCCGCATCCATCTTCCTGTTCATACTCTGGCTACGGTACCAAGACCACAAGCGGCCTAAGGATCAGCAGCGGCCCAAGCAAGACGGTCCCCATAAGAGGAGAAAACGTCGGCGCTAACGAATACCCTGGGCAGTGACGGCACGGTTGCAAGTGTGGCCGCTACCGTGCCGCCTTTCGCTGGAGGCACGTGGTCGTTGAGGGATCAATGGTAATGACGAGTCAGCACAACACCCCATGTGACGAGTGCAAGCGTCATGGCGAGCAGCACCGCAGCGCTGCCCAGATCTTTGGCATTCTTCGATAACGGGTGGCGCTCCAAAGAAACCCGATCCACCACGGACTCGATTGCAGAATTGACCAGTTCAACCATCAACACGAGAACGAGCGGGGCGATGAGCGCCAAGCGCTCCAAGGAAGACAAGGGGAGTATCATCGCGCCGGCGCTGCCGGCCGCAAGGAGAACCAGCTCTTGCCGAAAGGCGTGTTCTTGGCGCCATGCACATTTCAGGCCGTCGAGGGAGTAGAAAAAGGCGCTGAAAATACGCTTGAGGCCGCTTTTGCTTTTGAATTCACTGATGGGGTGCATGTCGATGTCGGTTTAAAAAAGAAGGGGGGAGTCCCAGCGCGGGATGCGATCCGGCGCTGGGGAGACTTGGTGACTCATTGGATTGCCGCACACTTCGGGCAGCGCAGATGGCGTCACGTTGCTCACGTCGCCAACGGGTCATTGGGCGGCGGGCGGAGCAAGCGTCGGCCCTGGTTGCGAGCAACGTACGCTTGCAGGCACAACACACCAACCACCACGGCTACCGAGATCCAGAGTGACCACAGCGTATGTGTAAGGAAATGGGCGCCGCGCATTTGTTGTATCCAACCCAATGCTGCGCCGAGCAGCAAGGCGCTCACGCCTGCCAGTGCCGCCATGCGGGGATGCCCCGGCAGCCACACCACACAGACCGCCACCAGCCACAGGGCGGTCGATGCATGGCCGCCGGGCAGGCAATTTCCAGCGTCTATCCATGCGGGGACATGGTCAAGAATACGTAGATAGGGTTGGCTTCCCCCATAGCGCGCCAGGTCCCATGGGCAATGCGAATCGCTGGCGCGCTTGAGCAAGGAGATCGTTAAGGGCGTTAATACTGCGCTCGCGGCGACTACGCGTAAGCGCAGGCGCCACCACGGAGGAAGGTAGCTCCGGCGCAAGATGACGTCGCCCAGACTGACGCCAATGGCAACGACGGCCAGAACCGTCAACGCGATCTTGGCATAGCGGTGCCCCAGGGTCTCCGTGAGCCAGGCATCGCGCCAGGGAAAACGTTGGGTGGCCGCATCAAAAAAGTAGTCGGCGAGCCTGAGGTCGATGTCAGTCAGCGTGCCGAGCCACAGGAGTAATCCCGCTGAAAGCAGCAGCCCACCAGTGGCCCAGGTCAGGGCCAGGGGCGGTACAAGTATGGTGGTCACAGTCGTTGGTTTGTGCATGGCTAGCTCCTGCACGCATTGAAGATGTCGAGTCGTGGATTGCGTGCCACCGTAGAAATGTGCAGCATCCCGAGTACAGAGTGAAATACGTTGTCATGACTCAACGGCTGTTTCGCTCGCAGCGACAGGCATGTGCGGCTAACCTTGAAGCGTTTCTCAAAGTCCGACGAGAACCACATCAGCATTGGAACTTTACGTTGCTCCGGCGGGGAAATGAGGTAAGGCGCCCCGTGGAGGTACATGTTCTTTTCGCCTAGCGATTCGCCGTGGTCAGAGACGTAGAGCATCGATGTTGCGGCACCGTCCTCACGTGCGATCCGTTCCAGTAAGCTGATCGTCTTGTCCAGAAAGTAGTCGGTATAGAGAATGGTGTTGTCATAAGTGGCGGCGATTTGCTCCCGGGTACACTGTTCGAGCGCGTTGGTTTTGCACACCGGCGCGAACTGTTCGAAATCCGATGGGTAACGCTTCCAGTAGGCAGGGCCATGGCTTCCTTTCTGATGGAGCACGATGACCATGTCCTTCTTGGTGCTGCGTACCAGCTCAGGTAAATCCTCCAGTAAACGTTCGTCGTAGCATTCGTCGTTAGTGCAGTACTTGCTTTCGCCTGATGGCTTGGACAAGTCTTGATACGTGACCCGGTCGCAGGCGCCCTTGCAACCGGAATTGTTGTTCCGCCAGACCACGTCCAGCCCAGCGTGCTTTAGTACGTCCAATAGGCCTTCCTGCGATCTTGCACGGCTGTCGTTAAAATCCTCGCGGTCCATGACGGAAAATAGGCATGGCAAGGAGACAGCTGTCGCGGTGCCGCATGAGGCGACATCCGTGAAGTTGATCAAGTCGCGCCGTTGCGAAAGCAGGGGATTGGTGATACGCGGGTAACCGTTCAACGAAAAATTCATGGCGCGGGCGGTTTCCCCGACGACGATGACGGTGATCGCACGTTGCTTGCCTTCACGCCATACCGGCCCCTTGGACGCGTCCCTTCCCAGGGGAGCAATCACGCTTGGTTTGCTAAGGCGCTGGCGGACATAGCCGTTCACCGCCTGGATGTAGTTCGTTGGTGTCAGCAAAAACCGCAGCTCGCGATGGCCTCGAACCGCCGGCGCATAGCTCTTGAAGAAGACAAACAGGATTACTAAGGCCAACGCCGTCGCTGCGGCGATTACCAGCGCGGTGGTGGCGATGTGGCGGGCCGGGGCATCGTATTGGATTTGCGTGCGCGCAAGCAGGGCCGAGGGCAGTACGCCGAATAGTGCGACGGTCACCAGCATCCGCCAGTTGAGGAGTTCCCATGCTTCGCCAGGATCGGTCTCGACGACGTTCTGCACCATCGATTTGTCAATCTGTATCCCGTACTCGTTCATGAAATAACTCACTACCGCGCTGATCATGAAGAGCAGAACCAAGACCGGCTTCATGATCCTTGGTGCGTTGAGTACGCTGAGGGCCGCGCCAAAGGCCAATGTCAGCATCAGGAAAGTACATGCCAGGAGCGGCAGCTTGTCGATCTGTACGCCACCGGTGGCCAGAACAAAACGCTCCCAGAAAGGGACGTTAAACACCGCCACCAGCACTGCCGCGGCAATGAAGGGGAGGAAATATGCGCGTATGCGCAAGGATTTAGGAAGAGTCACGACATGCATACTCGATTGACGCGCAGTACAAGAACTGCGGCGTTGCAAAGGTTCCGTTAGTGCGGCGTTGAGGCCGCGTGAAGTCGCCTGATTCAGGAGACAATTTTGTGCATCGATTTGCTGCGGTCCAAACGTCAGGACGAACGCCGCCAGCGCGGATCGCTCAAGCAAGGATCGCGGACGTGGCCGTGCAAATCGGTAATAAGAAAAGACTGCGCCGTCTATGTAAAACGGCGCAGCGTGCGGGTCATGGACTAAACATGTTTTTCAATGCCCAAAGAAGAATACGAGCCTCCCAAGCCCCCATGATGAGCATGGCTGAGATGCCATCCTGCATCCACATCGGGCTCTTCGATGCGGCGAGCGCTGCCACCAGGCAGACGCATGCCGAAGCCAAGCCCAGCAGCGCATCCGTCCTCCTGTCGGCGTCCGCCTCCGCCTTGCGGCTTGCACTCATCAGCGTCATGCCCGCTGCGGAGAACAGTACCAGAGCGACATAGAACAACGGCAGTGCATCGCCGGCGCGCGTGCGGAACAGGTTGTGCGCGCCGCTGGTTGCGAGATAGCCGAGCAATGGCGCGCAGCTGCAGGCGAGCAAGCTCAGGCAAAACCATAGTTCACGCTTGTTGCGACCTATTGCGGCGGGCTGGTACGGTTGCCCGCACAATCCGGTCATGCCGCGTAGACCAATGCTCGCCAGGGGATGGGCGGATCCGGCTAGCAACGTCAAGTTGTCCAAACGTAATCCAACCATGGCGCTGGCAGCGAAAGCTGCCAGATTAAACGCTGCACCGGCCAGCGCGACTGCGCGCGCCGACCGGGCTCCGCTGTGTGAGGTTCGTGTCGGTTCCAAAGGACACTCCTTGAGTTCCAGTCAGGTCTTCAACGCATCACGTCGCTCAGTGCGCTACGACTGGCGTAGGCGACTCGATCGGCTCGTCCTCATCCTTACGGTGCATCAGGCGATAGAGCACCGGAAGGACCAGCAACGTCAGGGCCGTCGACGAGAGAATCCCGCCAATGACCACGGTTGCCAATGGCCGCTGGACCTCCGCGCCCGTGCCAGTGGCCAGGGCCATCGGTACAAACCCTAACGATGCGACCAGTGCCGTCATCAGCACCGGGCGTAGCCTGGTCAGGGCCCCCACATTGATCGCGGAATCGAGCGTGGAACCAGCTTCCCGCAACGAGCGGATGTACGAGATCATCACCAAGCCATTGAGCACGGCCACCCCGGACAAGGCAATGAACCCGACGGCCGCCGAGATTGACAGGGGGATACCGCGCATCCAAAGCGCTACGATGCCGCCGGTCAGTGCAAACGGTATGCCAGTGAAGACCAGGAGGCCATCCTTGACATTGTTGAACATGACGAACAACAGGGTGAACACCAAGAACAGGGCCAGCGGAACGACCACCTTCAGACGGGTCGTGGCCGACTGCAATTGTTCAAAGGTGCCTCCCCAACTGATCCAATAGCCCGATGGAATCTTGACGCTGGAATCGATGGCACTTTCGGCCTCGCGAACAAAGCTGCCGATATCGCGGCCGCGCACATTGGCGCTGACCACCACGCGGCGCTTGCCGTTCTCGCGGCTGATCTGGTTCGGGCCGGGCGCAAATTGCAGGGTGGCCACTTCGGCCAGCGGAATGAACGACGACCCGCCAGCGGACTGGCCTGGCACCGGAATCGGCAGGCGACCCAGCGCGTCGATGTCGCTACGCAGTGTCTCTGGCAGGCGCACAATGACGTCGAAGCGACGGTCGCCCTCGAACATGATGCCGGCCTGGCGGCCGCCCGTGGCAATGGACAGTGCTTCCTGCACGTCGCCAATGTTCAAGCCATAGCGCGCGGTCTTTTCTCGGTCAATCTGCACGGTCAACATTGGCAGACCATCCGTTTGTTCGACTTTTACCTCGGCGGCACCAGACACCTGTTGCAAGGCCTGGGCAATCTGCTGGCCTGTTTTGGTCAGCACGTCCATGTCGTCGCCGTAGATTTTGACAGCGACATCGCTACGCACCCCAGAAATGAGTTCATTGAATCGCAACTGGATTGGTTGCGAGAATTCATATGAGTTGCCAGCGTACTTTTCAGCCTCCTCCTGGATAGCCTCGATCAGCTCCGCACGGCTACGTTTTGGCTTTGGCCAGTCGGACTCGGGTTTGAGCATGATGTAGCCATCGGAAATGTTCGGCGGCATCGGGTCGGAGGCAATTTCGGCGGTACCGGTGCGCGCGAACAGGCGGTCAACTTCCGGGAACTTGGCTTTGAGCCCCGCCTCGAGCTTCTTTTGCATTTCCAGCGACTGACTCAAGCTGGTGCCAGGAATACGCAGGGCTTGCAGGGCAATATCGCCTTCGTTCAGGCTCGGCACGAACTCACTGCCCATACGGGTCGCCAGCAAGCCGGACAGGGCAATCAGTACTACTGCGGAGGTGATCACCAACGAGGCGTTTTTCAGAACATAGTTCAACATCGGCTCGTACGCGCGCCGTGCCATTCCCATCAGGCGGTTTTCCTTCTCCGCGATGCGGTCGCCGATGAACAAGGCGACCGCTGCCGGCACGAAGGTCAACGACAGGATCATGGCGCCGACCAAGGCGGCGACGACGGCGAACGCCATCGGATGGAACATCTTGCCCTCGACACCGGACAGGGCAAAGATCGGCAAGTACACCACCATGATGATCAACTGGCCGAACAGCAGGGGGCGCCGCGACTCCTTGGCCGCCTCGAACACTTCATGGAAGCGCTCCTGCAGGGTCAATTGTCGCTTAAAGTGCTCCTGCGTGTGGGCCAGTCGGCGCACACAGTTCTCGACGATCACGACAGCGCCATCAATAATGATGCCGAAGTCCAGTGCGCCCAGACTCATGAGGTTCGCGCTCACCTTGTACTGCACCATACCGGTGAAGGTGAAGAGCATGGAGAGCGGAATCACCATCGCGGTGATGATCGCCGCCCGAATATTGCCCAGGAAGAGGAACAGGATCACGATCACCAGGATCGCGCCTTCCAACAGGTTCTTCTTGACCGTATTAATAGCCTTATCGACCAGCACCGTGCGATCGTAGACCGGCACGGCCTTGACACCGGCAGGCAAGGTCTTGTTGACCTCGATCATCTTCTTGCTGACGGCTTGCGCAACCACACGGCTGTTCTCGCCAATCAGCATGAAGACGGTGCCGAGCACCACTTCACGGCCGTTCTCGGTGGCTGCGCCAGTGCGGAGTTCCCGTCCGAGCTCAACCTGCGCCACATCGCGCACCTTGATCGGGACACCCTGCACGGTGTGCAGAATCGTGTTTCGGATGTCGTCCAGCGAACGCACCTGGCCTGGCGCACGGATCAAGAATTGCTCGCCGCGGCGTTCAATGTAACCAGCACCGACGTTGTCGTTGTTGCGTTCGATGGCGGCAACGACTTCCTTTAGCGTCAAACCATAAGCACTGAGCTTAGTCGGGTCGGGGGTGATGTGATACTCCTTGGAGTAACCGCCAATCGAGTTGATCTCCGTCACACCTGGTACCTGGCGTAATTGCGGTTTGATGATCCAGTCCTGGATTTCGCGCAAGTCGGTCGGCGTGTACAGTGAGCCGTCAGCCTTTTTGGCGCCCGGATCACTCTCAACCGTCCACAGGTAGATTTCGCCCAGGCCAGTGGAGATCGGCCCCATCATGGGCACGATGCCGGTTGGCAGGTTTTCCTTGGCCTCTTGAATGCGCTGATTGACCAGCTGGCGGGCAAAGTAGATGTCGGTGCCGTCTTTGAAAATGACGGTCACTTGCGACAAGCCGTAGCGCGACAGCGAACGCGTCTGCTCCAGGTTCGGCAGCCCGGACATGACAGTCTCGAGGGGGAAGGTCACACGCTGTTCGACCTCCAGCGGCGAATACCCCGCGGCGGACGTATTGATTTGCACCTGGACATTGGTGATGTCCGGGACGGCGTCAATTGGCAAGCGCTGATAGTTATAGAGGCCAACGGCCGCCATGCCTAGCACGGCGAGCATGACCAGCCATCGATGCTGGATGGCGAATTGTATGATGCGTTCAAACATGATCTGGCTCCCGATTAATGCCCGTGCTCGGCGCTACCTTTGCCTTGCTCGGCCTTCACGACGTAACTGCCAGTCGCAACGTAGGACGAACCAGGAGCCAGGCCCTCGACGATTTCCACCATGCCGCCTTCACTGCGACCGGTACGCACTTCCTTGGCTTGGAAGCCCTCTGCAACCTTGGTGAAGACGACGGTGCGGCCTTCCAGGGTCTGGATGGCATCGGACACAACTGCGACCGGCACCTCCGTCTTGCCACGCACCAAAGCGATATTCACAAACAAACCGGGACGCCAGGCCATATTGGGGTTGTCGATGACAACGCGTGCCTTCGCAGTACGGGTCTGTTCCCCGAGCAGGTTGCCAACATAGCTGACTTTGCCGGTTGCCGAAGAACTGGTGCTGCTGGACTTGATTTCGACATTCGACCCGACGCGCACCGCCTCGATGTCTTTGGCCGCCACTACTACTTCAACCCAGACGGTCGACAGGTCGGACAGCAGGAACACATTGGTGTCTTCCTTGATCGCTTCACCCTGGGTGATGTGCTTCTCGACCACGACACCGTCAAATGGCGCGCGGATTACATAGCGGTTTAGTGCACCATCACTGACATCCGCGCCGATAGCGGTCAGTTTGGACTTGGCGTTCTGGGCCTGGATCTCTGCCTCCTGGAAGGCTTGGCGGGCCTGCAGGTAGTCCTGCTCGGCGGAGATCTTGTCTTGCCACAGCTTCTTCTCGCGTTCTGCAGTCAGTTGCGCCAGGGCCAGGCGCTTTTGCGCCGCCAAGTGGGCACTGCGCATTTCGGCCAGCTCTGGACTGGCGATGATGGCCAGTACCTGGCCCTTCTTGACGCGCTGCCCGAGGTCGGCCTGGACGGATTCGGCGACGCCTGCAATGCGCGGCACGACGTGGGCCGTACGGTCTTCGTTGAATTTAACTTCGCCCGGCAACTGATCAATGGTGCCGAGCGTGGCCGAGCCCGCCTTGGCAAGCGTGATGCCGGCAGACTTGATCTGTGCTTCGGTCATTGGCACCAGGCCTTTCTCTTCCTTATGGTCTTCTTCGTTCTTGCCTTCGTGCTTGCCATGCTCGGCATTCGCCGCCGCGACAGGTTTGGCTTGCTCTTTTCCACTGCCGCCCTTGTTCCAGAAAAGAATGGCGGCGCCCAGCAGCGTCCCTGCCAAAATGACGCCCAGGATGGGCTTTTGAGATTTTTTGTCGATGTTGAATTTCATTTCGTGTTCCTGTCGGTATGAGGCGCCTGGATAACGTCAGGCAGCGTGACATAGCGTTGGATGTCTGCCATGGCCCGATACCGGTCTGAGAGGGCGCTGAGATATTGCGCACGGGTCTGCACCACGGTGCGCTGTGCATCAAGCACATCGAGGAAATTGAATTTGCCTAGTTCAAAGCCGGTCACCGCGGCATCGAGCGCACTTTGTGCGGCGGGCAGGATTTCTTGGCGCATGGTCTCTACCTGCGCTTGGGATACCTGCGTGCGTTGATAGGCATCCGATACCGCGAGATTCAAGCGCAGTCGATCGGCTTCGAGTTGTGCCTTGGCCTGGTCGACCCGGCGCAGCGCGGACAGCAGATTGCCCTGGTTGCGATTGAACAGGGGGAGGGGAATTGACAGGCCGACGACGGTCTGCGAGCGACCTTGTTCGTAATCTTTTTTGTTACCAAAGACGACCGACACGTCGGGAATTCGCTGCGTCTTTTCATACTGCACCTGCGCCTCATCGCGCTTGATCGCGCCCTGTGCGCGCTGCAGCTGTGGTGACGTGCCGAGCTGGGCCAGCAATTGGTCCAGTGACGGCAGCGCGTGCAGATCGCTTTCAGGTACCGACAGCCGCTGCGTAACAGGCGCGGTACTCCCCCACATGGCAGCCAACTGGCGCCGTGCGGTCATCAGGTTGGCATCGGCCTGGACGAGTTCCAGTCGCGCAGATGCTGCCGCGACATTCGAGCGTGTTTCCTCTACTGGGGAAATCTTACCGGCGGTGACCCTGCGTTTGGCGGCGGCACTGGCTTTCTGCGCGAGATCGAGGGAGTTTCGCGCCAGCTCTGCACGCTCCTGCGCGGCGAGTGCCTCGAAGTAAGCCGCCGCCACGTCTGAGCGTAGTTCTGCGGTCTTTACCTGGACGTCGCCTATGGCAAGCGAGCGATCAAGATCGGCTACCGCGATACGGGCCGCACGCTTGCCACCAAGTTCGAGCGGTTGACTGATCTGAATGGTTTGCGTGCGATTGGCGCTTTGCGTCCCCTCCCGGGTGACGGCGAGTTCAGGGTTGCGCCACAACCCAGCCTGCTGGCGCGCGCCATCGGCAATGGCGATGCTTTGCGCCGCAGCACGTAGGTCTGGATTGGCACCAAGCGCCAGTTCAATTGCCTTGTCGAGCGTGAGCGGAAACGCTTCCTGCATGGGCGCGCTCTGCGCCGCGATGACGGTGTTACTGGCGAGCGGATATGGTGCGCCAGGCTCTGCCGCTTGAATGGGAAGCCACGGGCCAATCATGGCCGCAGCGCCCAGAAAGAGAATTCTAGGTTGCATGGAATTTAGCTCCGAAAATAGGTCGAAGAAAATCCAGCGGCGCGCGCACTAGTGCCTAAGCACTATCACACTGCATAAAAATCAGGATTGAGAATAGATTACGCCGCTGGGTTTAGACAGCGGAGTGCCACTGAGGGCGTTCTGGCGGGGCTGTGTAGGCCGATGCCAAAGCAGGCACAGGCAGGCACGGAGTGCATTTGTTGGCCAATGGATGCGACACCGCAGGCTCCAGCCCAGCCAGTGCAACATTGGCATGGGAACACGATGCGCAATCCGCATGCGGCGTCAGTTTCTTGGTCAGCGAAGAGGAGTTGTCCTTAGCGGTCGTTGCCAGCTCGTCAGCACTTTCTGCGTGTTGGTGGTGACCGAAGTGTTGTGCCGCGCGTCCAGTCTCATGACCGCAATAGGCGCTGACCGCAGTCCAGGTGAACTGGAGTGCGACAAACGTCATAAGCAGGATGATGAACTTTCGGGCCATGCGCAAAAGTATAGCACAGCCCAGCAGTCTTGCTGGGCCGTAAGTTAGTTTTAAGTCTTCGACGCAACGGCCAATGGCGCCGGCGATGGCGTCGCGTTGTGCAACGCCGGAAGCTGATAGGCGAGCAGGCGTAAGGCATTGAACACGACGACGAGCGTCGAGCCTTCGTGGAATAGCACTGCGGTGCCGATGTTCAAGCCAAAGATCGTGGCAGGGATCAAGACTGCGACCACACCCAGGCTCACCCAGAGGTTCTGTTTAATGATGCGACTGGTGCTGCGCGAGAGGCCGACCGCGAAAGGCAGTTGCGTTAAGTCATCGGCCATTAGAGCCACGTCGGCCGCTTCCAGTGCTACGTCAGAACCGGCGGCCCCCATGGCAATGCCCACCGTGGCATTGGCCATGGCCGGTGCATCATTGACCCCATCACCTACCATCGCTACTTTGCCGTCCTGCTCGCGCAGCGACTTGATCACCTCTACCTTGTCCTCCGGCATGAGATCGCCGCGCGCCTCGGTCAAGCCGACAGCCTGCGCAACAGCGTTGGCCACCTGCTGGTTGTCGCCGGAGATCATGATGAGTCGGGTCACCTGGAGTTGCCGTAGTTGGGCCATGACCGCCGGAACCACATCTCTGGGTTTATCCATGAGTCCGACCACACCGAGTAAGCGGTTGCCGCTGCTGGCGATCATGGTCGTGCGGCCGCCTTGGACCAGCTTTTCATTGGCCTGCGAGAGTTCATGACTTAACGACAGGTCGTCGACCTCTGTGAAGAGCACAGGTTTGGCGACGTAGACCTTTTCGCCGTTGACCATACCCTGAACGCCACGGCCAGTAATGCTGGTGACGTCGGTCGCTTGAGGGATTTGCCGACCGGGGGTGATTTGCTGGCGGGCCGCCTCGACCACGGCAGCAGCCAGCGGGTGGTCGCTGTGCGACTCGATGGCAATGAGGGTTGCCAGCAACTCATCGGGCGCTACGCCGGCAGCCGGTACCAGGTCCGTCATGACGGGTTTGCCGACAGTAAGGGTGCCGGTCTTATCAAATGCAATAGCGGTTAGAGTGCCGAGATTCTCTAGTGGGGCACCGCCTTTAATCAGTACGCCTCCACGGCCGGCTCGAGCAATGCCCGACAAGACCGCGCTGGGCACTGAAATGGCGAGCGCGCAGGGGCTGGCTGCAACCAGAACGGCCATGGCGCGATAGAAACTGGCCGCGAAGGGTTCATTGACCACCAGACATGCGCCCATGAGGACGATGACGAGGCACAAGACGGCGGGAACAAAGATCCGCTCGAACTTGTCGGTCAATTGCTGGGTTGGCGAACGTTGCGCTTCGGCTTCGGTAACCATTTTCACGACCCTGGCCATGGTGGATTCGCTGGCCAGGCGTGCAACCTTGACTTCCAAAGCCCCGGCTCCGTTGATGGTGCCGGTGAACACACGGTGGGCCGCCGGCACGTGCTCGAACGCCATTTCTCCCAATGATGGTTCGCCAATCGCCTGCTTATCGACGGGGACGCTTTCGCCGGTTACGGGCGCCTGATTGACACTGGAGGAACCCGCGACCACCACACCGTCCGCCGGCAGACGCTCATTGGGTTTAACGACCACGATGTCCCCTGGTTGAAGCGCTTTAACGGAAACGTCCTCCACCACGTCGTCGCGCTTGAGGTGTGCCGTCTCGGGGGCGAGTTCGGCGAGCGCCTCGATAGCCTTGCGTGCACGGCCCATGGCGAAGTGTTCCAGCGCGTGTCCCAGGCTAAACAAGAAGAGCAGCAACGCGCCTTCGGCCCACTCGCCCAGTGCGGCGGCGCCAATTGCGGCCACCAGCATCAGGGTATCGATCTCAAAGCGGCGTTGGCGCAGGTTTTCCAGCGCCTCCACTGTCGTGAAGTAGCCGCCGAAGAAGTAGGCCGCCACATACAGGGTGGTTGGCAACCAAGGCGCCGCCGCCAGATACTTGTCGAGCAGCCAGCCAATGAGCACCAGTCCCCCTGCCAGGCAAGCGAAGATGAGTTCAGTGTGTGTGCCGAAGATGCCACCGTGCTCATGCTTATGTTCTTCGTCGCGGCCATGCGTTTGCTCCTCATCGTGTGCATGGGCATGGCCCCCATGCGCGGTGTCCCCGGCGTGCCGGGCTGCAGGGGAGGGCGGATGCCCTACCTCACCAGTTGGCGCACTGGCGGCGGCAGCCTGCTGCGTGGACGAGTGCGGGCCCACGTCAAGGCGCTGCGCATCGACGCCAATGACGCTTGCTATGGCTTCGCGCAGGTTGGCTGGCGACCACTGCTGGCGCAGAAACTCGATCCGGATCGTACCTATTGGAGAAACCTCGGCTTCGACGACGCCAGGAAGCTTGCGCAGGTCAGCAGACAGTTGCCGTGCGCGCCGCGTATGCGTAGATTCGATCCGAGCGAGGAAATGGCCGTAGGTCTCACTGATTTGCGCACCGGTGGCATGGGCGATTTCACGCAGGCGGGGTAGACTGATGACACCCGGGTCGTAATGGACACACAGTTGCAACTGGTGATCGGGGGATTTCTTGATATGGGCATGCTCAATGCCCGGGCGCCCGCTCAGTGCTTCAATGAGTCGACCAACGCATTGATCGGCGGAGTCTTCCACATCCGGAAGGATGAGCGGTAGCTCAAGGGCGAGCTTTGTCGGTTGTACCATTTGCTACTCCTAAACTGGTCAATTCCGTCTGCGACGACGCGCAGGCCTTTGTTGGGCTAAGGCAGGCAACAGATCCAGGAAGGACGAAATGGGGTATCCGGCGGGTGGGATTGAATGATCAAGGCGGTCGCTTCGGGATGAACTCGCGCGGAAACGGAAGGCATGACGGCCGGATCTTGACAAGTCATGGAAGATAGTGGGCTGTGACACATGGTACAGTCGCTGTCCCACGCGCCATTGCTGGCACCCGTATCATCTTGCATGCCGGATGATGGAAGATGTCGATGGGCATGGTGACCCACATGGTGCGGATCACTGTCCCGTTCGTGCTGGCAATATGGGGACGCCACCGACCATGTCGCCTGAAAAAGCAGCAATGTGATGAGAAATCGGATCAGGAGCTTCATCATGCGCCGATTATAGTGGAAGTCCCAGCTTAGGCGCGGCCAGTTCAAGCATTGAACTGAATCCAGATTAGGCAATGCACAAGTTGCCCCGAACTCGCGTATCGCAAGGATGAACGCATGGCCAGGCACGTAGGGAGAATCCAGCGACAGGGCGGTCGTCCTTGCCAGCACTGCGCCTTCACGCGCTGGGCATCGTGGTGGAGTACTATTGAAAGGGCTGTCGGAGCGCAACAGGGAGGCGGAGCCGGTATGCGGGCATGCATTGTCACATTTAGGGTGCTGGTCATGGTCCTGGCCTATGGAATGGCAGGGGGCGCGACGGCGCAGCAAAGTGACCACCACCATCCACAGCATGGGCAAGCACCCAATGCCAGTGATGGCGAAATCAAGGCCATCGACCGGAAAAGTAGCAAAGTAACGATTGAACAGCGGCAACTTACCCAGAAGGGATCTATCGCGACGACGCTGCATTTCCCCGTCATCGTCCCGTCCTTGTTGGACAAGGTGCAGAAGGGGGATAAGGTCCGATTCACCGTGAAGAAGGTACACGGCCAATTGACCATCACAGCGTTGGATTTGATCGACTAATGCGAAACGCTCGGATATGTTGCTGGCCCCCATGCCGATGGCGTGAATCGCGCGGGGTGCGCGGCCCTAAGTGCCATCTGTTTCGGTGAGGGACTATGCGTGACGCGGCGGTGGAAACTCAGCTTTATACGGTGTCGTTTGCTGTGGCTTTCGCTGCCATTGCGGCACTCTTGCTGTTTTTTGGATGGCTGCAGTGGCGCTATCGACACCAACACCGCAACACAAGAAAGCCGCGCCCCGGGCGGCGCATTGCGGCCCGATCGCGCGTCAGATCGAAGGGTGGGGCTCGCCGCAAACCGTGATGCGTGGTTTGCACCCGTCCGGCCTGGACCAAGCATGGATCATGCTTCGCATAGCGCCTAGCTCGTTCGAGCATGCAGAGTCAGTTGCGCCCAGGTCGCAGCCTGTTGCGAGTTCCGTGCAGTCAGACGGCCGCATCGTCCCGTTGGCCGTTGCGAATGCGGACGACACTGGCAACCTCCGATATGGCGATCAATCCATCGTGTCGGTTACCGGTGTGCGCGCTCGCCAGGACGGTCTCCGCGATTTCCTCCGCCTGATTGTCCGCGCAAAAGACCAACAGAACCGCTTGGCTGATGCCGTCAGGGTGCCATGTTTCGGAGAATTCGTGACGGGGCCCCATTCCGCGGGGGTGACCATGGGTCCTTAGTAGTGTGAATCCCGGAAAATGGTCGAGGCGGTGCAGCGCGGACTCGACTTCGTCAAGTCGATGCGGCGGGATGATTGCAATGATCTGTTTCATGGCGGCCCCTAAACTGAGATTGTCATTACTGCCATGAAGCCCATCGTAGGCGACTGGTCAGCATACGCAAGGCGGCGATGCATTACGGCTGTCGATATTTTCGTTTTAAGCCCAGTTCTCGGTGCATTCCGGCTGTCTTTGGTGTTTTAGAACATTGATGTAGATTCATCACTGTAGAGGCGAATGGTGAGCCGAGCTCGCGTTCGCCATCGCACAAGGGTGCCCTGATCCTTCAAATGCTTGTCTTTGCGTTAACGCAAATTTCGTGGCAACATTCTTCTCGATCAATGTTGCTGCGAGCGGTGGGAATACGCCCTCCTGTGGCACATCGAATCTTCGATACTCCCTTGATGGCGGTAGGCAATGCACCTCGCGACCCTTGATATAAACAATTTCCGAAAAGTCAAACAATTGACGTTGTCGTTCACACCTGGGCTAAATATTTTGCTTGGAGAGAACAATATTGGAAAGTCCACGGTGGTCGATGCCTTACGCACTCTGCTGGCTGGTCCGGACGACGGATTCCTGCGGCTAGGGATCGAAGATGCCCACGACGCCGCTGCGCCGGTCATTTCATTTCGCTTCGTGTTTCGAGGACTGAACATCGTTCAAGCCGCCCAGTTCATGGGGGCGGTACGCTTACTGCCCAATGGCACTTTTGAGGCTGAGTTCCACGTTCGCTTTGAAGCACCTGATGAAATCGGACGCTTTAAGACCCGTCGCCTCTGTGGCGATAGAGCAGCAACGCCCATGAACACGGAGATGATTGAACAACTCCGTAGTGTATATCTGCCGCCGCTTAGGGACGCGTCCAAGGCGTTACGTCCTGGTACACGGAGTCTGCTTGCACGATTGCTGCAACGTGTGGCGACGCCAGAAGGGATGGCAGCTTGCAACGATGTCTTGGCATTGGTCGATCAACAATTGGGCGCGGCACAACCGATTGCCGCCGCGAAGGATGCGATCTCTAGCCGGTACAACGAAATGCTTGGCGCCGTATTCTCTCAACGGCTTGACTTGAATTTGAGCCCGTTGGATATGGGAAAGGTCGCAGCCCGGCTTGCCATTCTGGCAGACGGCTTCGATATTGGACGCAATGGCCTGGGCTACAACAACTTGATTTTCATGGCCGCTGTTCTGGGCGAGTTGTCGTTAAGCGGAGAGGTAGTCTATCGCTGTTTGCTGGTCGAAGAACCCGAGGCTCACCTGCATCCGCAGCTGCAGTCCATCCTTCTCGCCTACCTTAACGCAGAAACTGGGGCGAGGGGGCAGCAGGTACAGGTTTTCGTAACCACGCATAGTCCCCATTTTGCGGCGTTTGCAGAACTGGACAGCATCATCCGGCTAAGTGAGCATTTTCAAACGTTATCTGCATTTTCTGTGAACCAGGCTGGCTTGGATGATCGGCGCAAGAAAAAGCTAAAGCGCTATCTGGATGTGACACGTGCTGATCTTTTCTTTGCAAGGGCTGTCATCTTGGTCGAAGGAGCTGCGGAACGAGCGCTGGTACCTGCGCTGGCTGACTTCCTGAACATAAACCTTCGCCATTTCGGAATCTCGATGGTTAGCGCAGAAGGGTTGAATTTCGATTGCTTCCTTCCCCTGTTTGGCCGCACTGCGATGCCGGTAAAGGTTGCGACGATTACCGATCGCGATCCACGGGAGCACGCCTATCCAACCCTAAACCAGGTGGCTGATATGTCTCCAGCTGCTCAGGCCATTCTGCAGCAAGACGGTCCGTTTCGAAAAGCATTCATCGGCGCCAAGACATTGGAATATGATCTGTGCCTCCAAGGGCCAGCGAATCGGAATCTAATCTTAAACGCCTTGGATGAAATGCATCCCCACATCGCGCGGGACTTGAGAGTTGCGGTCGCAGCTGAGCAGGACAACACGACTGCTGCTCGTGTGCTTTACCAGGGAATGTTTGAACGGGGAGGGAACGCCACCAAGATTTCCAAAGGTGCCTTAGCCCAGGAGCTCGCTGAAAAATTGAGGGACCGCCCAGCTGGGTTTGTTGTCCCAACGTATATTCAGGAAGCGTTGGACTGGATACAAGTACCGGAGCCTCCGCCGGCGCCAGCGGACGTGGTTGCTCAGCCGGCACTGCAAGCCGTCTAACGCGTTCGGGAGAAGTCAATGTCCATAGAAGACCAGAACGCTGTTGTGGGTGCCCCCTTGGTCGATATGTCGGTCGTGGCAGGCGCCGGCAGTGGAAAGACGAAAACCGCGATCGACCGGGTGCTGGCGACGTTGGAGCGAATTCCGACTCACTGCAAAGTGGCGCTTCTGTCATTTTCCAACGTCGCGGTGAATACATTCCGCCAGGGATTGGGCGCTCAGAAAGCGGATACTGGGCGTGTCACAGTTGCGACCTTCGATTCGTTCTTCACACAATACGTACTCTTGCCTTATGCGGCATCGGTCATGCAGTCTGCCGAAAAACCCTATTTGGTGTTGGGTGAGGAACCATTTTTAGCAGCTTTCAGCATTCTTCATGGCGGTCGCGCGCACCCGATATCCGACTTGAAGATTCACATGGGAGCGCAAGGACCGCAAGCACTCTTTGGCAATCAGCAGATTCCCTGGCACATCGCTGAAGCCGCCATCGTGCGGTTGGGCCGGACTGGCGCGTACACCTATGACACAGGACGATACTGGACCTATCGCACCCTCTTAGCATTGCCATTTCTTGTGCAATTGCTGGTTAGCCGCTACCCTCAAATGCTCATTGATGAGGCGCAAGACATCGGCTCCATGGACTGGGCCGTGCTTGGAATTCTGAGGGCCAACGGCATACAGGTGGCCATGATTGGAGATCCGGCACAGGCGATTTTCGGCTTCAACGGCGGCGACGGTGCATACCTGCGTTCGTATATTCAAATGCAGGAGGTTCAGCATTTCTCGCTGCGCACGAATTTCCGTTCGGTGCCGGCCATCGTAGCATGTGCGAACAGTCTGACGGGGCGCAATGATGCAGCTGCGCGCATGGCCCTGCCCACCCATAGCGGAGCCTTCATTGTTCCGTATGACCCGGCAGACCCGCGGCAGGTGCTGAATCACTTTCAGGGAGTCCTTCATCCATTAGGGTACGCGGCGGACGAAATCGCAGTGATATGCAGGGCCACCGCTCTCGTTGCCCACGTTCGCGGCGGGACGTTGAATCGCGGTGCGGGACTTGTAAAGAAATTCGTGAAGGCGGTTGATCATCGGCTCGCGAATGAATATCACCTTGCTTACAAGGAGTGTGTGGGCGTGATTGGCGCGCTTCTCGACCCCTTGATGCCCAGGTTCAGGGAATTTGTTGATGAGCCAAACATTGCTTTGAGCCGTGCGGTTAAGTCAAGAATATGGCTGTTTACATGTGATCACGATAACGGGCTGCCGCACAGTCAATTGAATGCTCGAAGCGTCTGGAAACCACTGCTTGTGAGAAATCTGCGTATTTTAATCGGCGACTTGGCCGCGCTGGGCTTCACATTTGGAGACATTTCGCAAAAGATAACGACACGCGACCTTGAAGACAGTCCATTAGTAGAACCCCGTCATGCGGTGCGCGTCGACACGGTGCATCAGGTCAAGGGGGAGAGCATCGGCGCAGTGCTCTATATCGCTTCCGAACAGCATGCAGCAAGCATGCTTGGTGGCGCCGTGACCGAGAACGGTCGTATCGGTTATGTCGCATTGACGCGAGCGCGCGATGTTTTTTGGCTGGCAGTTCCGGCGAATTCGTACGCCCAGCTTTTGCCGCGTGCCGCTGCAGTCGGCATCAGACCTCTTTAACCTCCACCTATTTTCGGAACAGCATGGCATTACTAGCGGAGTCATTGGTTGACGAGTGGTTGAACCGGAAAGGATTCTTCACAGTTCGCGGGGTTAGGCACGGAGTCGGTGAGATTGATTTGCTTGGTGTGCGTCAAGGCTCTCAAAGCATGGAAGCGCGGCACGTGGAAGTGCAAGCGAGCTTCAGGCCAATTGGCTATATAACGCCATTGCCGGCGAAAGCATTGGAAGGCTTTGCGAAGTCAAAGACGAGCATGAAGGCTCGGCAACTGGAGCAGCTAGAGGCTTCGGTTGGTGCCTGGGTCGAGAAGAAGTTCACGTCCAGTTCGAAGTGCGCTGCGCGTGACCTGGCATGGAAAGGGCTTCAGTGGAAGTTTGTCCTGGTCCATGCCGTAGTACGCGATCAAAACGAATTGATCCTGATCGAATCGCATGGCATTGAACTGATTCCCCTGCATCGTGTATTGGGCGAGCTAGGGCAGGGCAACGGCATCAAAGGTGGCGCAGGCACGGATCTCTCCGAGGTCATCGAGTACTTCCACCAAAACCAGCGCGAAGGCGACGGGAGAGGTTGACACAGTTCGTCAAGCTAGTGCCATCCCTCGCCTGATTGCAACGATTGCTCTTCTGTCGCTGGTCGGCTTACCAGACGCGCTTCGCTATCTTCGCAATGCGGGCGCCCCTCCCGAAGTGATCGATCGCGTGCTGACGACGACAATTGCAAGGCGCCCGAGCAATCGCCGTAAAAATTCAGTAATTCAACGAGTCAACCCGCTGACACTCATTCCGGTCCCTAAGGAATGGCACCAGATCGCGACACCAGGCTGTCGCTGGTGAGTCAGCTGCAGCTGCGCCTGAGTGGGCGCAGGACTGCTTTCACAAAGACATCCCCGATGGCCCGTCAAAGGAATCATCGTCATATTGGTCATCAATTGGCGGTGAAACGATGGGTGCCGGGCGCGCCTGCGAGAAGGTGTTGAAGACCGCCGCGGACTCTCCCAAGATGGTCTGCAACTTGCCCATATGCTGTGGTTGTAACCGGCTATTGTTACTGAGCCATTTCACCACCTGATTCAATTCGCTGGGCGTGAGTGGCATGATTACGTTCTGCGAGACACCGTACAGCAGAACCAAAATACCATTACGCAGATCTCCGGGGCCCTGCAATGCACCGTGGATGCGTCCGAAATTGGCTGCAGCGTCTTCACCCTCTTGACGGTTCAGCCAGTCCAGCAAAGACTCGTGACTGTCTACGGCGGGACGTTGCCCGGGCAACTCCTTTGGTACGGCGCGCATAACCTGGCTGAGCGTGACCTCAGGCCACCTCATCTTCCGTGGCATGCAGTGGTACTCCAGTTGTGGAACTAGATTGTACGCATAGGCAATTGGTACTCCGAGTTCCTGGAACAGCACGTTATCCAAAAACTGCTCGTGATCAAACTCCCACAGGACATTGGCTGCGCAATCACGCTCTTTGACCTCAAGAAGTAGCGCCTGCGCGTCGTCCAGCATGCCGACAATATCCCCACAGTACTGACGCATTCTGGCCCCTTGCTGGTTGGCGTAGGTTGAAAAATGCCGTAACTGCGGGCGTCCCGGGACGCTGCAGTACACTTCCAGTGCCGAAATTATTGCGGCCTGAACCAGATTCTCTTTGCCTCGTCTCCCCATACATTCCTTTCATAACGAATCCGCCATAATTCGCCATTGTAGGCGGGAACTGTCCAGACTCACTAGCCGGCAGGTGGGGCAATCTAACTCGTGGGGCGCAGAATTCCATAATGAGCCATACCTTGAGGAAGCCACTTCGTATTCATTCGTCAGTCAAGTTAGGCCGCACTGAACAGACGTCTTTACTTTTTCCGCCAGATGTCTATCCTAAAAAAGTAACCTTGCGATTTTTCGTCACGTTACCAATTTCCTGAACTCGAACTCTGCGTGGAGTGCAGTGTCTGTATGGACGCATCGGGCGAAACGTATCGTGGTTATAACCCCTGCAGGGTTATGATAGCGCGCACCCCGGTTTCTTCCGCCAACAACCCGGGCGCCGCGTTATTGGTTGCACGGATCAGGTCGAGCGCCTCCTGCTCGGTATAGACCATCGTCGTTCCAAGATCGCGATGCCCCAGCCACGCTGCGACATGGCGGATGTCTTGGCCAGTGAGCAGCGCCGCTTTCGCAAACGTGTGACGCAACCAATGTGGGGATGCTTGCCGCAATTGCCCGGCGCCGGCAGTGTTACCCGCGTTTTCCAAATGGTCAGCGGCAGCCGTCAATCGTCCCTTAACGATGTTATACAGGCCATGGCGGGTACCGACTGGACGCCAGGCCTGGAAGAAGCGGCGGGATTCCACATCTTTGATCAAACGACCGCTCGCCAGAGACGCACTCCGGCTCGTGCGTGGCGATAAGATGAGGGCGCCTGATTCACCAGGAACGGGCAGGGCGGGCATGCCAAAAGCTTCTCGATAGGCCCCCAGCGCATCCATCACGCATCGTGCCACCGGAACTTTTCGTTCCTTGCGGCCTTTTGCTGTCTCTTCACGTATCTGCATGATCCAGTAGGTCTTGCCGTCCTTCGGATCGGACAGCCGATGAAAAGCCGACATCGTCGCTTTGGTCATTTCACTGGCCCGAAGGCCGAGCTCGCGTAGTGCTATAAAGATGAAGCGGTCCCGCAGGTCGGTCTGGCGCGCGGTGAACGTCGTCTTTTCGATGGCGTCCATGGACTGGAACACCACATCATACAGATCGATCGACACGGCGCGATTCGCATTGACCTTCCGAACCGTCCCGGCGCCGTGCAATCCCATCGGATTGATCTGGATGTAGCCCATTTCACGCCACGCACGGAACATGGCATGAATGCAGCGCTGTATATCGGAGCGGCTACTCTTAGATGGGCGGACGCGAAACGGCGTATATCCTGGATCATCCTGTGTGGCATAGGCGTTCGTTACGGGGTCCTGCGCGCACAACGCGTCATCCGGCAAGTCGGCCAGAAAGCTATAGAACGCTTCAACATCCTGGACTGACCAACGCGACGGCTGCACGCCACGTACTTGCTCACAGAACCAGCGCAGTTTGGCCAAATGGTGGCCATAGGTCGCAACCGTTTCTGGCGAGTTGCGCCGTCCGCGGCTTGCGATGGCGCGCAACCAGACCTGCGCCGCTTCCCAATCGTCCGCGACCGGCCCGAGCCCGTGGGCTGGGCGCAGGGTAGGCACTTCGTGTGCCGGGCTGGATGGGTCGACCAACTGATTCAACGTGTTTTCTCCTGCCTTAATACATCCGGAATGGCTGCACCGGCGCGATAGGCATGCTGGCGGAACGTCTCCAGCAAGCGAGCATCCATTTGCCGCTGCGCCTCCAGGGCCACCGCGCGTTCCTTCCACACCCGGGATTCCCCGCGGGCCTCGTCGATGGACTGCAGAGCGAACTTGCGTATATCGGTCACTTCGTTCGTCAGTTTGGTCACAGCCGTCGCTTGGTTCGCCAACGACTCCTGAAGTAGACCCGCTTCCTGTTCCCGCAGGCTAACCGACTCCCGCGCTACCGCAAGCTCCGCCGCAAGACGCGCCGCTTCGGCGCGAACCGCGAGTAGTTCCAATTCAGTCTCGCGAAGTCGCGCAGCGTAAAACTCCGTCTGGGCCGTGACGTTGGCGCCAAACCGGCTTGCCCGAGCCAATGCGGCATCGACTGCATCCGAGACGATCGCATGGACCTGGGTGAAGTCAAGTACGGGCGTCGGAGAACGTTCCTCGCCAGCCATTGCCGGCAGGCCTGGCCGGGCTGCGAGTTCGGCTGCCAATGCTTCCTTTTCAACCGCGAGGGTGGCGGTGGACGGTCGGCGTTCGCGAGCGTACGCGGCCAACAAGCGCTGGTAGATCGCTGGGCTGTGAAGCTTTCCGGTGGCATCGTGCACCGCCCGCATGAAGCCACGCACGAAAGGGCGGTGGTTGCGCTGGTCGAAAGGATAGGTCGCCTGCAATTCGGCGACACGGTTAGAAACGATACGCGCTTGGTCGTCGGTCAGTGCGAAGGGGGAACGGGGCATGGGCCACTCGAAAACGGTTCTGGTACAGGTACAGTAACAGTCATAAATATACCTGTCAATTCGCATTACTTACCTTAGCACGGATTAAGGTAAGTAGTTTCTCCGAACGGTTTGTTGTTTCACGGTTCGTTTTTCGCGCCGTTCCACGCAGAATTACATGGCATTTCCTCAATTGGCAAAAATGTACTTGAAACCGGCAAATCACTAGCTATAGTGATCTTATGGCGATCACGCCCCACATTTAGTAAAGGAACTTGAAATGACCGAAGGACCTCGAATTTCGATCAACAAACTAGGCGAATACATGACCGCGACGCCAGCGCGACGCCGGCAGATCATCCGTGATCAGAAGAACCCGGCCACTTTTAAGGCGGCGCGCTACAAGGCAGCGCGGGAGGCAATCGTCGACTACCTTGAAGGCGGCATGGCAGACGACGGTCCTGCGCTGGCTCGCGCGACGGAGCTGCGCGCAGATATGTCGGGTTCAGATTTTGCGGTCCAGGATCGGCAGCTGTCGGCCGAAGCCATTGAAGATTTCCTGCCGATTGCCGAAGAGTTGGAGATTGAAGCGCTGTCGGTAGAAAGCGGATACGCCTTTGCCTCCGAAACGCTGAACTTTGGCGGTACGCTGGTGTCGATGCGGCCGGACGCCATCCTGAAGGACCGCGAAACTGGCGAGGTAGTCGGCTGCGTCAAGCTGAACTTCTCCAAATCCGCCCCGATTCAGGAAATGGCCGGCGCTTATGTTGCCACAGCCTTGCGGGCCTATCTCGAAGAGAACGCCAAGGGTTCGAAACGCATTGACCCGGCGCGTTGCTATGTCGTCGACGTGCCGACGGGTACGGTTTGTGCAGCGCCGATTGCGAACAAACGCCGGCTGGGAGACCTGGCGGCCGCAGGCGAAGAAATTGCAGCTCGCTGGACGAGTATCTAGTGTCGGACCTGCTCGGCACCTGGGTTACATCTCCAGGTGTCGCCATCGCATGCAATTTCGCGAAAGGTAGGTTAGAATTGCTGCAACAACACCCGCCGCCACGAGCTCAGGAAAGAGCAGTGTAAAAATGGCGGGTTATTTTTTTGTGCGTCTAGTTCTGCACCAGGGGCATGATGAGCTTCCGCAAGCGCAAAAAGCTGCGTGTTCTTCTAGCGCGAAGAAACCGGTTCCGACCTTGGCAAACCGCCGAAGACAGGGCATGGCTGGATATGCGGCCAGTCGGACGTGAATTTGGCAGTCCTGATTACCAGGCCTAATTGCTGAGACACTAGCAATCCAGCAGGATCTCAAGGCACTCAGCGATATGGGGTCATGTGACCGTGTGGCGACCTTACCTAATAGTGAACGACTGCTGATAGAGGCGGGGCTGGGCGGGGCGCAATTTTCAGTAGTTCAGTGTTTTTCAGCGATCGTTGAAAATGGGAGTTTCAGTGAAATACGTTTGAACTAGCTTGTCTTGCGCCTCAAGCGGATCACA
>Ga0209565_1000381_pt1 | contig 37979 bp, 30 predicted proteins | sample Araplaol_mTSA_r2_2_FD_184283 | JGI IMG/M metagenome (GOLD analysis project Ga0209565, IMG submission 184283) | Arabidopsis root microbial communities from North Carolina, USA - plate scrape MF_Col_mTSA_r2 (SPAdes) (version 3) | ecosystem: Host-associated > Plants > Roots > Endosphere | place... | reverse complement strand
AGGCGTTCGCCAGGTCTATGGACACACCGAAGGGTGCGCCCGTGGCCGGGTCGGTATTGGCAAGAATCGGGTTGCCCAGGTTGATCGAGGCGCGCAGCGTTCCGGTCGGCGCGAAGAGCTTGGCAAGCGAGGCGTTGGTTGGCATCGGGTCTCTTTCTTCAGGTGCGAGGACTTTGGTGATTTTCTCCGGATTGTGCCGTGTGCTGCAAAGGTGCCCGCACTCCGGGAGACCGGACAGCTTCAATGACACCAAGCCCTAGCCCGCATGGCTCTGAACCTTGTAGACCTGCCAGGACCCGGACTTCTGCTTGCGCAGGTAGAAGCGAACCGAGCAATCAAAAAAATCGACGGTGACCTCCGCTGGATCCGGGTCTATGTTGCCGGCCAGGCGGCGAAGGCGGTTGCCGTTTGTCTGGAAGGGCGTGAACGATGTCGGTTTGACGCAGCTGCGCAGCCGGGCTTTCCAGCCGGCCTCAGCTTCTGCGCCTTCGATATAGGCATGGGTCGCGGCGATGGCTTCTGCCGGCCTGTGTTCGCGCTTGATCCAGAAAGCAAGCAGGGCCGCGCCGACAAAAAATGTGGCAATAAGGGGCATCAGGGCTTTGCGCATGGGCTGTTCACGGCTCCTGCAATATGCGACTGCTTACCGTATCACGGCGCGGGAACAAAGACTTCACCTGCCATCAGCCGGCGCGCGCTCCGGCTCATGACTGCCTTGGTCACGACCCAGCCATCGGGTGTCTCCTGAGCCTGCGCACCGACACTGAGCGCACCTGAGGGATGGCCGAAGCGTACAGCAGCACTGGAGCCTGAAGGAAGAAGGCGGCTCACCAGGGTGCCGGATATGGCGCCTGCCACTGCAATCGCCACGGCACCTGTTCCCGTCATTGCATGGTGCAGCTTGCCCATGGACATGATGCGTACCAGGATGTCGATGTCCGCCGCGGCAACAAACTTTCCATTCGATGATGTGTAGTCCAACGGCTTGGCCGCAAAAGCGAGTTTGGGTGTATGGAAGCGCTTTTCGGTCGCTTCGGCCGCGGTGCTTGCCAGCCCCATGAGAACCGCACAATGAGCACGGATGGCCTCGCAGCGTGCCAGGAACTCCGCGTTCGAATTGACTGCATCCTGCAACTCATTGCCTTTTAAACCCACTGTCGCGGCATCAATGAAGATGGTGGGGTTGCCGGCATTGATCAGGGTTGCCTCTACAGTGCCGACACCGGGAATGTCTATCTGGTCAATCATGTTGCCTGTCGGGAACATGGCGCCGCCTTCGCTGTCTTCGTCGGCGCCGGGGTCCAAAAACTCCAGCTTGATCTCGGCGGCTGGAAAGGTCACCCCGTCGAGTTCAAAGTCGCCCAGTTCCTGGACCTGGCCGCCAGCCATTGGCACATGGGCCACGATTTTTTTGCCGATATTGGCCTGCCAGATTCGAACCACGGCCACACCCTCTGAAGGCGCTTTGACCAGGCCGCGAGTGATCGCAAAAGGTCCTACAGCTGCGGTCAGGTTGCCACAATTCCCGCTCCAATCCACCACGGCTGTGTCGATGGACACGGCGCCAAAAGAGTAATCCACGTCGCAGTCCGGCCGGGAGCTGGGGCCAACCAGAACCACTTTGCTGGTGCTGGACGTTGCGCCACCCATGCCGTCGATGTGTTTGCCATAAGGGTCCGGGCTTCCCACGACACGCAGCATGATGGCGTCGCGCAGCGCTGAATCCCTTTGAGCCGGGGCAGGCAGGTCCTCGGGTGTGAAGAAGACGCCCTTGCTGGTGCCTCCGCGCATATAGGTGGCTTTGATTCCGATCTGTTGTTGTGGGCTCATGGCTGTGCTTTCCTGAAGATAACGCAAACCGGGCTTTCGGTCTGAAGGAGTGGTTGAAATTTCAAAGCTTCGTGGCGGGTGGCGTTCAATGCCGCAGCCGTCAAGCTGTCGGTGTCTTCGTTGGCGGCCAGAAGCAGATCGTCATCGGGCATGCAACTGATAAAGCGAGGGGTCGCACCGCCTGTCGATGCCCACGTCGGGTCAGTCAAGGTTCCTGTGTCGCCGTCGACCCGGAAGGACGCAACGCTGTCATGTCCTCGGTTGGAAACATGCAAGGACCGGCCCGCGCTTGCGATGACGATGCCCGCGGCGGAGCCGGAATCGGCGCCGGCGGGTACGGTGGATACCGTATCCAGCAAGTCGAGCTCCCCGGTTTCGGGGTTGACCCGGCAGGCGGAAACCGTTCGATCCAGTTCGCCGACGACATAAGCCCTGGGCAAGCTTGGGTGCATGGCCATATGGCGTGGGCCGGTGCCGGATGGAAATTCCAGTGTGCCGGCAAGTTTGAGCTCACCGCTTCCTTCATGCAAAGACAAGCTGAATACCTTGTCCAGGCCTTTGTCGGGGACATACAGCCACCGGCCCATGGAGTCCATGCAGATCTGGTGCGGATGCGATCCCTTCTGCTGGGAGTGTGGGCCGTGGGCGCCCGGCAGGCTCAGCGAACTGGCCATCTGCCCCAAGGAACCGTCAGGCCGCACTGGAAGTGACACCACATTTCCGGTCGCGTAGTTGGCGACCAGAAGCCAGCGCTGCGAACGGGAAAGCACCAGGTGAACCGGATTTTTTCCGCCCGCGTCTTGCTCTCCGGTCTGCTCCACCATGCCACTGCGCGGGTCGATGCTGAAAGAGCTGACGTGGCTGTGATCCCCATGCACGGTATAGAGCGCGGCCCCGGAGAACGCCAGGCACAGAAATGAAGGATTGACGAGGCCGGTGACCTGTTGCACCAGCGCCCACGGGCCGCTTGCGGGAACTCCGTAGACCGACAGCCCTTTTCCGCGGGCGTTGCGCTCGCGAGTGGTTCTGCAGCCGACGTAGGCAAACCAGCGATAGGCAGAAGCGGGCATCAAGCGGCCGCTTTCATGAACTCCGTTTCAATGCGCTGCAACAGGCCTCCAGCGGCAAAGATCTGCCGCTCCTCTTCGGTATCTATCCTGCACACCACGGGAACGCGCGCGACGGATCCTCCCAGGCGATGAATGACCAGCGTCAACTCTGAGCCAGGGCCTGGAGACGCCTCTTCAATTCCCTCGATGTCGAATGTTTCGGTTCCGTCAATTTCCAGGGTCTTTCTCGTCACACCCACGGGGAACTCAAGCGGCAGTACGCCCATGCCTACAAGATTTGTGCGGTGTATGCGTTCGAAGTTCTCGCAAACCACCACCTTGACGCCGATCAGCCGAACGCCTTTGGCGGCCCAGTCTCGTGATGAGCCCGACCCGTAGTTTTTGCCGGCAACGATGATGAGCGGCTGGCCCCGTTGCATATAGGTCTCGGCGGCGTCGAAAAGCCTCATCACGACACTGTCGGGCTGCAGGCGTGTGAGCGATCCTTCCCGGCCGGCCATTTCATTCTTCAGGCGGTGGTTGGCGAAGGTAGCGCGGATTGCCGCTATATGGTTGCCCCGGCGGGTACCGTATGAGTTGAAGTCCGCTGGCGCAACGCCGTGCGATTGCAGGAATTCTCCAGCGGCGCTGTCCGCGAGAATGGCGCCCGATGGCGACAGGTGGTCGGTGGTCACGTTGTCGCCGAGGACCGCAAGCGGGCGCAGGCCCGTGAACTTGCCCACTGTGGTGAATTCGTCCTCCCAGTAAGGCGGGCGGCGAATGTAGGTGCTGGACTCGCGCCAGGCAAACCGCACCGGTACTTCTTCCTCGGCTCCTGATGCCTCACCTGAACCGCGGTTGAACATGGGGTCATAGACGCTGGTGAACTGTTCGGGCTTGACGCTGGCTTGCAGCGCCTCGTCAATCTCGGCGTCCGAGGGCCAGAGCTGCGACAGCAGAACGTCCGCGCCGCCGGCATCTTTGGCCAGGACCCCCGACTCCATGTCGACGCGGATGGAGCCCGTGATGGCATAGGCCACGACCAGCGCAGGCGATGCCAGGAACGCTTCCTTGACATGAGGGTGCACCCGGCCGTCGAAGTTTCTGTTGCCCGACAGCACGGCGGTGGTGTGCACCTTGCGGGAAAGAACTTCAGTTTCAATGGCCGGCGCCAGCGGGCCCGACATGCCATTGCACGACGTGCACCCGAAGCCAATGATCCCGAAGCCCAGTTGCTGGAGGGGCTCTAACAGGCCGGCCGAAGCCAAATACAGCTCAACGGCTTTGGAGCCGGGCGCCAGTGATGTTTTTACCCAGGGCTTGCGTGTCAATCCCCGTTCGACGGCCTTGCGGGCCAACAGTCCCGCGGCGATCATGCTGCGTGGATTGGAGGTGTTGGTGCAGCTGGTGATCGCCGCGATCAACACAGCACCGTCGGGTATCGGGCCGGTTGCCGGTACGTTTGGAGATTCCTGGGCAATGCCCTTGGTCCTGAGGCTTGACAGAGAAATCCGCTGATGGGGGTCGCTGGGTCCCGCCAACGACCGGACGACGGTTCCCAGGTCAAACGACAGCGTGCGGTCAAATTCCGCTTCGGAGAATTGATCGGCCCACAGGCCTTGCGCCTTGGCATAGGCACGAGTCAGGTCGACCTGCGCTAGGGTGCGCCCCGTCAGCAGCATGTAGTCGAGCGTGCGTTCGTCGATGGCAAACATCGCCGCCGTGGCGCCGAATTCCGGCGCCATGTTCGAGATGGTGGCTCGATCGGCCAGTGGAAGTGCCGCGGCACCGGAGCCGTGAAATTCAAGAATCGCGCCAACGACATTCTGTCCGCGCAGGAACTCGGTCAACGCAAGCACCACGTCGGTTGCGAGCACGCCAGGACGGACGGCTCCTTCAAGCTGCACTTTTATGAGTTGGGGCAGGCGCATCCAGATCGCACGGCCGAGCATGACTGACTCAGCCTCCAATCCGCCGACGCCCCATCCCACGACACCCAGGGCATCGATCATCGTGGTATGGCTGTCCGTGCCGACCAGCGTATCCGGATAAGCGATGCCTTTGTCCACCTGGATGACGGGCGACATGCGTTCGATATTGATCTGGTGGAGGATGCCGCTGCCTGGCATCAAGACATCCAGGTTGGTGAAGGCCTTCTTGCACCAGGCCAGGAATTCGAAGCGCTCGGCGTTCTTGTGCTGTTCGCTTTCCATGTTTCTGCTCATGGCGTCTGGTTCCGAGCCGGCCACTTCAACGTTGAGCGAATGGTCAACGACCAGCTGCGTTGGAACAACCGGGTTCACCCGGCGCGGGTCGCCGCCGGCTTCTGCAACCGCATCGCGCATTCCGGCCAGGTCAACCAGCGCCGGCGTGCCCAGCAGGTCCTGCAGTACGACACGGGCCGGATAGAACGGGAAATCCTTGTCGTGGCTGCGGGCGGCAAGCGCACTCAGGAGAGCGGGCAAGCCCTCCTTCAGGGCTTGCGCCGAGCTTTTCCTCAAGAGGTTTTCCGCGAACACGCGGGACGTATAGGGCAGTTTTACAAACGTGCCCGGGGCGACAGCCTCGATCGCGGATCGGACATCGTAGTAAGAGAGCTTGGCGCCAGGCAGAGGAATGGGGGCGATGGAGGTCATGGTTTGTCCGGATGAGCGGCGGGTTGATTCTTTGTTAATTGTATTTTATGATCACATTCAACAATCGTCAATCGACGTACTTATTGATAGGAGACGCCATGAACCCCATTGACCGCAGAGCCCTTCTCAAAGCCATGTCCGGTGCGGCACTGCCCACGCTTGGCGGATTTCTTCCCCTGGCAGCCGGTGCCCAGGGCCGCTATCCCAATAAGCCCATTACCCTGATCGTTCCGCAGCCCGCCGGCGGCGATGCGGATGCCGTATGCCGGACTCTCCAGGCCAAGATGCAGGAACTGCTGGGGCAGCCGGTCATCATCGATAACCGTGGCGGCGCTGCCGGGAACATTGGAACGGCGCTCGGGGCCAAGGCCGCGCCTGATGGCTACACCGTGACCTTTGTCAACCAGGGTACGATGGTTTTTAATCCGCACCTGTATCCCAATCCGGGTTTCAAGCTGGACCAGTTCGAGCCGGTCACCCAGCTTGCTTCGATCGACCTGGTGATCTGCGCGAATCCCGGGGTTCCCGCGAATACATTGAAGGAGTTGCTGGAGCTGGCGCGCAAGGAGCCGGGCCGGTTTACCTATGGCACGGCCGGCAGCGGCAGCGCGAACCACATGGCCGGCGAGATGCTCAAGGCCATGGCCAAGGTCGACCTGACCCACGTTCCCTATAGGGGCGGCGGCCCCGCCATCGTCGGCACATTGGGCGGCGAGACCAATCTGGTGCTGGCTTTCCCGCTGGGTGCGCTCCCCCATATCAGGGCCGGAAAACTCAAGGCTTTGGCCGTGACGGGCAGCAAGCGCTCCAAGGCGCTCCCCAATGTGCCGACAGTGGCAGAAAGCGGGGTGAAGGGTTATGAGTTTGCCTCCTGGTTCGGCCTGGTTGTCCCCAAGAGAACGCCACAAGAAGTGATCTCGCGGCTCAACTTCGCGGCAACCGGGGCGCTCAAGACGCCTGAAATCAGCGAGCGGCTGCAGTCCGGTATGACCGAACCGGTCGGTTCCAGTCCGCAGGATTTTGGACGGCTGATTGCGCAGGAAAGCGCGCGCTGGGCCAAGCTGATCAAGCAGTTCAACATGAAGATTGACTGACTCAGCGGAATTCAGGCGACGGGCTAGACTATGCTGATGAGTACTTCATCATCCCGCGAACTCACCCCCCTGCAAGCCAAGGTTGCCAGGGAAATCGTCGCGCTTGTACGCCGGGAAGGCCGGCGCGCCGGTGAGCACTTGCCGGAGGTGCACCTGTCCGAGCAGATTGGAACCTCCCGATCCCCTGTGCAGGCCGCGCTGCGGCACTTGTCAAAACTCGGAGTCCTGCAGCAGGATCTCAACCGCGGCTATTTCCTGGTGCAGGACGCCAAGGCCTGGGACGCAGTCGCCGCCAGGTTCTCGAGCCAGCCAGACGATCCCTTGTATCTCGCCATCGCCGAGGAGCGCCAGGCGGGCAAGCTATCCGACGAGGTGACTGAAGCCGAGCTGATGCGCCGTTTTAATGTCGCGCGCAGCACCTTGCGCAAGGTGTTGGCGCGCATCAGCGAGGAAGGCTGGATCGAGCAGCGCGTGGGGCACGGATGGTGCTTCAGCTCGATGATCGATTCGCCCGAGGCCTATGAAGAGAGCTATCTATTCCGGCAGGCCGTGGAACCCACCGGCTTGCTGGGCCCATCATTCCGGTTCGACGCCGGCCAGTTGAAGGAGCTTCGCCGCGAGCAACAGCTCATCGTCGATGGCGGCTTCAAGACCATGACCGCCATTGAGCTGTTCGAAGCCAACAGCCGCTTTCACGAGACCTTGGCGCAGTGGTCAAACAACCGCTTTGTCCTGCAATCCGTCAAGCGAATCAACCAGCTTCGCCGCCTGGTGGAGTATCGGCAAGCTTCGAAACGTGGGGCGCGTCAAACGCAGGCGCAAGAGCACCTGGGCATCCTGGACGCCATCAATCAGCACGAGTTTCTGCAGGCCGCCTCGCTGATGCGGGCACACCTCGACGGTGCCCGCCGCGGAAAAGTCCACGGCAAGGACGTCTTCACTCGCTAAACCTTTGTTCAAGTTCAAATCAATAAGCACGCCCATTAATGTTGAAAGTGATCACTTAATGCAAATTAATGGGTTCTTGTTTTTGACATCCCGCTTCATCTTTCATCAAAACCTACAGGAGACAGATATGCATCCCACGATAAAAACCTTGGCCGGCAGGCTTGAAGGGCCGCAGCTGCTGCGGGCCGTTTCATGGTGGTCCATCAAGCGATGGGCCTGTCAGCGAGGCCGCCGGATCTTGATGGCCGGCCTGGTCGCGGCCACCTCCTTCGGGCTTGGCTCAATGGCCGTTGCACAACCCAGCTACCCATCAAAACCCGTCAAGATCGTCGTGGCCTTTGCGCCGGGTGGCGGCTCGGATTTCATTGCACGCCTTCTGGCAGTCAGGCTGGGCGAAAAGCTCGGGCAGCCCGTCATCGTGGAGAACAGGCCCGGGGCTGGCGGCAATCTGGGCGCCGAGCTGGCGCTGAAGGCACCCGCTGACGGCTACACGCTGTTCCTTGCCGCCGCGAGCTACACGGTCAACCCCAGCCTCTACAAGCTGTCCTTCGATTCTCTCAACGACATCACACCGATCGCGCAGTTGGCTCGTGGGCCCTTCATCGTTGCCGTCAATCCGAAGGTTCCGGCCAGGAACTTACAGGAACTGGTGGATTTGGCAAGAAAGCAGCCCGGAAAATTGACCTATGGCTCGGCGGGCAACGGAAGCATCGTCCACATGGTTTCCGAGTACTTCCTGGACACCGCGGGCATTGAGGTTGTTCACGCCCCTTATAAGGGCACCTCGCCGGCCCTCACTGACGCGATCGCCGGCCACATCCAGCTGGTCTTCGGAACCGTGGCCTCCACAATGCCTTTCGTGAAGTCCGGGCAGCTGCGAGCGTTGGCCGTCACCACCCCCAAGCGCCTGCCCGCGCTCCCGGATGTGCCGACAGTGATGGAAGCGGGCTTTCCTGGCTACCAGGTCACCAACTGGCACGGTGTGGTGGCGCCAAAAGGGCTTCCGAAAGAAATTCAAGCCAAACTCAATCGAGCGATCAACGACGCACTGACTGCGCCGGGCATGGAGGCGGGAATGGCACAGGATGGCCTGTCCGTGGCGGGTGGGAAGCCAGAGGAGTTCAGCGCGCTGCTCGCCAGCGAAATGACGCGGTGGGGCGCGCTAGCCCGTAAACGCGGCATCAAGGCTGAATAAGTATGGGTATTGCACCTCCTGTGAGTCTTCAGGGTGCTCCTTCGGACTGGCCCGTCAACCACTGGCGCAGTGATTGGATGACGGGCGCCTTGGCGCGCTCGTTCGTCGTCACCAGAAAGTAACTGCGCGGCGAAATGAAGGGCTTGTCATTGAGCTTGACCAGGCGCCCGGCTTGCAGCGCTGAGGCGCTCGCATAGTCCGGCGCCAATGCGACGCCCAGGCCGGCCTCTGCTGCCATCAACCCAAGCGACAGCAGGCCGTAGTGGGCGCCCGGCATCGGGACTTCTACAGACGCGCCCAGCTGCCGCAGGTAGGCTGCCCAGGAGTTGGGCGCCATGCTCTGGTGCAACAAGGGCAGCGCGGCCATTTGCGCACCCGTCAGCGGCGCCACCAGCCGGCTCAGCGTGGGCGCCGCAAGAGGAAAGGAGTGCAGGGGATGCAGCAGGTCGGCCACGCAGCCAGGCTCCGGCCCTTCACAGTGGACGATGGCTGCGTCCAGCCCCGAGTCGCGCATGCTGATGGGCCCGGTATGCGTGGCCACGTCCAGCTGGATCTGCCGGTGCGCGGTGGCGAAGGCGCACAGCCGTGGCATGGCCCACAGCGTGCCAAAGGTGGTGGGCACAGACAGCCGCAGTATCTTGCCCGGCATGGAGCCCATGGACGCGGCGATGGTCGCTGACTCCAGCTCGTCCAGCAGGGTTCGCACCCGCCGCAGGTAGCTGGCACCGTCAACCGTCAGCTCCATCCCGCTGGTTGTGCGCCGGCACAGCGCAACGCCGACAAAGCCCTCCAGGTCCGACAGCTGGCGACTCACCGCGCTTTGCGTCAGGCCCAGTTCATCGGCTGCGGCAGTGATGCTCAGGCGCCGTGCAATCACCTCGAAGGTGTTGAGGTTGACGATGGAGGGCAAGTGGCGCTGCGTCGGATATTTCATGGCGGTTACGGCCATTATTGGCATGGCATCGATTCGTCCGCAATGAAAAAGGCTGTGTGGTCATGAAATAAATGCAGGGGGGTATGCGCTTATTCCGTTGGACAGGCCATCGCGTATGTCAGATATTCAGGGCGCCCAGTAAGGGGCCCCTGAAGAATAGAAGTTGGAGTCATCGATGTCGAAATTTCAAGCACGCCTTGTACTGCTGCTGGCGGCGGCCACACTGGCTGGCACCGTCCTGGCGGCGGATTGGCCCGCCACCCAGCCTATCAAACTGATCGTACCCTCGGCCGCCGGCGGCACGCCCGACCAGACCAGCCGCAAGCTGGCCTACTACCTGCAGGACAAGCTCAAGCAATCGGTGATCGTCGAGAATCGCCCGGGCGCGGCAGGCACCATCGCCATGCAGGCGGTGGCTACTGCGAAGCCCGACGGCTACACGCTGGGCTTCGGCAACATCGTGACCATGGCGATCAACCGCGGCCTGATTTCCAAGATGCCCTACAACCCCGACAAAGACTTGGTGCCGGTGGTGGTGCTCTCGCAGGTCCCCAATGTGCTGGTGGTCCGCCAGGGTTTGCCCATCACCTCGGTGCGCGAATTGGTCATCTATGCCAAGAGCCACCCGGGCCGCCTGGCCATGGGCTCGGGCGGCAACGGCACCACCAGCCACCTCAGCGGCGAAATCCTCAAGGAAAAAGCCGGCATCAGCTTCAGCCACATTCCCTACCGCGGGGCCCCGCAGGCACAGACCGACCTGATCGGCGGGCAGATCGACTTCATGTTCGACAACCTGCCGTCCATGGTGGGCGCCATTCAGTCGGGCAAGGTGCGTGCGCTCGCGGTTACCAGCAAACGTCGCTCGGCGCTGCTGCCGGATGTTCCGACCATGGAGGAGGCAGGCATTGCAGGCTTCGAGGTAGTAGCCTGGGGCGGCATTGTGGCTCCGACGGGCACGCCCCGGCCGGTGATCCTGCGCCTGAACCGCGAGATCAACAACTGGCTGCAGGCGCCTGCGACAAAGGCCGAATTCGCGCAAGTAGGGCAGGTCGCACTCGGGGGAAGCCCCGAGTTTTTCAAGACGCATATCGACAGCGAGGCCAAAAAATGGGGTGACGTCATCCGTAACGCCGGAGTAAAGCTTGATTGATGTTGCCTGGCCTTTCGCGTAGGCCTGCAGTTGCGTTTCGGCTATTCGCTTCACACAAGGATGCGCTGATAGGCGCATCCCATACCAAACACACCTCAAAGACAAGCATGCTCAGTTCCTCCGTTCCCGCTACTCATCTTCTCGCGCACTGGGCCGCCACGGTCCCCAATCATTGGGGCGAATCCACCCTGCGCACGGCAGAGCACTCCCTGGAGGACACCATCGCCGCCATGGTGGCAGGTGCGGGGGATCCGGTTTGCGCCTCGGTGCGGGCGGGATTGCGTGTCGCGGGACCGGTACCGGTGGTGGGTAGCAACACCGGGACTTGTGCCGCCTTCAGTGCGCTGGCCAACGGCACGGCCGCCCATGCGCGGGAGCTGGATGAGATGTTTTTCGTCGCCGGTGGCCATTTTGGCTGCGCTGTGATCCCAGCCATCCTGGCGCAAGCCCACGAGATGGATGCCACACTGGACGCCGTGCTGGACGCGCTGATAGTCGGGAGCGAGGTGATGGCTCGCGTCGGGATGGCGATGGACCGGTCTCATGCCGAAAAAGGCTGGCACGGCACTCAAACCATTGGAGTGATCGCCGCCGCAGTCGCTTGCGGCAGATTGCTTGGGCTGGATGCGGCCAGGATGACGCATGCCCTGAGCCTGGCCGTTTCCATGGCAGCTGGACCCAAGGTCCAGTTCGGCACCGACACGAAACCCGTGCATGCCGGACTGGCGGCTCAAGGCGGTGTCCTGGCCGCATCGCTTGCAGCATCGGGCGTCACGGGCAGCGAGAAAGCCCTGGAAGGCCCGCACGGGTTTGGCGCGCTCTACGCCGGGGGCTCTGCGGCCGACTGGCAAGCCGTGGCTGCGGTCGGTGACGGCCCGCTGGCGATCGACAGCCACGGCCTGGCGTTCAAGCTGTATCCCAACTGCGCGTCCACACACCGCTGCCTGGACGCGTTACAAGCCCTCGCCACCGAAAACCGATTCGGCATGGAGGACGTTGAGCATGTCGAAACATGGGTAGGGCGCGTCAACCTGGTGAACCTCAAATACCCGGAGCCCAAGAATCCCCGCGAGGCCATGTTCTCCATGCCTTACGCGGTGGCAACGATGCTCCGTTACGGCAGGGTCACGTTGGCCGACTTCACACCGCAAGCGGTGCATGACGATATGACCCGACGGCTCATGCCGCGCGTCGAATTGCGCTTGAACTCGACACGTGCAGAAACCGCGACGCAGCTGCTTCCCCACACCACAGCCGTGACCTTGAAGGGCGGACGACGCCTGGAGCGCGTCGTTCAACACGCCAAAGGGTCATTCCTGAATCCGTTTTCGGCCCTGGAGCGGAAAGTCAAATTCGAACAATGCACAACAGGCATCCTTCCGCAAGAGCGCCTGGCACCGCTTCGCGACAGCCTAGCTCGACCGCAAGGCGTCAAGGTTCGCCAACTGCTGGCGCAGCTGCAGTTCGAGGCCGAGGTCGATGACGGTACACGTTTCGGCCGCCCACGAAGAGGCGGGCCAGAATCCCTTCTTTGATCCATGGAATACAGCCTTGCTGACCACTGATCGATACCCAGGTCCGTCAGATTTGCAGCACAAAAGGAAACTCTCATCATGCGCAAGCGTTGTTTATCGTCGGCTTTCGCCAAGGCCCTGACGGCACTGGCCGTGGCTGCCCTTGTGACGGGAGCTGGTCCGATACTCGCCGCCGAGATCGTGGTGGGACAGGTCGGCCCCATGTCAGGGCCGGAGGCCGGTCAGGGCCGCGCTTACGCCGCCGGCATGCAATTGCATTTCACCGCCCTGAACAAGGCCGGCGGCATCAACGGTCATAAGTTCACACTCCTGCGCAAGGACGATGGGGGAGCACCCGAGGACACAGTCACCTTGACAAAGCAGATGATTGCCGAAGATAACCCGATGGTCCTGGCCGGTTACTTTGGCGGCAGGAATCTGGCCGGTCTGTTGTCTGCGGGCATTTTGGCAAAAGAGAAGATTGCCCTGGTGGGCTACCGCACTTCGGAGATCCAGCCGGACGTTCCCTACCTGTATAGCGTGCGGGCAGGCCTGCGCGACGAGATTTCCAAACTCATTGAGCATCTGGCCACCATCGGGATCAAGCGCCTGGGGTTTTTCCATGAGGCTGGGCCGGGCTCGACTTCGGTCATCGCCGCGGCCGAGGATGCGGCCAGGAAAGCCGGGGCGACTATTGAGGGACGCGGCTCCTACGTCGCAAACACGGTCGGCGTCACTGACGCCGTGGACACTTTCATGAACATGCAGCCGCAAGCGATCATCATGGTTTCCAGCGGGGCTGCCGCGGCCGGCTTTATTGAGAAGTACCGTATCGCCGGCGGCGCGGCTCAACTGCTTGCGCATTCGGGCGCCGACATCGAGCAACTCTCTAAAAGGCTGTCCCCGGAGCAGATGCAAGGTGTGGCTATCGCCCAAGTGACGCCAAGTCCGTACAAGGTCTCCAACCAGCTCGTCAAGGAATTTGCTGACACTGCAGCCAAGGTGCGCAGCCTGGAAGTGCCTGTGAGCTACGCCATGATGGAGGGCTACATCGCCGCTCGCGTCATTTCCGAGGCGATACGCCGCCAAGGCAGCAGGCCCAACCGCGAAGGGACCGTTCTAGCCCTGGACAGCATGAGTCATTTTGACCTTGGTGGTTACGTGATCAGCTTTAAACCTGGACAGCACTCCGGCTCCAGCTTCGTCGAGTTATCCATCGTCACCAGTGCTGGAAGGGTTCGTCAATAGCTCAAACCATTTGCCATTGATCAGTTGGGTCATAGCAGCCTGTGACTTGATCCATTGAACTTACCGGGATCTCTAATGCTATTGGCCGAGAGTAGTAATTTTCCAGGGCTGAGCCGTACGGTAAAGCGCTTGCAAAACTGCTGTTGTGACGGTAGCGATGGCCGAGAGTTGCTGGAGCAGGGATTTGATGGTCAAGAGTTATTGAATGAAATCATGGACTTACGGCCGTGTGCTCAGAATTAATTAAAAGATTGGTCGCGAATTGCCTGCAAAAGAGCGCTTTGAGCGCCTCATGACAACGATGGGTTCACTCTGATGCTATTGGCGGCAGCTGGGTACCCGACATTGACTCAGCAGCGTGACCGTCAGCAATGTAGCGTCGATTTCGGCGATCGCTATCGCCGGATCCGGCCATGAGCAGCTGGTCACCGTCCTACCTTTGATTCGCTCGGACGATCAGCCCTGCGGGTGGCATAGTGGTCAGCGCTCGGTGATTCCGTCTAAGAACCTTGGCTCCCCTGAACCCGCGATCCGCAGATCACCACTGCATTTAGGGGCGCCTTCACTTTCGTGTAAAACCATTCCCAACAGAACGCGAGACGCATTCCAAGGAGAAGCGGTGAAACAAGAACTGGGAATCTTTGCTACCAATCAAGTCGATCGCCACGGCACATGCATCCTCGCCTCGGCGCTGATGGAGGCTGAGGAGCGAGCGCGGCATACTGCGCGTGAGCGAGGATTCCCGCCCGGCAATCCCATGCACATTCAGCACGACATGCACCGGCCCATTGGCTGGAGCCATGTTCTGGGGCATCTGGTGGATGGAGCAATGGTCCGCACCATCGGTCTGATGAATCAGGTCGAGACTGATGAAGAGAAAGCGGCCCTTACCAAACTGAGGGCGGAGTTCTGGCAACACCATCATCACGCCGGGAAGGAATCACTTCGTGATGAATTGTCCGAACGTGTGGCGCCTGCATCTCTCCAAGGGGCGATCTACCATCGGTTGGAAGCCTATGCGGTCGCTCGATCAGGCCTTGCGGCAGAGGTATATCCCGAACTTTTCGATCTCACTAGCGAGTTGGTCGACAAGGACGGACTAACCGACTATCGTGCGCTGGTCAAGCGCATGAAGTTGCTCCAACCTGGTGTCTTTCTCGATCCGGAACGTGGCCTAGTTGTGTTCGCGCACAGATTTTTCAGACGAAGCCTGTCTCATCTGAACAAGCTGAACGACTATTTCCTCGAGAGCTTTGACATGACCGCGAAGGAAAGCGGCGTATATCCGCGTCTTCGGCTGGACCCAGATTTGTTGGGGCACGCGCAAACCGTGAGCCATTTGATGGAGCGGGAATATTGGCATGGGCCGAAGTTCAGCGACGACGTCGTATCGATACCTCCCGGCTCGTCAGAGTACAAGGCGTCCGAGCGAGTTCGCTTCTTTGAGGGCATCGACAAGACGCACTTCTGGTGGAAGGCGCCAGAGGCGCGTGATCAAGGTGGGGTCGAAGTTAGGTATCGGACTTTCGAGGTCGAGGAATTGATCGAGAACGTCTCGGGCGGTCTGTTAGATGAGCGCTACGGTTGTCGCTATGCCCACGCTGAGTTCTCGCCTGCTGTATCGGCAATCACGCACTTCGACGGTGCTATCCGCGCCTATCCGTCCGAGGCCTATCTGGAACGGATCGAGAAGACGATCGACCGCGCAGGCAAGCACTCCGAATACACGAAGCTCTTCCGCTTCGATGGTTCTTTGCCCGTGCAACGTTGGAAGCGGCTGCTGAGTGACTTCTACCGAGGAAATCCGCTCATCCCGGAGTATCTTGGCGGAGACGGACGGGAGTTCGAGGCTGAAAATGATCCCGTGGCCCCGATAGACATCGAGTCGGCGCACACGCAGGATGCTGCAGGCGAAGAGCTCTGCGCGTTCATTAGCCTCGACCATAAGGCAGTGGATCAGGCACTCGTCATTCACACGCAACGTTTGCAATTCAGGGATGGCTTGGAGATTCAGGCTGCGGAGACTGGGGGGGGAGCCATCGACGCCTTCCTGCGCTCTAAGGTGGACCTCGCGAACGTGGCCACGCTATACGCGATGGATGGCGTGCTTCATCTGGCTCGGATCTCCTTTGGCGCGACAGAGACCTTATTGGTGGACATGCGGGTGATCGTTGCCGGCTTAGCGAAAGGACTGGCGAAAGATGCTGCCGATCTTGCTCTGCGGAAGATTTCCGTGGTCCTGTCCTGGCCGGTTCACAGGCTAAATGTCACTCTCAGCTTGCGTGGCTCGCCCGGGGACATCGAGACCATCCTGAGCGGTCTGCTCACGGTGATCGATCCACTGAAAGTGCCTTCGACATGGATCGAGCCACTTTCGGTTGTCGTTCGGCGACTTTCCCCACGACAGACACCGACCGGTAATCTATGGAATGTCTTGGAGGGCGCACTGGTCTACAGCCGCCCTGATGGTGTCGAACAGATATTCCTGCTTACCCCTCGGTTAGTAGAGCAGTTGCAAGCCGAAGGCCGATTACCTAACCAAGCGGACGACGCTGACGCCGAGAGTCACGGTTGATCGCCTGATCTCCCGTGGTCAGGCGCGGTGGGTAGTCTACTTTGCAGCGACAGCTGCCGGTCACGCACTCGCACGCTGAACGACGGGTAGGCGTTGCGTATTCAAGTTTCGTCATCGCGTCCACGTATCCAATCATGGTCAGGGATGACCAGCGATCCAATAATGCCGGATGTCCGCTGCTCCAAATTTTGTTCGTGCTGCGAAATCGAGAGTGCAAGCATTTGGATGGCCGACCTGGCAACACGTAACGCGCGCAATACCTCCCGGGTAAATTGCTCCCGTCGATGGTGCTCGATTTCAGGCGTCTGTCTGCTGTGCGCTGGGTCTCCAAGGTCATGCAACACCACAAATCGGTGTGTGCCTGCGTTGCGGAGGTTCTTTTGAGAACGCAGGATACCTTCGCTGTTGTCATAGTCCTCTGCAAGTTCCACAAGGCCATAGAGGGCACTGACTCCCCCACGAATTACTTTCTCAACCTTTTCGGCAAGTGGGCGAATGCCGGTCACTTTGTCAGGGTTTCCGCGCCACAGTTTGCCAAAGTTAACCTTATCGGGACGTTGCCCAAACTCGAAATAATGGTTCGCTGTTACGGCGATCTTGTCGAGCAGATCGAGGGCTGTACGGTGCGCCAAGATGAGCGCAGATGCATCTGGGCCGTAAGTGGCGTAATCAAGGGTATCTCCAAATCGTCCCGTCGCTGGCCACACGTTTTCGTCGATAGCTCGCCACGCAAGGTCACGCGCGAGGATGAAGTCGCTCTTCAGTACATTGAACATGGCAAACACCGGCGGTGGCATCCCCGTTGCGCCCGATTCACGCTCCAGAATACCGGGAAGCATGAGCCAGTCTAGCTTACCCAGGGTGGGATCGACGAGCTCCACGGCTGGTGCAAGCGTCAGACGTTCGCGCTCGACCCATCTGATAAATGGATCTGTGTGTGGCGATCGCGGTGGCGGGTCTTCCAATTCACTGGCGAACGTGGCGATTTCATCAGCAGCCTGCGTGCCGGCATACTGAATGACTCGATCCGGATGTCGATGCGCAATCTTTGCCAGCATGAAAGCTTCGATACGCGTAACATCCGAACAGCCACCTTGCGCGTAAAGCCATAACAAGTTGTGGGCGGCACAACTCGCTGCAACTCCGTTCTCCGGATCAATCTCTAGTGCGGCACGCCATGCATCATGAGCTTCACCAAGCCGGAAGCTGTTGCTGAACTGGTTGGCGAGATTCGTCCAGGCTTGAGTTCTCAAAGTTGGATTGGCATCCTTGTCCTGTGCCACTTTCCAGAAACATCGTCGAGCTTCGGCTCTGCCCGCACTTGTGCGCTCCTGATGAGCCACCCAACCGGGACTGCGAGGCGGAGTGCCTGCCGCAGCGATCAATCCGTTCGCCAAGTTATAGGTGATGTCGGGAGTTGGGACGCAACTATGTATTTCACGAAATAGCGCAGCCCTTCTTCAATCGCATCCTGCTGTTGGGTCAATGCGCCGCCATCCACCAAGGTACTTGCCCGCAGAATCATCAAATTTAAGCGCTCAAGCTCTGGTGCATCAAGATTAATTGCCCTTGCCTGTTTTATCGCCTCAGCAGGATTGTTATTTAGCAAGAAATTTAGATAAGCCGATCGCTCATAAAAATTATGCGGTACTGATGACATAGCTAGGTTTCCTGCCTTATGAGGTTGTCTAATTGCCGGGAGGTTTAGACGTTTCGCAACATATTCAAGGTTGGATGGCCGCGGCCAGCAAAAAATTGATGGAGCGTGACCTAGAGTATGCAGACATCAAAGTACGGTTGATTGAGAAAATCAAGTTCGTTAGACAAAATCTGCAGCTGACTTCGAGGACCGCCATGTCCAAGAAGTTGGGTATTGGAATTAACAACCAGACGTTTCATAAAGCCTGCGACGATCTCAAACCGCTGCTGGCGAAGCGACTTCATCGCTAGTCGTCGAAAAAACTAAAAAGCCCAACTGAACGCCAGTTGGGCTTTTTTGCTTTGGCACCCATCTTTGGCCTCATTCGCTGGAAACGAAATGAGGCATAGATTGGCTGAGATTTAAATGAAGTTAACTGCGGACTTTTGGACAAACTATGGATTAAGTAGCAGGTCTCCTCTCGCCCTTACATATTCCGCCGGTACTGCCCACCCACCTCAAACAGCGCATTGGTGATCTGCCCCAGCGAGCAGACGCGCACCGCGTCCATCAGCACCTCGAAGACGTTGATGTTTTCGATCACGGCCTGTTGCAGGCGCTTGAGCATGGCCGGTGATTCGACGGCGTGGCGGCGCTGGAAGTCGTCCAGACGCTTGAGCTGGTTTTGTTTTTCTTCCTCGGTGGAGCGGGCCAGCTCGAGCTTGTCCTGTACCGCGTCGCCGTGCGGGTTGCGGAAGGTGTTGACGCCGATGATGGGCAGCTCGCCGGTGTGCTTGAGCATCTCGTAGTGCATGGACTCGTCCTGGATGCGGCCGCGCTGGTAGCCGGTTTCCATGGCGCCCAGCACACCCCCGCGCTCGGCGATGCGCTCGAACTCGCTGAGCACCGCTTCCTCGAGCAGCTCGGTGAGTTCCTCGATGATGAAAGCGCCCTGCGAGGGATTCTCGTTCTTGGCCAGGCCCCATTCGCGGTTGATGATGAGCTGGATGGCCATGGCGCGGCGCACCGATTCCTCGGTCGGCGTGGTGATGGCTTCGTCAAACGCGTTGGTGTGCAGCGAGTTGCAGTTGTCGTAAATCGCGATCAGGGCCTGCAGTGTGGTGCGGATGTCGTTGAACTGGATCTCCTGCGCATGCAGGCTGCGGCCCGAGGTCTGGATGTGGTACTTGAGCTTCTGGCTGCGTTCGTTGGCGCCGTACTTCTCTTTCATGGCCACGGCCCAGATGCGGCGCGCGACACGGCCCATCACGGTGTACTCCGGGTCCATGCCGTTGCTGAAGAAGAAGCTCAGGTTGGGCGCGAAGTCGTCGATGTGCATGCCGCGCGCGAGATACGCTTCGACAAAGGTGAAGCCGTTGGACAGCGTGAAGGCCAGCTGGCTGATGGGATTCGCGCCGGCCTCGGCGATGTGGTAACCGCTGATGGAGACGCTGTAGAAGTTGCGCACCCGGTTGTGCACAAAGTACTGGGCGATGTCGCCCATGACTTTCAGGCTGAACTCGGTGGAGAAGATGCAGGTGTTCTGGCCCTGGTCTTCTTTCAGGATGTCGGCCTGCACCGTGCCGCGCACATTCTCCTGCACCCATTCACGTATCTTGGCGGCTTCGGTGGCCGTTGGGTCGCGGCCGTTGTCTTTTTTGAATTTGTCCAGGTTCTGGTCGATGGCCGTGTTCATGAACATCGCGAGGATGGTCGGGGCCGGGCCGTTGATGGTCATGGAGACCGAGGTGGACGGGTTGCAGAGGTCAAAGCCGTCGTACAGCACTTTCATGTCGTCGAGTGTGGCGATGGACACGCCCGAGTTGCCGACCTTGCCGTAGATGTCGGGCCGTAGTGCCGGGTCGTTGCCGTAGAGCGTGACCGAGTCGAAGGCGGTGGACAAGCGCTTGGCGGCCATACCTTCGCTGAGCAGCTTGAAGCGGGTGTTGGTGCGGAAGGGGTCGCCCTCGCCGGCGAACATGCGGGTGGGGTCCTCGCCCTCGCGCTTGAAGGCGAAGGTGCCGGCGGTGTAGGGGTAGCTGCCGGGCACGTTGTCCAGCATCAGCCACTTGAGGATCTCGCCGTGATCTTCGTACTGCGGCAGGGCTACCTTGCGGATGGTGGTGCCGGAGAGCGACTTGGTGGTCAGCGCGGTGCGGATTTCCTTGTCACGGATTTTCACGACGTATTCGTCGCCGGTATAAGCGGCCTGCATGTCGGGCCACTGGGCCAGCAAGGCGCGCGCGTCGGCGTCCATGCGCGCCTTGCGGTGGCCGGCCAGGTCCAGCGCGGCTTCGGCGGCCGGTGCGCGGTCAGGCTTGTCGATTTTCAGCATGGTGGCGGCGGCCTTGAGCTGCTGCACCTCGCGCGCGAGCTGGGCCTGGGCGCGGGCGCGCTTTTTGTAGCCGCGCACCGTGTCGCTGATCTCGGCCAGGTAGCGCGTGCGCGCGGCCGGCACCACGGGCGTCTGGTTGGTGCTATGGCGCACTTCGGCCGCGGGCAGCACGCCGCCCTCAAGGGCCAGGCCCAGCGCGGCCAGGCGCGGCTTGAGCGCCTGGTAAAGCGCGGTGACGCCGTCGTCGTTAAAGCGCGCCGCCATGGTGCCGAAGACCGGCATCTTGTCGGCCGGCGTGCCCCAGGCTTCCTTGTTGCGCTGCACCTGCTTGGAGACGTCGCGCAAGGCGTCTAGCGAGCCCTTGCGGTCGAACTTGTTGATGGCGATGAATTCGGCGAAGTCCAGCATGTCGATTTTTTCCAGCTGGCTGGCCGCGCCGAACTCGGGCGTCATCACATACATGGGCACGTCCACATGCGGCACGATGGCGGCGTCGCCCTGGCCTATGCCCGAGGTCTCGACGACGATCAGGTCAAAGCCCGCGCATTTGCAGGCGGCGATCACGTCGGGCAAAGCCTGGCTGATTTCGGAGCCGAAGTCGCGTGTGGCCAGGCTGCGCATGAACACGCGCTGGCCGCTGTCGGCGTTCTTTTGGCCGGCCGCAGGAACGGTCCACGGGTTGATGGCGTTCATGCGGATGCGGTCGCCGAGCAGCGCGCCGCCGCTTTTGCGGCGCGAGGGGTCAATGCTGATGACGGCCACGCGCAACTTGTCGTTCTGGTCCAGGCGCAGGCGGCGTATGAGTTCGTCGGTCAGCGAGGACTTGCCGGCGCCGCCCGTGCCGGTAATGCCCAGCACGGGAATCTTGCGGCCAGCGGCCTGGGTGCGGACCGCATCGACCAGCGCCGCATCGAGGCCCGCTGCGCGGGCCGGGCTATCGCCCTCCTTGCCATTTTTGCCTTCGGCAGAAACCTCACGGTTTTCAAGCGCGGTGATCAGCTGGGCCAGCGCCCGCCAGTTCATCTCGCCATGGCCTTCAATGGCCTTGACGTTTTTGGGCGCAAAACCGGTCAGGTCCTTGTCGCAGCGCATGACCATCTCGCCGATCATGCCCGCCAGGCCCATCTTCTGGCCGTCCTCGGGGCTGTAGATGCGGGTCACGCCGTAGGCATGCAGCTCGCGGATCTCGGGCGGCACGATGACGCCGCCGCCGCCGCCGAAAACCTGGATGTGCTCGCCGCCGCGGCTCTTGAGCAGGTCGACCATGTACTTGAAGTACTCGACATGCCCACCCTGGTAGGAACTGATGGCGATGCCTTGGGCGTCTTCCTGCAGGGCTGCCGTCACGACCTCGTCGACGCTGCGGTTGTGGCCCAGGTGGATCACTTCGGCGCCCATGCTTTGCAGGATGCGCCGCATGATGTTGATGGCCGCGTCATGGCCGTCGAACAGGCTGGCCGCCGTGATGAAGCGCACCTTGTGCGTGGGGCGGTAGCTGGCGAGCGCTTTGTATTCAGCGGACATGTCGGTCATGCGTGTCTCCGTAAGCGGCGGGGGCCGCCTGTGCCTGTGGCGTGTTGAATTGACGTTTACGTAAACGTCAATCTTAGCCGCTTAACAGAAGCCGATCAAGTGTGCGCCCCCGGGGGCGGCGGCGCCCAGGAAAAAGGGCGCCGCGGGGCGCCCTTTTTGTGTGAAGCCGGGGCTTGAGCGGCCCCGGGCTGTTTACCCGTACAGGTATTTGGGCAGCCAGAGCGTCAGGGCTGGCCAGATGTACATAAAGACCATGCACAGGATCACGATCAGCATGTAGGGCATCATGCCGGCGAAAATCTGGTTGATGGTCACATGCGGGGGCGACACCCCCTTCAAATAGAAGGCCGACATCGCGACCGGCGGCGACAGGAAAGCCGCCTGCAGGTTGACGAAAACCAGCACGCCCCACAGGATGGGGTCGATCTGGAAATGTGCCAGCAGCGGCAGGAAGATGGGCACGAAGATCACGATGATCTCGGTCCACTCGAGCGGCCAGCCCAGGATGAAGATGATGGCCTGCGACAGCAGCAGGAACTGCAGCGGCGTGAGGTTCATGCCCATCACCCACTCCTCGACCACGCGCTGGCCGCCCAGCAGGGCGAATACCGCCGAGAACAGCGCCGAGCCGACAAACAGCCAGCAGACCATGGAGGTGGTCTTGCAGGTCAGGAACACCGCCTCCTTGATCTTCTGGAAGTCCAGCGTGCCGGCATGCCAGGCCATCAGGAAGGCGCCGGCCGCGCCGACGGCCGCCGACTCGGTGGCGGTGGTGATGCCGAACAGGATGACGCCCAGCACCACGATGGTCAGCAAGGCCAACGGCATGACCGAGCTCACCAGCATGCGCAGGATCTCGAACTGCTCGGCGTCGAAGCGCCGGTAGTACCACAGCAGCAGGCCCACTGCCAGCACGCAGGCGATGGCAAAGCCCGTGTAGAAGGACTCGGGCACGGGCGCGGTCTGCGGCCCCGAGCCGGAGGGCTCGCCGATTTCCTGCAGCGGCGCGTCGGCCGCGGCCGCTGCCGCCGGCTTCGCATCTTCCGACCCCGGCGGCGCCTGCAGGCCGCCGGCTTCGGCCGGCTCCTTGGCCGCTGCGTCGCCGGGAGGCTCCTTGAGTCCTTCTTCCGCGGGCGGCTCCTTCACACCGGTATCAGCCGGCGGTTCCTGAACCCCGCCGGTGGCGGCTGGCGCCTGCAGGCCGCCGCCGGCCGGCGCCGCGGCCTTGGCGGCGCGCGCGGCCACCACCTGGGCGTTGTTGTCGGCCTGCGAATGGATGACCACATACCACCAGGTCCCGCCCAGGGTCGCCAGCGCGAGTGCCACCGGCACCAGGGCCGTGCCCAGGCTGCGCAGCAAAAAGCCGCGGCTGACCTGCGCGCCCGCCTGCAGCGCCTTGCCCGGAGCCGCGACAGCCATGGCCAGCGCCGGCAGCGCCCTGCGCGAATACACGGCGGTCACCTGTTGCAGCCAGGCCGGCACGGGCGCGCGGTTCTGCTCCGGCGGCAGCCTGGGTGCAATTTTGGGGTTGATGAGCACCCAGGCAATGATGTAGACGAGGTAGAGCAGCGCCAGGAAGAAGCCGGGGAACATGGCGGCGGCGTACAGCTTGACCACCGACTGGCCGGCCACGGCCGCATACACGATGATCATCACCGAGGGCGGGATCAGGATGCCCAGCGTGCCGCCGGCGGTGATCACGCCGGCCGCCAGCCGGGTGTCATAACCGGCGTTGAGCATGGGCCGCATGGCGATCACGCCCATCAGGACCACGACGGCGCCCACCAGCCCACTGGCGATGCCCCAGAAGGTGCAGATGATCAGCGTGGTGACGGCCAGCGAGCCCGGCACGCTGCGAAAGGCCAACTGCACGCTGTGGAACATCTTGTCCACCAGCGCGCCGCGCTCCATCACATAGCCCATCAGCACGAACAGCGGGATGGACAGCAGGGTCTCGTTGGTCATCGCACCGAAGGCGCGCTGCACCATCAGGTCGAAGATCCGGTTGTCCCAGAAATGGACGGCTGGGTCGTAAAAGGCGACGAAGCCAAATACCATGCCCAGGCCCATCAGCGTGAACGCCGTGGGAAAGCCCATCATGATCACGACCACGATCAGGCCGAGCATGGTCATGCCGAGAACAGCATTGCTCATGATTAACCCTTCACCGTGCGGGACTGCTCGATCGCCAGGCGCCGTGCTTCCTCGTCGACAAACTCGCTGCCGGCCAGCTGCTGCGCGACCACGTCGGACTCCTGCGCGTCCTGCAGTCGCGGCGTCCAGGCGCCTGTGCGTATGCAGACGATGCAGCGCAGGATTTCGGACAGCCCCTGCATCAGCACGATGGCGCCGGCCACCGGGATCACGAACTTGAAGGGATACAGCGGGATGGGAGTGGCATTGAAGGTTTGCTCGCGCATGGCCAGGGATTCGTTGAAGTAAGTCCAGCCGGCCCAGGTCAGCGCCAGGATGCCGGGCAGGAAAAAGACGATGTAGAGCACCAGGTCCAGCCAGGCCTGGGTGCGGGGTTTCATGGAGCCGTAGAAGAAGTCGCCGCGCACATGGCCGTCATGCGCCAGCGTGTAGGCGCCGCCCAGCATGAACAGCGTGCCGTAGAGCATGTTGTTGACGTCAAAGATCCAGGCGGTGGGCGCGTTGAGCGCGTAGCGCTTGAAAACCTCGGCGCAGACGACCAGCATCAGCACCACGATAAGCCAGGCGGCCGCCTTGCCGACCCAGGTGCTGATGTGGTCGGCGGTGTGCAGGATTTTTTGCGTATTCATAGTGAAGCGGTGTGCCCATCAAAAAGGCCAGCCGTCCAGGGGTGGAGGGCTGGCCGGCTTGGCCCCGGGATTGGCAGGGTCAGGCCTTCTTCTTGGCGAAGGAATGGTTGTAGGCCATCTTGAAGTCGACCATGTAGTCGTTCTGCCAGGGGATGGTGCGGGCGGCATAGGCCTTTTGCGAATCGATCACCTTCTTGAACAGCGGGTTGGCCTGGGCCTTTTCCTCGATGATCTTGTCCCAGGCTTCCAGCTGCGCCTTGAGCACGGCGTCGGGCGTCTTGTAGAACTTGATGCCCTGCTTCTTCATTTCGGCGTAGTCGGTGGAGTTGCGGTCTATGGCCTTCCAGCTCATGTCGGCGCTGGCGGCCTGCACGCCGTAGTCGATGATGGCCTTGAGCTCGGCCGGCAGCGCGTTGTACTTGGCCTTGTTGAACAGGATCTCGAACTGCTCGCCGCTTTGGTGGAAGCTCTGCAGCATGCAGTTTTTCACCACGTCGGGGAAACCCAGCACCCGGTCGGAGCTGGCGTTGTTGAACTCGGCCGCATCGATCAGGCCGCGGTCCAGGGCCGGCACGATCTCGCCGCCGGGCAGCGGGTTCACAGAGGTGCCCATGGCGGTGAAGATATCGACCGACAGGCCCACGGTGCGGAATTTCAGGCCCTTCATGTCGGCCACCTTGGCGATGGGCTTTTTAAACCAGCCCAGCGGCTGCGTGGGCATGGGCCCGTACAGGTAGGACACCACGTCCATGCCGATGGCCTTGTAGATTTCCTCGAGCAGGGCCTTGCCGCCGCCGTAGTTGTGCCAGGACAGGACCATGTTCGGGTCCATGCCGAAGGCCGGGCCCGAGCCCCAGAGGGCCAGGGCGTTGTTCTTGCCGTAGTGGTAGGCCACCACGCCGTGACCGCCGTCCAGCGTGCCCTTGTTCACGGCTTCGAGCAACTGGAAGGCCGGCACGACCGCGCCCGAGGGCAGCACCTCTATCTTGAGGCGGCCGCCGGCCATGTCGTTGACTTTTTTGGCGAAGTCGTTGGCATATTCATGGAAGATGTCCTTGGCCGGCCAGGTGCTCTGGAAGCGAAAGGAGGTTGTCTGCGCCATGGCGACCATGGGGGCGGACAGGGCGCCGGCGGCAATCGCGGCGCCTTTCAGCAGGCCGCGCCTGCGGGGGCTTTTGCTCTCGGTCATGACTGTCTCCTGTTGTTGGAAAACATACGAACACTAAGAACACTCATCATTCCGCCTTGCCCAAGGCTTACAAAGAGGGTTTCCACCAACGCAGCGGCCGAATGGCTCTTCGATTACCCCCGATGCGGGTGAAACTGTTTTTGCAGTCCGGGCGGGAATCCACTGCAACGTGCCTGACGTGCTGTCAGACTCTTTGCAATCTTCTGAACCAGCGGACGCGGGCGAACCGGCTTTGCCGGGCGCCTCGCGTCGCCCCCTGTAAGGGGGTAGGCACTACACGCAGCGAAGCGAAGTGAGAACGGCGGGGGTTATTTAACTTTCACATTCTTGAGCGCGGGATCGCCGGGCGGAAAGCGCAGGCCCAGCTGCACCAGTGTGGCGCGGACCACGGTGGCGATCATCAGGTTGCGGTGGGTCTTGGAGTCGGCGGGCACCACCGTCCACGGCGCCCAGGGCGTGCTGGTGGCGCGCAGCAGGTCTTCGTAAGCCTGCTGGTACTGCTTCCACTGCTTGCGCGCCTCCAGGTCGTCGATGTTGAACTTCCACTGCTTGGTCGGGTCGTCCAGCCGTGCCTGCAGGCGCTCACGCTGCTCGTTGCGGCTGATGTGCAGCATGAACTTGAGGACCACGGTGCCGGTCTGCGCGAGCAGGCGCTCGAAGTCATTGATGTGGCGGTAGCGCTGCGCCGTCTGCGCCGGCGTGATCCAGCCCTTGACGGGCGGCACCAGCACGTCCTCATAGTGGCTGCGGTTGAAGAGGGTGATCTCGCCGGCCGCAGGCACCTGCTGGTGGATGCGCCACAGGTAGTCGTGGGCGCGCTCCGCCTCGTTGGGCGCGCGCCAGCTCACGGTGTGCACGCCCAGCGGGCTGATGCGGCCAAACACGCCGCGCAGGGTGCCGTCCTTGCCGGCGGTGTCGGTGCCCTGCAGGATGACCAGGAGCTTGAAGCGCTTGTCGGCGTAGAACAGGTTTTGCAGCTCGTCGAGTTCCGCCGCCAGGGTATCGACCAGGGCCTTGTCGCGCTGTTTGTCGCCGCTGGAAAAGGGCTTGGCGGCCGGGTCCAGGCCGGCCAGCGCCCAGGGCTTGCCGGCTTTTTGGCCGGACGGCGGCTGGCCGTCCATGCCGGTTTGCGGCGGCTGCCACCGGGCCAGCAGCCTGGCCAGGGCCTTGAGGTCCGCCTTGCCGGCCGCGGCGTCGGGGAAAAGAGGCGGGTCTGTGCGGGTGGTCGGCATCGATGTCTCCGGTAGGCGGTGGGCTGGCTTGCCGCTGTGATTGTGCATGCCGCGCTTTCTCCCTGCTGTTGCCGCGGGCCGCGGCCCGGGAATAAACTTGCCTGGACGCTTTCACTTTTCCCTTCTTCTTTTCTTTATATGACAGGCAATGACATGACCAGCTCTACTGCAGCGAACGCCGGCTCCCCGCTTCAAGTCCGGCCGGCCGCCGGCTATGCCGGGGACATCCCCGCGCGCCTGGCGTTTGAATGGGTGCAGTCGGGCCAGGCCGTGCTGGTGGACGTGCGCACCGATGCCGAGCGCGAATGGGTGGGCTATGTGCCCGGCGCCGTGCCGCTGGCCTGGAAGCAATGGCCGGGCATGGCGATGAATGCGGGCTTTGACGAGGGGCTGAAGGCAGCCGTGCCCGCCGGCAAGAAAGCCGTGCTGCTATGCCGCAGCGGTGTGCGTTCGGTGGCGGCCGCCAAACGCGCGGCGGAACTGGGCCTGGAGGCCTACAACATCCTGGAGGGCTTTGAGGGGGATGCCGACGAACAGGGACAGCGCGGCCATAGGGGAGGCTGGCGTTTGCAGGGCCTGCCATGGAAGCAGGGATAAAAAATTAAATGCCCGAAATATCCCCGGCAATGCCGGATGACCGTACCTTTTGTAACTTAGTCATGTAAGTCAATAGGTGAGAGCCTGGAAAAAATGAAGTGAATAGTTCACATTACATTTGCTGAAATTTGGTGTATGAGCGCGACCCCTGTCAGTTCTGACAGGGGATAACACGTATCAATTTGTTTGAGCGCTTTCAATGGGGGTTCCTCTTTCTAACGGAGCTCCCATGCAAGTACTCGAACGCGAACTTTCACCCGCCGCCAAGGCGCCCGTCAATCCCGCCCTGGGAGCCCAACTGAGCCAGCGCATCGCACGCGATTTCAAGCCGCGCTGGGACCAGCAATGGGGCGGGAAATTCATGCTCCACGGCCGCACGCCGGACTCCAACGCCATACGCCTGGACGGCAACGACTACCTGAGTATCACCGGGCATCCGCAGATCGTGCATGCCCAGGTCGATTCCTTGCGCAAGGCGCAGGAGTTCGTGGTGCAGTCCGGCGTCTTCCACCTGAACCAGCACCCCACGCATGCCCTGGAGACGGCGCTGGCCGCCTGGGTCGGCAAGGACGACGGTTTCATCTGCCAGTCGGGCTACGCGGCCAACGTCGGCCTGCTGCAGGCAATTGCCGACGCCGAGACGCCGATCTACCTGGACACCCTGGCCCATGCCTCGCTGTGGGAAGGCGCCCACGCGGCGCGCGCGCCGGCTTTCGCTTTCCGCCACAACGACCCGGCCCACCTGGCGCGCATGATCGCGCGCAACGGCCCCGGCATCGTGGTGGTGGATTCGGTCTACAGCACCACCGGCGCCCTGTGCCCGCTGGTGGAAATGGTGGATGTGGCCGAGGCCCACGGCTGCATGATGCTGGTCGACGAGTCGCACTCGCTGGGCACGCACGGCCCCCAGGGGGCGGGCCTGTGCGCCGAACTGGGCCTGACGGACCGGGTGCACTTCATCACCGCCAGCCTGGCCAAGGCCTTCGCGGGCCGCGCCGGTTTCTTCACCGCCCCGGCCCATATGCGCTACTACATCCTGTGCTCGAGTTTTCCCAACATCTTCAGCTCCAGCCTGTTGCCGCACGAGATCGCGGGCCTGGCCGCGACGCTGGAGCTGATCCGGGGCAGCGATGACGCGCGCAAGCGCCTGCACGCGAACACGCGCCGGCTGCGCGCCTCGCTGAGCGAGCTTGGCTACCCGATCCACCAGGGCAGCCAGCAGATCATCGCGCTGGAAGTCGGCTCGGAAAGCGACACCATGGTGCTGCGCGACCGGCTGGAGGAGCGCAATGTGTTTTCCTCGATGTTCTGCGCGCCGGCCACCAGCGCCAAGCGCGCCATGATGCGCATGACGCTGAACGCCGGCCTGACCGAGTCGGAGCTGGAGCATGTGGAAGGCGTGGCCCGCGAGATCGCGCCCATCGTCAAGCCCTGGGACTGGCCGATCGCGCGGCGCGCCCGGGCCGGCCAGGCCGAGGCATAGGCCCCTAGTCTTGCAGTTGCCGCTCGCCGGAGGTAGCGATAAAGCGCTCGTGGCTGGTCATAAAGCCCGGGCTGAAGGCCTCGCCGACGCTGAACAGCGCGGCGTGCAGCACGGCCGTGCCCGAGGCGATGGTGAAGGCCTGGCGCGGCTGCGGCTTCTGGCCGGCGCCCAGCGCCAGCTGCAGTTCGAGGTCTATGAGTTTTTTGCCCGCGGCCACATCCTGCACGGTGGCCGCATCCCAGCCCTGGGACTCGGCGATCTCCGCGAGTTCGCGCAGGTTGGCCGCCGGCTCCAGTTGCAGCCAGCTGGCGCTGCCTTTGCGGTCCAGCGCCAGCACGCCGAAAGGCGCGCCTATCACCACATGCTCTATCCAGCCCTGGCGCAGCGCCAGGTTTTCGAGTTCCTGGGCGATCGTGGGTTCGCACAGCAGGGCGTGCTGCTCGCGCGACAGCGTGGAGCGCCAGGTCTGCTGGTGCCGCCCGTCGGGCTGGCGCAGCAGCGCCTGGATGGCGTCGGTCAGGCGCAGCCGGATCTCGGGGGACTGCTTGGGGATGAACTGCTCGATCAGCCCGCGGTTGAAGGCCGACACGGCAAGCTGTTCGTCGGCGCGCCCGGTCAGCAGCACGCGCGCGCCGGACCAGCCCGTCAGCTCGCTGAGCACCCGCAGCCCGCTCATCGCCGGCATCGAGTAGTCGACCACGCAGACCTGGGTAAGCGCAAAGCGCGCCGTGCCGTCTTCGCGCCAGTACTGCAGGATTTGCGGGATCAGGGCCGCGCCCTCGCGCCAGCGGTTGATGATTTCCTGCTGGCGCCAGGCGTCCGCTTCCCAGCGCGCCGGCTCTTTGAGCAGCAGGTCTATGCAGGCCACAGGCCGCAGGAACAGGCGCACATACCAGTCCAGCGGCATGACCTCGGCCAGCATTTCGAGATAGTCCGGGTCGTCGTCCAGAAAGACCACGCCTCCCGGTCGGCGGTAGAGTGCAAAGGACATGTTTGTCGTTTTAGGGTGGGTTGTCAAAAGCAGTCATACACAATTGCAGGCAGGCTATCAAGGGCATCAGGGCGCCATGGGCAGTTCGATGGTAAAAACAGCGCCCACGGCAAACTCGGATTTCACATGAATGTTGCCGCCTGCACTTTGTACCACTTGCTGGCAAAACGCCAAACCCAGGCCGTGGCCGGTGCCGCGGTTGCTGGAGAAAAAAGGTTTAAAAATCTGCGGCAACAAGGCGGCGTCTATGCCCATGCCCTCGTCCGCCACGATAATGCGGCCGCGATGCTGCGAATGGCCCACCTCGATGCGCAGCGCGCCGGCCGGGTATTTCGAGTCGGCCGCCATCAGGGAGTGCAGGGCGTTCTTGATCAGGTTGTCCAGCACCTGGGAAAACTGGGTGGCGGAAGAACGGAAACTGAAATCGTCATGAATGATGACCTTGACACAGTCGCGCTGGCGGCTCGACTGGTAGGGATAGGCCACCACAACGTCCTGCACCACCTTGCTGGCCCAGACCCGCTCGGTGTAGCGCGGCAGCTGCAGCAGCTTGGCGTTGGCGATCTGGGTGTCGATCTGGTGGTTCATGTTGCGCACCAGGGCGTGCAGGCGCAGCGCCAGCTTGTCCAGCTGCTGCGCGCGCGGGTTGTCGGGCTGGCGCTGCACCTCCAGCTGGATCGCGTCGCCCAGCAGGGCCGCCGTCGACAGCGGCGTGCGAAGTTCATGGGCCATGATGCCTATGGTGGTCAGCGTGCTGGAGAGTTGCTCCCGCCGCAGGTTGGCCGAGGACAGGTTGAGCACCAGCGCGATCGACCAGGCAAAGGCGAAGACCACGGCGTGGACGGCGCGCTGCTCCGGCGGCAGCAGGGGAACCGCGGGCCCGATGGCCATGAAGGCCCCGAAGGCCAGCAGGCCCCCCGTGATGGTGCCCAGCGTGGCCAGGCGCCAGTCCGTCACGTGGTAGTAGATCAGCACCATGGCCGCCATGGTGGCCAGCCACACCGTGCTGCCGCTGTTGCACAGGTACATCCAGCTGAACAGCACCGGCAGTTCCACCCAGAACACCAGGCCGAACACCCTTTGCGCCAGGCGGCTGCTCGGGTCGTGGTTCACGCGCCGCGTCATCAGGCTGTAGCCCAGCAGGCTGGCCATCACGCGCAGGGGCAGGTTTTCATAGGGCTGGGGCAGCCAGGCCGACCAGATCCAGGCGAACAGGGCATTGCCCGAAAAAAAAGAAAGCCCCAGCCACCACAGACGCCGCGGCGATGGATGCAAAATGGGCTCCAGCGGGGCGAGTACCAGTTCCTCGCGCAGCCACTGGAGCAAGGGGCGCTGCGCCAGCCACGCGTGGAAGCGCGCGCTCCTCACTTTAAAGATCTCTCCAGCACAACAGGGAACCTGACTGATGATGCATTTGACATGTGACTGTATTGTCCCGGTTCTTTTTCCGTCAAGCTAATGCTATTACCTGCCAACTTTGACAGCGTGAGCCTCGATGGCGTCATCAGCGACTGGCTGTGCGCCCTGCGCGAATTTTCGGTCGAGGCCCTGATGGTGCTGGGCCCCGACCCTTTTGCGGGCCAGGAGGACCGGCTGGTGCTGGCCATCCACCCGCCGCGCCTGCTCGAGGCGGCCGAAGCCCTGGCCGAAAGCCGCGACTTCGGCGCTCCCTGGCGAGACTCCGATGCGCCCCTGGTGGCCTGGCAGGATATCTCCAAATCGGCTTTCGAGAGCCTGGGCCGCTGGCGCCGGCTCTGGCTGGCCCACGGCTACCAGAGCGTGGTGCGCATCGCCTTTCCGCTTACCGTGGGCCGCGCCTTCGAGTGCTACCTGTTCAGCCCGCGCCAGTGGCACGACCGCAGCGAGGCGGCCCTGCTGGCCTGGTCGGCGCTCAACATCTGGCCGCTGCTCAAGCGCGCGCTGGCCGAGGCGCGCAGCCCGCTGAGCCCGCGCGAACTCGAGTGCCTGAGCCTGGCCTTCCAGGGCATGACGGCGCGCGAAAGCGGCGAGCTGCTGGCCTGCAGCGAGCGCACCGTCAATTTCCACCTCTCCAATGCCATGACCAAGCTCAGGGTCGACAACAAGCTGGCCGCCATCCAGCGGGCCTGCTGGTTTGGCCTTATTTGACCCTGCATTCCCAAAGAAACCCTACTGGAAACCCCTAGGCCGCCGGCCGGGGCGCGGCGCCAAACCTGTTCATAATCCGCCAAATGACCTTCCTAGCGCTTGATGTGGGTAACACCCGCCTGAAATGGGCCCAGTACGAGGCGCCCGTGGCCGGTGCCAAGCTGCTGGCACAGGGGGCGGTGTTCCTGGAGAACATCGACAGGCTCGCGGAGGAGGAGTGGAACGGCCTGCCCATCCCTTCGCGCACCCTGGGCTGCATCGTCGCCGGCGACGCCATCAAGCGGCGCGTGGCCGAGCAGATGGAGCTCTGGGACGTGGCGCCGCGCTGGGTGGTCTCCAGCCCGCAGGAGGCCGGCGTGAGCAACGGCTACGACCATCCGGCTCGCCTGGGCGCTGACCGCTGGGTCGCCATCATAGGGGCGCGGCACCGCCTGCTGGCGCGCGGCGTGCACAAGCCCTGCGTGGTCGTCATGGTGGGCACGGCGGTCACCGTCGAGGCCATAGACGCCTCCGGAAAATTCCTGGGCGGCATCATCCTGCCGGGCCACGGCATCATGCTGCGCGCGCTCGAGTCCGGCACGGCCGGCCTGCATGTGCCCACCGGCGAGGTGCGCGATTTCCCCACCAACACCAGCGACGCGCTGACCAGCGGCGGCACCTTCGCCATCGCCGGCGCCGTCCAGCGCATGGTCGAAAACATCACGCGCCACTGCGGCGAGACGCCCGAATGCATCATGACCGGCGGCGCGGGCTGGAAGATGGCGCCCAGCATGTCGGTGAAGTTCGAACTCGTGGACAGCCTGATTTTTGACGGGCTTCTAGAAATCGCTTCCCGCCGCTTTGCCCTCTGACCTGTTTTGACGGGCTGCGGGAAATAGCCGCGCGGCGCTTTGCCGCCTGAACTGGTTCACCCCTGTTGGGGCTCACTTCGTGTAGCCCCCTCTCCCCTTGCAGGGGACGGCGCCTGCGGCCTGGCAAAGCCAGTTCCGCGGCCCCCGCTGGATGGGGGATGCGCGCTCCACGCATCGCGGGCGTTCATTCACCCCAAGGCAGCATTAGCGTCACTATCGACAGCTTGGCGAATTCCGGCACAAACTCGTCAATGATGCGCTGCGGCTCCGGGCATAGCGTGCTGTCGGTGATCACGCCGAACTGCACGCCGCCGCCGTAGCTCAGGATGGAAACGCCCAGGCCCATGTCGCCCGACTGCGGCACCCAGAACATGCTTTGCTCCAGCGTTGAGCCGCAGAACTTGAGCTTTTCGCGCGGACCCGGCACATTGGTCATGACCGCCGTGGTCTTTTTGGCGAACAGGTTGAGCATCATGTCCTGGGCCGGCTTGATCAACAGGCCCGCCACCGCCAGCAGGCTGAAGGCCAGCAGCGGCTGGTAGCTGCCCTTGAGCGCGGCCATGCGGCGGCGCACCTCGTAGACGCGCTCGATCGGGTTGTCTATGCCTATGGGCAGCACCAGCGGCACCAGGCCGAAGCGGTTGCCCAGCTTGTGCGCCTGGTCCAGCGGCCGCAAATTCACAGGCACCATGGCGCGGATTTCCTGGCCCGCCACGTCGTCGCCGAAGGTCTTGAGGTACTCGCCCAGGGCGCCGGCCACGCAACTGAGCAGCACGTCGTTGATGGAGCAGTTGAGTGCCTTGCCCACGGCCTTGACCTCGTCCAGCGGGATCGGCTGGCACCAGGCCACTTTTTTGGCGCCACCGGGCTTGCCTTTGAGCCGCGTCTTGGAGTCGTCGGGCATCAGGGCCAGCGCGGCCGAGTCGGACAGCAGCTGGAACAGCACCTTGGCCATGTCGAAGGAGCCGCTCACGCCCTGCTCCATGCCTTTTTTCGGGTCGCCCAGCATGCCCAGCGAGCGCGCCGCGCCTTCGCCCACGGCACCCAGCGCCTTGACCGTGATGTCGGTAAAGGGCTTGAGCAGGGTGTCGGCGATCCAGTCTTCCGGGCCGGCGGCCGCCGCCTTCTTGCGCCGCTCGGGCGGCGGCGCGCCGCCGTCGACCAGCGACATGGTCACCGAAATCAGCGCGATGCCGTCGGCGATGCAGTGGTGGATGCGCACGATCATGGCGCTGCCCCTGACGCCGTCGGGCCCGGTGTAGTCCTCGACCAGGTGGATCTGCCACAGCGGGCGTTTCGGGTCCAGGCGCTGGGTGGCCAGCTCGGCCACGCGGTCCTGCAGGGCCTGCTCCTGGTTGGCCGATTTCGGCAGTTTCTCGGCCACCACATGGTTGGCCAGGTCGAAATTGCGGTCCATCACCCAGGTGGCGCCGGCCGCGTCTTCCATCACGCGCTGCTTGAAGCGGTCGTACTTGAGCAGGCTGCCCTCAATGCGCTCGCGGACCGCCGCGTGCTTGACGCCGGGTGCCAGCTGCCACACGCCCACGATCATCATGAGGTTGGCATCGTTGTCCATGCGCAGCCAGGCCGTGTCGACCTTGCTCATGCGCTCCCCCGAAATACCCAGGGTTCCCGAGACGGCCCGCTTGACGTTCTTCTGGACGTTTTTTGCCACTTTCCGGCCGGCGGCCTGGGCGGTAACGCGTGTAACCATGAGCACTCCCAAATGCAAAACTGCTGCGAATCCACCCCGGATGGGGTAAGTTCCCTATTTTGGCGGGAACGGCCTCGCTAAGATACCGGGCAGTTACCCCAAGCACCTCATTGGTGACCCACTTCTAAAAACGGAGATCCCCTCATGTCAGACCTGAAAGCCGCCTTCGACAAAGCCATGGCCGATTCGAAAAACCTCAGCGAGCGTCCTGACAACGCCACGCTGCTGAAGATATACGCGCTCTACAAGCAAGGCAGCAGCGGCGACAACACCGACAAAAAGCCCGGCTTCGGCGACATGGTCGCGCGCGCCAAGTGGGACGCCTGGAATAGTCTCAAGGGCACTTCGCAGGACGATGCGATGCAGCAGTACATCGACCTGATTGCCGACCTGAGCTAAGCCCCGGCCTTTCGTACAACAAAAGCGGCACAGCCCCCGCGCAGTTTGCGCCGGGGCTGTGCCGCTTTTTTTGCTGCCCGTGGGCGGTTTCAGTCTGCCTTGATATTGGCCAGCTTCACAATCCGGCCCCACATCTTGCGTTCGCTGTCGCCCAAGGCGCCCAGCTCGGCCCCACTCATGACCACAGCCTTAGCCCCTTGCTCTTCGGCGCGCTTTTTGAAGTTCTCCGATTCCACCACCTGCTTGATCGCCAGCGAGAGCCGGCCCTGCAGGTCGGCGGACAGGCCCGTGGGGCCATAGACCGCGAACCACGAGGAGGCCACCAGCGGCACACCAGCCTCGGTGGCGGTGGGCACATTGGGCTGGGCGGCCAGGCGCGTGCGGCCGGTCACCATCAGCGCCTTGAGTTTGCCCGCGCGTATGTGCGGCAGCAGCGGCGGCGGCGTGGTGATGGTGAAGTCCACCGTGCCGGCCAGCAGGTCGGTCAGTGCCGGGCCGGTGCCGCGGTAGGGGATGTGCACCATGAAGGTCTTGGTCAGGTCCTTAAGCAACTCGGTGGTCACGTGCTGCAGCGAGCCGTTGCCGCTGGAGGCGTAGTTGACCTTGCCCGGGTTGGCTTTGACGTATTTGAGGAAGTCCGCGAAGTTGTCGGCCGGGAAGTTGCCGCGCACCACCAGCAGCTGCGGCGCATCGATCAAATGGCCCAGGGGTTTGAGGCTGGTCGCCGGGTCAAAACCCGGCACCGGCTGGATCAGCGGCGTGATGCACTGGTAGCCCGAATACTGCACCAGCAGGCTGCTGCCGTCGGCCGGGCCGCGCGCCACCAGCTGGCCGGCGATGTTGCCGTTGCCGCCGCCGCGGTTGTCCACCACCACCGAGGTCTGCAAAATCTTGCCCAACGGTTCGGCCAGCATGCGCGCCGCGATGTCGGTGGTGCCGCCGGCCGCCGTGGGCACTACCAGCGTGATGGGCTTGCCGGCGAGCTGCGCGCGCACCGGATTCAGCCAGGCGACGGTGCTGAGCCCGGCGACGGTGAGCAGTGTCCTGCGGGAAATAAAAGTCATGGTCTTGTCTCCAGTCGTAGTTGTAGGTTTGCCGTTTTCAGGCGGGTTCGGAAATCTCGATGAGGTTCAGGTCCGGGTCGCGCACATAGACCGAGCGGATTTTTTGCGTCGCGCCGGTGCGCAGCACGGGGCCTTCAATCACGGGCCAGCGCTCGCGCTCAAGGCGGGTGATCACCTCGGCCAGGGGAACACTGGCCAGAAAGCACAGGTCCAGCGCGCCCGGCACCGGCAAATGGGCCTTGGGTTCGAATTCGCGTCCCCTGACATGCAGGTTGATCTTCTGCTGGCCGAATTTAAAGGCCTTGCGCTCCACGGGCGGCGTGCCGCCGGTAAAGGTCTCCAGCGTCATGCCCAGCACGCGGGTGTAAAAGTCCACGCAGGCCGCTTCGTCCGACGTGGTCAGTACCAAGTGGTCAAGGCTGCTGATCATGCCGATGCCGCCCTCAACTCCGCCACATAAGGCGGTGGTGCATGCAGGTCGGTGATGCGGCCGGCCTTGGCGACCTGGCCGGGGACTTCATGGCCGACGATGGCCGGCATCTGCCGCGCCACTTCCAGCAGCCGCGGGATGTCCATGCCGGTGTCGTAGCCCATGGCGTCCAGCATGTGGATGGCGTCCTCGCTGCTGATATTGCCGCTGGCACCGGGCGCGTACGGGCAGCCGCCCAGGCCGCCCAGCGAGCCGTCAAAGCGCGTGATGCCGCCCAGCACCGCAGCCAGCACATTGGCCAGGCCCATGCCGCGCGTGTTGTGAAAGTGCAGCGTCAGCTGCAGGCCGGCAAAGCGCTGCTGCAGCACCTCGACCATGCGGCTGACCTGTGCCGGGTGCGCCATGCCCGTGGTGTCGCAAATCGTGAGGCCACGCACGCGGTCCGCGCCGAAGGCGGCAAAACGCTCGCTCCAGCGCAGCACTTCCTCTTCGGCCACCTCGCCCTCCATGGGGCAGCCAAAGCAGCATGAGAGCGAGATATTGATGGGCGTGCGGCCATCGACATGGCGTATCACGTCGGACAGCGCGGCAAAACTTTTCTCGCGCGGCATGCGCAGGTTGGCCAGGTTGTGGGTCTCCGAGACCGACATCACCAGGTTGAGCTCGTCGGCGCGCGATTCCAGCGCGCGCTCTGCCCCGCGCAGGTTGGGCACCAGCACCGTGTATTCCACGCCGGGCGCACGGCGTATGCGGCCCATCACCTCCTCAGCGTCGCGCAGCATGGGAATGGCCTTGGGCGAGGTGAAAGAGGTCACCTCGATCTTGGCGTAGCCACAGCCGCTCAGCGCATCGACCAGCGCAACCTTGTCGTCGGTGGGAATGAAGGCGGGCTCGATCTGGAAACCGTCGCGTGTGGCAACCTCGTTAAAAAAGATGCGCTTTTTCATGCCGCATCCTTCCCGGCCACGATGCCTTTGTCTTTCAAGGCCTGGATCTGCGCGGGCGACAGCCCCATTTCACTGAGCACCGCATCGGTGTCCTGGCCCACCTGCGGTGCATTGCGGCGATGTCCGCCCGGCGTGCGTGAGAGTTTGGGCACGATGCCGGGTACGGCCAGCATGCTGCCGTCGTCCATGCGCAGCTCGTCGAGCATGCCGCGCGCCCGGTAGTGCGGGTCGGCCGCGATGTCGGCCACGGTGTAGATGCGGCCCGCGGGCACCGACACCGTGTCGAGCGCCGCCAGCACCTCGTCCACCGTGAGGCCCAAAGTCCATTGGCCTATGGCCGCGTCGATTTCTTCCACGCGCGCCACGCGGCCGGCGTTGTCGGCCAGCGCCGGGTCGCTACCGAGGTCGCCCCGGCCTATGGTGGCCATGAGCCGCTTGAAGATGCTGTCGCCGTTGCCTGCCACCAGCGCGTAGCCGCCGTCCTTGCAGAGG
>Ga0209565_1000349_pt1 | contig 40584 bp, 43 predicted proteins | sample Araplaol_mTSA_r2_2_FD_184283 | JGI IMG/M metagenome (GOLD analysis project Ga0209565, IMG submission 184283) | Arabidopsis root microbial communities from North Carolina, USA - plate scrape MF_Col_mTSA_r2 (SPAdes) (version 3) | ecosystem: Host-associated > Plants > Roots > Endosphere | place... | reverse complement strand
GCAAATCGGAAGTGAATGCGCAGGACAACCTGTGTTTACTTGGTTCGGCTGTATGCTTCGAGCAAAATGCGCGGATCGCCCGCGGCCAGTTTCTTGGCATCGGACAGGGTCTGGCGATACTGGCGCGCGCCTTGCAAACCCTGGGCCAGGCCCAGCATATGGCGGGTGATGGTGTTGATCTTGAGGCCCTTGCCGCCCTCTTTCGCGAGTTGCTCCTCGATGTAAGGCATCATCGCCTCCAGCACCTGCACGCGGCTGCGCGGCTCACTGGTCGCGCCATAGTAGCGCTGGTCGAAGGCCGCCATCAGGTAAGGGTTATGGTAAGCCTCGCGGCCCAGCATGACGCCATCCACGTGCTGCAGGTGGGTATCGATTTCTTCCAGGGTCTTGATGCCGCCATTGATCAGGATCTCGAACTGGGGGAAATCTTTTTTAAGCTGGTAAGCGTACTCGTACTTCAGCGGCGGGATCTCACGGTTCTCCTTCGGGGACAGGCCCTTCAGGATAGCGTTACGGGCATGCACCACGAAGGTCGTGCAGCCAGCTTCCGCCACGGTGCCGACGAAATCGCGTACAAAGTCATAGCTCTCCTCATGGTCGATACCGATGCGGTGCTTGACGGTCACCTCAATGTCGACCGCATCCTTCATCGCCTTGACGCAATCGCGCACCAGCTCCGGCTCGGTCATCAGGCAAGCGCCGAAAGCGCCCTTCTGCACACGCGGCGACGGGCAACCGCAATTGAGGTTGATTTCATCGTAACCCCACTTCTCGCCCAGTTTGGCGGAAATGGCAAGATCCTTCGGATCCGAACCGCCCAGTTGCAGGGCCACCGGATGCTCCTCCTCATTGAAGCGCAAGTGGCGCTCCACATCGCCGTACACCAGCGCACCGGTAGTCACCATCTCCGTGTACAGCCAGGTGTACTGCGAGATCAGGCGATGGAAATGGCGGCAATGGCGGTCGGTCCAATCCATCATCGGCGCCACGCTAATTCGGCGGCTGGCCTTAACACCGGATTTCTCTGCGTTTCCCTCTATGGCGATGCTATTCTCGGACATGCTTTGTATCACTGTATATAATGTTCAATCACTCAAATTCACAACGCAGTGCTACAGGATTGCTACGAAATGGCATCGGTAATTAAGATCGGAAATCAATGGCGCGCGCAGGTGCGGCGCAAGGGCTTCCCGGCTGAAACACGCACCTTCCCTACCAAGGGGCAGGCCACCGCGTGGGCAGCGACTACGGAGGCGAACATGATGGCGCTCAAGCACCAGGACGTGCGCATCATATCAAAAATGACGGTTGCCGACCTGATCGACAAGTATACAAAAGAGATAGGCATAGTGAAGCCTTTCGGCAAGAACAAAAAAGCCGTCTTGGCAGCCCTGCGTATACAACTAGGCGAAACTCTGCTCCCGGACCTTACCGTCGAGCGCTTGACTCAGCACATTCAAGCGAGGCAAAAGGCAGGAGCTGGCGGCGTGACAATTGCAGTCGACCTTACTTACCTCGGCAGCGTTCTCAAGGCTGCTAAAAATTTGTGGCGTCTTCCCGTCGATCCAAGCGTAACCGCTGCGGCTCGAGACAACATGAAGTACCTAGGACTATCCCCAAAGTCGACTGAGCGTGACCGACGCCCGTCCGAAGAAGAGCTGACCAAATTGAAGAATCATTTCAACGCCATCAAGCGCCAAAAAGTACCTATGGCCGACATAATCGACTTCGCTGTAGCAACGGCCATGCGCTTAGGTGAGATTATTCGACTGCAATGGGATGACCTCAACGAGGAGCATCGGACAATTGTTATCCGCAATCGTAAGCATCCGACCGAAAAGACCGGTAACGATCAGGAGGTCCCGCTCCTAGGGGCCGCTTTTGACATTGTGAAGCGGCAACCACGCAAGGAAAAAGAAGGCCGAATTTTCCCAGTTACAGACGGAACTGTCAGCTCGATCTTTCCGCGTGCATGCAACAAGCTTGGCATTGATGACCTCCGATTCCACGACTTGCGCCACGAAGGAGTGTCTCGGCTGTTTGAGCAGAGGTATTCCATTGAAGAGGTTGCATTAGTTTCAGGACACAGAGATTGGAAAATGCTTTCACGTTACTTACACCTTCGTGCCCGAGACCTGCACAGGCCATCCTCGCTACAGGTGGTATAAACACGCAATGGCTAAGCAAAAAGGAGCATAGATGGGTCGAGATCTTGGAAAAATGGGCGAGCTCGCTTTCGGTCAAATGTGTGCCAGCGTTGGGTTGACCGCGAATAGAAGTTTGGAGGCCGACAAAACAGGCTGGGATTACCTGGTCGAGTTTGATTTTGATTCGACATCAACGCCCGAGATCTCAACAATTCACCACGGTGCTCTTGAATGCAAGGTGCAGGTAAAATCAACCGATAAACGAGACCGAAAGTGCAGCATTACGCTTTCGAATCTTAAGCGCTTGGCTACGGCCAAAATGCCCACCTTTGTCCTGTTCCTTGAGTTTGATGGCGAAGATTCAGCTCAACGGCTTTTCCTACGTCACCTTGATGCGTCCCTTTGTGCCCAGGTGCTCAGTCGTCTGCATGACGCCGAACGCAAAGGACAGAGCCACAGGCTCCACAAGCAAAAGATGGTCATTCATTACAACGAAGATCATTTACTGGGTGAAGTCTCAGGTGCTGCCCTTTCTGCGGCAATCAAGCGCCATGTCGGCACAGATGTGGCGAAGTACGTCACCCAAAAAATGGACAATCTATCGTCGGTGGGCCTTGAAGATGGTTTCGCTGAGTTGACGTTCACAGCAGAAGGCGACGACACAGTTCAGGATTTAATTGCAATGTCTTTGGGTCTGGACGTGCAAGCAGAAGTGTTTAACGTGGAAGCAATCTTAAAACGCTTCGGCAAAAAAGGGAGCACTCCGTTCATAAAGGAGGAATCTGTCAAAATCGGCATGCCTGATGTCAAGCCCAATTACGAAGGACAAGTCAAAGTTCGGCTCGAAAAAATGGGGATACCACTTTCTTTGCCGGGTGAACTATATTTTTCTCAGTTTAATTCCCGCGTGCCGCAGCACATGCAGCAGGCCAGGTTAAAGACTGATTTTTTTGATGTGGTTTTTCACCTACATGCGAAAGGCTCCTCTTGCACGATTCGAGTGCCACAAGATCCGATGCCTATACGGCGCCTTCGAGATGGACTGAAAATATGTCATCTGCTATATCACACTGATCGACAGTTGCACGTTGAGCTGGAGATGCCGCCACTCCCCACGCTGACGCTTTCTGCCAGAGGCATGAATAACGAAGGCCCATTTGAACTGCAGTCGGCGCTTGACGCTACTGAAACAGGCATACGCGTACTTTCTACTCTCAGCTTGAATGACGCAACGATCTCGCTAGTCGAAGCAATTAAAAAGGCCGCAGGTATAATTGAACTAGAAGATGTTTTGAAGCCAGGGGCTTGCAATATTAAGTTCGATTTCTCGACAAATGCCGAGATTCCAATCGCAGGACCACACATATTTCTCGCTTTCCATTATGCCCCCATCGGCGACGTTCTTGTCGGGGCATTCATCACGATGACAGGCACATTACTAGCTAACGGCAATGGAAATTACACCATGCTTGCCGAACAGAAAAATATCGAAAGAATCCTAGTGCGTGAACGCGGTCAGAAGGTCGCAACCGCAGACTTGGTTGAGGCTGCGGCTGAAATTCGAAAGAAATACGAGGGCGATTACTTTGTATTGACTTCTATACAAGAATAACAATCAGGATTCGGGTGGCATGCTCGTTGCCAACACATGTTTCACCCACCAAAGCTGAACAACCTGACGCAATTTTTTACCACCATCACGCTCTAACACCCAGCCCTCCCATATCTGACCATCCCCGTTCCAGTCCAGCAGTACTGGGCTAAACAGGCGCACTATCTCACGCGGCTGATAGCCACCGGTCTCCAAAATGAGATAACCACGATAACGGTAGGCCATCGACCTGCCGTCATCGTGCACCTTGCGGACGTACCCTATTAGCGGCTCAGCCTTAGCCAGCTGCCCGTTAGTTATCTTTGCGCCAAAGTCACGCATCAGCACAATCGACACGTGCTGCCCTACAGGTGTAACAGTCTTGGTTCCACCGAACGGGTCATGAATTGTATATTCGATACTGTACATTCATACAGTATAGCGAACAGGACCCTTGATAGGCAAAATCAAACCGTCGAAAACCAACACAAGCGTGACACACTTCAACTAGCCCTCAGGGCGCCACCTAACGCCGGGATCTCTGACAGATGAGCAAAAAGCCGCACCCAAACAAGCTTTGCCAATGCGGTAGCGGCAAAAAGTTCAAGAAATGCCATGGCTCCGTTGCGAATCTCGAATCTCTGCGGATACTAAACAGTGCCCGAATGCATCAGGAGTTGCAAACGATGCGCTCCCGTCACGAAGCTCAAGAATTCCAACGGCGCGAACAGCAAGGACTTGGCAAACCAATCATTTCGGCGGAGATTCACGATCAGAGAATCGTGGCCGTTGGCTCAGATATCCACTTCTCGAGGAAATGGAGAACATTTCACGACTTCTTAAGCGATTATCCAAAAATCGTACTGGGCAAAGACTGGTGGATGTCGGAAGTCAAAAAAGCTCCTGAAGATCGACATCGCATCCTCCTTTGGGCTGAGCGTACCTATGAGCAAGCAAACGTTCACCTTAAAAACAAAGGACCAGGTATTCCTCTCCCGGCGACAGGTGCAATCGAAAGTTACATGCACTTCGCATACGACCTTTATTGCCTGAAACATGCAAACGAAGTTGAAAAGCTGATGATCGACCGTTTGAAGTGCCCGGACAACTTCCCTGGTGCAATGTACGAAGTTCGTGTGGCCGCTACGATGCTTAGAGCTGGCTTCAATTTGAGTTTCGAGGACGAGACCAGTAGACGCAACACACACGTCGAGTTCATCGCCACGCACAATGCATCGGGTGCGAAGTTCTCGGTCGAAGCCAAACGAGGGGAAGGCGAACGAATGAAAATCAACAGGCAATTGAGTCGTGCCCTTTGCAAGCATGCAGATCATCCACGTATTGTTTTCATTGATACAAACGACGACAATCTGAAATTTTGCAGAGAGGGCCGCAGGCCCCTCGCTCTTCTGAATGCCGAGAAGCAGCTCAAACTATTTGAACGTGACCCAAAAGCGAAAGGACTTCCCCAAGCATATGTCTTCGTTACGTACTCTCCATCGGAGCACCACCTAGAAGCAGTAGACCTGCCATCTGCAATGCTTTTTTGGGGATTCCATCTTGAAGACTTGCATCCAGGGTATAAGACACTATTGGAGCGAGTAAAGACGAGGCGCCAGCATCCCACAGTATTCGGCCTCATCGACTCAATGCAAAAACATCGTCATATACCCGTAACCTTCGATGGAGAGTCCGCAGCATTAGCAGGCGGACCTGCGGAGGCTCGCCTACTTGTAGGTCGACGCATAGAAGTGCCGAGGCCCACAGGAGAGCCCATCGAAGTGACGCTAGAAAGCGGGGTAGTCATACCTACGCAAAAATCTGCGTTATGCGGAGTTTGCAGCGACGATCAAAAGCGTTTCTTTGTCCAAGTTCCGTTGACTGACGACGAGTTACAAGCGTACGCGCAGCATCCAGCAACGTTCTTTGGGGTCATTGACAGTAATGCCGGCCGCACAAAACCCAAAGATGAATTGGATTGGTTCGATTTTTTCTGGGATACATACTCTCTCAGCCCGAAAGAAAAACTTCTCTCATTCTTGCATCGCGCCCCCGACATTGAATTGCTCAAGAACATGACGCAAGAAGAAGTAGCAACTGAATACTGCGCTCGTATGGTGCATTCGATAATGAGTCGGCCAAGCACCATATCGAACTCTAATTAGAACAATCCAACTGGCTCTTGGGATTTGTCCCAGCTATATATGATCAGTTCCTTCCGATCTACTGCTTTTCCGCCACCTCCAACGGTATAAGAAATGTCCGTCGACTCCATATGAAAGCGCGCGAAAACGCGGCGGATATCAGGGTGATCGTTAAGGCTCAAGATCGCTTTTCCTTGAAGCCTGCCCATTAGTTCGGCCATGCGTTCGTATTCCTCCAGCGGAAAGTCGACGCCATATCCTTCGGTCTGCCAATAAGGAGGGTCAAGATAAAAGAGCGTATGCGGTCTGTCGTACCGCTCCATGCAGGCATGCCAGTCCATGTTCTCGATGTACGCGCTAGACATGCGCAGATGGGCTGCCGACAAATTCTCCTCAATGCGCAACAAATTGATCGGAGGGGCTGTTGTCGCGGTACCCCATGTCTGGCCCTGCACTTTTCCACCAAACGCATTTTGCTGAAGGTAATAAAAACGCGCCGCGCGCTGAATGTCCGTCAAGGTGTGCGGAGGCGTGTCCTGCAGCCACTTGAAAACGTCACGGCTGGAAAGAGCCCATTTGAATTGGCGCACGAATTCTTCCAGATGGTTCTTGACGACCCGGTACAGATTGACCAAGTCGCCGTTTATGTCGTTGATGACCTCGACTTCCGCAGCTGGCCGCATGAAGAAAAGCGCGGCGCCGCCGGCAAAAACCTCCACATAGCATTTGTGTTTCGGGAATTGAGGGATGAGACGATCAGCCAGGCGTCGTTTGCCGCCGATCCAAGGGATAATTGGTGTTGCCATAGAGTAAACCTTACATTTCTTTTTGTGCTAGACTTCTGCCGCCCTCCGGAGGGTACAGGGCCTTGCTCGGTTCACTGCTAACTCAGTGTATTGAGGCCCGCCGCTGTTGTTGACGCAACTGCGGCGGGCGCTCTGTCTTTTGCTTCGTTGGGGCCACTTCGATCAGTGCATGCGTCTGATAATGCTGGTGCATACCTGGCGCTAAGGAGTGATGTCCGTCTCTCGCTTTAGCCGCTGGTAATAGTCTCGCCAGGCGAGAGCTTGTTCCCGCCAGGCGTGACAGCTTGTGGCGTTATGGACGTCGGTTTCCGCGACTTCAGAGAGCGGAATTCCGGCGGGTTCTCGGTCAGACTCGGCGGCGGGTCCGGGATCGTCACCTGACCAGGCGGCGTTGTATGCGCGCACGAAGCCAGCATTAATGCCAAAGGCATTGTCATCAGCAGTCGTGACAAACACAGGCACTTGTTTTTCAATCGTTTCTCCTTTCAGGTAGACCGTCTTGACGCGGTCGCGGTACTTGATCTCGGTTTGAATCACCACCTTGGCCTGCGCCTTGGCAATGGCGACTGCGCGCTGCGCCTGGGCGCTCATATAATCGATATGTGCTTGCCCGGCGCGGCGCTGGCCATCGATCTCGCCCAGGGCAAACAGTGCGCACGCTGCAGCCGCGTAAGCCGCCCAGCGCGCCGGCGCCGGCAGGACAAAGGAAGTCAGCCGGCTAAACATAGGTGCGTCCATAGCGGTAGTCCGGCACGCGGATCGCGCTGACGAGCTTTGCTGTCCCGAGGCAGATGCTGCGCTCGAACTCGCGCCGGCGGAGCAGCCCTGCAACCTCCTTCCCGCCTGCCATGCGCCATGCCAGCAGACCGTTACACGCACCAACGTGATCGCCCTGGTTCAACTTCTTCAACAGCGACGAGTTGCAGAACGCCACCGTTCCAACGTTGTAGGCGAACAGCGTGTAGGCGTCGTACTCGTTCTGCGAGATCTCGACTTTCGTGCAACGCAGGACTTCGGCGCCTTTAGCCGCCAACTGGCTTTCCGCAAGTGCCTTGCACTCGGCTGGCGTGTACGTCTTCCCCCTGACCACGTCCTTGCCAGCGTAGCCCTGGCAAACGGTCCACACGTTCACGATGTCCTCGTATGGGACGTACCTGGTTCCCTCCAGCTGCGTGAGCGCGCCCAGGAGTGCCGCACTTACCATCGTGATGCCGATGCGATTAAACTGGCTCATCTTCCACCTTGCCTTTCTTCCAGCGCTCGATCCGCGACCAGACTTTGTCGATAATCAGGATCGCCAGCCAGGCAATCGTCATCAGCTGGACAATCTCGGGCAACGAAATACCCGCGACGTTCATCCCCGCCACTGCTGCCGGCGGAACCTCTTTGACGGAGACCTTCGCCCCCACCGAAGCCACTGCTTCTCCAAAATTTTTCATTGCGTGAATGGACATAAAAAAACCCGCCGAAGCGGGTTGGTTGAAAAGCGATTGGGCGCGCCAACATCAAGGGCTAGCGCGCCATTTACAAACTTAAAAGTCCATCACATGCCGCTGTCCCAATCCGCACCACATCCGATACTGGAGACGGTCACGACATGGCCTGTGTTGTCCTGCACCACGCATTGCAGGGTGGCCGAGAAGGAACCATTTGAATATTTTCCGAATGGTCTGCTAACCGAACATTGAGCGGAGTTTGCAAGAGCCAGCGCCGCATTCTGTGGATTGCTGGTGAAGCTCCAGGCGTAGGTGTATCCACCCGAGCCGCCGCTCACGGAAACGGAAGGACGTGCAAATGCCGTTCCCCCATTGGTCGCAGCCGAATAGGACGCATAATCCTCGTTGGCCGTAACCGACATCGGGGTGTAGTTCGACTTGCCGCGCAAGCTTCCAAAATCAATAGCACCGTTCGGGCGCCCTGCCAGCGCACGCACCGCAGGATCATTTAGATTGATTGCCTGATTCCACGGTCGCCCAAGCTCCGCATTGATATCAGAAAACCGAATAGTGCCGGTTGGGGTTGTCATGGCAGCCCTCGCGCACTTGCCGGTCCTGAATAGAGCGGAGTCAGCTTTCGCATCAGATCGAAGCGGACGTGCTCGAAAGCGCCGTTGCGGGACGCTACGGCCTTACAGATCTCCTGCAGCTCGTCTTCCGTATAAGCGGCCATGCGGTCCTCGGAATGCTCACCCGCAGGCGCAGGAAAATCTCCCCTCTCGGTAACGACCAGGTCGGCAGTCGTCGTGTTGGCGTTGCAAGATGCGACGACCGTAAAGGTGATCTTCTCCAGCATTCCGAATGCGCTCAGCTCTGGCAGGATGCTGCTAATGCTCAATATTGTCTTCATCTTCTTAATCAGCCCTTTTCATCAATCCTTCGATCATCGCCCTCAGTGCAACCACCTCCCGCGCCAGCTGCACAGTGGCCACGGCAGCGGCGGCGCCGTAGTTGAGCGTGAGATAGCCGTCCTTTTGCTCAGTGACGAACTGCGGGACCACTGCCTGCGCGCCCTGAGCAGATAACCCCGCCTGGGTTTCTCCCGTATCGATCCGGTCGTAGATCCCGTGCTTCACATTGGCCCAGCGCTCAATGAACCCCGGATCAATCTCTCGCCAGTTCTCTTTCAAGCGCTCGTCGGAAAAGCCACCGATATTGCCGGCGAGCGTCAGGTTTCCGCCCATGTCCAGCTGCAGCACGTTCGCCATTGCGGACCAACCGCCAATACGAAGGATGTTGTCGTTGTCGAGGCCAATGTTGACCGCATACTGGTTCGAGCGGAGAAACGAGAACGCGCAGGGCCCACCGTCATCCGCGAAAATGCCGAAGTTTGCTGCGGCGCCCATGCCGTTGACACTGTTGCCTGCCCCGGTATTGCTGCGGAACCAGTTACGGTTTGTCCAGGTATAGGAGCCGCCTGTCGCATTGCTGACCGAGTTGGCGTTGCCGGCCGTGTAGTACTGCATGATCGTGTGGTCAATGACCCGCTTCCAGCCGCCCCAAGTCGTCGTCTGGTAGTCGCCCTGACGAAACTGCAGGTCATTGCCGCCAGAGGCTGCACCCCACGGCGTATAGAGTTGCAGCGCGCCGCCGCCACCGCCGCCGGCAGCATTGGGGTTGTGCTGAATGACCCCGCCCCAGCCTGGCCAGCCGTCCTCCACCCTAACCAGGGCGGAAATCAGGCCGCTGGTAATTGAGCCTGGCAACGTTGACGCAACCAGGGTCGACACTGGCTTTGCTGCGAGCGAAGCAGCAGAACCAGTAATGTTGGAGTCTGTGTAGGCAAGCACCTTAGCGCCGGACCAAGCAGCTGCGCCTGGCGCCGCCCATTTGTGAATAATCTTCTGTTCGTTCTTGGAGAGGTACAGCGCATTCGGCCCACCACCGCTGCTATCGGACCAAGTGGAAAAATCAATCACATCGGAATAGGCGGAATTACCTCCGGGATCAGCATCGTTTGTGAAGGCAAAGCGCACCCGCATCCCGCCAGCGTAGCCGATTTGCGAGTTCGGATTGGTAACTGCACGGAGGTTGCTCCCCTCTGCCTTGATCGAGCAATCTGGCCCGGTCACGAATCCGGCCCTGGTAGGCACCCAGAAGTTGTTTCTGGCGCCGGCAGCGTCCGCTGCGGCGGTGCCCCCTTGATTAATCGACAGAGCGGTCGTCAACCCCGTCAACGAGGTGATGTCGCCATTCGCCCCCTTTGCGGCCTTGGTGGCGATGGACGCCACGGCGGCAGTGATCTGCGCCTGCAGCTTACCGAGTGCTCCGAGAACAGAATCCCCCGCGCCAATTACGGCATTGGTAGCGGTGCTCAACCCGGCTAGGATCGAGGCCAGGACGCGGCTCTCGGTGAAGTACTTGTTGCCCGCGCCCTCCGGCACTTCGTCGGTCGAGCCAGGCGAGGTCGGAATGCGGGTGTAAACCGTCCCACCCCAGCGGTATTGCTGCGTTGTGTTGCTACGCGATTCATCCGCAATGACCAGGTAGATCTTGCCTGATTCCCCCGTTGCTGGAAGCGCCGCCTTGGTGGCCACCTCCAAAACGTCGTCGACATAAGACGGCAACTGCCCAGCTGGAACCTTCCCATCAGATCCCAAGGTTGCGATGCCATTGGCAACGCCAACTGCCCACGTATCCACCTTCCCATTGAGGGCGGTTTGCGTAGCCGTTGAGATGGGCTTATTCGCATCGGACGTGTTATTGACGTTGCCGAGACCAACATCCGCCTTATTTCCGCTCGTAGCGACTGCCGCCAGCGCCGGTTTCCCCTTGATGAACGCCTTGCTCGATGTGTCGGTCACCGCCCAATCGGCTTGGATCTGCCCCGATGACGCCTGGCTGGCGGCTGTCTGCGCGGCCTGGGCCGAAGCGGCAGCTGCCGCAGCAGATGCCGCCGCGTCCCCAGCCTTCGTCGTGGCAGTCCCAGCCGAATTGGAGGCAGACGCGGCGTTGGCCAGGGAATTCGTCTCGGAGGTCGCTGCGGAGTTCTTGCTCGCCAGCGCATTCGCCTCGCTGGCCGCCGCTTTGTTCTTGGAATCGAGCGCGGAAGCTGCGGCAGCGATGTTGTCCGGGTTTACATCGCCCACGTCACCCTTTGGCCCTTGAATCGAGCTGTGGTCCCAGCGAGTCTTCGCCCAAACGTAGATGCTGCTGCCAATCAGGTAGGCATCCCCCTCCGCCGGCCCTGCAGGCAGCAGCGACGGATCAGCCAGGACGCCTTTCAGCTCCAGACCTGCGCCGACCAGGTGCCCAGCAAGGTAATCGTCCCGCAGGGAGCTAAAAGTGCTCAACAGCGCGGTCGCCTGCTTGGCCAGGTCAACGATGTACGACTGCGTCGGCGCGATGGCATAGGCTACGCCGGTCACGCCGGCGCCGGTATAAGCACGTGCCAACGACAACGAGGTCGCGCTGGTGATGAAGTCGACCTCGTAAATCTTCCCGTCAGGGCCGCAGAAGATAGCGCCAGGATTGACATTCGAAACGAAGTCGGTCCCCACGCCCACAACCTGGGCGCTCCCCTGGACGAGGTTGACGGAACCGGTTTTGTACCATCCCATGGATATTCCTTTAAGCAAATAAAAAGGCCGCTCGATGGCGGCCGTGACATTCCTGATGTATTCGTGTTGTGACGCCCTTGCTAGCCAGCACCCTCCCTGACGTCGTTCAACGCCATCACGGCCGCCCGTGCCGCCTTGACGACTTGGCCGATCTCGGAAAGCACATCCAGCCCGTCCTTCGCGGTAACTCGCAGCGCCTCGATTTGAGGGCCATAAACCAGGTTCCACAGATCGCCCCTGCGCTTGATGCGATCTGCCACGGCACGCAGCGGCATACCCGAGCACTGCGCCTCGGCAGCAATCCAGGGAAAAGCGTCTGGCCGGCCAGCTGCAGCTGCGTCGTCAAACGACAATGCCTCGGTGTACTTCGCCTGATAGATCGCCTCCTGCCCAGGTGTAAGCGTGATGAATCGGCCGCGCGCCGAAGCCGCAGCGTCCTCGATCTCTCCGCGCGCCCACCGGCGCGCCTCCTCTACGTCGGCAAATGGATGCAAATCAATTCGCATTGATGACCTCTCTAAAATCGATGTACGGGAACAGCTCCAACAACACCGAATACCTGCCGACCAGCGCGAAGGTCAGCGCAATATCAGTACCGTCCGAAACCCCGCTTACTGAACTCGGCCCAATGATCCGTACCTTCGCACCGGCCGGCACCCTCGATAGGGTGATAACCGTGCTTCCGTCGGCAGGCGCCGACGAGCCGGAAAGTACGCAAGGCATTTCCGGCCGCCGCACGATCCTTCCATTGACGACCCAATCCATCGCCAGGTCGGCGGTGCCTTCCAGCATAAAGCGGTCCTTGTCCGGGTCCGCCTGCAGCTCCAACATCGTTTCGATGACTGACCCTGTCTGGACAATCCGGCCCGCTGCGTTGTGAATGACAAAGTTTTTCATCGACGAGCCTCCAAAAGTGCGCAGTTCACAGAAACGGCCTCCCCCGGATACCCGGCCACGCCAACTTCAAACGAATACGTATGCGTCCCGGCAGCTGCAGCCGGGTCAACGTACACACCAGTGCAGCAAAGGTTGAGTACCTCGTTATCAGACCCTTTCCGCTGGCTCGCGGGGAATAAGGCAACCTGTACCCCGTCTCGCTTCATGATGAGGCTGATCGAACAGTCGGAGCTGTTATTCCAACCTCCCCAGCGCGCGACTGCGGCCGCCGTGAGGAATACCGGCGCCCCATGCGTGTTTATCGTGATGGACGCCCTGTCCGTGCCTTGCGCCGTTGCCATTTGAGTGACCGCGTTGCCGGCAATCGTGAGCGTATCCACCGCCGCAGTCTTGATCTGCGCGTTGCCGATCCAGGCATTCCCGATAAACGCCTCATTGATGAACACCTGGCCGCCCTGAACCACAAACGGAGTAACCAGGTTGCCGCTGCTCTCGTCAATGATCGCAAAGCGTTGCGCGCTGGCCAGGATCTGCGATTCCTGCACCCCACCATTGTTTTCGACCCCTATACCCAAGGCGGCAAGATACTTGTGCCCGTTCGCAGACGTCTGCACTTTGATCGTGTACATCGCCGCAAGCTTGCCGTTCGTGTCCGCAATCGCGGTCGCGGCCGTCTGCGCCGCAGCGTTAGCATTTCCAGCCGAAGCGGACACTGTGTCAATCCGCGAGGACAGCGCACCTTCCGCGCTGGCACGGGCGGTCTGCTCCGACGTGATCGCCGCTGCGTTGGCTGCAACGTTGGCGGCGACCGTGTCAATCCGCGTCGAGAGCGCACTGTCGGCACTGGCGCGGGCAGTTTGCTCGGACGTGATCGCAGCGGTGTTCCCGGCGGCGGTGGCCACCACTGCATCGATCCTGGTACTGAGTGCGCTGTCCGCAGTTGTCCTGGCAGTCTGCTCGGTCAATATGGCCGCCGTGTTCTTGTCGGTGCTGGCGCCGACAACGTCGATGCGCGACGACATCGCAGAGTCGGCTGTCGCTCGCGCAGTCGCTTCCGTCTGGATTGCCGCAGTGTTCTTGTCGACGTTCGCGGCAATGACAGTCAATTGCGACGACACTGCCTCAACTGCAGTCGTCCTGGCCGTCGTCTCCTGCTGGATCAGCGCCGTGTTGTTGCTCGTCGTCGCTGCCACTGTGGAGATCTGCGATGCTAGCGCCTCGGTCGAACTGACGCGCTCTTTCTTCTCATTCGCAACTGCCGCGGCGATGTTGTCGCCAAGCTTTTTGCGCGCGGCCGTCAGCGCGTTGTCGGCACTGATCGCGCCCAGCAGCTGCGTTGCCGCAAGTTCTTCGTTCTGCCCTCCATGCAGCACGGCGTTAATCTTGTCCATCACCGGACCGATGATCTGTTCCGCTGATTCGATAGGTGCCAGCAAATCGCCGGCCAGCTGCGTTTTGCCGATTGCGCCGGCCAGGTAGCTGAGGATATCGCCGGCGTCGGTGATGGTCTGTCCCTTGACGCCATCGCCGGCAGGGTAGAACGCCCCCAGGCTGCCCATCTTGTCAGCCACACGGACCCAAAAGTACATCACCTTGCCTGCAGCCAGGCCGGTGATCGTGTGCGAGTTCTGCGGTGTGGCGAACGAGTCCAGCTTTACCGCATCGATCCGGTTGGGCGTGGGCCCGTACCATAGCTCGGTGTGATCCAGGTACAGCGCCGCGTCCAGCGGCAGACCCCAATCGACTTGGATTGCAAATACCCGGCCAACCGCGTTCAGGAAAGTCAGGCCGGCCACCTTGGCGCCTTCGAGCTTGCGCGAATAGGTCTTCACCTGAGACAGATCCTGCATCGATCCGCCGAATTTGTTGTAGCTCGTCAGTTTGACGTACACCGTCTTCCCGACCCAGTCATGCGGAAACGAATATCGGAACAGCGAGGAATCCAGGAAGACAAACGGCTCGCCGGCAGCATGGTCCGCAATCGCAGACCCGTACGCTCCGCGTACCAGGTACGAGAGGTTGTAGCCATTCTTGGCCGTCAACGTCGCATCTGCAAAAGCGATGTACTCCCCGCCGACATAGGAAGTCGTCAGCAGATCCTCGGCTGAGGAATGGGTCGCACCAGTCAGTTCACCCGCTGACACCGACAGATCGACCGCCAGGCGGCCGACCTGGTCAATCGGCTGGCCAGCTGCCAGAGGGGCAGTCAACGCGCCATACCGCGCGCTGCCGCGCACCGTACCGATGCGTTGATAGCTTCTGTCGTCCGTCGACGCCCACACCACGGCGCCACCCCAATCCGGCCCGCCTGAAACCGCCATCCACAGCTGCGAGTCGTTGCCCGTCAACTTTGGCGGCGGCTCGAAAATGACCGGGTCTCGCACGTCGCCAGGCTGTACCGCATAGTTCGGCGCGTTGCTGCCAATGTCCGGCACAGGCTGGCTTGAATGACGGTTGCTACCGATCGGATAATCCTCTGCCTGGATGGTCAGCAGGCCGTCGTCGTCCTCGTCGATATTGGTAATCAGCACCGGCGTCTGGTCCAGGAACTTCGGGCCGTAGGTCAGCGTGACAACGTCCATCGGCTCCAAGCGAACGTATTTCCAAGGAAGGCGGAATTCGTAGGTGTTCAGGATGTACAGCGAGCGGTGCAGGATGAAGTCGGCCACCTTTTGGGCGACGGCCGCATCAGCGATCTCGGGCATGTCGACCACGTCCATCGAGCGCAGTCCGTGCTGCTCGATGTCCGCGTCGTCCTTGCTCTCGGCAACGTTCTCGTTGTAGTCGTTCGCCCGGTCCCGAAACTTGACGCGCACGTGGTTGTAGCATTCCTCCGCCGACTTCTGCGTGATCCGTACCGGATCGTCGCCGGTGCCGGCAATGAAGTCATCGGCGCCCAGGGCGCACACCGGCGCGATGGTCGGGCGATAGCTGGCCAGCTTTCCGTCAGCCGGCACGTCCGAGTAGGGAACGATCTTGAACTTGCCGCCCGAATACACGCAGTCTGCAAAACCAATCGTTAGCAGGGTTTTGATGTACTCATAGGCGCTCTTCTGTTCCGTGTACGCCGGGCTCACCCACAGGCTATTGGCCAGGCAGTACGAGCGGAAGGCAGAAAGGTCGCCCAGGCTGTCAGGCTCAATGCCGACGCCCTGGACGGGGTCCGTCAGCAAGGCCATGATGACGTCGACCGGCTCCGCATCCGGCACGTTGGCGCCAGGGTGCTTTTCACCGACGCTGTTGTGAGCCTGTACCTCGAAGGTGTGATTGCCAAAGCCAGCGCTTGTCCCGAGGTCGTACGCGCCGCTGGCAACGTAAGCGATCCCACGATACGACAGGGCGCGGTCGGGATGTTTACTCACAAAATACGGATACGGCTCTTGCGTCTCCGTGCCGTTGTAGTAGTCCAGGTGCAGCTCTGCAAGCGATGTGCGCTCCTTGTCCTTCCAGACGCGCCCGATGCTGGCCAGCGTGCCTGTTCCAAGAGCCATCGCAGCCGCCACCGTGTAGGTGTACTCGGTGTTGGTCGGCTTGCCGCCGCCCCCCTTGCCCGTCTTCTGCTGTGACGTGTGCGCGATGGGAGTGAAATCCTCGTACTGGATCAGGTTCGGCGCCACGCGCTGCTGTCCAAAAATCCAGGGAATCGCACGGCCAAAGCTCGACGTCTGCAGCTGGATCGAGGAAATGACCGGCGCCGTGTTGCTGACACCTTTACCGCCGCCAAAAAGTCCGCCCATTTACTGCCTCAATGTGTAAAAACCGTGAAGCCGTTTCTGCAGGGCTTCACTCTTGCTTATGTCGGTCAGCACCACCGCTCCGTGCTCGATATACGCATGGATGATGACTGGCCACTTGATGACGATGCCGGCATGACTGACGCAGCGTCCGAATTTGAACAGCGCTATGTCGCCAGGCTGCGGCTCGTCGACCGGCTCCGCGTAATCCAGCACGCCTGCGAGATACGTTTCCTCATTGCGGTGCATGTGCCAGTCGTGCGTATAGGGTCGAGGGTCGACGTTCCCAGGGATCAGGCCGAGTGTCTTGTAGACCTCGACCATCACCATCAAGCAATCAACGCCTACGCCCTTCAAATTGCCCTGGTGGTGATATGGCGTGTTCAACCAGGTGAACGCCTCACTGACGACGTTTTGGCGCGTTTGTGGGGTCATGCGGATGTCTCCGGTGGCGGGACGAATGGCGTCCCCTGAAAATTGGGCAGATTGGCGAACTTCGCGCAGCCATTCGGGCCACGCGTCCTGTCGCACCCGGCGCGCACCACAAACGTGTCGCCAGGCTGCAGGTCGAACACCAGCGGATAGGACAATGAAATGACGCCGTTGACGAACGACTTGACCGAGCGCCGTACGCCGGCGTTGGCGCCGCTGGTGAAAATCAGCTCGCCCAGGGTGAAATAGCCGTCCGACTGCGCGACTCCCGACGTGAACGAATAGCGGTTCGGCGCCTCGCGCACGGCCGAATTGACCGAGTACGCAGCGCGCGACACGCCGCAGCCTGGGTCATACAAGGTACGCATGCAACCGGCCTGGAAGATCTTGCGGGGAATCTGCGTATTGAGGCGGTTGCTGTCCGATACCACGCTCAGGACCACGTCCTGCTCGCCGTCATTGCTGCTGTTCACATAGCCCTTGAAAATCGGCAGCGTCTCGGCCGGCTCGCCCCACGCCGGCATGAACGCCTTTTCGATCAGGATCTCGGCATTCTTCAATGCCCCCGAGCGCGCCGCCAGGAACCACGGCACGCCGGCGATCAGGTCAGTCGGCTTGACCAGAACCGTCAAGTCCAGGGTGCTGACCTGCATGCCGCGTACAAGGCTGTACTTGGCCCCCTGGATGTTCGGGCCGGTCGACGAGAACACCTGGTTCCCGACCGGGATGTCGACATCCGCGTCGGTCCAGAAATAGACCAGGTCGCTGGCCAGGCGCATCGTGAACAAGTGGCACTTCACGAACGATCCGCCGGCGAGGATCTGCTGCAGGCGTGGTGATGCGTCTCTCATATCCGAGTCCCCAGCGATCCGATCAGGTCGACCGAATCCGCTTTCCATAATTTGTTCATAAAGCGCGCGTACTCCGCCTCATCATCGGCAAAGCGCACGCGGTACAGGTAGCTCCCCGTCCAGGTAACAGAGCCGACCGGCGCCGCCGCGAACGTGACCAACCCGGTTGGCGACACGGTGTAGCCTGCGGGCGGGACCACGGCGCCGTTGACCCGAATCTCGACAACCTGGTCGATGTTTTGCACTGGCTCACTGAAGCCGCCGAAGCTGCGCACCAGCTGGAACGACCTGGCCACGCCGTCGCCAACGCCCACCGCCTGGCCGGTGACGGCGGAGTCTTCGTCGTGCTTGAACAGGAAGCTCTCGAACGCGCCGCGCCTGGCCAAGTAGAAGCCAACCAGTTGCTGCAGCTCGTTCCGGGCTCCAGACCGCAGAAACTCGAACTTGATCTTGATGTTGTACAAAGGGTTGGCCATCAGCGAGGCGCGGTACTCCTTGCCGCTGACGGCTGACTGGATCTTGGTGCGGAACTGCGGCGACCAGGTCAGATCCCACGTTGCACCTGGTAACACCGGAAAGCGTACGTCGCTCATTTCTTGGAGTAGTCCTTCAATGCTTCCGCGATTACTTTCACATTCCGGCGGATCTCATGAGGAGACAGCCGGCCCGAGTAATCGTGGTAATTGATCGTTTGACCGCCGCCGGCGCCAGAGTCGCCGTCGTTGGCCATGTCGCGGATCACGTTTGCGTACTTCGCCGGCAGAATCATTTCTTGTGCATGCGTCTGCACAATCGGGTTGATGCCGGCCGGGATGTCGTAGCCGCCTGCAGCGGAGGCCATCGGCATGAACGCCATCGCCGCCGCCGACGCCGCCATACCAGCTTCCGGCGCCATCGCCCAGCCATACACCGGAATGGCAGCTGCCGAAGCCGTCGCAGCGGCGCCGGCCACGCCGGCATTCGCGGAGATCTGCCCTACAGCGGTCGCCTTCGACGTCGTGTCGGCCAGCAGCATGTTCATTAGCCACTCGGCGGCACTTTGCGCGGCCATGTCGATCAGCGCACCGGCCACGGCGGAAAACGCGCCCTGCAGGGCCTGCGACATGGTCATCGTGCCCTTGACGGTGTTCGAGATCACACTGGCGAAGCCCTGCTGCATGGTCCCGTACATCTGCATGGTGCTGGCCTTCTGCTGCTGCTCGGACTTGCGCTTGATCTGCGACAGCTTGCGCTGGTGCTGTTCCTCGGCCGCCTCAATCTGCGCGTGCAGCTGTGCCAGGGCGACCGGGTCTTCGTCCGGGCCTTTCATCATCGCCTCTTGCTGCAGCAGCGCCTGCATCTTGATCTGGTAGCGCTTCGCCTCGAATTGGCGATCCAGTTCCAGCATCTGTGCCACCGTAATCTGCCGCATCGCCAGCTGCTGCTGCGCGTCCTGCTCCGCTGCATCGATGCCGGCCAGCTCGGCGTTGCGCCGCGACTCCGCGATGACCTTGTTCGTGGCCACCATCTGGTCGGTGTAGGCCCGCTGCTCTTTCATCACTTCGGCCAGCGCCGCCTTGGCTTCCTTGGACTCCATGCCGAAGCGGTCGACGTTCTGCTGGTAGATGCGGTTGGCGATCTCCAGGCGCTCCAGGTGATTGTTCTTGAACGCCTCCAGCTTCAGCTTTTCCCCGGCGATGTCGTTCTCGAAGTCCTGCTTACGGATCGCCGCCATAGTCGCGTAATACTTGCGCTCGACCTGGGCCTTTTCTTCCTTGTTCATGGAAACAGTGTCCAGGATGCGCTTCCAGTAGTCGCGCTCCATGCCCAGGCTGTACTCCATGGCCGTTCCCGCGATGGCTTGCTCCTTCGCGTAGCCGTCTTTGTCGGCGGCGAGCTTGGCGTCCCATTCATGAATACGGCTCTTTTCCTTGTCGCCCTTGTCCTTGCTGAAGTCGTACGTCGGGCCGCCGGAAATCGTCTTGTCCTTGATCTCGGCCTGCTTGGATGGGCCGCGCATCACAATCGCGTCCAGCCGTTCCTTGCCGGCCTCTGCGATGCCCTTCATCTTGTCCCAGTGCTTCTTCTGGATGTCCTCAATAATCTCGGTCCCGGCCTGCCATGCCTGCTTAGCGCCGGAGAAGTCGCCATGCAGCGCTCGCTCGGCGGTATTGGCCATCCGCATGAGGTTGGCGACCAGCAGCTCGACGTAGCCCTTGATGGCCTGGATGACTTCCTGGACCGTGACCTTGAACGCCAAAACAATGATTTCGATCACCTTGAGGCAATTGCCAAAGAACTCTAACGCCGTTGGCGTCTCGCCGCCCATCACTTCCGAGATCAGATCTCCAATTGCCGTAAAGCCGTCCCGGATGTCGTTCCAGAGGTCCATTACCAGCTCGGAGCAGCTGGACATCAGCTCCTCGATGGATTCCAGCACCATCGCCATGACCTTGCCGGCAGCCGGCGCCTGGCTGCTCATCCAACCGCCCAACTTGACGAACGCCGGCAGCAGCGCATTGCCGGCCTGCACCTCCAGGGAGGTGATGACCAGCTTCATATCGTTGATGGACTCCTTGTACTTCTTTGTGTTGGCGACGCCTTCCTCGCCAACAACCAGGCCGAGATCCTTGGTCTTTTGTTCCGCTGCCTTGATTTCCTCGGTCGTCAGCTTCAACGTACCACGCACGTCGTTCCAGGACTTGCCGTAGATCTCCGTGCCGGCGATGTTCTGCTCGATGGGATTCTTGATTTCTTTGAGCTTGGCATTCACCTCGCCCATGATTTCCAGGGTCGGGCGATATTGGCCGTTGGCGTCTTTCACCTTGACGCCCAGCTTTTCGTAGGCGTCGGAGTTGGTGGCGATCTGCTTAGCCATTTTCCCGGCCGCCAGCGTGACCGTTTCGGAATCGATGCCCAGGTGGCGCATGGCGACCATCATCACGCTGGCGCGCTCGGTGGTGATGCCCATTTGGGTTGCCAGCTTCTTCGCTTCGCCGTTCCATTCGTTGGCCTTGCCGATCACCTCTTTGAAGGCCGCGCCGCCGGCGATCACGCCCGACATCTTCCCGAACCAGCCGGTGACCGAGGACAGGACTCCCGATACCTGGCCAAGGCTCGACTGGATCTGCTCCATGCTGGAGGCGATGCTCTTGGCGGCCGTGCGGGCTGTTTCCGCAGCCTTGTTCATGCCGGCTTCAAAGCCGGCGGCATTGGCCGAGATTACGTACTCGGTGGCACTCTTGTCGTTGTCTGCCATGGCGGCACTTCCAAATAAAAACGCCCACCTGGTCAGGCGGGCGGGAACATTTCTAACAAGTCGTCGGCGTCCAGCTCGGCTTCCTGGCCTCCTAGGGTAGGAGCCTGGTAGCCGACCTGTGCCGCGACCAATAGGTGTACTGGCGGATGCAGACGCCAGTACTCGGTCTGAGCGAGTATCGAGGGGATGTCCCACTCAGACCACGCCTGCTGCGGCGTGCATCCAGTGCTGGCTACCAGGTGTGCGATCAGGCCGTCGAGTCCGGCCCCATCATTTCCGCCTGCACTCGCCGCTGCATCTCCTTTGCCTGGGCGACCAGGCCGGACATATTCAGCAACGCTTCCCACACGGGAAAGAAGTTGTCGTAGTCGATCAGCTGCTCGACGTCGTCCAACGTGATGCCTGGGTAGTTTCGCTGCAGGCTGGCCTGGGCCATCTTTGCCACCAGCTCGATGTCGGGCAGGTTGCCGATGAAGACCGACTTGATCTCGTCCCGGAACTGCTTGACCGCTGCAGCGTTCAGAGGCGCGATGATGAAGGACTGGCCGGCCAACGTGACTTCCTTGCCTGGGACGTGCAGCTCGCCTTGACGGCGCTCCGGCGCCACCCATTGGCTCGGGTCTAGTTCCGCCTTCGGTGCCGCCGCCGGGACGCCGTGACCGAACAGGACCAGCAGCCATTTCAAGAATTTGACGATCATTCGCTTGCACTCCATTTCCAGACCACGCCGGAGTCATCCGCCAGCGCGCTCATATCCAGTTCGGGGATCATGAAATCTTCCTGCTTCGAAGACATGGCCAACTTGGAGCTGGTCACGTTCGGGAAGGACATCGTCAGCACCTTGCCGTTGCGCTTCATGCTGAAGTCCAGGCGGAAAGTCGGCGTCAGGCCCATCGGCAAGTTGCGCACGGTCAGAAGCTGCCCTTGATTGCTATCAATGATTTGGTAATCAATGAAGATCGTGCGGCCTACGTCGCCAGCGTTGAAGGTATATTGGCCGTTGCCGTCGGTGGTGTATTCGCCGGTCTTGGGGGCGGTCGCAACGCGGATCATCGGTGTACCCAGCGCATCGATGCGCACGCCCAGGTTCGCAAAGAACGTCGAGCCCGCCGGCGGTGCCACCGTTACCGTGGCCGCCGCTGCCTGGCCGACTTCATCCTTGACCGAGGTAATCAAGCCCTTGACCGCCGATTGACCAAAGAAGCCGGCGGTGAAAGGCAGCATGTTGATATGGGCAAACTTGGCCTTCAAGCCGATCTTGCCCTTGCCACGGCCGCTGTCGACCGGGAAGCTACTCGTCCCGTACAGCAACTTTTCCTCGAACGAGGCATCGATGCCTACATCCTGCAGAATGCCGAACTGAAACGGGGTTGGCGATGCATAGGCACTGCCGAAAGCGTCCTGCATGGGGGTCGCCCACAGAACGCCGGAACCAAAGTGACGCGCCATTGTTACTCCTAAAAACTGTTAAATTGAATGTGTGATGTCGTCCGAACTGGACAGGTAGATCAGGCGATAGGTGATGCTGTCGCAGCCGGCAGTCATGTCGCCTTCTTCGCTTTCCCACTTCCGGCCAGCCTTGCGCATGTCTACAACCATGTCACGCAGTTGGCCGTCGTGCATGAGAACCCGGTGAACGTCGATGACGATCGGATCTGCGGCGAGTCGCCAGGAGTCCGAGCGTACGAGGACGCTCACCGTAACGAGCGCCGTGTTCGAGTCGACGCCGTCACCAAAGACATTGCTGTCTTCGCTCTCAGGCTGTGCGACCACGATGCACGGCATCTCGTCTCTGGTGAACGCGGCTTCGCGCGACTCGAACACACGGTCCCCGGCGGACGTTGCATTCATCAGCGCGCCGACCATGCGGCTGACCACGCGGCTGCATACTGATTCGTTACTCATGCTTTAGTGAGATTCAGTTGAGTGAACGCGCCGTCGTCGATCTGCTCGCATTCGCGCACGGTAAAGGAAACGCCGTCGACGGTGATTGCAGTGGTGAACTTGATGTCCAACTCCGCGACAACGGAGGTCTTGACCAGGACGGCGTACATGGTCGACTTGGAATTGAAGCCACCCACGCGGACCTCGGAATCGGGCTCCTCCTTGATGCCCAGGAAAGGCTTATCAGGGTGGCCCGCCACAACGCACGGCTTGCCGAACTCCCGCAGGAATACGTCGAGGTTTTCCGTGAACATGGCCTACTCCGAGGAAGCTGAAGCCGGCTGCATTGCGGCCGAATCGTCCACCAGTTCGACCTTTGCTGCATGCAAAGCGGCAACGTCGTCCGGCAGCTCGATAAGCTCGCCGGCGCCGAGAATTTCGGTCTCGGAAACGCGGAACGAGCAGCCTGGCTTAATGACATAGGTCTTCATGTTCAGGCCGCCGGATCTTGGTTAGCGGATGCGATGGCCTGGGCGGCGACGATGGCCTGGGCCAGCAGCGCGTAGTCGATTGCGGCAGCTGCAGGCACAACTTGGACCGGCATCGGATGCTTGGAGGACAGGTATGCGTCGGACTTCTTGCATACCGGTTCCAGCTTGTGCGCATGCTGCGCGGCAGTCGCTTCGTCGAAATCAACTTCCTGGCCTTCGTAGTAGCTCGATTCCTGCACTTGTGGTTTGCCGCCGATCTCTACTACTTTGCGGTCGTGAACGACGAAGCCTTCGCGTACGATGAATTTCATGTGTTACTCCTGAGTTGAATGGTGCGAGCGGCGCCCACCGCCGCTCGCGGGTTAAAGATGGCCAGCGATTAGAAGCCTGGCGTCAGGGCATCGGACATGACCGAGAACGAGGCGCCATGGCGCACGCCGATGTCGGCGGTCTGGATGGCACGCAGCACGACGTCGCCCGACTTGAACAGGGTCGAATCGTAAGGGTTGATTGCGACTTCGATAGCGCCCCATTCCGCGATCAGAAGTTCCAGCCAGTTGCCGTAGATGATCTCGGAGCAGACGCCGACCGAAGTACCCTTCGTCAAGTTGCTGCGCAGCTGCTGCGACTCGCCATATGGCTTGCCCTTGATGCGATCCGGCGAGCCGGCAGTCAGGCCGCCTTGCGGGTCCCACAGATACTGGCCGGTGCTCGCCTTCAGGGTAGCCAGGTAGCCCAGCACTTTGCTGTTCATGGCAAACGCCATCGAGGTCTGCGCGGCGTTGGCCACACGCGGTGCGGTGTACAGCTTGATGATGTCGTCGAAGTCGACGTTCTTGCCGTTGGCGCCACCGATAACGGACAGGACACCGGCCTGGTTGGTGATGCCGGTCGGCGAGCCGCCAGCTCCGTTGCCCGACAAGGCTGCCAGGTCCAGGGCCAGCGCCATTTGCGCGATCAGGTCCACACGAGCCAGCATTTCGATTGCCGGCGTCGCCTGCAGCATCATCATGCGGGAAATGATGCCCCAGCTGGTCAGGTTTTTCGGACGCAGCTGCACCTTATCGAAGGTCGCTTCGGACTCGGCGCCAGGCGTCAGCTCGCCGGCCCACGAAGCCTGCGCGCCGGTGATCTGGCGCGGGATATCGATGTTGCCCACCAGGCCGGACAGGAAGCGAGCGCCCAGGACCGGCGTCACCATCGCATTGCGCAGCACTTCGATGAAGCTGTCAGCCAGCAGCTCGGTAGCAACCAAGTTGCCACCAGTCGCCGGGGCGCCGACAGCGAAGGCGGAGCGCAGCTGCTGGTTCATGCGGCTTTGGCCGGCGATCAGCGAGAAAGCGCGCTGGTGCGCCTGGTCAGGAGCGAACGGCAGATCGGAAGGCAGGAACATGCCTTCCGCCGAAGGGTTGCGCCCCAGTTGGCGTGCGATCTCGTTGGACACTTCGCGCTCGAACCCGGCATGTTTCCATTCCTTCGAGTGCAGGGCCTGCATACCGCGCAGCATCGAATAGCTACGGCGTTCCTTCTCGCTCATGTCCACGCGCGCGCCGGCCGCCGGGGTCTGCTTTTTCGGGTCATTCTCCAGGGCTTCCAGGAACGCGGAACGGGCGCCCTCGATACTAGTGCCGCCCTCGATCAGCAGCATCGCCAGGTCCTGGTTCTTCCATTTGTCGCCCAGGGCGCGGATCGCGGTCTGGCGTTCGCGTTCAGCGATGCGCATCTGCTCCTGCGTCAGGTGGATGACGGTCGGCGCGACGCCACCGCCGCCAGCTGGGGTATCGGCGGTAACTTGGTTCATCAGGATGTGCTTCTTTTTCATTGTGTCGTCCTCAACGATTACGGCAGGAGCCGGGGTGGTAGGGGTGGTAGTGCTGGGTTCAGTGCTGCGCACGCGCGTTTCGATACGCACGGCGCGGGCGTCTGCAGGAGTTGCAGCGCGCCCGACGCCGACAGTCGGGTCGGCAGGGATGGTGACGAGCGAGATCTCGTACGCCAGCCAGCGCGGCGCGGTGTACGTGTCGTTGTCGCTGTAGCCGTTCGGGCTGTCGGTTTCGAGCACGTAATACTCGGGGTCGTACATGAAGGAGACATTGCGCAGGATGTTGTCCTGCACCATGCCCATCATTTCGTCGCCGCGTGCGGTCTTGGCGAAGCGCACGACGGCATGCCCGCGCTTGTCGGCGCCGATGGTCGCAGACTCAACGACGCCGATCACGTCGTCCGGGTTGTGGTTGAACAGCAGCGGGGCGCCGTCGTTCAACCGGGACAGGTCGGCCGCACCTGGTTCGTGAGACAGGATCTCCATTCCGAACCATCGCTCGACCGGCAGTTCGCTCGAAAAAGTCAGCACCAGGGTGCGGGCCTCCTCATCGAGCGCAGGCGCGTCTTGCGAACGGATCGACAGGAAGCGCCGCTGCGGCCCCAGCGCCGCGCCGTCGTCCAGTCGCTTGCGTACAGCTGGTTGTGCAGACGTCTGCACAGTTGGCTTTGACATTCAAAACTCCAAAAGAAAAGGCCGCCGAACTTGCATTCGACGGCCTCGTGTTGGTGAAGCGGGGTTAATCGGCGCCGGTTGCCGCCTCCTCCTCGGGTTCCGATGCGGGGTTCGGATCGCCCGTGTTTCCTTGCCCGGTGTCGACTTCCTCGACCTCGGCCGCCTGACTGGCCCCCTTGTTGTCCGTCTGCCATGGATCGGATTCCATGACCAGGTTGTACTGCGCGGCGAGATCACGTTCCCGGCGCAGCTGCTTGAACACTTCTTCGTAGTCGCCGCCGCCTTCGCTGATAACGGCCTGCGCCGTGGTAAAGCCCGACCGCACGTTCATGCGATTGGCCGTCGCCTCCTTCAGCGGATCGACCGACTCCCAGCCGCGCGCCATCCACCGCACCTCGTTGTACAACTCGGGGTCGATTTCGTACGCCGGCAGATTGACCACACCGCATAGAACGGCCATTTCGAGCCACTTCTCGTAGACCTCCTGCAGGAAGTTTTCGATCATCCAGTCCTGCAGGACACGCCAGTTGTCGCGGTCGTCCAGCAGCGCCAGGCGCGAGCTGGAGTAGTTCGACTGCGAGTAGTCGCGCGACAGCGATTCGTAGCTCAACCCGATGCCGGCTGATACCCCTCGCAGCATCAGCCGCATAAACGGGTCCATCTGGCCATTCGGGCGCGTCGGGTTGAAACCAGCGAAAGTCTCGCCAGCCTGCAGCTCCTTGATCGTTCCAGGCTCGAAGTCGTACACGCGCTCGCCGGCTTCGACACCATCGTCGCCTATCGCATCGTTGCCCTCGGGCGACTGGATGAAGCCCATGACCGCCGCTGTGGCGCGCGCCGCGACGATTTCCGCCTCTTCGTATCCGCCCAGGTTGTTCAGGCGCTTGATGGCCGTGTGGAACCACGGCACGAAGCGCGTCTGCCCTACCCGCTCCGGGATGCCCAAGTGCAGCACCTCCTCCGCCGGCACGCGGATGTAGCGGCTGGCCACCGGAACGCCGGTGAACTGGTAGTCGCCTGGATGCTTCGGATAGAGGTAGTAGGCTGTCGGTCGGCCCCAGGCATCCACCTCCACGCCCATCCGCACCTCATTGCCGTTCTCGGCGCGGCCGTTGTATTCGTCGACCAGTTGGTCGGCCTCGATGATCTCCAGGGCGAAGCGGACATTGCTGCCGCCGAATGCCTGGTAGATGAAGCGGACCAGCACCTCGCCGGACTCGGCCACGGACGTGATGACCAAGCGCTGGATGTCTTTGAACGACAGCATGCCGGCAGTGTGGCAAGAGCGCTTGCGGCCCCAGCGTCGCCAAGCCTTCTCAAGTGCCGTGTTGGTCTTTTCGTCCAGCCGGTTGCCCCGGCGCATCATGACCTGGCCTTGGAAGGCGATCCCCTTGCCCACCACGTTATTCCGAATCGTGCGAATCGCGTTCTTCGCATAGTCATTGTCGCGGACCAGTTGGCGGGAGCGATTGCGCAGCGTGCGCAGGCTCATGCGGATCTCCGCATCTGCCGAGGTGTTCGTCGCTACCCAGTCGCTGGTTAGCCTGGTCATCTGGGCGCCGGCGTAGGCCCGCTTGCTGCGTCCGCGTCCTGCAGGCGGCGGGGGCGCCGGCTGCGTTGGAGGAGGAAGCGACGCGGGACTGCTACTCCTTTGCGGCGACAGCCAACCGGCCAGCCAGTTGCGTTGTTTAGCAAACATCATCGGAACCTCACCAAAACTTTGCCAGGGTTGCCCTGCCCGTTCGCTATGCGCTGGGCAGCCTTCTGGCGGTTGACGACCATTCGCAGCCGGTCCTGCAGCGCCATCAGCGCCGCAATCGGCTCCTTCTTCAAGTTGCGGCTGCCGATGCTGTATTCGAGCGTGGCGCCGCCGCTGATCCGGCTACTGATCTCCGCCTTCACCGCGTCCAGGTCGCGCTCTTCTTGCGTACGTCCGTCGAACACGCCGTTCAGCGCGGCGAAGTTCGGCTTGACGATCAGCGTCCCTTCGCCGGCCAGCACTCGCTCGCCGGCCTTGGTGGCGTACGCCTGCCAGTACCAGGTTACGTTGCTTGCCGACGTGTTCAGCTGGGCGCTTTGTGCGGTGGTGATCGCTGTCGACCAGCCCGCACCGCTCGGCGTGGATTGCAGGTCAATGCCGGCAGTCGTCCCGCGTAGCGAGTACGACAGGCTGTAGGCGCTCGATACGAGGTTGCGCCCGTCACCGGTGCGAATGCTCGTATCGGTCCAGCTGGCGGAGTCACCAGCTGCAAGGGATGGAGGAATGTTCATTACCAGCTCGATACTGAGTAGCCTCCTCGCCGTGGAGGTGGCTTGATTGGTTTCTTGGCCACTGGCGCTTTCGCCGGTGGAGCTATAGGTTGCGGCGCCGGTTCGGGGCTATCTTCGGCGGCCGACTGCTGCACTTCTTCCTCCGCTGACTTGGCCGGCACCGGTGCGTCGTCCTCATCCTCGAAGAAGCCTTTCTGCCTGATCCGGTTTTCCAGCTCGGCCCAGTGATGCTCCTTGAACAGGTTCAGCTTCAGCGAACGCGCGGCGTGCAGGGCGTAGATCTCGCAGTCGGTACCTTCATTGCGCACGCCGGATTTCTTCTGCCACACCTTGCGGTTCCGCGCGGTGCGGTGCGGCGCCTTGATCTCGGCTGTGATCTGCTCCCAGTAGTCGGGGCGCACCGTCTTGTACCAGTGCATCCGCCCTGGCCCCGTGCCGGTCAGCGGCATCCGGCCTTCGATCATCAAATCCTTGGCGCGCGTGGTGCCGACGATGTACGGCTTCAAACCGTACTTCCAAGCTTTGCTCTTCTTGTCGACGTCGACCGACTGGCCGGGTTTGGCGAAGATCTCGCGCTTGTCATCGCCGGTTTCCGATGCACCTTTGATCGCCATGTAGCCGCGCCCCTGGCGCGCACGCACATATGAGTAGACGGCGTCCGACGTCGTGCCGTCCGATGAGTCGACCGATACAGCGCGGATGCCCAACTTGGCGCCGCTGGCGTGTCGGAAGTCCTGCGTCAGCAGCGCATCCAGGTCCACCCAGGCGCCTTGCTCGGGGATCACGGTCACGCCGTGGATCTCGCCCCAGTAGACCAACCAGGATTCCTCGCCCCGACCCCAGGCCCGGATCACCACGGCCAGGCGCCCGTGCTGAACGTCGACGCCGGCTGTCAGCACCAGGCCGCCCCAAGGCACGGTCATTTCCTCGTAGTCCTCGGCGCGGGCTTTCAACGTCTCTTCGTCCGGCGTGTCCGACTGGTACTCGTAGGCCAGGCCTAGCGAGGAATTCCAGAAGGCGATCATGGCGCCAACTTCGCCCTGGTTCATTTCATGCTGCGCGTTGAGGAACTTCTCCATCAGGCGCGTGAGCGTAGATTCCGGGAAGGAGCTGTACAACTCGTTCAGGTAGAAGCCAGCAACGCCACGAAATTCCGCAGTCGCGCGCCATTCGCCTTTGCGCACATTGCGGTTCTTGGCCGCGTCGTTCCATGCGGATCCACAGTGAGGGCAGATATAGGCGGCGGTGTCCGGCAGCGCCGTGCCGTAGATCATGTGTGTTCGGCTCTCGTCGTGCTGCACACGGACGTTCGCCCACTCCAGGACATGCGAATCGCCGCAGTCATGGCAAGGGACGTAGAAGTACCGCATGTCCGACAGTTCCATTTCCGCCGCGATGCTCGACACGCCCAGGATTGATGGCGTGCCGCCGACCAGGATCTTGTGGTCGCGGAAGGTCTTGACGCGCTCCTCGGCCAGCTTGATCGAATCGCCCTGGCCCTTGATGTTCAAGTTACAGTCATCCGGCTCCTCCACCACGACGTTCTTCAACGGCGTCGACTTCACGCCGCCGGTCGAGTTCGACCCGAACATTTTTAGGAAGCCGCCAGGGAACTTCTTGCGGTTCTGCGTGTTGTCGTTGGACCGGGTCTTGACATTGACGATCTCGGCCAGAACCGGCGTGGCCTCCACCATCGGGATGAACTTCTCGACGTTGTAATCCTTGGCGCTGCCGTCCTTCGGAAACATGATCCCGCTCGGCCCGGGATTGACGTGCATCGTGTAGCCCACGAAGTTGTTGATGACTCCGTCCGTCCATCCGACCTGGGCAGATTTCTGGCAGACGACTTTGCGCACTGCACGGTCGGTGATGCACTCCAGGATGCCGCGCAGGTAGGGAGTGATGGTCAGGCTGTACTTGCCTGGCAGCGCTGACGTGTCCGACGACAGCACGCGGTACTTTTCGGCCCAGGCGGCCACGGTGATCTTTGGCGGCGGCGCGAACTTCTTGACCGCCTTGCGCAAGAGCGCACGAAGGGGGTCAGTCGTCGTCGTCGTCGACTGGATCGTAGTTTGAGAGCTTGTGTAAAAATTCATCGAAGGCTTCCTGCAGTAGATCGCGCTTGCCCTCAGCACCTTCGGTGACTTCCAGCAGCTGGGCAAGGCGGTCAGGCTCGGCGCGGATGTAGGAACGCGCGGCGGCGACCATGCCCAACCAGGTTGGCTCGATCTGGTCGACCGGGATCAGCGTTCCGCGCTTGGTGGCGAGCGTCAGCTCCATGTCGTCGGCCTGCAGCCGGGTCAGCCTGTCGCGTTGCGTTTCCGTCTGCACCTTCGACAGCTCGCGCTGCACCATCCACCGGATCACATGGACCGTGTCGTACTCGTTGGCCAGGCCGTTCTGTTCGCGCTCGACCATCGGCATGCCGGACTTCTGCCATTCGGTCAGCGTCACGGTCGATATGCCGACAATTTCAGAGAGTTCTCGTTGGTTGACTATCATTTGGCCCCCACCAATTAACCCACGTGGGCTCGGAGATCTGGAGAATTTTCGGGGTCATGGCACCCGCGTGATCCCAACGCTAGGAAGGACCCGCCGAATTTATCGGGAGAGGTTCTTGATCTCATGCTTCAACCTTTCGACGAACTTCTCAGCCTGGAAGCGACGCATCACGTCCTGCACCTTCTCGTTCGCGTACATACCGCCCACGCTTGGGCCATACAGTTTGCGTGCGGGCAGGCTATGCCAGCCACTACGGCTGCCACGCTTGTATTGCTTCTGCCGGCGCAGGATGATCTTACCGGCTGCCTTGTCTTCAATGAACACACCCGCCGCGCCGTTCAGGCGCTGGGCGATGAAGGCCCCCTTAATCAGCTTGGCCTGCCCATGGATGCGAACGGTGACGCCGGCCTTGTTCTCGCGCGGGTTGAAGTCCATCAGGCTTTTAGTCTTACGCCGAACCTTGATACTCGTCACCAGGTTGGTCGCCGACGCCTTGCGCTGGTACATGGCCGCCTTGATCTCCGACGAGCTAACGTTATAGCCCTCGTCCCGCAACTCACGCGATGCCTGTGTGATCGACATGGCGCCGACTCGGTTGAGTGCCCTTGGAATGGCCTTCTCAAGCACGGCCTGCCGCTTCTTCACGATATCGGCAGCGATCTTGTCGACGCTACCGCGTACGTTTAGGACGAATACCATGCTTGAATCCGGAAATGAAAAAGCCCGCAGGGCAGCGGGCTTGATAGATTAATTCTCCCGGCGTGCGAACGCCTCCATCAAGGAAGCGTCGTATCGACGGAAGGCACGGGACACCCCGGCAGGCAAATTTTAGATGCGATAGTAGCCGTCGGTTCCAGCTTTTTCAAGATCGCAACCAAATTATTTCGTGCGCGTGCGCAGACCAACTTAACGTGAGGGCCACGAACGCCTACAAGGTGACGTCGAATCGACGACTCTGGCCACTGGTGAATGTACAGGAACTTGAGTGCTTGACGCTCGTTGAAATCCGGCAGCATGCGCCACGCTGCCTCCACAAGCCAACCGTCCAGCTGATCGGCTGCTACCAGGCCTCCCAATGGTTTGATCTTCTGCTCGACGAGGTCGGATGCTGGGGGAGCCTCCGACACCCGTAGCGCAACATACCAACGTGCCCAACTCGCACACACCGCGCCACCTCCACTTGCTCCGCTTCCTCTGACCACTCTTCGCCAATTGTCCATTCGCGCGACGAACTGCGAACTCTCGTTGTTCCCTGACCGATCCGGCTGACGCGCCTGGGAGCACGCTACAACCGCTACGTCGTCAATCTTCTCGTAGGCTACGCCTTCAACTTCAATTACTTCCATCCCCTACTTCCTTTCCTCATTCGCCCATGCTTCCGATATTCCCGCTCCCTTGGCTATTCACTCAAGTTCGTCCAACCTTAGTTTGGTTAGCCGAACTGGTTGGACGCCACAAACCCTTACAAATCCTTGGTTCGTCTAACCTCCCAACCTACCTAACCTACTTTTGATTCTTACCAAACGACGCAATGACCCGTCGCGTACGTATGCGTGTCGCGCACGTATGCATGCGCGCTGTGGTGTGCGAGGTTGGACAGTTGGACGGAGCAAGTAACCATGCGGGTTTGCGCCGTCTAGCCTCAAATCCGGCAGGTTGGACGAACGTCCAACGTTGGCCTGATCAGCTGGACGCTTTGCCTGTTCGAACACCTTTTCCGCATGCACAAATTGCGCACACGATCCCTGGTGCCGCACGAAGCTCATGCCAGCATTGAGATTGCATTCAGGACCGCTCATTGGGCCGCTCCTTGATCGGCAGCCGCGCCCCCATTGATGGCAGCCGGACGCTCGTAATACCATTCACGCGCGCCTGTTGGCTCGCGCTTCTTTGACCATCCAAACTTGCGCATGATCGCCCCCACGCGCATCGTCTCCGCACGCGCAGGTCCAAGCTTCGACAGTTCGAAGTGCAGCGCCTTCGTAAGGATTTCGCGCGCTGTAACACGCTTGATTTTTCCAGACAGCGTCGGTTTTTTGTCGGAATCAATGCCTTCCAAATACTCGTAGATTCGTCCGCGCCAAGGATCCGGAATTTCCCTATCGTCTTGTACCGGCCCGATCAGCCGTTGTTGTTGCTCAAACGTGGGCCACCACTTGACGCCCTGGCGCATCAGCGCAATTGCTTCTCCGAATAGTTGATCGCGATCCGCTGCCAGGCTTTTGAGGTCAATCCACCCCGTCTCTACCGGCCAGAACCGACGGTTACCTGTCGCATCCTTGAAATATGCATCTTCATTTGTTGTAGCGGCGAATGCGCATCGGCGCGGTACATTTTTCATCCTGCGGCCGTATGGCTCGCGGAAGCGGTCCACCGTGCTCGACATAAATGCCTTGATCGCAGTTACCTCGGACCGATTGAACTGCTCCAACTCGGCAACTTCGTAAAGCCATACACCTTGGATCGACAGGAAGCCATCCTTGTCACCCATTCGGAAAGGTGTGTCGGCAAACCAGTCACCTCCCAACACTTTCAGCGCTGTAGATTTGCCTTGCCCTTGCCCGCCTTCAAACACAGGCGCATGGTCATTCTTCACGCCTGGCTTGTAGCCTCGCATCACGATCCCGATGAAGAACATAGTCGATACCAATCGCATGTACTCAGAATCCTCTGCACTCCAATAGCGTGACAGGGCGGTTGCTACGCGGGCTTGGCCGTCCCACGCGCTTTCGCAGTGGTCCAGATAGTCCTTCACAGGGTCGAAGCTATGCTCGCGAGCTGCTTGTGCGACACCGCGCTCAATATCGCCAATCGACGCCAGGACGAGTCCATAGTTCTGCGCCAGGTACATGCCGAGGCTAAAGTCATCTGACTCGGTCCATTCCCCGGGTGCCGATTGCCATGGGGTGGCGCGGCGCTTCATCTGGAGCCCGGAAAAGAGATCCAAGCCGACCAATCCTTGAAGTTTGGCGTCATGGCACATTACAAGGTAGACGTTCTCGCGGCATCCTTTGATACCGCCGTTAGCCGTCGGGATCAGTCTCTCTCTCAATTCACCGGCCGAGAGTCCTTGCGCGGCGCTAGCCGGCCGTGGGGTAGAAGCCAGTTCCGTATTCGCGCCTTCGTCCAGCCATGCCGGAACTTCGCTGTCTGGAACGGAATCTACCGAACGCTCGGCTTGCGCGTGCAAGGGGTCTTTGTCCTGCTGCGCAAGCACATCGTGACGCAATCGCGTCACCCAGGCGACAACAGCGTCGGCGCCCCCGCCCTCATCAATCAGGTCGGCAACGTCCCAACCATCAGGCACTTCGCCAGGTCGCGGGATGTCGACGAAGAAAACGTTGCAGCCCTGTTTGCCTAGCACCTCCGCGACCATTTGCATCGCCATCATGCCTGGCTGTTCTGACTCGGGCTTGAGCTGGCCTTCCTTAGCGTGGCCCTTCTTGTAGCACTTCGCGTCCGCGTCTGGCCACAAGATCACATCGCAATCGCGGACAGCAGACCAATCGGTCTTCTCTACCGCCTTGCCGCCGCCAGGCCATGAAATTAGATCGAACTCTGCCCCGACGAGGGCGTGCGCCTTGTCGGCACATTTCTCCCCTTCTACCACCAGCTTTGGAACGCCCGCACGCAGAGCACCTTGCAAATATAGTGGACGCGGCTCCGGGAAGCTGATCCAACGCCACTCTCTTGCCTTCGTCTCAGGATGTTGCGCGAATACGCACGGTAGGACTTCTTTGCCACCGTCGGAAGTCGTGAAGCGATACACGACGCCCAACAAGCGCCCTTCCTGGTCTTTATACTCCCAGGTTGCATCTGGCCGACCGCGCACCACATGAGCTTTGGGATATGGCCCTGCGTTGCTTGGCACCGGCAGGATCGGGCTCCAGGGAGTTTTCTTCTTCACGGCCGGATGCGCTTCTACCCCACTTCGGGCTGGCGCAGGCGGCGGAGTCTTTGGTTTGGCCTGCGGCGCTGGTGTCGCTGATCGCGATGACGCTTTCGCCTTCCAGTCAGGATTGTCGGTCAAAGGCACGCCCAACACTCCAGCGAGCTGCGCGCATGCCTTGCCTTGCGAAAGTCCGTGGATATGCGCATACAGCGAGATGAGGCCGCCGCCAGCTTCGCCGTCAGCGGAGAAGTCGGCCCAAAAGCCCGCCTTCTCGCCAACCAAACGAACGCGCATTGATTTTCCGGCCTCACCAAAACGTGAGCCGATGCAGAACTCAGCGCCTTCGCGCACGCCGTTCGGGAACCACTCCGCAAGCAAGGAATCTATTGAGCCAAGTGCCGCCGACTCAACCCGACCAAAATCGTCAAGTGTCACGCGGTGGCTTTCTTGGCTGTGGATTTAAATGGGACCTCAACCCCGCCCATCACAGAAGGGTGGTCGCGGTAATCAAACGCGCCAGGGCGCACGACCATAGGGCTGCGACTTCTCAGTGGCCGAAAGCCTCCACCTACTCGCGGAGCGGCGGGAATGCCAACGTACTTATCTTGCTCGGGCACGATGCCCAGGTAGCGCTGGCCATTGATTGTAATGGTGACCTTGTCGAATTCGACGCGAGCCAGACCTGCAACGCGAACGCGCGTCACAACCTTGTCTTCGAAGTCGTGCAAGGAATCCTTACGGTCGACAAGGTTACGCAGCTCGTCAACGGTCGCAGTCCCGCCCAACTGTTGAAGCATCGCCACACATTTTGCGGCGCGGCTGCCTTGACGCGGGAGATCATGATTAGACATTGGCGGCCTCCCGCGCGGCAATTACGGGGCTCGGCATCGGATAGCTAATCAGTTCCATCAGGGCCGTCATTTCGCTGATGGTTTTGTGCATGCGCCATCCAATTTCGCGCAGCGCGGCACGCTCCTTCGCATCGATGATGCCGTCCTCTTTGGCAGCCCGCCATGCGCGCGACAAGTCGCCAAGTTCCTCATTCAGCTCAAAGAGTTTGTCATGGACCTCGTCGTCTGAAAGGTCGCCAGGTTGAGGCAGTTCACAGAACACGCCGCCACTCGCTTGCGCGACTGCCTGCGCAAAATGCGTGGTGCCGGCGTAGCGCTGGATCAGCAGTGCGGTATCGACACGCATGCCGCTGCCCTTCACTTCATACACCCGTTGTTCGAGCGCGGACTTAGTCAGGCCCAGGGTTGCAGCAGTTCCGGCCCAGCCATGAACCTTGATCATTTCTTGGTATGCAGCTAACAACTCCACAGTATCGTCCTTTAGTTCTTGGGTTTCAGATAACAAAACTTTTATCTACTATTCGCTCACCCCTACTTCACTTCATTCGACTATGCCCACTGTTCATGCAGCCGAACTGCACGCCCGCGAACCACCGACGGAAGAGGTGTTTCAAGCACCAAAGCAAGGAAATGGCGAATTACTTCTCTTGGGGATCTGCCGGCGGCATCCAGATGTCGGGCCTGAGTTCGTGGAGAGACAGCCGCGACTCGGCGAGGACGAGTGCCTTGCACAATTTCGGTCCAGGGCGACGATGCCCGCCGCCGATCAAGTAGAGGTAGCCCACCGATGAGCCGACGGCAGCTGCCAACGATTCGCGCTCGGCTGGGGTTGCTTGCCTAAGGAAGGTTTTCATGTCCATAGGCAAACTTTACCTAAAAGATAAACTTACCGCAAGCACTGTTTATCTTTTTGGTCATTTATCTTTTCGGTAAAAACGTTGATCATCCGGGGATGGGACCAATGAAGAGAGAAGACATCCGGCGTGAAAACGCGCGAAAACTCGCAGCTGATGCTGGCGGGCTGACGGAATTCGCCCGTAAAACCGGGATGGAGAACTCTCAAGTCAGCCAGCTCATTGGAAAGAACCCAACCAAAAACATCGGCAACATAGTTGCAGCCCGAATCGAGAACGCCTTTGACCTTGTTGAAGGCTCTTTAGACATTGCGCCGCAACCCGGGGCAGTCGAGCAATCCGAGATTTCGTCGAACCGCACCGGCGCCGATGCAACTATCTTCCCAGGCGCTCGCCCAATCAGGGTTGAGGACGAGAATTCGCCACATCTTCACCCGATTCCGAAAGTGACGTTGAAGCTCCAAGCAGGTGTAACCGGTTTTGAAACTGAACCCGATATGCGTGACGGCGGCACGCTGGGTATTTCTCGTTCGTGGATTGAGCGAAAGGGCTATAACCCTAAAGACCTGGTCGCAATCCAGGTACGCGGTGAAAGCATGGAACCGACGTTCTATGAAGACGATACGGTCGTCATCAATCTTGCGGACACAAAGCTAACTGACAATGGCGTCTATGCCGTCAATTACGAAGGCGAAGCTGTAGTGAAGCGCCTTTCTCGAGACGCAGGTCAATGGTGGCTTATGTCCGACAATCCCGATCAGCGCAAATATTTCCGGCGTGCGTGCCAGGGGAATCGCTGCATCATCGTTGGCCGCGTAGTCCGTCGCGAAGGCGACAACTTCTAGGGCAAATCGCCCGAAACTTCACCTTTCTGGTAAACGCCTTCCCGACTACCGAGATAGATTTGGCTAAATAGCAACACTTCTGCACGCCGGCAATTTAATCTTTTTGGTAAAAATTACTTGCGGTAAGTTTATCTTTTGGGTAAAGTTTCTTCATCTAGGCTAACTACGATGGAGAAACCAGTGATTGCCACATCATTTTCGGCCGCAATCTCGGCCAAGCTCACCCCCGGGCAGCTAATCAACCAGCTGATCGACGAGGCATTTAAGCCTTCGTTGAGACGGCTGGAGCGGAGCCCTGAATACGTTAATGGCGCGCGCGCGCTCTTATTGCAGCAGTTCGTCGGCAAGCCATTAGCTTCGCTTTACCCATACGGAACCGCTGCAGCGGATGCATTCTTTGCCGGCGTTGAAGAGGGACGAGCAATCCATGCGAGGTATCTTGCTGCGAGACGAATTGGTACCTCTATTTCCGGGCTCGCCGGCCTAAAGGGGCACGCCTACATCGCAGCCCGAAACCTGAATAAGCCGGTCGAGCGCGTAATTGATGCCGAGGTGGCGAAATGATTGAGCGCGCACCAGCCATATCAATGGCAACGAGCGCTCTTAGCGATCATGCCGTGGCGCTGATGTCCAGCATGGAAAAACTCCGTGCGGCTGCGACGAGTGCCGCCGAGCTTTTGCTCCAGGCAGGATTTGCTGGAATGCGCGGTGACACTGCAGACGATCTTCGCGTTGCTATCGTAGTACATGAACATCTGCTGCAGGAATTCAACATCAAGGTTCGCACCAATACTGGCACGTTGGAATTTCAAACCCAGGCACGCGATGCGGTCAGCGCGGCGACCGCAGCTCTTGCCCAGGCTGGTGATTCGCCTTGCGGCGTCACCATCACTCCAGCAAATCCAGATCGAGCATCTCTTGCCGCTGCACATCGCGCCCTCAAAGTGGCGGCGCCTCTTGACGACGCGCTCAAAGATCCAAGCCTGAGAACTGCATTGCACTCGTATGCCCGGAAGCATCCAGCACGCCGACCTACGACAACCGACTTCAAGTCCCTCGCGGCGAACGACCGTGACTAGCCGAAAGAATATGAACGCATTCAAGAACCATACTTCCATTGTCGCGCAAATGAGCCCGATGCCAGCTGAACAGGTGATCGCCAGCCTTGTTAGCGAGTTGCTGGCCGCCGGTCAAATACTAAACGCGCTACATCACTATTCGCCGATGTCTTCGCTGCTGCATGCCATGGCTGATTTGCAGCAGCGCAACATCATCGAACAAGACCTTTTACGCGTCCCAGAGCGCAAAGCAGCTCTAAGCATGGCCAAGAATTTCGGGTCCACAGCTTTCAAGAAGGAGAATCGGTAATGAAGGCTGCCATGTTTTTAGTCCTCAAGTATGACCGGATGTTCATGCGCCTAGAAGAGATATGTGCCGAAATTGACATTTCGGTCGGCACTGCACGCAACAAGATGAGCGCTGGAACCTTTCCGATTCCTACCCGCAAATCCGGCAAACATGTGATTGCCGACGTACGCGATGTTGGCAAGTATCTTGATGACTGCAGGTTGGGCCCTGCATAGCAAGGAGCCATGGAAAACCGTGGCCCCTTTTTTTTGGGAGTGCAACTGAGTACTGGCTCAGGCAATAATCTCTCCAGAATCTAAGTATGCTTCTGCGATTTTCGCAAATCGCTTCATTTGCAAGCTATCTTGAGTAGTCTTCATATCTGCAATCTTATGCGCGTCAGGCTCCGGGAGCACATAGATTAGTAGAAATTCAGTATTTTTTCCGTTTGCAACATACACAAGGACGCGATTGCTGGTCTTTTTCGCTCCTTTCCCATTGTGGACGCCGCGGTCATAGGCTTTGTCCCAGCTTTTAAGTGCAAGCTGATCGGTAATTGGGACTAAGTGAACGTGTCGAAGTGCATATTGCTGAAGACCAACGGCGGGCGTCCTATAACCGCCATCTTTTCCAAATAAGTAGTGCCCGTATTCGTCGCCTGACTTCCATTCAATGAAGCCATCGATCAGCTCGTCTGCATCATCCGGTCCCTGAGCGTCTAAAAGCGCCTTAAGGGCTTTGGTTATTTCAACCTTCATATGCGCCTGTTACAAATGCCTGGTCAATAAAAAAAGCCGCTGAACCGCAAATGCGGACCAAGCGACTTTTCAGCCATACCGCCGAAGCGGCAACTAGCGATAGATTATTCTACGACAATGTGCGCAAACGCCTTGAAGGCGGACTCGGCGCTAAATGCTTCATTCGAATAGATTCGACCAAAAGCAGCTTTTCGCTTTTCCGAAATCGAAGCTGCAGCTTTAGCCGAGGTCGAACGGCCTGATGCCCCGCCGATCCGATGGGCCATGAAAGCCACCTTCATCAATTTTTTCTTCCTCACGTTCTGCTCCTGTGGGGTGATCCCCAATGCAAAGCATTCTAACACAAAAAAGCCTTAACTTTAACTTACGAGTACTTTGCAACACTCGATAGAAACCACGCCCTCTAGTGCTACAGATTTGCTACGAACAGACGGCTTCGCTTCAATTTCCCCTATGACACAATGTATCACTCGGTCCAATCCATCATCGGCGCCACGGAAAGGCGGCGGGAAGGCTTGGGGACGATCGAGGTGGTCATAATGCAAAGGTCAACGAAAGGGGCTGCACATTATACAGGCACCCGCCATCCCCTGCACGGCCGAGCCCGTGTCACACCCTGGGGTCACACCCCAAGTGTGACACGGGCTCAACAACAGGTGCGGCTGGGCTCGTGTCACCATTGGGGTGTGACCCCATGGTGTGACACGAAGTCAGCCGTTGAAGAGTTCTTCGACGCGGGATAGGCGGCGGGCGGCTTCGCCTGACAGCTCGCCGGAGGCGGTCATGATCTGGCGGATGCCTTCCAATGCCCGCTTGCGGTCGGCATCAACCAGCAATTTGGGCACAGCGGACATGGCGCGCTCTTCGTCCAGTTGCAGGATCATGTTCTGCTCCTGCACCACTTCTTTGAAACGCGCCAGTGGCACTCGTTCTTTGGCCGGCAGCAGCGTCCTCAACTCGCGCAGCACACCAAAGGCCCGCTCGTCCGCCACCCGCACTTCGGGACTGCGGGCGATATACAGGATCGAACGCACCACCGCTTCCCGCTCGCCCCCGCTGGCCAGGCGCTTCGCCGCTTCGGTACGCCGCGCAGCCACTACCGACTCGCGTGCGATATCGCGCCCGATACGGCGGCGGATATTAGCCGAATCCGCGCGCAAACCCACCAGCGTTTGCAGCAGCGGATGGCCATAGGCCGAAAGGAAGAACTGCTCCACCGCCTGGTCGCGCAGCACCTGGTACTGGTCCAGCGCCGCCACGATCCGCTCGGATGCCGCTTCCTCCATCTTCAGGAAGTGGTTGTCCGGCGACACGGGCTTGCGCTGCTGGCGCACCTGCTCCGCCAATGCACTGATCCCGGTCAGGAAGGGATTCATGTCGGAGAACAGCTCGTAGCGCAGCCGGTATGGATGCATGCGCCGCATCCACTCCGCCGACTGCTCATTGGTGGCTGCCTGCACGAACGGGCTGACGAAGGTGCGGTACAGGCCCTGGTT
>Ga0209565_1000328_pt1 | contig 42294 bp, 41 predicted proteins | sample Araplaol_mTSA_r2_2_FD_184283 | JGI IMG/M metagenome (GOLD analysis project Ga0209565, IMG submission 184283) | Arabidopsis root microbial communities from North Carolina, USA - plate scrape MF_Col_mTSA_r2 (SPAdes) (version 3) | ecosystem: Host-associated > Plants > Roots > Endosphere | place... | reverse complement strand
TCGATGCGACCGAACAGTTCATGGGCCACCTGGCCGGCGTGACCGATCCGGAGCAGAAGCGCAAGATCATCGGCCGCGAGTTCGTGGAAGTGTTCCAGGCTGAATCGGCCAAGCTGGTGAACGCCAAGTGGCTGGCGCAAGGCACCATTTACCCTGACGTGATCGAATCCGCGGGCAAGGGCAAGAAAGGCCAGACCATCAAGTCGCACCACAACGTGGGCGGCTTGCCGGAGACCATGAAGCTGCAACTGCTCGAGCCGCTGCGCGAACTGTTCAAGGACGAAGTGCGCAAGCTGGGCGTGGCCTTGGGCCTGCCGCACGAGATGGTTTATCGCCATCCATTCCCTGGCCCAGGCCTGGGCGTGCGTATCCTGGGTGAAGTGAAGAAGGAATACGCCGACCTGCTGCGCCGCGCCGATGCCATCTTCATCGAAGAACTGCGCAACACCCCATACGAAGGCGTCGTGATGGCGGGCGAGGACGCACCGCAGAACTGGTACGACGCAACCTCGCAGGCATTCGCTGTCTTCCTGCCGGTGAAATCGGTGGGCGTGATGGGCGATGGCCGCACCTACGACTACGTCGTAGCCCTGCGCGCAGTTCAGACCCAGGACTTCATGACCGCGCACTGGGCGCACCTGCCGCACTCGCTGCTGGGCAAGGTCTCCAACCGCATCATCAATGAAGTGCGTGGGCTGAACCGCGTGGTGTACGACATCAGTGGAAAACCGCCTGCGACCATCGAATGGGAATAATTTCCCGTTAGGCTGCAACTAGCAGCACTCGGTTAAAAACCAGCGCCAAGCCCCTGATTTTTCAGGGGCTTTTTTGTTTTCTGGTGGCGAAATCTGGCAACGTCAGGCACCCCCAAGCGGCTCCTTTTGGTGGTGCGTTGGATGGTACTGCGGGACCGTGTTTGCCGCGGCTGCCCGATGCCATCAAACGTGTCACAAACGGTTGATGGTATCGAAATCGCGTAAGTCACTGATTGGATTGGGAAAAACGCCCGATTCATCACCATTTTCGCTGATGGTATCGGAACACGGTTTTTGGCTGTTTTTCACCACAAAAGAGGCCATTTTTAAGGTCGCTAACTTGTTGATTTGGTGAGGGAAATAGGCAGGATGATGGTATCGGTGGAGAGTGAAATATGCTGACAGACACAAAACTGCGGAATTTGAAGCCCGGGCCTCGCGCCTACAAGGTCGTGGACCGCGATGGCCTGTATGCCATGGTGCTTGCATCCGGCGTGGTGTCGTTCCGGTTCAATTACCGGATCAACGGGCGCCAGGAGACGTTGGTACTCGGTCGCTATGGCAGGGACGGGCTGACGCTGGCAGAGGCGCGCGAAAAGCTCGATGCAGCCAGGAAGCTGGTGGCGTCCGGTCTATCGCCCATGCAGCACAAGCGGCGCCAGAAGCAGCGCCTGGCAGGGGAGGAATCCTTTGGGGAATGGGCGGAGCGCTGGCTCACCAACTATCGCATGGCCGAATCGACGCGTGACATGCGGCGCTCGGTGTATGAGCGCGATCTGGAACGACCTTTCGGCAAGCTCCTGCTGCACGAGATCACGCATGAGGAACTGCGTGCCTTGTGCGACAAGATCGTGGCGCGCGGCGCGCCAGCCACCGCTGTGCATGCGCGCGAGATCGTGATGCTCGTGTTTCGCTACGCGGGCCAGCGAGGCCACGAGCACCCAAATCCTGCCGACAAGGTCCCGCCCTGTGCGATCGCGACCTTTCAGCCGCGCGACAGAGCATTGAGCAGCACGGAGATCCCCTGGCTGTACGAGTTCCTGGAGCAGGTGCAAAGTGCGCCCACGCTGCGCCTGGCGGTCAAATTGCTGCTCCTGACCTTGGTCCGCAAATCCGAACTGACGGACGCGACCTGGGACGAGTTCGATTTCACGAACGGCGTCTGGACCATTCCTGCGGAGCGCATGAAACGGCGCAATCCGCACAACGTGTATCTGTCCAGGCAGGCGATCGACATGTTCATCGCGTTGAAGACGTGCGCCGCCGGTTCGCGCTACGTGCTGCCATCGAGGTACGACGCCGACTTGCCAATTTCGAACGCCACGCTGAACCAGGTGACGACGTCGGTGTCGCGCGTGGCGCGCGCCGCTGGCCGGCCACTGGCCGACTTTTCGCCGCACGACTTGCGCCGCACCGCGTCGACCCTGCTGCACGAGGCCGGCTATAACACCGACTGGATCGAGAAATGCCTGGCCCACGAGCAGAAGGGTGTGCGCGCGGTCTATAACAAGGCCGAATATGCGCAACAGCGGCGTGCCATGCTGCAGGACTGGGCCGACATGATCGACGCTTGGGTCAAGGGCGCTTAGGGCCTGGTGCGGGCTGCGGAACTGCTGCGGCCTGTTGTTGCGCGATCCAGGCGTCGACCTCGTGCAGGTCCCAGGCGACGGCCCGTGTCGTGATGGAGAAACGTTTGGGGAACTTTCCGACGCGTTCGAGTTCGAGGATGGTGCGTTCTCCCAACGGCACCTTTTGCAGCAACTGCTTGCGTTTGATGAGCACACGGCCGGGTGTCATCATTTCCTGGGTGGTGAGTAAGCGAGCGTTCATGCCTGGCTCCTTTGTTGGTCGAGTACGTTCAATGGACGCGGCTAAACTTCAGCCGGAAGTTGTTCAAGTCACGGGGAGATGGTCGCATGGACGCTGCGCGATGCAATGGCGCGTACAGCGGTTGATCGGGAGATGGCTACAAGCGACATTGTCGCGCGCAGCCAGCATGTTGCCGGGTCAGTGGGACCCGAATCGGAGTGGGGCTCGCCAGGTTCTTCAGGGCCAGCTACTGCATCTAAATGTAGGCGGCCAGCAGGAACATGTCAAATTCTGTACACCGGAATTAGGCGAAGACAGGCACGAGCGGGCCGCCCAGTTTTTTCGGTGGATTGAAAACTGGCGGCCGAGCTGGAGATTCCGGATGGCGGTTCGGCCAACTGGGGGGGGCAGAAGTTCGCTGGGCTGCCTGTGCATTCACACTGCAGGGGTCACAAGTTCGAAACTTGTACTTCCCACCAAGATTCACCAATCAAATCAAAGGCTTGCGAATTCACGTCGCAGGCCTTTTTTGTTTGGTGTGGAAAAAGTGTGGAAAAATGAATCTGAGCGTCTTTTTGCATTGCGCAAGCAGCGTTTGCTAACGCTGCCACTGAACCTCTAAGGGCCCGCTACTTTAAGATATTTCTGCCGACGTTGCATTAACCCTCGGAAACGCCTGAGTGCACAGAGTTTGGCTCGGCGATAGAGGCGCTTCCGCAACCAATGCGGATACCAAAATGGGCATGTGAAGCCGATATACTCGTCGAGTGCCCAAGCCGCGATTTTGAAGCCGATGATTCTGGGCCGGCAAAGGTCGGAGTCGACGGGAATGAAGCAGCGCCAGGGCATAGAGTCATGCAGGATATTCGGCGCCAATGGCAGGCGAGGGCTTGCTCCGGCACGGCGTACTGGCCCTTCCCAGATCAGCTTGAGGGCCGCACCGGAACCTTCGAAACGCTGGCCCAGGTTGCCTGGTTGACCGAGAAGGAAACAGTTGAGGCCGGAATCACCATTGAGCGGGTGCCCGCTAAATGCGTGGAACACTCCTGATGCCAAAATGGATTCCAGTGCCCATGGGCTGGTCACGTGAATAAGCTTTATCGCGTTCATTTCCATTTGGTTCCGACAAGCCATGAGGCGAGTCGCTCGAGGAGTCCTTGTTTGCCATCGGCGCAGGACACCGCGGCTCCGTTGAAGTATTCTTCTTTCGCCCTCTTGTCCAGGCGGCGGCCGCGCTGAATCTGAGCCTGAGACATATCCCCCGCCCAAATGACACGGTTATTCCTGATGAAATAGTGCGAACGGCAGGGAAAACCCCAATTGCCTATCGATGGATGAAGGGTCACGCCCGCAGAGGACTTCGAGAGTGTCCATTCGGTGGGGCGCAAGGGTGTGACTACCTTTCGGCCACACCCGCAGCAGCATCTGTGCGCCGCAGTCATGTACTTCTCAGAAATGTAGAGAACGCCGTCCTCAAGCACCTTTGGCATGAGCTCGACGTACTCTGGTCGCATCTTATTGGCCTTCAAGTCGTTCGTCCTTTGTAAGCATGTGAGCGTTAATGGCATAGACGGATTCATGTTCTTGAATCTGGTCATCATAAATACCGTAGTACTTCTTCCAACGCAGCACTGCGTGCACGGCGTTCAGAGCGTTGAGCTCATTAACCTGGATATTGAGGCCATAATCGTTTTGCGCAGGGGGCGACTCTACCGGTACCCTTCGAGCGAAGTGATCGTGTTTCTCTGGCGAGAAAAACGAAGTACGTACCTGGCCAACCAGTTTTTGCGTATCCTTTGTCATTTGAACATGCATCCCGACATCGATAAAGGGTATCGCCGCTTGCATGAGCTCCTTGGCAATAAGTTCCCGCGCGGCGCCCTTATCAACGCAAATGAATACAAAATCGAATGCCTTCAGCTCGCTGACGTTCTCGTCGGTGACATACCCAGGATGCGCTTCGATGCCTCGTCGCATTGCACCGTATATACGGGCATAGCGTGCTGTTTTGAGCTCGGGGGCCTGGAGATCGTCGACCGACGTGGCACTCGGTGCTCGAAACGCGTTATGCGAATAATAGGCGTCACCGTCAAAAAGATGAATTTCTCGCACGTGTGTCTTGGAGACTAAGTCCAGCACGTAGGCGCCGGTGCCACCCAAGCCAACGATTGCGATTCTCTGCGACGCCACCTTTCCCGCAATGGCCCCGATGCCCGCACGGGTTGACGCTGTATCGGCATAATGAAAAACTGAATCGTCTGTGGTTTGAAGGGGCTTATAAAGTCGTGCGGTCATGGACGGGTCTGAGTGCCGGGCTGGAGCCGAAATGACATCAACATAATGCGTCATCTTCGCGTGGTAATCCGTATAGAAACCTGCCCGGGGTTTTGTGGAGAACCCGTGGTCTACAACGATACCGTCACCCAAATCGGTGCGAGCACTGGAATGAACGATCCCATTGATGGGAATTCCCTCGATTGAGCAGGGGTGCTCTCCGATAAACCAAGCCTGGTGATTTGCAGCGGCGTTGGTCCTGTTATCTTCGAGTAGATAGATGGGGCAAACGAGGGTGCCCCGCTTCAGGTCGCCACCTGAATTTCGGTACGGGACGTCGTGGACCAAGAGGTGCAATCCAGTCTGCCGACGTATTTCAACGCTGTAGCCCTCATGCTGAAGGCGCTGCAGGTCCTGGTTACGACTTATCAGATCGGCCAACATTGAACACCATACCTTTCTTGATCTTGATGGGAGGGGCATTGTCCACCAGCGAGCCTTCAGGCCCGTGCGGATCTGCGTAAGTCACGGTCCATGCCCAGTTGTCGCCGAAAACTGCATCGGGGTAGGCGAGAAGGCAGAGTTCGCGGAACGATAGCTCTTTTTGCAGAACTTCAAACTTTTCTGCGTTGATGATGATCTCGAACGGCTGCCCGTGGTCGCCACTTTTATTACTTGGGTCTCGCTGGTTGTTCATGTTGGTCCTTCGTTGAACGGTTGAGGGAGGAAGCTCCCATGGATCAGACTATAGCGAAATAAAAACGATGTGGCAATAAAAATTATCATGTAATAATTTCTTTGCTGTTTATATTGCTTCACCGTATAATCGCGCGGAGACTAAGGAGGGTCGCATGGAAGCACAGCGAGACACCCAGAGGGAACGGCTGTTTTATATTGATTTTTTGGCATTTTTTTGTGGCCAGGTAGCACGCAAAGATCTGGTCGTCCGATTCGGGATAAGCGAACCGGCAGCCACCAAAGATCTTTCGCTTTATGCCGAAACCGCCCCCGCCATGCTTGAGTATGATCTGCGACAGCGCTGCTATCGTTACGCCGGTGGTACGCCTCACTTTGAACACGACGTGGACCAGGCCTTGTTTTCCCTGTCGGGAGAGCGCGCGATCGCATTAGATTCGGAGCACGCTAGGCGCCTGCCGAGTTCGACACAGTTTTCAATCAAGCGTCGCGTCCCGGCGAGCTTGGTAGCGTCGTTGACTCGGGCGATCTATCAACAACGGGAGGTTTTGGCAAAGTACTTATCGCTAAACCGCGGCGCGGAGGAGCGCAGGCTTTCGCCGACCGCTCTCGTCCACGACGGCCTTCGATGGCACGTCCGGTGTTTCGATCACAATCAGGAGCGCTTTAAGGACTACAACCTTGCGCGGTTCCAGGAGGTGGCTGATAAGGCAGCGTCGCCAGTTAACGCCAAGAACGATTCGGAATGGGATGCGGAAATCGACATTCATCTGAACGCGCACCCGCGCGCCGCGCATCCTGAGACGATTCTTTGGGATTACGACATGGCGCAGAGCGGCAAGGTTGTACGCCTTCGCCAATGCCTTGTCCCATACTTTCTGCGTCATTGGCACATCGACACGACGCCGAGCGCGACGAAGGATCCAAAGGAATCGCAGCTGTATCTTGTGAACAGAGAGGACCTTCTACAAAGAGGGGTGTCTGCCTGGGTATTCGACGTCGACGTAGGGCCCGCACAGGCTATGGAACGCGACGAAAAATGACGACTGGCGCTAACGGCCTGCACAGCAAGGCGAACGCTCAGCAACTCGAAGCGATCCTCGCTATCGACGGACCGGTCCTCATCATTGCTGGGCCCGGATCGGGTAAGACCTTTACGCTCGTCGAGCGCATCGTCTACCTCATCACGCAAAAGGGTGTCGCGCCGGATTCATTGTTTGTGGTGACGTTTACCGACAAGGCCGCGCGTGAGCTGACCACAAGGATTTCGAACAGGCTGGCAGAAGTTGGGGTCAGGTTCAACCTGAACGAGATGTACCTCGGCACATTCCATTCGATTTGCCTGCGACTGCTTGAAGACTTCCGTGAATTTACGCGGCTCCGGCGGAGTTTCACACTGTTCGACCAGTTCGATCAGCAATACTTTCTCTACCAGCACATCAAAGAGTTCAGAGAGCTCCTAGATGCGCAACTGGTCATGGGAGACGATCATGTCGGGCGCTGGTCGCAGTCCGAGAATCTGCTCAAATGGTTAAACAAAGTCAGCGAGGAGGCACTCGATGTGGCCGCTCTAGCGGCAGCAACCGAGCCGGAGATCCGAGCCCTCGCAACCTGCTTTGCCAAATACCAGAAACTGCTGCTCGAATATAACTCGCTGGATTTTTCGGGCATCCAGTACGAGGCACTCCAGCTGCTGGAAAAGCGCCCTGAGGTGCTGGCGCAACTTCGTGAAAAGCTCACGCACCTGATGGTGGATGAATATCAGGATACGAACACCATTCAGGAACGTATCCTGTTGCTGTTGGCAGGCGACCGCCGCAATTTGTGCGTGGTGGGTGACGATGACCAGGGTTTGTACCGTTTTCGCGGCGCTACGATCCGCAACATTCTGGAATTCCCTGCTTTGTTCGACGGCGGCCAGTGCAAGCAGGTCAAGCTCACCGTCAATTATCGCTCCCACCCGGACATTATCCGTTTCTACAACGAGTGGATGCGGGAACAAGTTTGGGACGACGGCACGCGAGTGTTCCGCTTTGCCAAGCAGATCGTGCCGCGCGAGGACGACTTCCCAGACTTGCCCACCGCAGTGCGGCTGGCAGCGAGCGACGATGACGACCACAGCGCAAACTGGCACGCCGAGGTTCTGGCCTTCCTTAACGGGCTTAAGGCTTCCGGTCAACTCTCCGACTGGAACCAGGTGGCGTTTCTGTTCCGCTCGGTTAAGAACGACAAGGTGGTCGCGCTAGCCCGCTATCTGGAAACACAGGGTGTGCCCGTGTTCTCTCCCCGTTCGAATATGTTTTTCGAGCGGGAGGAGATCTGCCTGATGATCGGTGCGCTGATCTTTTTGTTTCCACAGTTTCCCAAAGTGCGAGCATGGGCGGAAGGCGTTACGCTACCCATTTGGGACTACTACGACCACCATTGCTTCAAGCCATTCGCCGACGAGCTGCGGAAGCCGGAAAACAAGCCGCTACTGGACTGGGCGCGACCGCTCGCGAAGCGCCACGTGGTGCTGGCGCAGAACACCGATTACACATTCTCCAGCCTGTTCTACCAACTGCTGCAATTTCCGCTTTTCTCGCGCTTCCTCACTGAGGAGGCCGTGCAAGGCGTGGACAAAGGGCGCGCTGCGCGCAACCTCGGTACTTTCTCGAAGCTGCTAACGAAGTTCGAATACTTGCATTATGTCAGCGTGCTCAACCCCGAGTGGCTGGAAAAGAACCTGCGCGACCTGTTTAACCAGTTCATGCGCTTCCTCGTCGATGGCGGCATCGGCGAATACGAGGATGAATCCGAGTACGCTCCGAGGGGGTGCGTTTCGTTCTTGACTATCCACCAGTCTAAAGGGCTGGAGTTTCCGGTAGTGGTGTGCGGCTCTCTGGAGGCAGTGCCGCGTAAGCAGTACAGCGCATTGGACGTGCTGCTCGAGGACGGCGGCTATCTTTCTAAAGAGCGATTCGAGCCGCTAGACCATATTAAGAACTTTGATTTCTGGCGACTGTTCTACACCGCATTCTCGCGCGCCCAGAACCTCCTGGTTCTCGCCGCGCAGGAGAAGCAGGGGCGGGGCAGGTCGCCATCCAAATACTTTGAGCGCCTGTTTTACGAACTGCCCAACTGGCGCGACCTTGATCTCTCGGTACTGAATTTCGAGGTTGTTAAACAGATCAACCTCAAGCGCGAATATTCGTTCACTTCGCACATTACAGTGTTCGAGAACTGTGCCGAGCAGTATCGCTTCTTCAAAGACCTTGAATTTGCGCCCATCCGAGAAAGCCCGATGCTTTTTGGTACGCTGGTTCATCAGACCATCGAGGATATCCATAAGACCGTATTGCGCGGCGAGGAGGGGGCTTTAAGCCGCGAAGCGATCGAAGGTTGGTTCTCTACCAACTACTCCCTGCTGTCCAAAAAGGAGCGCGTGTACTTGGCACCTTCGTCTCAGCAGGCCGCTCTTTCGCATGTGCTGCGCTACTACGAGCGCGAGAACGGCCACTGGGATCGCATCAAGGAGGCGGAAGTCGAGATCTCGCTTGTGAAGGATCAATACATCCTTAAGGGCAGTGTCGACCTCATCCGCGGAGAGCAGAACACGGTCGAGATCATCGACTTCAAGTCGGAGAAGAAGCCCGACATGGAGAAGGATCGCGATCGTCTCCGGCAGTATCAGCACCAGTTAGAGGTATACGCCCACCTGGTCGAGGAGCGAACCGGCCAGAAGGTGAGTCGGATGCATCTGTATTACACCGGTGAGGACGGCGGAAACCCTTACGTCTCCTTTAACAAAGACGACCGCGCCATCGGCAAGACGATCGCACGCTTTGACAACATCGTGGCGCGTATCGAAAAGCAGGATTACCTAATCGTTGCACGCCCGAGCAAGCTGTGCCAGAGCTGCGATATGCGCGCCTATTGCGACAATAAGAACTGGAAGTTTAGGAAAAACGACTAATGAGCAAGAACACACCCGCGCAGGAAAGTCTGCAACTGACCACGCCTGACGGCGGCACCGTAAACGTCGAGAAGTACGAGTTCGAACCGATCAAGGGCTACCCAATGCTCAATTGGCGCGGCAAGCGCTCATTCACCTCGACGCAGTTTTACCCGGCGCAGTTGAAGGAAGTTCACGGCGAAGAAGTGGACGGCTGGCGCAACAAGATTTTTTGGGGCGACAACCTTCAGGTGATGAGCCACCTGCTGAAGGAGTTCAGGGGCAAGGTCGATTTGATCTACATTGACCCCCCATTTGACTCGAAGGCCGATTACAAAAGACTTATCGAGCTCAAGAGTGGCAAGGCGAGTAGCGATATGGGAGCGTTTGAGGAGAAGCAATACACCGACATTTGGAACAACGATGAATATCTCCAATTTATGTATGAGCGCCTCGTCATGCTTCGCGAGCTGCTCAACGATCAAGGGCTATTATTTTTGCACTGCGACTGGCACAAAAGCCACTATTTGCGCTGTATTCTTGAGGAGATTTTTGGCTCGGAAAATTTCGTCAACGAAGTGATCTGGCAGAAATGCAATTCGAAGAATTTCACTAGCTCCTCGTTGAGCAATGTCCATGACAACATCTTCCTTTATTCAAAGAAGCGCGAATACGTATTCAATGAGATCTTCGAGGAGCTCAGGGAAGAATATGTCGAAGGTGCATACCGCTATCAAGATAGTGATGGCAGGAAATATCGCTTACTCCCGTTGCACGCTCCAGGTGAGAGAAATGGTTCCACGGGGGAACCGTGGCAAGGTGTTCGCCCACCTGCGGGCGCGCACTGGAGGTTCGTTCCGAGCACGCTTGATGATATGCACGAGAAGGGGCTAATTGAGAAAAGCGAAAACGGCGTTCTCGCTTACAAAAAATTTCTTGAGGATTCGCTGGGCGCTCGCATTGGCACTATCTGGCTCGATGCAAAACAGCTTCCCGGAACAGAGAAAACCGGATATCCGACCCAAAAACCGGAATCCATTGTCGAAAAAATTGTCCAGATCGGCAGCCAGCGTGGCGGGCTTGTCTTTGATTGTTTTATGGGATCCGGCACGACACAGGCGGTAGCAATGAGGCTTGGCCGCCGGTTTATCGGTGCAGATATTAACCTCGGTGCTATCCAGACGACTACCAAGCGGTTAACAAGAGTTGCTGACGATTTGCGCCAACAGTCGCTTGATAGCGAGGCAAAGCACTACACCGGGTTCGAGCTTTACAACGTCAACCATTATGACATCTTCCGTAACCCTATCCAGGCCAAAGATCTATTGATGGAGGCGTTGGAAGTACAAAAGCTTGAGTTCAGCACGGTGTTCGACGGCGAAAAGGACGGGCGCATGGTCAAGATCATGCCCGTCAACCGCATCGCCACGCGCGCCGACCTGAACGAACTGATCGCGGGCTTCGACTACAAGGTTTGGGAGCGCAAGCAGAACGAAAGCCCGAACCGCCCGGTCGAGAAAATCAGTCTCGTCTGTATGGGACACGAGCCGGACTTGGCCGCCCAACTGGAGTTGGCGGCCAAGCCCTTCAAGGTTAACGTCGAGGTGGTCGATATCCTGCGCGACAAGGCAGATCTGGAGTTCAAGCGCGACTCGCAGGCCAAGGTCTCCATTAAGAACAGCGAACTGTTCATCGAGAAGTTTTATCCGATGAACCTGCTACAAAAGCTCTCGCTGCAGAAGGAATCAGTCGAGGACTGGAAGGAAATGGTCGAGTCGGTGCTAATAGACTGGAACTACGACGGCGCGGTGCTGCAACCGGCAGTGGTGGACATCCCAGGTAAGAACGAGGTCGTTAAGGGCGCGTACCAGGTGCCAGGTGACGCGGGCACCATCCGCGTGAAGATCACCGACCTTCTGTCGGAGTCGTGGGAAGGGAGCGTCAGCAATGGCGACTAAGCGCGTAGCCAATGCGGTGAGTGCGTCGCTCGACTTTGCCTTCTTCCAATTCCTCTGGCAGTTCTATCAGGCGAACCGGGGCACAATCCGAGCGCACTACAAGGAGCTGACGCGCAAGTTCCTCGACTTCAACAATCCGGATAGGAACCCCAAAGCCTTCCTGCGCCAGCCGCAGTTCGAGGCGTTGGAAACCTACGTTTTTCTCAAGGAGTTCCTTGGCAACGCCAAGGTTGAGGAAGTCTTTCAGCAGTGGTTCGAGAAGCAAGGCCGATTTGCAGGGCGTGCCGAGGGCGGCGTGGTGTCGGGCAGTGCGGGGCAAGTTGGACTGTTCGACAAGATCACGCAGGATCAGTACAAGGCCGTGTTCGCGGCGATGCGAAAGAACTCGCGCGCCTACCCAAACTACATCTTCGCGCTGACGATGGGTACGGGCAAAACCATCCTGATGGCAACCTGCATCTTTTACGAGTTCTTGTTGGGCAACAAATTCGAGAAGGACGCGCGCTACTGCCACAATGCGCTGGTGTTTGCGCCGGACAAGACTGTGCTGCAGTCGCTGAAGGAAATTGAGGCCTTCGATCTGACCCGAGTCGTGCCGCCGGAGTACGTCAACTTCCTGACCACGCATCTGCGCTTCCACTACCTCGAAGAAGCGGGTACCTCGCTCGACACTCTCGATCGCTCGCGCTTCAACATCATCGTCTCCAACACGCAGAAGATCATCCTCAAGCGGCAGCACAAGGAGAAGAAACCTGTCGACAAGCTGTTCGGCGCGACCGGCGAAACCGTCGCCGCCAACGGCGTCTATGCTGACGCCGCTGACCTCTACAACTTCGACCAGCCCGAAGAAGAAGGCGAGCTGACCACCAACCAGCGCTTCGAGAAGCTTCGCCGTCTGGAGCAGCTGGGTATTTACGTGGACGAGGCCCACCACGCCTTCGGCAAGGCGCTGGCCAAGGACATGGGGGTTGGGGCCAAGGAAACCGACACCAGCCTGCGTACAACCATCGATATTCTGGCCGCCAGTCTGAACGCGGCGGGCACGCGCGTTGTGGCCTGCTACAACTACACCGGCACCCCTTATGTGGGGCGCGACGTGTTGCCAGAGGTGGTCTACGCCTATGGCCTAAGGGAGGCCATCGACAAGGGCTTCCTCAAGAAGGTTATGCTTCACGGCTATGCCAACACCCGCACTGACGAGTTTGTCGACATTGCCATCGAGAACTTCTTGAAGGAATCTGGTGAGTTGCGCCCGGAGGGCATGCTGCCTAAGCTGGCCTTCTTCGCTGCCACCATCGACGAGCTGACCGGTGAATTGCGACCCGCAGTGGAGCGTGCTCTGCTCAAGCACGGCATCCCGATCTCGCGCATCTTGGTTAACGTGGGCGACGAAAAGCTCACCACCAATGACGACATCCGCGAATTCAACCGTCTAGACACCGAAGGCTCGGAAAAGCAGTTCATCCTGCTGGTCAATAAGGGCCGTGAAGGCTGGAATTGCCGCTCACTGTTCGGCGTGGGCCTATTCCGCGAGCCCAAGTCCAAGGTATTTGTCTTGCAAGCGACGATGCGGTGCCTGCGCGCGATTGGAGGGGCCCAACACACCGGCCACGTCTTCCTTTCGGACGACAACTTGAACACTCTGAACGACGAATTGCAGCAGAACTTCCACATCAGCATCGACGAGTTGCAAAAAACCGCCAAGGATAAGGACCCGGTACAAATCCGAGTCGTGGCGCCACCGGTAAAGATCAAGTTGGTGCGTGTGCGCAAGGAGTATCAAGTGCGGGAGAAGGTGCTTGTTCCCGGTCAGTCATTGGGCCTCGATCGCTCCGATAAGGAAAGTTGGAATGTGCTGGTTGAGAAGTACCGGCTGATCGAAACGCAGCAGGACGGCCTGACCATCGCTGACGCTGCGCTTGCCTCCCGCAGCCGCACTTTTGACCTGACCGCACGTCGCGCAAAGTGTGCATTTTCACGGCTGTCGCTGGTGGCCGAGGTTTCCCGTTACCTGAACCGAAGCCCTCTGGAGATTGAAGATCTATTGGCCTCAACGAAGGAAGGCCTCGACGAACTGGTGGCAATGGCCAACGAGTTCAATGAGCTGCTCTACGACGAGATCATCCCGCGCCTGTTCAGCCAGCTCTATGACCTGGACGAATCACAACAGACCGAGGAGCACGAGGTCGATCTCATCAAGATGCCTCCAAACGGCTACTATGAGATGTCGGCAGCCAAGGACAAGATCGTCCGGATGGGCGACGCTCAAATCAAAGACGGGGAACGCGCCAAGAGCTTCCACCTCGATACCTACTGCTTTGATTCAGGATCGGAGAAGTGGCTGTTCTGGGACCTGCTGCGCGAACAGCGGGTGAGGAAGATTTACTTCACTGGGATGCTGACACACGGGCAATCGGATTTCTTCATCCAGTACATCGATCCAGACTCGCGCACTGTGCGAAGTTACTATCCAGACTTTATCTTCCAACGCGAAGAACTGGACGGCACTTTGAAGTACGTCATTGTTGAAGTTAAGGCCGATAATCAAATTGAGGACGCTGTAGTGCAAGCGAAGAAGGATTTCGCTAAACAGATCGCGGTGGCCAGCGGGATGGACTACCAGATCATCAAGTCGTCAGATGCGGACAAGAGAAACTTTAGGATCTTGCTCTAATCGCCCGCTATATGCTAGAAAGTGCGAGGCAGAAATACTACTAATTATGGCGAAAATCAATCTCAGGAAATTCATTGCCGAGCATTACAAGGGAGGCGTGAGCGCAAGGGATGTCATACGCGAAGCGATCACAAACTCAATCCACGCGGGCAGTAAGAAACTAGCGGTGGACTTGGTGTTCTCTGACCCCAATCAGGATATGTTTGCAGGAACGGAGGAACGGCGGTTCTTGGAGCAGATCTCGATTACGGATGACGGGGAGGGCTTCACGCGTGAAAACCTCCAGTATTTCGACGAGATCTGCACTGGCCATAAGGACAGTATTGGTGGAAAGGGAGTTGGCCGGCTCTCGTTCCTGAAATACGCGAACAAGGTTGTGATCGAGAGTCAGCTGCCGACAGAGTTTGTCAGCTTTGCTTATACGCCCGAGTTTTCGCCGGAAGATGTAAAGCGGGAGGTAAGGCCAGGAGTAAATCGGACGACCATCGTGCTGAGCGAACCGAAAGAACAAATCAATACGCAGGTCACCAAACTAGTGAATTCCATCTGCGACGACTTGCGCCTCCTGTTATTCCTTAAGTTCCAACAGGGCCGTACCATCGAGCTGGTTTTCACACATAACTCGCGGCAACCGTTTGACGATAGCTTCCGGTTCAGTGGCGATGGAATCAAGGCCCTCGCACAACGCAAGTTCGAATTGCAAGGCGAGATGTTTGATTGCTATTTGTTCCGCGACGAGCCTCCGAGAAAAGGCATCGTCGCGATGCTGTGCGCGGACGAATTGTGCGTTGAAGAAGTCGCGATCAGCAGGCGCTTCGACATTTGTCGCCACCTGATTTTCGTCACGTCGGACTATTTCAACAGCCGCTCCAACATCGAACGGCAGCGGCTGGAAATCCCACGCACGGAGAGCGATGCGGATATGGCCTCGCCGATCAGCAGGGATAAACTGATTCCCAAGCTGCACGACGAATGCTTGGTGATGATCCAAGGTTTGGACGAAGACGACATTGAAAAGTTCAAGACCAACAACGTTGAGAAATTGAGGAAGTACTACCCCTTTATCAACGTCAGCTCGTTATATGGTGATGCGGCGCTACTAGACGCCGATGAGATCGTCAAGTCCTATCGCGCGCAACAAGCCCGACGCGAAGATCAGCTCATAGACGACCTCGCAAGCGGGCGACAGGTTTCTTTGGACGACATCTCGCATTTGGCTGGCGATGATTTGGCGAGGTTTATTGTTCATCGCGCTCTCGTTATCGACTCCCTCGCCAAAATGCCCCCTGAGAGCGCTGAAGACGCTATTCATAATGCGATCCTGCCCAAGCGTAGCAATGGCGATGAGATAAGAGAAAACAACGTTTGGCTGATCGACGATAAGTTTCTATCCTACTCAAGCATCTTCAGCGACGAAACGCTTTCGAAGATTGTCCAGCGTGTGAACAGCGATTTCGAATCTAAACATCAAAGACGCCCGGACGTCGCAGCCTTTTTCTCTAAAGACTCCGAAGACCATCCTAACAAGTTGGTCATCATTGAGTTCAAAAAGCCTGGAGCGGACATCTTCGATAACGCGAAAGCGCTTTCCCAATGCCGATTGTACGCAAGTGAGCTCGTGGATAAGATTCCGAGCGTCCTGGAGGTGTTTGCATTTGCGATCGTCGAGGTGGACGATGAATTTTATCGAGAACTGAAACAAACCAATTACAAGGATATCTTCTCCCTAAAAGAGCGAGTCGTGTACCAGGACTTCAAGATTGGTAACAGAGAATCTATCCCTTTGCATTTATACGTGATGCCGGTCGTAGCGCTCATTAAGGACGCGAAGGCGAGAAATAGGGTATTCGAAGAAGTGTTGCAATTCAACATTGAGAAGGCTAGCTTGGCTCGTTAAGCACGACCGGTTGCGTACGCTGTAAGATGAAAAAAAACAGTATTCGCTGCGATGGTACCTCTCCAGGGCAGCTACTGCGGCAAGAGGACCTGTCAGGAATTTTGTGTGTCGGGGTCGCGGTTTAGTTAATTGATCGCGTTGGTAAAGCGTTCCCCAAACAGGATGGCAAACTGATTGGCGGCCATCTTCCAGGTCCGCTGCGGCATCTTCCAATCTTTTTCGATATTGCGCAAGGCCAGGTACAGCAATTTCGTCGCTGCCTCGTCGCTCGGGAAGTGCCCGCGATTCTTGACGATCTTCCGCAAGCGCATATGCAGGCTCTCAATGGCGTTCGTCGTGTAGATGATCGAGCGTACTTCCGGCGGGTAGGCAAAGAACGGGATCACTTGTTCCCACTGCCTGCGCCACATAGCCACCACGGTAGGGAAACGCTGGCCCCACGGGCCTTCTGCAAAGGCATCTAGCGCCGCCGCAGCCGCGTCAGCGTTGGCTGCCTGGTAGATCGGCTTAAGCGCCGCTGCAAGCTCTTTACGGTCCTTCCATGAAGCCAGTGTCATCGAGTTGCGGATCAGGTGCACGATGCAGGTCTGGATGTGCGCCTGCGGGAACACCGCTTCAATCGCTTCAGGGAAGCCACGCAGGCCATCAACGACGGCGATCAAGATGTCCTCTAGCCCGCGGTTACGCAGCTCGTTAAAGACCTTCAGCCAGAACTTGGCCCCTTCTGTTTGCTCGATCCACAGACCCAATACCTCTTTCCGACCATCGGCGCGAATGCCTAGGGCCAGATACACGGCCTTGTTCTTAACGGTGCCTTCGTCGCGGATCTTCAGGCGCAGCGCATCGAAGTAGACGATTGGGTACATCGCTTCCAATGGACGCTGCTGCCATTGTGCCACTTCGTCCATGACCTCGTCAGTGATCGTGGAGATCAGGTCAGGCGACACCTCGGTGCCGTACAGTTCCAGCAAATGCGCCTGGATTTCGCGCACCGTCATGCCACGGGCATACATGCCGATCACATGGTCGTCGAAGCCCGGCATACGGCGCTGATGTTTGGCCACCAGCTTAGGCTCGAAGCTCGACAGACGGTCACGCGGGATCTCCAATTCGAGCTCACCGCCCGGCGCCAGAACGGTCTTGCGGCTCTTGCCGTTGCGGTGGTTCTTGGCATCGCCCTCGCTGGCGAGATGGTGGGTCAATTCGGCCGTCAGCATGCGCTCGGCCAGCATCTTTTTGAGCTGGCCAGCCAGGCCCGATTCGCCAAGAATCGACTCGGCATCCTTGTTCTCGACCTGGGCCAGCAACTGGTCAATCAGTTCAACGGGAAACGGGTACTGCTTCTTGGTTTTTGGCTTCTTCGTGGTCATTACGTCGGTCATGGACAATTCCTTTCGGTATTATTTCATGACCCCAGATTCACACTAAAATTCTGACAGGCTCCGGCAAGAATTCCGGTAATGATCCGATAGAGAATGCTGCTCGGTACGTGGATACCGGCATCAGCTAGCAAATAGACGAATTCCCTTTCGCGAGTTAGCTAGTCGTTGGTGAATCAGTCACGGTAGTCCGGAATTACAGGGTGCGAAGTTTCGCCCCCCTTTAATGCTAGACGCTTCTCCAAGGTCATTCTCATCATGCGCGTGGCACTTGCCGCTCCACGGACGTTTTTTTTGATTCGAGACTTCTCGATGTTCAACTGGTTCGTGGAGATTGCTTCATCGATGCAGAGTGTCTCTAACATAGGCATGAGCTGATCCACTTTTCCGATCATTTCGAGCAACAGCCGACCAAGAGTTGAATAGACTTTGGCCTCAATCAACATTGGTTCGACATCGTATGTCGCCAGGTTTACGATTCCGTTCGCCTGGCACTTCGCTTCCAAGTCCACGAGGGATTGGTTAAGCCTTGCGAGGCGGATATCAAATAGCTGGCGCAACTCCTGTTCCACTCTGTCGACGTCGTCCCCAGGCAGTTTCATGCGCGCGAACACTGCGATGAAGTGTAGGTTCATCTGCGTGATGTCGAAGCAGCGTAGGTAAAGGCGTTTGCCTTCAGGGCTGGATAAATGAATGCTGATCTTGCGGCTGGCAGACTCTATGCGTGTCAGGTCGGCCGCCGCCTGGCGCGCCAGCAGTTTGCGGTTGGTGGCGCCATGATCGGCCTTGATGGTCAATTTTGCTTCGGTGGGTGAGTTCACTGTCGCCTCCATTCGCGCTGTGTAGCGGCTATCGTGCCCTCGTGACCAGGACGAAGCTACCGGAAAACGTGCGTTTCCCCGGGCAGCTTTCGTGGTGTTTAGTGCTTCGGTTTGCCTGTTCTTGCCCAGTAGTCGCAGTAGTCATGCTTTTACGTTGAACTACAGTTGACACGGACAAGGCTATTTCCTAGATTGGGCTGGGAGCACTCGGTATAGCGCCCAAAACAGGTGGCCTTAATCAGGACGTCCGTAAGCTCCATCCATCAGATTTCCCGACGGTAGCTGGCAGCCCGTCCAGAACGGCATCGGCCGTAGCAGTCAAGCCAGTCCAATCAATTGTCGGCACACGCCGGCTTTCTCTCGATCCTCATGGGACAACCATCCCGTGAGGATGATTGTCTCGCTCTTCTTTTTCTCAGGGAGACAATCATGAATCAGTCCGCCCATCTTGAAGGTGGTATCCGATCGGCTGCTGGCCGGCGGACAGCCATCGATCCCTGGCACCAACTGTTGGATGACGACACACCGGTCGAGTTCTCGGAAGAGGATGTCGTTCGCCTCCATTGGTGGCTGCTGCAAAAGGTCAAGCTGCTCAGTAGTCCGGGCACGCCGTTGGCCGAAAAGTTCGAAATCATTCGCTGGGTCTTTACCGATCCCGAACGCGACACAAAACCGTTCTCGTTCGTGAACTGCTTGCGCGTTGTGTCGTGCAGTCCGCTATCCGAACTGCCTTTCATCGGGTCCCTGGATCCGCAGGAAGTGCGTGACTGGTTGCGCGTGCGGTTGCACCGCTGGCTGGAAGCGACGATTACCTGCTATCCGAAGTGGGTTCAGGAGGCAGTGATGGCGAATCCTAACTGGGTCGCCGAATGCCTCGCGAAGAACCCTCAATGGTTGAACGAAGAGGTCAAGCGCCATGTCGAGCGTAATGACCTGTTCTCGTGAACTGGTTTGCCGGGGTCAGGTGACGTGCGCCTGATCCTTGGCCGCTTGAATACGAAAGGAAATCATCATGTTCAAAGAAATGTCGATTGCTCTGCGCTCGGATCGTCGCTTCATTGAGGTCAGGGGGCTGAGCGACTTGGAGTACCTGGTGAAGGAAAGCGAGATCGTAACGAACCAGGTTGGGCGGACATTCCATATCCGCAGCCAGGATCGGCCAGTCCAAATCTCGCTCGAATACGGCGGCTTCGTTATACGCAATGTCGATCGCACAAACGAAAACCGCACGATCTACCTGCCGCGCCGGTTGCTGATGGATGCCTTGCTGGGCCACGCGCTCAGAAGCGGCATGTTGTTTACGCAGCGGCTGCCTGGCTAACCGTTCCTTGGAGGCTATATGACCAAGGAACAGTTCGAGCAGCGATTCCAGGAAGCGCGGAAGAATGCTTTTGGTCGCTGGACCAGCATTTTGCTTGCGCTGGGCGTTGAAGAAGAAGTCCTGAACCGGAAAAACCAACCATGTCCGCTGGGCGGATGTGGTGGCACCGACCGGTTTCAGTACACCGACAAGTTCGGCGATGGCAACTACGTATGCCGCGCTTGTGGCGCGGGTGGTGGATTCAAGCTGCTAATGGGCTATTTCGGGTGGAGTGCGACGACTGCGCTAAGACGTGTCGAACGCAGCCTGTGCATGCAGCCGAGCCAGGCGGCCCCAAAGCAAATATCCAAAGACAGCAATGCTTTGATCCACCGGATTCTGGCTGAAACGACTCCAATTGTTCACGGTGATGAGGTAGACCGCTATCTCCAGAACCGAGGTCTCGGAATGCCGTCTTATCCGGAGGTCTTGCGCACGCATCCAGCGCTTGGGTACTACGAGGTCGATCCGGCGACGGGGAAGCCTGTCCTGGTTGGCCGCTTTCCGGCCATGGTCGCAAGTATCCACGACCGAAAAGGCGAGTTAGTGTCGTTGCATCGCACGTACCTGCAGAACGGGCAAAAGCTCGCAGGCAGGGACGCAAAGAAGCTGCTTTGCGGTGGCATCAACGGCGCAGCAATCAGGCTGACGCCAGCGGGTGTCGAGCTCGCTGTATGCGAAGGCATCGAGACTGGTATCGCCATCCTGAAGCGTACCGCACAGCCCATCTGGATCGGGATCTGCGCACGGAACCTCGAAAGCATGTGGATTCCGGACGAAGTCCGCCGCTTGCGTATTTACGGCGACAACGATGCCGATTCGATGTACGACGGCCAGGCCTCAGCGTACATCCTTGCGCGTCTGTTCTTGAAGCGGCCAGCGACGGGTGATCGGCGATCGGCGGAGGTCTTCATCCCGCGTGTTGCCGGTGCGGATTGGGCAAACGTGCTCGCGCAGCATGCGCCCATCGTTGACCGCGCAGCCTGAGGAGTAATCCCTCCAGGCGGAATGCAGTAATGCCGGCGAGAGCCGGAGTGATTTCAACCCTGCGGGGACCCGTTCCCCGGTGGGGACGGGCCGTCCGCTTCTTCTAGGAGTCTCATCATGAAAAATGGACGCAACCTGATTGACTTGGCAACCGAACTTGAACGCCAGGCAGCGGCTAAGAAGGACCTGATCGTTCCGGCGAAGATGATGCATAGCGCGACCCTGGCTTCGCATCATTGTGGTCTGGTCGTCGACGAGAATGGAGGTGCGACGCGTTATCCACTGAGCGAGCTGGCCTGTTCGCAGCTGGCGAAGAAGCTGAACATTCCGTTCACTTACTTCAAGCTGATGCGTGACCTGTATCCGGAACTGCTGGACCAGAACATCAACGGCTGGCTCCGCATTAACGCACCGGATAGCTATATGGTGCGGACGCTGGATGGCAGGGCGCGCGCTTTTCTGTCCAATCGATACCGCCGGCTCGACAACTTCGACCTGGCCAAGAGCGTGATGCCCATCTTGCAGCAGCTGCCGGGCGCTCGCTTTGAATCGGTTGAACTGACGGAATCGAAGCTGTACCTGAAGGTGGTCAGCTCCAAGATCGAATGCGAAGTGGCGCCTGGCGACATCCTGCAGGCTGGGGTCATCGTCAGCAATTCCGAAGTAGGTTGCGGCACGTTGCGCGTCGAACCGCTGCTTTACCGACTTGTGTGCAGCAATGGTTTGATCGTTTGCGACCGCAGCATGCGCAAGAATCACGCTGGCAGGGCGCTGGTGTCTGATGACGATTCGGTGGTCGTCTACCAGGACGACACGCTGGAGGCGGAGGACAAGGCGATTTTCCTGAAGGTCCGCGACCTGGTCCAGACCGCAGTGTCGGAAACGACCTTCCAGCTGATTTCGGAGAAAATGCGCAAGACCATGGGCATCAAGATCACGGGTAATCCGGTCAAGGTCGTCGAAGTACTGGCCAACCGGTACGCCTTGAATGAAGCCGAATGCGCCGGTGTCTTGCGGCACTTGGTATCCGAGCACCACCTGAACGGCTATGGCCTGGTCAATGCCGTCACCGGTTATTCGCAGGAGGTCGACGATTACGATCGTGCGACCGAATTCGAAGAGCTGGGCGGCAAATTGCTTGAGCTAAGCCCAAGCGAATGGAAGCACCTGGCTGAAGCCGCTTGAAATTATGCGTCGCTGCCGCGTCCCTTCGATGTCGATTGGACGCGGCATGTGCGCTAAAGTCGACAGGCGTTTATTGCCAGTGTGACGCGCCCAAGCAAGCGAAGGTCGGGCGCAGTGGAAATGTCGGCCACAGTAGTCGGCTCGCATTGAGAGTTTTCGCATCGGAGAAGGAACCCCTCTCCGATGCGGATCTCGATATGGCGGACGATCTTTTGGCCGCGGTACTGGAGATAGTAGATGCCGTTGGATTCCACGCGTTTGACGCTGGCGTCGAAGAAGAATGGCGAGCCGTCGACGATCAGCGGGGCCATATCGTGGCCAAGCATCGTCGCCACCGACTGTTCCAGGTAGGGTGAAGACTGTTCAAGCAGGGGGCCAAGCCAGTCGCCCTGTGGAGCCCGCTTGACGTGTAACTGCTTCGCCAACGGAGCGGGAAGCAGGTCGTTCCTCAGGGGCGTTCGGTGGGCTGAAAGGCCAAGGAGCCAATTGGGGTCGACCCCGAACTGAATAGAGAGAAGCGCCAGCGATCGCAGGTCAGGCATACCCGGCTTGTCTGGATCGATCCAGCGAGCGACCGTCTGCAGGGCGCGGCCTGTGATTTGACTGAGGTAATGCACCTGGTGGTGCTGCGATACATCCCGCAAAGCCATTTCAGCGACCAGCCGGTTGGCCACGCCAGGTACAAGGTGAAAATCAATCTGCTGCGCCTGTGCTCGGGTGAGGGGGGCGTTGTACTGGGTTGTCACCATTTTCTTCTAAAAAGTTGGCAAGACAATCGGAAGGACCAGTTTTAGCAATTGCTACATGAAGTACCCGAGGATTTCATGATGCTATAAGGCGTTAGCATCTACCGTAGAGGGCAGTGAAGTCAAGACCAGTTTTCTTTTGCTGTGCACACAAGCAGCAGTTGCTATTGACCGGCTGGCAGGTGCGGTATAGCCTGACAGCTGATATGGCCTCGTTTGCTGCACCGCACGGCACGTTTCGGCGCGGTGTTGGTAGCGGCCCAGGCGGGGCGATATCGGTACCGGAGTGATGACCACGCCTCGGACTCGCGGGGCAGAATGGAGGTGCAATCATGGAAAGTTCCATTCAACTGACCGACGTGCAGTACCTCAACCTGAACTTCCTGCTCACGATCCAGGCATGCCTGCGCAATGAGCGCCTGTCGGCGATCTACAAATTTCATCTTGACTCTGAGACCGCGGCCAGAATGGCCGAAATGACGGCGAGCGAATTGCAGCTGCTGGCGGTCAATATGCCTCACGAGAGCCTGTTCCGGCCAGTAGACAACTTGGCGGATCTGCTGGATGCGCCGCCCGGCTTGGCCATGCTGTTGTGCGCTGCCGGTACCAGCCGGTCGGAAAAGGCGGTTCTATCCTCTGTCGGCACCGCCGGCTAGGCGGCGAGGGGCGAGATCATGGGTGCCGTATTCGCGGAAACGCATATCAGGGCGCTGCAGGTCGCGAAGGAGTGCGTGGAGCTTGGGGCCAGAATTCGGACGGTATCGCGGATTACAGGCCTGGAGCAGCCTTTGCTGCGATCGTTCTTTTACCAGGACAATTCCTCCGCGCCGGGCCGACGTCTGGAGTCCAGCGATTGGTACCACCGTGGCAATCTGATGGAGCGAGCTGAGGCATCCATCTTCGCGGTGATCTTTGATAGGCTTCTTGTCGACCATCGTTGCAATCCGGCGGATGCGCTCCTTAGTGCATACCGCCTTTATCTCGAGCGCTGTACGATGGAGCCCCTCATCCCGTTCGAGCACGCGTTCAACCTCGCGTGCGAGCTTCACGTAATTTGGGGCAGCGGGCCGCCGGAGCTCATGCTGCATTCCTGCCGGCGATGTCGGTCTCGGTATCTCGTCGCGGTAGGGGATAAGTCAGCTGATCGTTTGGGTTGTGTATTTTGTAAGCTATTAAAACGATACCCATCAGATTCACACATCCGAGCGCATTTCGCGCCGGTGCTGCGCCCAACTTGAAGTTCCGGCCGACTGCGGCCAAATCCCACGAAAGCCGCCCCCAAACCCATTGGTTTCGTCTGGAGTTTCGCATTCTCGTCTTCCACACTGCTTGGGGGCGAGCAGTGTGGAGGACCTGGGCGATGTGGGTTGGTCGACTATTGGCGTCGTTATGGCGCACCGAGGGGGGCGAAGCGGGTGCGCCGGAGCCGGCGCAAGTCCACGCTGCGGCATCGACATCCGCACCCAGTTCAGGCCTACGGCTGCAGGCCGTCGACGAGACTCTCGAATCACACCGGGAGCTCTTGGGGAGGATTAAACTTTGTTACGGATGCGGCACCGAGTCATTTAACAATGATCTTCTGGCCCCGATTCGCCAATACGTCCAGTACGTCAATCAGCTTCCGGCCACTATGGACAGCTACTTCACCGGGCCCGGTGGTCTGGCCCGAATAGGCCTGGAAACCGCCTTTTACGCGCTGCAGGCGACGGACGCCCAAATCTTTGCCGGCCGCGCGACCATCTCCAATCGGCGCCTGCTGGAACCCCGTTGGCGCCGTGCGACCTTTATTGCGGGACTGTGCAACGAACTCCACCGCACATTGAGCCACATTCGTGTGGCGGACGCGAAAGGGCGGGAGTGGCAGCCCTATCTCATGCCACTCTCGTGCTGGGCCAGAGAGAAGGGTGTCTCATCTGCCAACGTTCGATGGCAAGCAGCTCAGGAAACGCGTGCGCTCGGTCTTTTTGCGCTGCCGATGATCGTTCCTGCGGAAACGATGTGTGACCTGGCCAAGGATAACGCCACGATCGTGCCCCATATGCTGGCTTCCATCGCCGGGGCGACCATGTACCACGAGCACAGCGTGATGTACCGCCTGGTGCGGCATGCCGCAGCGTTAGTCATTCATCGGAATCTCCGGGACAATGATGGCTATCGCGCCTGTAGGCCTGCACTGCATATGGCCAGGTACATGGTCGAAGCCATGCGCGAACTGGTGCTTTCCCATCACGGTTGGCAGCCCAATATCGGGCGCTCTCGTCTCTGGTACGGACAGGATGGATTGTTTCTGGTCTGGCCGAACGGGATCAAAGATGTCGTCAAATTACTGGAAGACGAAGGTCTGCCCGGTATTCCAGATTCTGCATCGGGTGTTTTAGATATCCTCGAAGCCGCCGACCTGGTTCGGGCGCAGAGCGCCGATTGCCGGGTTTGGACCATCTATCCGCCAGGTGCGGCCGAGCCGCTTGAGGCTATTCGCTTCGCCACGCCTTTCACCCTCCTGGGCGTGATCACGCCGCGAGCGGCGCCTTTGCCGGTCCAGTTCACCGCCAGGCCGGAGGCCAGCGAGCCCCCAGCGCCGCCTCCGCCTGAACGGCCGGGTCAGTCCATACCCGCAGAACACTCGTCCGATCAGGACGACACCCCGAGCACGAATCGTGGTGCGCCGAGTAAGGCAACCGAACATCGGCGTCAGCCGATACAGCTGACCCTGCCCGAAATGGATGAAACGCCTGAGCTGACGGGGCCGGGTGATCCGCAAGAGGCGAAGCAGGCGGAAAGGGCTCCAGCGTCTCCAGGGCACGGGAAAAGGCAGCGAACGCAAGACGGCAAAGCGAAGAAGGGCCGTGCCACCTTATCGGCACCTATGCGACTTAATCCAGAGGTTGCGGCTGCATTGGCCGAGATCGTGGACACCTTGGCAGGAGCCCCGCCGGCTGCGTGCCAGCTCGATGGGGGCGGGCTTTTCGTCCCGCTTGGCGAACTTGCGCGGCGCGGGATCGATGCACGGCGCGCCCAGCGCGCGCTAGGCGATGCAGGCATGCTTGCGCCCCAGCCGGACGGTGAGCGGATTCATACCCGTGAAGTCCTGGGCGCGAAGGTGCCCGGGCTCCTGATCGATGCGAGCTGCGTGTCGGGTTGGCAGGCGGCAAAGGCGCCATTAGAGGCGCAAGACGGAGGAAGCGATGCTGCTACGCCGTTATGAGATGCCCTGGCGGCAGCCAATCGAGTTGTTCTCAGGTCTGCTCTGGTGTATGGCCGCATTGGCATATGTCGCCATGACGCCGGAACGTGTTCCGCTGCGTCTGGGTGTTGCGATGTTTCTTGTCTGCGCCGTGTTTGCGGTCAGGCGCATGCGCCAGGGCCTTCACATCATCGGAGTCCGGGCCGCACTCTCTGGGAGGGCGATGCAGGTCATCTCGACCACGGAACTCTCCCGACTCACGACTGATCCCGATCAGGTGGTCTTTGGATTTGGCTTCGAATGGCAGCCAATTCATTCTCAGCGCTTGTATGAGCTGGCCAAGATTGACTATCGCGAGTTGCAGATCTCTCCGCGCTTTCTCCGACTTTTGGGCTATGTGGCGCCGGCCCAGGCCGAGGGCGAAATTGGCCTGCCATATATTCATGGTGTCGAGCAGAGGGAAGGGCTGTTGGCGCGCCCGCTGCAGAATTTCGAGGGCGGGACACTCATTGTCGGCACCACGCAGTCCGGCAAGGGCGTTTGCCTCGGCTGGTTGATCACGCAGGCCGTCCGGCGCGGCGACGTGGTGATCATACTGGATCCGAAGAATTCCAAACGGCTGAAAAATCTGGTGATGAGGGCGTGCGCAGACTATCGCGACCCTGACACGTTCCTATGGTTCCATCCTGCATTTCCCGAAACCGGCGCCAGGTTGGACTTTACGTTCAATTGGCAGAAACCGACGGAGATCGCGTCGCGCATTCAGTCCATCCTGCCGCCCGATACCGCTGGCGCATTCTCGGCCTTCGGCTGGGATGCGGTCAATGTGGTCACACAAGGGATGGTCAGGTTGGAAATGCGGCCCAACCTGATGAAGTTGACCAAGTATATCGAGGGTGGGATCGAGCCCATCCTTGAAATGTCGCTTGAACGCTTCTACGAGGAGTTGCTGGGTATCGGGTGGCGTGCGGAGCCGGAGTTGGTGCGGCTCATCGACCGCGCGAGAAAGGGGGCGATCAAATCGCCGTCGCCCATTGCCAGCTGCGAATTACTGGGATTCGTCGAGTATTACGAGCGGTATGTCCATGAGAGCAGGCGAGACAAGGCAATCGATTCTCAGGTGCGCGTCTTCCGCCACAATCGCGAACACTACCAGAAAATCACCGCTAACCTGTTGCCGATCCTATCAATGCTAACCTCGGGTGATCTTGGCCGCAGCCTTTCGCCGGATCCTTTTGATGCAGACGATGAACGCCCGATCATGAACCTGGAGAAGATCGAGCGCGGCGGGCATGTCCTGCTGATGTGCCTGGATTCACTGCCGGATCCTTCGGTGGCATCGGCCATCGGCGCGATGTGCCTGGCCGACCTGGCTGCGCGCTCGGGGATTCGCTACAACCTGGGCGGCTATCGGCGTATCTCTTTGTTCGTCGACGAGGTCTCCAACGTCATCAACCAACCGCTGATTGAAATCATGAACAAGGGGGCCGAGGGCGGCATCTACACGACGGCGGCCATGCAGACCATCGCGGACCTAGCCAAACGGCTCGGCAACCAGGAGGCTGCGCGCATGGCGCTGGGTAACCTGAATAATCTGATCGCGTTCAGGACGAAAGACCAGCCGACCCAAGATTTTGTGAATGAGACCTTCGGTCAAACGGCAATTCACAATATGAAGGTCGGCCGAAATACGGCGCGCGATGGCCATCTTGGCGATTTCACGATGGTGGAGTCCACACAGATTTCAGAGGAGATGAGCGAGTTGATTCCGACCTCTCTCCTTGGAAAGCTCCCGAATTTGCAGTTCTTCGCGTCAGTCTCGGGCGGTCGCCTGTGCAAGGGACGGTTCACGCTACTCGATCCCGAAATGGAAGAAGCGAGCCAACATGCGGCCGAGGAGGATGAATCGTGATACGCATCGTAGCCATCACGTCCTTGGTCTCCCTGTTGATGCTGATACTGTACTTGCCGTCGGCGCGACCTGCACACGCATTCCTTGCCCAGATTCGCAATGAGCATGCGGCATTGACAGGATTTTGGGGGAGGGCGCATGCGTTCGGCATGCTTCAGACGATGCTGGACATTCAGCAGGATTCGCCGCACGCTCCCCCGCTGATGTCCACCGCAACTGTACGCCCAACATCCGAGACCAAAGTGCAGAAAGAGGTGTCTGCAGTCGGAGAACGACTGCTGAAGAACGAGTACTTCCTCTCTCTGAACGCATTGGTTCTGCTGGCGACATACCGCATCGCCGTTATCTTGCATCTCTTGCCGGGCATCGTACCGTTCTTTCTGGCTGCCGTTACGGATGGACTGGTTCGGCGCGCGGTAAAAGGAACCGACTTCTCGGGCCACAACCCGGAGGTGTTTTCTGTATGTGTCTGCGGAGCGATCCTCAGCGCGTGCTTGGCGGTGATCGCCTGCGTGATCCCGGCGCAGCTTCCTCCACCGCTGATGCCGGCTTTGCTGGGAGGAATGAGCGTATTTGCAAATCTTGGATTGGCTAATTATCACAAGCGGGCGTGATTTATTGGCGGCTTTGACTACTAAATTGTGGAGTTTGGTATGCAAGAAGATCAGCTCGACTATCTGGACGATGTAATAGTCGACGTCCTGGATGGAAACTATGGGCGCGTCAATGTGCTATCGACGGGGGAGCGCCTATACGTGGCGCTCGGGGCCAGCGACGTCGCAATGCTGAGGGAAATGGGTTATACCATCGCGCAGGCACTTGGGCGGCTGGACGAAGGGGACGCAAACCAGCTGGTCAGGCGCTGGCGCACGGTGGATCGTTGGGCGAACCAGCCGTGACTATTTGCAGGACATCTCGAGCTCGATTCAGGCTACGTCCTCGCAACAAATTAGTTGGTATCCATTTGTGAACTATCGTGTTCGATCTTTCTCAGCACCACATGAATGGTAGAGAGGAAGAAATAAAACATCCAACTCAGCCATATGCTTGTGTCGTATGCAGTGCGCTGCTTTTCATTGTGATGCCGAATGCCGAAGTTATTCGCAATGTTGAACAGATCCTTCTCGTCGGCCGTGGTGAGGAGTTCCTTTACTTTTGGCCTTAGGTACTCCAACACATCAGCTAAATCGCGCACTGCCTGGCGTCGATCATCGATGGTGGAACCATGGCGCCGATATTGGAGCACCGCTGTTTGAACCCTAGATAGAACGTTCTTGTCCGACGTCGGCAGATCAGCTTCAAAGATCGGTTCGAACCCCTCTTCTGGCTTATGCAATATGTCACCATCTGCAGATAGTTCGAATCTCTGGTTGTAATGAGCCAGAATATCGTTGACCTTTTCTCGAAACTCTTTCTGACCTAGCGATTTGTTAAACGTCTCCCAATGCATGCCACATTCGCCGTAAGAGTGCATCGTACCGTCTATGGGCTTTGAGACATATTGAAAGAGGAACTCCAAGACGTCGAAGAAGTCGTCCTCTTGGTAAGTAAGCGCCTTTTCGGAAACGGGCCAGAGCCCCTTCTTGCGCACGGTCAGCAACATCTCCAGTTCGGGGTCACGGACCTTCCCTGGCATCTCGCCAGCGTCTACACAGTACGAACCAAAGGCTTCGTCAAAGTATCCATCAGTCCTGAGTTGACTGTAGACGCGGATAAAGAGATCCAAAACATCTGCAAGAGCAAGCCCACGCAGGTTTGGATTCGTTCCCTTTCGGTGTGAGTAATATTGACGCGTCATCTTCCAGACCTACAGTTCAAGATTATCAGCCTGCGCAGTCAATGCGCGCAGATTGGGCGTATTGCAGGGTTAACTTCTCGACATTTTTAGCGATGCTGGCCAAGTCCGGCCTCGGCTGAATCCGGACCAAGTAGAACTTTACCGCATCTGATAGTCCGTGTCGGGTCAAGTTTAAGCGAGCACATCAAATCCTCAATCTTTGAAGTGCGAACTAAAGCATTTTTCGCGGGTGCCTGCTTTCTAGATCAAGCGTGGCCGCATCCAAGAGGTTCTTTGAACGCAATTCAAAGGCGTTTGGTGAACTGTATGCCGAAAATGCATATCCGGGTCGCCGAACGATCAATGAAAGCCCACATTTTGGCGTACTCTTTTTGGGTGAAGTCATGTTCCAGCTAATTTATGCTGGACTCACTTCGAAAACACGAACTGGAAGTGACATGACCACCGTGCATTCAATTACCGATTTTGCCCAACGGCAGGCTGTGATTTCCGCCAACCAGCAGGGCGATCATCATGGCCGTGGCGAGACTGTTGCCACGCGCGTGTGGATCGATGAATTCCAAGCGTTGGAGTGCTTATTCAGCGCCCCGGCTAATTGCTCGCCGAAGCTTCGGTATCCGGACTTGATCAGTGGATGCGTATCGCTGGTCTTTGACGGCCTTGATCCCATTAACCGCATCTTCACATTCTTGCACACGAAGCTTGTGTTGCGCGACCAGGAGACGGCAAGGCGCCAGGAAGACATCTGGCGGCCGCAGTATCTGCTGCTCCTGGCGCTGCAAAAATCCGAGCAGAACCGCCATCCGCACCCCCAGTTCAAGCTGGATCACTTTACGACCGCGTGCGTGGCGCTCGCGCTGGAGGAGACGCGCGCTGAACAGAGAGTCTTTGAATTTGCAAGAAGGAATATCGCGCAACGCGCGGCTTCGCGCATCCTGTAGTTGATCCTTTGGGCGCGTCTTGAGCGTGCCTACCCGTTGTAACTCCGCTTGGCATTCCTGGCCAGGCCTACCCGAACAGCACCAGTGGACCCTTGCCCGTCAAGGGATTTGACTGACCTTACCCGGGTAAGCCCCTGTTCCGCCATGACTGCGAATGCCAACCTCATTGCCATCGCGCTCCTGTCAGTGCCTAGCCTAGCCAGCGCCTGCTGGGAGCAGGCCGCGCAAAAACATGCGGTTTCAGCCGATCTTCTGATCGCCGTCGCACGCGCTGAGTCGTCCCTCAATCCCAACGCGGTGAACCGTTCCCATGTAGCGCGAACGAACACCGTCGATATCGGGATCATGCAGATCAACTCCAACGAGAAGGTGCTGCGCAATCTCGGGGTGACGCCACAGCAACTGCTGGATCCGTGCACGAACATCGACACCGGCGCCCGCATCCTGGCCGAGAAGATGTCTCGCTATGGACGGACTTGGGAGGCGGTCGGCGCCTATAACGCCTCGTGCGCAGCCTTGACTCCGCAGCAGTGCCTGCGTGCCCGCATGCGCTACGCATGGCGCGTCTATCGATTCCTGTCCGGTGCCTTTGGCGTCAAAGCAACTGTGAAGGTCCCGGCGCCGAGCGCCGCCATCGTTCATGTGAGGCTGGGATGAAGCCCAATCTCATGCCTTGGAGCGCGTACGTGTCCGTCTTAAGCGGTGCGGTGTGTCTGGCGGTTGTATCGGGCTGTGCAACATTCGCGCCGCAGCATGAGCCGCGGCTGCCACTGCGGCATGAATTCAGCGGTGTGATCATCGACCGTACTTACGACATCCGGCAAGTCGGGACGCGTGACGGCGCCTATTTTTCGCGCTGCATACAGCCGGTTTGTCCGCGCGTGACGCCAAAGACCATTGCGGTCCTCACACCGTCGGTTCAGGAGCCTGATACTCGGTTGCCCGTCGCTGCTTCGATCCCCGATGGGGCCCGACCCGCGCACGGTCCCGTTGAAACCGCCATTGTCCATTTCGCCACCGGTTCGGCAGGACTGGATCGTCAAGCCCAGGCCACCTTGGCGCAATTCGTCGAGCTGGCCAGACAGTCGCAGCGCATCGTCGTCAGCGGACGCACGGACAGCACTGGCGGCGACGAGGTGAATCGACGGCTGGCCCACGCCCGCGCCCAGGCAGTCGCAACGTACCTGCGCAGGAAAGGCGGTGTCACGCAAAACAGCATCGAGTTCGACGCTCAGGGGCGCTGCTGCTACGCCGCTGCTAACGAAGCAGAAGCGGGGCGCCAGTTGAACCGTCGGGCGGAGGTCTCCTTTTACCAGGACACAAGGTCAGCGCAATGAACCCTTGGCACGCATGGCGCCAGGTCGCCGCGCCGAGTCCATGGCTGGCGAGGGCTCCGCCTTTGAACTGTTTTTCGGCTGAATTTGCGCCCGGCCGGACAAGTGAGACAGGCGCGCAGTCATTTTGAAAGCTGGAGGTACGTATGAACGTTTTGAAATTGCCCATGGTGGCAAAAGGGGCAGCAGCGCCACCCAAACGCATCGCCAACGCGATGGCGCTGTTTGCTTTCATCCTACTCGGTCTGTGCGCGGCATTCCCTTCGCACGCGATCGACCTGGTCGCCTTCGGTGGCATTACGGGGCCGCTGGTGTCGGCGCTTACGCAACTGGCGGCGCTGGCGCCGGGCGTCAAGGCGTTGGTGGGCTTCATCGGGTTCGTGGTAGCCCTGATCTCGCTGGCCGCGCTGCGCAATTTTGGCCCGGTCCTGTTCTACATCGGTCTGGCCATTTTCGCGGCGGTCGGCCTGGTGATCGCCGGCGCCATCATGGGTGCGGTCATTTGAAGACCGCTGGAAGGAGGACGGGATGCTTGCCGACACTTACATACCTCGCAGGCTGGACGATCAATGGAAGATCGGGTTGTGGGATGTGGATGTCGCTGCGCCCGTCCTCTTCATGATGTTTGTGGGGTACCTGGGCGGTTCCAAGCTGGCATTTTGCTTGGCCATCTCGGTGGGGTTCTTTGCTAGCCGTTGGCTGGCACGCATCAAGAGCGACAAGCATCCGGCATTCGCCATGCATTGGATGTACTGGCACCTGCCCACCAACCCGGTGAGCGCTATGCGCGCGACGCCGCCGTCGCATATCCGCCGCATGGTGGGCTGAGGAGAACACGATGGACGACGGAAAGTACCAAGAGGACTTAAAGAGCAACCGGCGACTGATACGAAGCCAGCGCCTGACGATCGGAGGGCTGGTCGGATGCCTTTTCGTGGCCCTGCTGATCATCTATTCGATACTCGGCGCCCAGAAGGTGATCGTCACGCCGCCACATGTCGCTGAATCCTTCTGGGTGTCTGGCGAAAAGGTCAGCAATTCCTACCTTGAGCAGATGAGTGGCTATGTGGCCTGGCTCATGCTCGACGTGACGCCAGGGACGATCAATTGGAAGAAGGACGCATTGCTCAGTTTCGTGGAGCCGGCGGAGCACGGAAAACTGAAAATCCGGCAGGAGGTCGAAGCGGAGAGACTCAAGAAGCTCAACGCCAGCACCTATTTCCTGCTGCAGCAACTGGAACCTGACGAAGAAAAGCAGCAGGTATTACTGACAGGGCGGTTGCGCACTTACATCAATGGTCAGGAAACCTCTGTGGCTCTCAAGCGGTACGTTGCCAAATATGTCTACCGTGGCGGCCGCACGCATCTGAAAACATTCGAGGAGGCGCCAGATGAACCGAAAAACGTTGCCATGGCTAATAGCGCTGTGCGCTAGCGCCATGTGCTCCGCGGAGCAGGTACGCCCCGCGAAGGATGGCGCGACGATCGAAGCGGCCATCGCGAAAGATGCCCCAACGCGCATCCGGATCCAAGGCGACCGGATTGTCGACGTAGTGGGCAATGTGCAGAGCAGCACAGGTTGCGATCCACGGCCACAGGATGTGGGAACTGCGGGGGCAGTGATTCCTTCCGCCCCGGCGCCTGTGGTGAACGCGCGTGGCGACGTGATGTTGAACTGCGACCTGGAGCGGGGCGAAGTCTTTATCAGCCCAGTGGGAGCGGGTGATAAGCCCATCAGCCTGTTCGTTTCCTCGCCGCGCGCGACGTACACGCTACGCCTGCGCAGGGCCGACATTGAGGCGGACACGATTGTCATTGACGACCGCTCGCCACGGGCAGGGCCTACCACGACGCGTCCTCAACGCTCGGCCAGCCATGTACGCGCGGTAAAGGCCATGTTAGTTGCCACGGCTTCGGCCCGGCCGGGAGCCGCTTATCGCGTGGAAGAGGTGGAGCGGCCGGTCGTGCTATGGCAAGAGGCAGATTTCAAGCTGGTGCGAAAGGTGGAAGGGCAGGACTTGATCGGCGAGCTGTATTCGCTGACGAACGTTAGCGCAACGCCAATGGTCGTTGCGGAGCAAGAGTTCGATCGCGAGGAAGGCGGTGTCGTGGCGGTCGCCATCGAACACCACAATCTGCAGCCCGGAGACGTTACCAGCGTATTCGTCATTCGGACCCAGGAGGATCGGCCATGAAGATCGAAACGAAATGGCATACGCTCTTCGACCGGATCAGCCCCCGCCAAAAACAGTATCTGCTGGCCACAGGCGTGATTGGTGGCGGCGTGGGCGTTTTCTGGGCTTTTCTGGCGCTTTCCTCGCAGCCGGCCGCCGCTCCGGCCGCTCCGCAGTCGCATGGAACGACTGTTACCAATCCCGAGTTGGCTGGTGGTGTCGTTCCGATGCAGGTCGCGCCGGTCGACCAGTGGCTTGGTACCGCCGGTAAGGAACTGGCGCAATACAAAGTTGACCGTGAAGGCCAGGAGAAATTCAATGCTGATCGCAAGGCAAACGAAGCACAGATTCTGCAAAGGCTCGCCGAGTTGGAAAAGAAGGAAGCGGCGCCGCCAAGCGTCGCAACGCCAGCGGCCCCGGAAGTACCACCTGTACCGGCGAATGTCGGTCGTTCCCCCGTTCCTTCCGCAACGCCAACTGCGTATCCGCCCGAGGTACCCGCAGTGGTTGGCAACACGAGCCCCGTATCTGGTGCACCCGGCGGCGCGCGAATTGATGAACCCGCGCCCGCAATGGTGAGGATTGTTTTGGGAAATCCCGGGCGCGCTGCCGTAAAGGACCAAGGCGCTGGCAGTGTGGACAGCGGCGCCAGTGAGGCGCGAGGAAAGGGCGAGCGGCTCGAGTCCTATCTGCCCGTGGGGTTCATGCACGGCGAACTGCTCGGTGGCATGGATGCGCCAACCGGTGGCCAGGCGCAGGGCAACCCCTTGCCGGTGGTGATTCGGCTGACCGACAACGCGGTGCTGCCCAATCAGTTCAGGGCGGAGGTCCAGGAGTGCTTGGTGATCGGATCGGGTTTCGGGGACATTGCATCCGAACGCGCCTATATCCGTACCAGCAACTTGACCTGTATCCGGCATGACCGGAGCGTCATCGAGGTCAAGATCGAGGGGAACGTGTACGGCGAAGATGGCAAGCTTGGCATGAGAGGCCGGATGGTGAACAAGCAGGGGCAGTTGCTGGCAAACGCACTGCGGGCCGGGATTGCGAGCGGCATCGGCCAGGCCTTTTCGCAAGGCGGATCGACCTACACCGAATCCGCGTTCGGGCGCCTGGTGACTGGGCCGGAAGGTACTGGAGAGCAGATGCGCCGCGGCGTCGGTGCCGGCGTGGGCCGTGCGCTGGACCAGCTTGCCAACTATTACATCCGTCTCGCCGAGCAGACGTTTCCGGTCATTGAAGTCGACGGGAAACGCGCGGTGGACGTCGTGTTGACGCGCGGCGTTCGGTTGCCATTGCCGCTACCGGGCAGTGAGCGGTTGGCGGACGAAGGGCCTGTGCAAGGCGGCGACGGAGACGACGATGAAGCCCGCCGCTAATTGCCTCCTGGCGGCGGTGCTCGCCCTGGCGCTGCAGCCCGCACACAGTGCTCCTGACGAAGAACGCGTGCTGGCCGCAGTGCGAAAAGCATATCCCGCGACGGTGCTTGACCGCGCGCTGCGCACGCCGATTCCGGGCATCTACGAGATCTGGATGGGCGCCAATGTGGCTTTTGTATCGGCCAAGAACCCCCGCTACATGGTCTTCGGCCGCCTTGTCGACCTGAAAACGATGCGTGATCTGACGGCGACCAGGATGGCTAGTACCCGCGCGAATTCTCCAGGCGCCGTTAGCCAAGGACTCAAAGCGGCTTCATACACTGGCCCGATGCCTGTCGCCGATGCGATTACCGTTGTGCGTGGCGATGGGCGGCGCGAGTTGTCGGTATTCACCGATCCTGCGTGCGGATATTGCCGGGAGCTGGAGCGCCACCTGCGCGAACTGCCGAACGTGACGATCCGTTACTACCTGCTTCCGTTCCAGGGCGAGTCGTTACCGCTCGCGATCTGGTGCGCCAAGGACCGCCCGGCAGCATACGCGGCCGCCATGGCGGGCTCCGTAACGGGCTTGGATACAAAGAGCCCATGCGAACACCCGCTAGAGCGCAACAGGCTGCTGGCTTCAAGGCTGCACGTGGGAGCCACGCCGACGCTCCTTTTTTCCGATGGAACCAGGGTTCCCGGCTTGCTGACGACCGAGGAACTGGAATCGCGTCTGGGCGACAACAGATCGACAACCCCGCAGATGGAGGAAACGCAACATGCGACGTCAAAGCCTTGAGAATCGAGTGAAAGCCTGCTGCGGCGTGGCGTTCGGCCTGCTGATGGCCGGCTGCGGCAACATGTCGGGACTGGGCGGCTCGGAACAGTATGGCTGCAAAGCACCGGCCGGCGTCCAATGCCAGTCCGTTTCCGGCAACTACTACAACTCGGTACGCGGCACGATCCGTCTACCGGCAGTGGGGACAGGCGCCCAGCCTGTGCCGTCAGCGGCCCTAATGAATGCGTCATTGAATCGACGCGCAATTCTTCCGACCGATCACGCAGTGGCGGGAGGCGCTGGCTACGAGCCACAGCCATTGCGTTCGTCGCCGCGCATCCTTCGTCTGTGGATCAAACCTTGGGAAGATGTGGATCACGATCTGGTTGACCAATCTTATGTGTACGTCCGGGTCGACCAAGGTAAATGGATGCTCGATCACGTCCAGCGGCAGGTACGTGAGGCATACGCGCCGCTGCGTGCGCCCACGAAGGAGGCTGGGTTGACGGCATCAGCCCCATCGACCGCCCCCGCAGCGTTATCCAGTGGATCACCACAAGCACTCCCGATGTCCGCGCAGCCTCTTGATGCAAGCGCGGTGAGCGGTCAAATGAGTGTTCGCTAGCCGGGGGAGCCATCATGCACGCATTCTTTGAAGAGCGCGGCCAGCCGGGAGGTTTACGGCACATCATGGATTGGCTGGGACTGCAGCGCGAGCCGGAAACACCGTCGGAGCAGTTCGCCTCGTGGCTGCCGTACCGCGCCTACTCGCGCGAAGACAAGATTTTCATCAATCGGCAGGGCAGCCTCGGATTCATGCTGGAGGTGATGCCACAAAGCGGCGCCGACGAACCGATGGTCGAGGTCCTACAGAGCCTTTATTCCTTCCCCAAGAACACAGGCATCCAGATCCATTTGTTCGGTTCACCTCAGGTGAGGAAGATCCTGACAGCTTACGCCAACCAGCGCATGGAGGACGAAGATCAGTATGAACGCAGCCGGGAACATGGCCGGCCCGCGCGCAATGAAAATCTGTTTCGGACGCTCGCCAGGCAACGCGTCGGACACTTGATGAGCGGCACCAAGAAATCGCTGACCAATGGTTACCACTTCACGATCAAGGATTTCCGTCTGATGATCAGCGTGTGTTTGCCGGGCAGGGGAGACGACGATGCGCGCTGCCGGGAACTCTGTGAGCTGCGCGACTCGATGTCCGTGACGTTGAGCGCCGCATCGTTCCCGAACTCGGTTTGTGGCGTTGATGACCTGATCAACTGGTGCGCCCAGTTTGTGAATGCGGATCGGCTGTCGCGCGACGATCAGGTCAAGGTCAACTACGACGACGGGCGCGAGATCTGCGATCAGATCGTCGACTTCGACACCGTGCAAGACGCCCATGCGGAAGGGCTTCTCCTGTCCCGGTTGGGGGACGAGGCGAAGATGGAAGCCCGCTTTATGTCGATCAAGTCGTTTCCGGAACGGTTCGGACTGTGGCAGATGGGCGGCCTGATCGGCGACCTGATGCAGCCTGCGCTGCAGTACAACGCACCTTTCCTGCTGACGATGGGCGTGCATATTCTCGATCCGATCGAGACGAAAGCGGCGGTCACGACCAACAACTTCCGCGCCACGCAAAATGCCGGCAGCAAAATGGCTGCCATCATGCCTGACGTGGAAAAGAAGCACAAAGACTGGAAAGCTGCTGCGGATGCCTACGACGTGGGTGGCGCCCTGGTCTCGATGTACCACCAGTTGGCGATCTTCACGACACCGGAAAAGGCGGCAAGCGCCTGCGAAACGGCGCGCGCGATCTGGCGAGCACGGGGATTCGAGCTAAACGCTGACATCTACATGCACAGGCAGGCTCTGCTGGCGAGCTTGCCTATGACGCTGACGCCGGACTTTCACCGCGACCTGAAGAAGATGCGCCGGGTGACGCGCAAGTCGATGTCCAATGCCATTCATCTGGCGCCGTTGATCGGCGAATGGCGCGGAACGCGGACACCGACGGTGATTATGGCCGGTCGCCGTGGCCAAGTCACAACGCTCGATCTGTTCGACAACGATCTGGGCAACGCGAATGCAGCGGTGATCGGCGCCCCGGGTTCCGGGAAATCGGTTTTTCTCAATGAACTGGCCTGGTCTTACCGTTCGGTTGGAGCAAAGGTCTGGATGTTGGACCTCGGTCGTTCGTTTGAAAAGCTGTGCCGGAAAGCCGATGGCACGTATATCGAATTCACGCCGCAGAGCAAGATTTGTTTGAACCCGTATTCGCGGATCAACGACATTTGCGACGACATGGACATGCTGGTGCCGGCGATCGCCAAGATGTGCTCCATGCAGCATCCTCTGGAAGAAGTCCAGTACAAGGCAATCTCGACCATGCTGCTCACGCAATGGAAGATGTATGGGCGGGAAATGACCATGACCTGCCTGCGAGACGCCTTCATGAAGGGTTCGATCCGCGACCTCGGCATCTTCAACGACCAACGTATCAAAGACCTGGCGATCATGCTCAATCCCTACGCCAAGGGCGGACAGTACGAGCGCTTCTTCGAAGGCGTCAACAACGTCGATTTCACCAATGACTTCATCGTGATCGAGAACGAGGAATTGAAACGCCGGCCGGACCTGCACGCCGTGGTTAATATCCTGCTGCTTTATCAGATCACCGGCGAAATGTATTTGACGCGCAATAGGCGGAAGGTGCTGTTTATCGACGAAACGAAGCAGCAGCTTGGTGAGATCGGCTGCGACGATCCGATCAAAGCCGCTGTGGTGGAGGAAGCGGCGCGGCGAGCCAGGAAATATGGTGGTTCGCTGGTCACTGCCACCCAAGGCGGTGATGACTACTACGGTTCGGCGCAAATGGAAGCCGCATTCAACTGTTCGGATTGGGTGTTCCTCCTGCGCCAAAAGCCGGAATCGATTGAGCTGCTGGGGCGCAAAGGCCGGCTCTTGATGGACGAATCGAAAAAGCGGCTTCTGAATTCCTTACGGACCGAAGCGGGGGCGTTTGCGGAGATCTACGTCTCATCGCCTGTCGGAGAAGGTGTCGCCCGGCTGGTGTTAGACCCGGCGACACACCTGCTTTTTTCGAACAAGATCGAAGACAACAAACCGATCGATGAACTAAGGGCGCAGGGCTACAGCATTGACGAGGCCATTCAAATGGTCCTCGCGGCAAGGGGGCAATCATGCATCCACTGATTTTGCAGCTAGGCATGTGCATCGCATCGACGCTGGCCGGCATCGCGGTCTACGACCGCGTGATTGTTCGGCCAGCTACGGCGATCGGCGTGGTGGATGCGGTCCAGGTCTATCGCGAACAGGAAGCGCTCCTGGTCAAAGCGCTTTCCTCCGGGGAGGGCGATGCAGAGCGGACGCAGGCCGCCGCGAATGCTCGCCAGTTCGCCGAACGGATTTCGGGCGAAATGGCCAAGCTGGCCCAGGACTGTGGATGCCTCGTGGTCGACCGTTCCCTGGTGGTTGGGATGCGACCGGACATGCGGGATCTTACCCCGCTGCTTCGTCAACGGGTGCTGCGATGATGCGCAATTTCCTGACCCATGCCAGGGAGCGCTGGTATCTCTACCTGCCGCTCGCCCTGATCTGGGCGCTGGCGGCGGCGCGGATCTTTGTCGACCCGGTACCGCATGTGCCGCTGTTATTCAACGTGACGCCCAGCTTGCCTTACACGGTGGCTTTCATAGAGCGGCGAACAGGCGTGATCGCACGGGGCGACTATGTCATCTATGCGTTCGGCGGCATCGCGACCAGGCATTTCCCGGGTCTTGCCCGGCAGCCGTTCTTCAAGCGCGTGGCAGGCATCGAAGGCGATCAGGTGCGCGTCGAAGGACGGCGCGTGCTGGTCAATGGCAATGACGTTGGTCAGGCCAAGCTGTATGCGACGGTGAGCAAGCTTCCATTGGAACCGATCGAGCCCTGCGTCATCCCGCCGCATTACTTCTACATGCAGGGGACTAGTCCGGATAGCTTCGATTCGCGCTATCGCATCAGTGGTTTGGTGCATGTCAGGGACGTGATCGCGGTGGTGCGACCGATTTTTTAGGGGACGTGCGATGAAGCGTTTGACGATGCGGTGTCTCATCGCCTTGGGCGTCTGGGGCATTAGTTGCACGGCCGGTGCCGAGTCGCTCGGCGTGGTCGGGCCGACCTATCCCATCGCCGAGGAACATCTGTTGAAGATGATCGAAGCGCGCCTGCGGGCCAAGGAGGAGAGCGGTGAACTGGCGCGTATTCAAGAGCAGATTGTTTCACGTGGAAAGCAGGCCGTTCTGGCGCCACCACCCTTGCAGCTCCCGGCCGTAGCCGTACCGCGGACGTTCTATGTCGATCCGACCTACGTGCTGGACCGGAATATCGCCGATGGTGGTGGACGTCTATTGTTCGCCGCCGGGACCCGTGCCAATCCGCTCGATATTGTTTCGATGAGCCGAAGGCTGTTCTTTTTCGACGGACGCGATGAGCGCCAGGTCGCCATGGCCGAACGCCTGGCTAAAGGGGAAACGGCGAAGACCAAACCGGTGCTGGTCGGTGGCTCGTATCTCGACCTGATGCGGCGCTGGAAGGTCCCGGTGTATTACGACCAAAGAGGCGTACTGGTCAAACGTCTGCGGATCGAGCGGGTGCCGGCCTTGGTGTCCCAGGAGGGGCGCCGGTTGCGGGTCGACGAACTGGTGCCGGCCTCATGACAGGGAAGGAGAGACGCGATGAAGCTGCCTTTGCACAGGCTGAAATTTCGAGGGCTGTCCAGTCCAGCGCGCGCACTGGCGCGAGGGGGCGCGGCGTTGCTGCTTGCGTTGGTGGCTGCTACGGCGAACGCCGCCGGCGTAACGACCTGCCAAGGGCGTTTCCCGAACCCTATCACCGACATCTGCTGGAGCTGCATTATGCCCATCTCGCTCGGCGGCGGCACGCTGGCCAGCATTGGTGGGCAGGAGGATATCGGAAACCCCGGCTCTCCGATTTGCAGTTGCGGTGTCAATCCGACGATCGGCCTGTCGATCGGGTTCTGGGAGCCAGCCCGGCACGTGGAAGTGGTACGTCGTTCGTTCTGCCTGGTCTCGCTGGGCGGCGTCGACCTGAATCCCGGAATCGCGGCGCCAGATGCCGGACGCTTTACCGATGGTACTGGCGATCAGAACAGTTTTTACCAGGCCCATTTCTACGTGAATCCAGTGCTGTACTGGTTGCAGGTCGTGGCGGACTTTCCATGCCTGGAGCGCGCATCGTTCGATTTGGCCTATCTCACGGAAGTTGATCCGCTGTGGAATGACGATGAGCTGACACTGATCCTCAACCCCGAAGCCGCGCTGTTCGCCAATCCCGTCGCCCTGGCGGCCTGCGCGGCCGACTGTGTCGCCGCCACGGCCGGGTTCGCCCGGTCGGAATTGTTCTGGTGCGCCGGGTGCCAAGGCAGTCTTTATCCGCTGGACGGGCACAGTATCTATCACCTCGGTGGTGTACGGACGGCCGAATTGCTGATGCAGCGGCTGACAGCGAAGATGCATCGTGAGCTGCTGGCCTGGGGGAGCCACGGTACGGCCGGCCTGTGCGGTCCCTATTTCCTCCCGGTGATGGACAAGGCGGCTTACAAGACCCAGTTGACCTTTCCGATTCCGAATACCGGCAAGATTCTTGGTCGGTGTTGCCAACCGTTCGGGCGAACCACCGTGCTTTGGGGCGCAGGCAAGGAATATCCAGTCAAGGGGGAGGATTTTGCATTCATGCTCTTCAGGAAAAGGAATTGCTGTGTTGGCTACTAACCAATTTTCCGTGAAGCGGTGGAAGGCGGTGCTGGCGTTTGCTGCTGGTGTTTGCGTCGGTACTGCGCAACCAGGCTTTGCCGGCGGGGGCGTTTCAGGCGCCGCGAACCCAGTGCAGTCTGGCGCGCCGAAGTCAGGCCAGGTTACTGGCTCCCCAAGGCTCGAGCGTTTGCCGCAGCCGGTGCAGAGCCGTCCACTCGACGTCGCTTCCATCGCACGCGGGTTCGAGGTAGCGGGAGTTTTGGCTGCGGGCAGGATGCTGGCGCAAGGCCCCCAACTGCTTGTCTTCGTCAGCTTGTCGATGCCCGAGGGGGCGCTGCGCAAATTGATCGAACAGGCTGAACGCACGCGAGCAGTCCTGGTGCTGCGCGGCTTGAAAGACGGCTCCATGGTCAAGACGGCGGTCGCCGTGCGTCAGTTGCTCGGCGAGCGCAAAGCTGCGCTGCAGATCGATCCGCAAGGCTTCGACCGTTTTGGCGTGAACCAGGTGCCAACGTTCGTGCTGTTACGTGACGGCACACAGGCCCAGCGATGCGCGGATGCCAGCT
>Ga0209565_1000318_pt1 | contig 43946 bp, 36 predicted proteins | sample Araplaol_mTSA_r2_2_FD_184283 | JGI IMG/M metagenome (GOLD analysis project Ga0209565, IMG submission 184283) | Arabidopsis root microbial communities from North Carolina, USA - plate scrape MF_Col_mTSA_r2 (SPAdes) (version 3) | ecosystem: Host-associated > Plants > Roots > Endosphere | place... | reverse complement strand
CTACCGCGTCGCGCTCGGTGAAACCGATTTTTCACGGCTGGCCGATTGTGAAATCCTGCTGTCGCCCTTGCCCGAGGCCATCCATGTGCAGGCACTGGGCGCGCACGCCGCCTGGGCGCTGCGGCTGTTCGGCGCGGCCGCCTGGCTGGCCGTGGAGCTGCAGCAGGGCCTGGACGACGCGCTGCGCCTGCAGCAGCTGCAGGAAGTCGCCGCGCGCACCGGCATAGGCCTGGTGGCGGCCGGCAATGTGCTGATGCACAAGCGCTCGCGCAAGCCGCTGCACGACGTGATGACCGCCATCAAGCTGGGCCGGCCGGTGCATGAATGCGGCTTTGCGCTGCAGGCCAATGCCGAGGCGCATCTGCGCCCGCGCATGCGGCTGGCCGGCATTTATCCGGCAGCGCTGCTGCGCGCCACGCTGGTGGTGGCCGCGCGCTGCAACTTCAGCCTTGACGAGATCCGTGACCTCTACCGCTACCCGCGGGACGACATGGTGCCGCCGGCCGAAACGCCGTCGCGCTGGCTCAGGCGGCTGAGCTGGCAAGGCGCCCACACACGCTATCCGCAGGGCATTCCGCGCAAGGTCAGGAAGCAGCTGGGTTTTGAGCTGGCGCTGATCGAAGAGCTGGAATACGAGATGTTCTTCATCACCGTGCACGACATCGTGCGCTTTGCAAGGCAAGAAGGCATCCTGTGCCAGGGGCGCGGCTCGGCGGCCAATTCGGTGGTGTGTTTCTGCCTGGGCGTCACGGCCGTCAACCCGGCGGAAAGCAAGCTGCTGTTCGAGCGCTTCATCAGCCGCGAGCGCCGCGAGCCGCCCGACATCGACGTGGACTTCGAGCACGAGCGGCGCGAGGAGGTCATCCAGTACATCTACGGCAAATACGGCCACGACCGCGCCGCGATTGCCGCCACCATCATCAGCTACCGCCCGCGCAGCGCGATCCGCGACGTCGGCAAGGCGCTGGCGATGGAGCCGGAGCTGATAGACCAGTTCGCCAAGGAGCATTTCTGGTTTGACGGCAGCGAGGTGCTGCGGGAAAAAATCCGGCAGGCCGGCCTGGCGGGCCGGGAAGGGCCGGTGCTGCAGTGGCTGGACCTGTCGGCGCAGCTGATCGGTTTTCCGCGCCACCTGAGCCAGCACGTGGGCGGCTTTGTGCTGACGCAGGGCAAGCTCACGCGGCTGGTGCCGGTGCAGCCGGCCTCCATGGAGGAGCGCCGCATCATCCAGTGGGACAAGGACGACCTGGAGGCCATGGGCCTGCTCAAGGTCGACGTGCTGGCGCTGGGCATGCTCTCGGCCATACGGCGCTGCCTGGCGCTGGTGAACCAGACCCGGGGCACCCAGCTGCAGATGCACGAGGTCAAGCCTGATGAGAAGACCTACGACATGATCTGCGCGGCCGACACGGTGGGCGTGTTCCAGATCGAGAGCCGCGCCCAGATGTCCATGCTGCCGCGCTTGCAGCCGCGCAGCTACTACGACCTGGTGGTCGAGGTCGCCATCGTGCGGCCCGGGCCCATCCAGGGCGGCATGGTCCACCCCTACCTGAAGAACCGCGAAGCCCTCAGGCGCGGCGAAATCATCACCCCCGAATACCCGGCGCTCAACCCGGCCCTGGAGCGCACGCTGGGCATCCCGATTTTCCAGGAGCAGGTGATGCAGATCGCGATGATCGCCGCCGACTTCACGCCCGGCGAGGCCGACGACCTGCGCCGCTCCATGGCGGCCTGGAAGCGCAAGGGTGGGGTGGAGCGTTTCCACGGCCGGCTGGTCCAGGCCATGGTCAAAAACGGCTACAGCACTGAATTCGCCGAACGCATCTTCAGCCAGATCCTCGGCTTCGGCGACTACGGCTTTCCCGAAAGCCATGCCGCCAGCTTCGCCAAGCTGGTCTATGTGAGCTGCTGGTTCAAGTGCCATGAGCCGGCCTGTTTCCTGGCGGCCATGGTCAACTCCCAGCCCATGGGTTTTTACACGCCCTCGCAGCTGGTGCAGGACGCCATCCGCCACGGCGTGGAGGTGCGCGCCGTGGATGTGATGCACAGCCACTGGGACTGCACGCTGGAGCCGCAGGGCGTGCTGCCGGCCGGCACGCAGCCGGCGGTGCGCCTGGGCCTGCGCCTGGTGGCCGGCCTGCGCGAGGACGCGGCCCTGCGCCTGGTGGCGGCGCGGGCGCAAGCGCCTTTCAGTTCAACCGAAGACCTGGTGTCGCGCGCCCAGCTGGGCACGCTGGAAGTCAACGCGCTGGCCGCCGCCGATGCCTTGCTGCCGCTGTCGGGCCACAGGCGCCAACAGGTGTGGGAGGCCTCGGCCATCAAGCCGGCACCGCGCCTGCTCAAGTCCGTGCCCACGCATGAGACGCCGCTGGTGCTGCCCGATACGCCCGAAGGCGAAAACATTCTGTTCGACTACCAGGCTACAGGCCTCACGCTGCGGCGCCACCCGGTCGCGCTGCTGCGCGAGCGGCTGGCGCGCAAAGGCCTGCTGAGCGCCAGCGAACTCAATGCCTTGCCCGACGGCGAAGAGGCAGCCGGCTGCGGCATCGTCACCGTGCGCCAGCAGCCGCAAACCGCCAAGGGCACCATCTTTGTCACGCTGGAGGACGAAACCGGGCCGGTCAATGTGATCGTCTGGAAGTCGCTGCGCGAAGCCCAGCGCGCCGAACTGCTGCATTCACGCCTGCTGGCGGTCTACGGGGTGTGGCAGCGCAGCGAGGAAAGCGGCACCGCCAAGGGCTATGGCGCGGTGCGCAACCTGGTGGCGCGGCGGCTGGAAGACTTGACGCCGCTGCTGGGGCGGCTGGGCACTTCCAGCCGCGACTTTCATTGAAGCCGGCTGGCTTGCTGCTCGTGCTCCCGGTGCGCATCGTCCAGCAACTGGCGCACCTCTTCGTCGGTGGCCTGGGGAAAGTCCACATACCACTGGCTGACGGCGCCGAAATAGTCCAGGCGGGCCGGGCAGACGACCTCCGTGCGCTGGTCTTCCAGTTCCCGGCATCCCTGCGCGGAACCGACCGGCACGGCCACTACCAGCTGCTCAGGCTGCTGCTGCCGTATCGCCAGCACGGCCGCGCGCATCGTGGCGCCGGTGGCCAGCCCGTCGTCCACCACGATGACGCTGCGGCCCGTGATGCCAGGCGCCGGGCGCTGCCGGCGGTATAGCTGTTCCCGGCGCAGCAATTCGGCTTCTTCCCGGGCCAGCACGGCGGCCACCGCCTGCGGCGCCGCACCCGGCGGCGGGTCCCTCATCACCCGCACACCGCCGCTGGCAATGGCGCCCATGGCGTATTCCTCATGCCCCGGATAACCGAGCTTGCGCACCACCAAGACGTCCAGCGGCGCCTCAAGTGCCCGGGCCACCTCACGCCCCACGGCCACGCCGCCGCGCGGCAAGGCCAGCACCAGCAGGCCGGGGCGGCCGCGGTAAGCCGCCAGGGCGCCGGCCAACAGGCGCCCGGCATGGACGCGGTCACGGTAGGGCAGTGCGAGGTCTGTCATGCGCAGGCTCCTGGCAGGCTTTCAGAGCCGGCAAAGCGGGCCCGGCCGCCTTGCCGGAACAGCCTGATTTTCCCGCGGGAATGCCGCGGCCTGCAAGAGGACGCCGGCGTGAGGCAGCTCAGTGCTGCCGTGCTTCGCCGGTTTCCACGCTGCCCTGCTGCAGGGCATGCTCCAGCAGTTTGCTGTAGTTTTCCAGCTTTCTGTACAGCAGGCGCACTTCCAGCATGTTGTGGATGCGCGTCTTGACTTCCACCAGGTCAAAGGGCTTGCTGATGAAGTCCTTGGCGCCGGTTTCCAGGGCGCGCAGCTTGTGGCCCGGCTCCGCGGTCAGCACGATGACGGGCAGGTAGTTGTCGCGGCTGTTCTTCTTGAGTTCCTGCATGACCTGGAAGCCGTCCATGCCCGGCATTTTCAGGTCCAGCAGGATCAGGTCGTAATGGTGCTCGGCGTGCAGCCCGGCAACTTCCAGCGGATCCATGGTGGCGCTGACGCGGGTGTAACCGGTCTCGCCGAGCAGTTGCCTGAGCAACTGCACGTTCACAAGCTGGTCGTCCACCACCAGGATGCTTGCATGGAGGATGTCGAATTCAGTGTTCATGGCGTGGTTTCCCCGGCCGCAAGGCGGTCGGTCCTGGCTTTGGCCAGGGAGAGCATCAAGTCCAACGTTTCCATGAACTCGTTGATCTTGATGGGTTTGGTGAGGTAACGAAAGAAGCCGGCCTGCAGGCCTTTTTCGATGTCGCGGGGCATGGCATTGGCACTGAGGGCCACGACCGGGATGTGTTTCGTCAAAGGGTCTTCCGACAGGATCTTCATGGCCGTGATGCCGCTGATGCCGGGAAGGTTGATGTCCATCAGGATGAAGTCGGGCAACGCGGCCTTGGCGATGGCGATGCCGCTGATGCCGTCGCGCGCGGACAGCAGCCGGAAGTCCGGGCGCCTGGCGATCAGGTCCTCCACCAGCATCAGGTTGGCCGGGTTGTCCTCGACGTACAGCACGGTGCAGGTTTGCGGGTCCGCGGGCGCGGGTGCGGCAAGCCCGAGCGCGAGATTGAGCAGCTCCGGTGAAAATTTCTGCTCGGTGGTGACGTTCATTTCGATCCAGAACACGCTGCCCTTGCCGACCGTGCTTTCCACGCCGATCACACCGCCCATCAGCTCGACCAGCCGCTTGGTCATGACCAGGCCTATGCCCGTGCCCTGTTCGGTGCTGGCTTCCTGCCCGAGGCGGTTAAAGGGCTGGAAGAGCTGCTCTATCTTCTCGGGCAGCAGGCCTTCGCCGGTGTCTTCCACGCAGATGCGTATGCGCCCGGGCGGGATGTCGACGCACCTGAGGGTCACCTTGCCGCGTTCGGTGTTGTACTTGATGGCGTTGGTCAGCAGGTTGATCAGCACCTGCTTGAGCCGCGTGCGGTCCGCATTGACGAAGAGGGGAGAGGTGAACGCCGGAAAGCTCACACGGATGCCGCGCTTTTCGGCCTGCGACTCGATCATGGTCTCGCACTCGTGCATGACTTCGGCCAGCGACACCGGCTCCAGCGACAGCGACAGCTTGCCGGACTCGATCAGCGCCAGGTCCAGGATCTCGTTGATCAGGTCCAGCAAATACCAGCCGGCCTGCAGGATCTGGTCCACGCTGCGCTTTTGCGAGGGCGTGGGCACCGGCGTGCCGGACTCTATCAGCTGCGCGAAACCCAGGATGGCGCTGAGCGGCGTGCGCAGCTCGTGGCTCATGCTGGAGAGGAAGTCCGATTTGGCGAGGTTGGCCTTCTCGGCCACCGCCATGGCCTCGTTCAGCGCGATCTCGACCTGCTTGCGCACCGAATTGTCGGTGCCTATCAGCAGGTAGCCGATGATGGCGCCGAAGTCGTCGCGCAAGGCGGTGATGGACACGATGGCCGGAAAGCGGCTGCCGTCCTTGCAGATGTAGGTCAACTCGTAAATGTCTTCGATGCCGCGCGAAGCCTTGAAGGCCAGGGCTTCAAAGCCCGGCGTGATGGGGGTGGCGAGCTCCAGGCTCAGCGCCTGCGCCCTGGCCATCACTTCCTGCGGGTCGTGGATGTCGCTGGGATTGATCTTGTTGACGACCTCGGCCGCCATATAGCCCAGCATGCGCTCGGCGCCGACGTTAAAGAGCTGGATGATGCCTTTTTCGTCGGTCGCGATGATGGAGAAATTTTCGCTCGTCAGGATGGCCGTTTGCAGCGCGCCCGTCTTGAGCAGCGCTTCCTGGCGCCGGACCTCTATGCCGTCGGCTTTGGCGAGCGCCTCAAGGGCGCTCAGGCTGGTAAGGGGTGACATGGGCCATGTTTCTGTGAAAGTAACGACGATGCCGCGAGGCGCCAGCCGTGAGGCGGCGCGTCCAGGATCCTGGCCGGGGAGGGGGTGAAGTCTTTGGAAAGACTCCGAAAGTATGCGGGCTCGGGCCTTGAGCGGTCTGTTCGGCAGCGCACATAGGCGCCGCCCGGCCCGCAATGGCTAGCTGTTCGCCCGCCGGTAAAAGGCCAGCGAGCCGGCCAGTGCCAGCAGCGCGCCGCCGCAGGCGCGGTCCATCCAGCGCGTGGCCGAGGCCTTGAGCAGGCGTATCGCGCGCGCGCCCACAAAGGCGTAGGCGAACATGACGGAAAAATCGATGCCCGCGAACACCAGCGCAATCGCGAGGTACTGCGGCGCCTGGGCGGCGGCCGGGTCTATGAACTGCGGCAGCAGGGCCGAGCAGAACAGGTAGCCCTTGGGATTGGTCACCGCCACCAGGAAGGACTTCATGAAGATCGCACGGCTGCCGTGCTGTGTGCCGGCCGCGCCTTCGGCGGGAATCTCAAAGCCGCCGCGCGAACGCAGCAGGCGAATGCCCAGCCAGGCCAGGTAGGCCGCGCCGGCCCATTTGAGCACCGAAAACCAGAACTCGGAGGCGGCCAGCAGCGCGCCCAGGCCCAGGGCTACCGCGCCGACCAGCACAAAATCGGAAACTACCGCGCCGAGCATGCCGGGCACGGAGCGGCGCACGCCGTAGCGCGAGCCGTTGGCCAGCGCCAGCAACACCGTGGGGCCGGGCGTGGCGATGGCCACCAGCGCGACGACGGAAAACAGCAGCAAGGTGGTGGTGTTCATGCGGCGGCTCCGCAGCCCTGGGGTTTGTAGACGCGCTCGGTCGAGGGCGGGTATTTCGCGAGAAGGCGCTCGGGGCGGCTGGGCCGCGTGGTGAAACCGCCGCCGCAGTTGGGGCAGACGCCCTTGAGCCGGGTGTCGGCGCAGTCGGCGCAAAACGTGCATTCAAAGGTGCAGATGCGTGCCTCGGCCGACTCGTTGGGCAAGTCCTTGTTGCAGCATTCGCAGTTGGGGCGCATTTGGAGCATGTGAGATCCTGTTGGATGTGGGGATTGACCCGATGCTAAAGAAAAACCCCTGCGAGGGAAACCCCGGCCGGGTCAGGACAGCTTCTTGACCAGCACCTGGCTCTTGCGATCCCAGTTGTATTTGCGTTTGCGGCCTTCGGGCAGCCAGTCGGGATCCACTTGCACAAAACCGCGCTTGATGAACCAGTGCATGGTGCGGGTGGTCAGCACAAAAATGCTTTGCAGGCCGGCGGCGCGGGCGCGCTGCTCTATGCGTTTCAAGATTTTTTCGCCGTCGCCCTGGCCCTGGCTTTGCGGCGAGACGGTGAGCGCCGCCATTTCAGCCGTTTTGGCTTCGGGGTAGGGATAGAGCGCCGCGCAGGCGAAGATCACGCCGTCGTGCTCGATGATGCTGTAGTTGGCGGCGTCGCGCTCGATCTCGGTGCGGCTGCGCTTGACCAGGGTGCCGTCGTTTTCAAAAGGCTCTATCAGCTGCAGAATGCCGCCCACGTCGTCCCCGGTGGCTTCGCGCAGCTCTTCGAGCTTTTCATCGACCACCATGGTGCCTATGCCGTCGTGCACATAGATTTCCAGCAGCAGCGAGCCGTCTACCGCAAAGGGCAGGATGTGGCTGCGCTCCACGCCGGCCTTGCAGGCCTTGACGCAGTGCTGCAGGTAAAAGCCGGTATCGGTGGGGCGCTCGCCGTTGGGCAGCGTGGCCAGCAGCTTTTCGGCGGCGGCCAGCGGCAGCTCGGTGTCTATAGGGTTGTCCTCGCTCTCGGGCTGGTCGTGGTGTATGCGTATGCCCGGAATCTCGGTCAGGAAGATCAGCTTGTCGGCCTGCATGGCGATCGCCACCGAGGTGGCGACTTCTTCCATGGTCAGGTTGAAAGCCTCGCCGGTGGGTGAGAAGCCGAAAGGCGAGAGCAGCACCATGGCGCCGAAGTCCAGCACCCGGCCTATGGCGGCGGTGTCCACCTTGCGCACCAGGCCGGAATGCTTGAAGTCCACGCCGTCCAGGATGCCGACCGGGCGCGCGGTGATGAAGTTGCCCGAAATCACCCGCACCGTGGAGCCGGCCATGGGGGTGTTGGGCAAGCCCTGGCTGAAAGCCGCCTCGATTTCATAACGCAGCTGGCCGGCGGCTTCCTGGGCGCTGTCCAGGGCAACCTCGTCGGTGATGCGCATGCCGTGTGAATACTTGGCCGTGTGGCCCTTGGCCTTGAGCTGTTCGTTGACCTGCGGGCGAAAGCCGTGCACCAGCACGATTTTCACGCCCATGCTCTGGATCAGCGCTAGGTCCTGGGCGATGTGCTGCAGCTTGCCGGCGGCGATGGCCTCGCCGGCCAGGCCCACCACAAAGGTCTTGCCACGGTGCGTGTGGATGTAGGGCGCGACCGAGCGGAACCAGGGCACAAAGGTGAAATTGAAGACGGCGGACATGGGCGCGCTTTCGGGTCGTAAAGGGCAGGGCGTAAGCAGCCGGGGGCGGGGCGGTCGGAGGTGAAACCGGGCCTCCTGGCACCGCTGTTCCCGGCAAACGGAAAAAGTCCAGTGAGTGTAAGGGAGACAGGGCGCAGCATGAAGGCGCAGCCCCGGGCGGCCTACGCCTTTTGGTGCTTGGCGAAACCGGGTCCGGCGGGTATGGTCAGGGGGTTATGGATAAATATGCGATCGGGTTCTGGGGCTGCTACTTCGGGTCGGCCGGCCTGATGCTGGCCGGTTCGGTGTTTGCCTATATCCGGTCCCTGCGGCGTATTGCCGTCAATGCCGCCGCCTCGGCCTTGGCCTCGACCTTTTTTGTGATCGCCTTTCTGGGCGCCCTGCCCATAGGCGACGCCGACACGCTGGACCGCTTCCTGGCCCATGTGGCCAGCCTGGTGTCGGTTCTGCTGGCCTACCTGCTGTTCTCCATCCTGGGCATTTTGCGCAGCCCCTCGTCCCAGCGGCGCGCCTTGCTGCTGCTGGCGGCCGTCGCCGCCCTGGTCATTGCGCTGGGCTGGGCCCTGAGCCCGCAGCAGTCCCTGATGCTGAGCCTGGCCGCGGCCGCGCTGATGGGTTTTGTGGCGCTGGCCCTGAGCCTGCGCAGTGCCCTGCGCGGCGACCGCCTGGCCTGGGTGGCGGTGGCGGGCGTGGTTTTTATGCTGGTGGCCATCGTGGGCCTGAGCTGGGCGGCGCTGGACCGTGCCCACGTGCCCTGGCAGGCCCATGCCGTCGCCGCGCTGGCGGGCACGGCCTATCTGGCCACCATGGCGTCGGTGTTGTGGATACGCTATTCCTATCTCATCGAGCTGAACCAGGCCATGGCCTACGGCCCCAGCTACGACCCCGTCACCCGCATGCGCTCCAACAGCGAAACCAACAATATGGTGAACGGGGCTTTCAGGGATTACCGCGACAAGCCCGTGCCGCTGGGTGTGATCGTTGTCTCCATCGCCAACCTCTACGTGCTCGAAAAACTCTACGGCCTGGCGGCCGTCAACCATGCGCTGTTTGTCTGCGCCGGGCGGCTGCGGCGCACCGTGCCGGCCCATGTGGAGATGGGGCGACTGGGCGAGGACGGCTTTTTGCTGCTGATCCGCAACTGCCACGACAGCGGCGACCTGATCCACCTGGCGCGCCGCGTCCAGGCCGCCCTGACGCGCACCGTGGCGCTCAACACCAGCCTGGAAGCCGGCACGGCGGCCGGCCAGCAGACGCCCTGGGCGGCGGAGGTCGGCCTGGGCGTGCTGCGGGTGTCCAAAACCGACGCGCGGGCCTCCTCGGCGGTGGGCCTGGGGCGCGGCATGTCGCGCGCGGCGCTGGGCTATCCCAGCCGCATTGCCTGGTTTGACGAGGGCAGCGGGGAAATCGTCGACATGCCGGTGCTGGCGGCCTGAGCCGGTGCAGCCTCCCCCGGCGCGCGGGGCTTTGCGGAAGCGTCGATAATTGGCTGCTTTGGCCGTCACGGCCCCGCGGCATTTCTTACGGCTTTTCCCTTTGTCCCCAGTTTTGACTCCCCTGACCATCACTTTTCCCGAATCGCTGCCCGTCTCCGGCAGGCGCGATGAGATCACCGCCGCGATGGCGGCCCACCAGGTCGTCATCGTCTGCGGCGAAACCGGCTCGGGCAAAACCACGCAACTGCCCAAGATCGCGCTGGCCATGGGGCGCGGCAAGCTCAACTACCCGCCGGGGCAGGGCCGGCTCATAGGCCATACCCAGCCGCGCCGCATTGCCGCTTCCAGCGTGGCCAAGCGCATCGCCGAGGAGCTGAAGACTCCGCTGGGCGAGGTGGTGGGCTACAAGGTGCGCTTCCAGGACCGGCTCTCGCGCGACGCCTCGGTCAAGCTGATGACTGACGGCATCTTGCTGGCGGAGACGCAGACCGACCCGCTGCTCAAAGCCTATGACACCCTCATCATCGACGAGGCCCATGAGCGCAGCCTGAACATCGACTTCCTGCTGGGCTATCTACGCCAGCTGCTGCCGCGCCGGCCCGACCTCAAGGTGGTCATCACCTCGGCGACGATTGATGCGCAGCGCTTTGCCGATTACTTTGCCTCGGCCAAAGGGCCCGCGCCGGTCATCATGGTGTCCGGCCGCATGTTTCCGGTGGAGCAACGCTACCGGCCGTTCGAAGAATCGCGTGAACATGATTTGAACGACGCGATCGCCGACGCGGTTGATGAACTCTGGCTGAGCCCGCACAGCGCGGGCGACATCCTGGTGTTCTTGCCGGGCGAGCGCGAAATCCGCGAGGCGGCCGACCATTTGCGCAAGCACCTGGCGCACCAGCCGCTGACGCGCAACGCCGAAGTGCTGCCGCTGTTCGCGCGCCTGAGCCAGGCCGAGCAGGACCGGATTTTTGACGGCCACAGCGGCCGGCGCATCGTGCTGGCGACGAACGTGGCCGAAACCTCGCTGACCGTGCCCGGCATCCGTTATGTGATCGATGCCGGCACCGCGCGCGTCAAGCGCTACAGCTTTCGCAACAAGGTCGAGCAGCTCATGGTGGAGCCGGTGTCGCAGGCGGCGGCCAACCAGCGTGCCGGCCGCTGCGGCCGGGTGGCCGACGGCATCTGCATACGGCTGTATGACGAGAAAGACTTCCAGGGCCGGCAGCCCTTTACCGACCCGGAAATCCTGCGCAGCTCGCTGGCCTCGGTGATCTTGCGCATGAAGGCGCTGCACCTGGGCAATGTCGAGGAGTTCGCCTTTATCGAGCCGCCGCAGCGCCGCGCGATTGCCGACGGCTACCAGCTGCTGGCCGAACTGGGCGCGGTAGACGAGGACAACGAACTCACGCCCGTGGGCCGCACGCTGGCCAAACTGCCGCTGGACCCGCGTGTGGGCCGCATGATTTTGGAGGCCAGGGACCGCAATGCGCTGGACGAGGTGCTGGTGATCGCCAGCGCGCTCAGCGTGCAGGACGTGCGCGACCGGCCCATGGACAAGCAAGCCCAGGCCGACCAGCAGCACGCCAAGTTCGACGACGAAAAAAGCGAGTTCAGCGGCTACCTCAAGCTCTGGAAATGGCTGGGCGATGCGCGCGGCGGCCACGGCACGGATCACAAGCTCTCGAACCGCCAGTATGAAAACCTGCTGCGCGAGAACTACGTCAACGTGCGCCGCGTGCGCGAGTGGCGCGACATCCATTCGCAGCTGCATACGGTGGTGGGTGAACAGAAATGGGTGCTCAATGACAAGCCCGCGAGCTATGAACAGCTGCACCTGTCCATGCTGTGCGGCCTGCTTGGAAACATCGGCTGCAAGAGCGACGAGGAAGACTGGTACCTGGGCGCGCGCGGCATCAAGTTTTACCGCCACCCTGGCGCGCGCCTGAGCAAAAAGCCGGGCCGCTGGATTGTCGCGGCCGAACTTGTGGAAACCACGCGCCTCTTCGGCCGCGGCATTGCCAACATAGACCCGGCCTGGATAGAGCAGGTGGCCGGGCATTTGCTCAGCAAACAGCTGCTGGACCCGCACTGGGAGAAAAAAGCCGCCCAGGTCACGGCGCTGGAGCGCGCCACGCTCTACGGCCTGGTGGTCTACAACGGCCGGCGCGTCAACTTCGGCCGGGTCGACCCGGTCACGGCGCGCGAGATCTTTATCCGCGAGGCGCTGGTCGCCGGCAACTGGGACACCAAGCTGCCTTTTTTGGCGGCCAACCAGAAGCTGATCCAGCAGGTGCAGGACCTGGAACACAAGGCCAGGCGCCAGGACGTGCTGGTCGATGAGGAACTGATCTACGCCTTTTACGACCAGCAGTTGCCGGCCGATGTGCACAGCGGCGCGGGTTGCGAGCACTGGTACAAGGAGGAGTCCAAAAAGCAGCCGCAATTGCTGCTGCTGACGCGCGAAGAGTTGATGCGCCACGAAGCGGCCGGTATCACCACCCAGGCCTTTCCCAGGACCCTGCGCATGGGCGGCGTGGACTGCGCGGTGACCTATCTGCACGAACCCGGCGACGCGCGTGACGGCGTGACCGTGGACGTGCCGCTGTTCGCGCTCAACCAGGTCAATGAGGAGCGCTGCGAATGGCTGGTGCCCGGCATGCTCAAGGACAAGGTGCAGGCGCTCATCAAGACCCTGCACCAGCGCCCGCGCTCGCGCCTGGTGCCGCTGCCCGAGACCGCCGCCCGCATGACGGAGCAGCTGCTGCAGCCCGAGGTCTTCGGCAGCGGCTCGCTGACCGACGCGGTGCTCAAGCTGGTGCGCGACGCGACCTCACTGGACATCAAGCGCAACGACATGAAGCTGGACATGCTGCCGCCGCACCTGTTCATGAACTTTCGCGTGGTCGACGAGCACGGCCGCCAGCTGGGCGCGGGCCGCAACCTGGGCGCGCTCAAGGGCGAGCTGGGCTCGCAGGCGCGCGGCGCCTTCCAGGCGCTGGCCGGGCTCAAAAACCTGGCGAAAGCGCCCGAGCCGGCCGCCAATCCAGGCAAGACTCCCGCTGCCGGCAAGCCCGGCGCTACTGCAACGGCGGAAAAACCGGCGGTCAAGGTCGCGGAGCGCTACACCGGCTGGAGTTTTGGCGAATTGCCCGAACTCATGGAAATTCGTAAGGGTTCGCAGACGCTGATCGGCTTTCCGGCGCTGATCGACCTGGGCGATGCGGTCACCATAGAGGTGTTTGACGAACCCGATGCAGCGGCCGCCAAACACCGTGCCGGCCTGCGCCGGCTGTTTGCGCTGCAGATCAAGGACGCGCTCAAATACCTCGAAAAAAACCTGCCCGAGCTGCAGAAAATGGCCACGGCCTACATGCTGGTGGGCCGCGCGGCCGACAACTCCGGCGGCGGCACGCTGGAAGAGCTGCGCGAGCAGATCATCGAAGTCGCGCTGGACCGCGCCTTCCTGCTCGATCCGTTGCCCACCAGCGAGGGTGAATTCAAGAAGCGCATCGAAGACGGCCGGGGCCGCCTGACCCTGATCGCCAGCGAGGTGGCCCGGCTGGCCGCGGGCATACTCACCGAATTCGCCGTGGCCCAGCGCAAGATCAAGGACAGCAAAAACGCCGCCGAAGCCGCGGCCGACGCCGCCCAGCAACTGCAGCGCCTGGTGCCCAAGCGCTTTCTGGCAGTCACGCCTTATGCGCAGCTGCAGCATTTCGCGCGCTACCTCAAAGCTATCACCTTGCGCCTGGAAAAATGGCGCGCCGACCCGGCACGCGACGCCGCACGCCTGGCTGAGCTGCGGCCGCAGGAACAACGCTACTGGCGCCTGGTGGCCGAACGCAAGGGCGCGGTCGACGCGCGCATGCAGGAGTTCCGATGGTTGCTGGAGGAGTTGCGTGTGAGCTTTTTTGCGCAGGAATTGCGCACGCCGCAGCCGGTGAGCGTCAAACGATTGGAAAAGGCCTGGGCTCAACTGAATAGTTGAGCCCAGCCTTTCAGCGAAGGCTAACAACTGCCGAAGGCTTGTTATGCCGCAGCTAAAAAGCGTGGCAGCAACTGAATAGTTGAGCCCAGCCTTTGAGCGAAGGCTAACAACTGCCGAAGGCTTGTTATGCCGTAGCTAAAAAGCGTGGCAGCAACTGAATAGTTGATGCCGGGTTTTGAAGCGCGCATAAAAAATGGCCTTGCAATGCAAGGCCATTTTTCCTGGTGAGACCGTGTGGCTAGATGCGGCCCATCAGCAGCAGGATCACGAGGATCAGCACCACGAGGCCGATACCGCCGCTGGGCCCGTAGCCCCAGCTTCGGCTGTGGCCCCAGGTGGGCAGGGCGCCGACCAGGATCAGGATCAGGACAATCAGCAGGATGAGCGAGAGGGACATGAAAGCACTCCTTGTTTTATGTGCCTTGATTCTTGCCCGGGCCCAGGCACGGTCAAGCAGGAGGGGGGCCTGTCCAACCGTCGGTCAACGCTGACAGCCTTGGCCTACAGCCTGGCCAGGCGCTGCAGCGCCGTGTTCAGGGTCTCATCCTTCTTGGCGAAGCAAAAGCGCACCACACGCTGGTCGAAGCCGTTGCCGTAGAAAGCCGACAGCGGAATGGCCGCGACGCCGATTTCGGTGGTCAGCCATTTGCAGAATTCGGCTTCATCGAGGTCGCTCACCTCCGAAATGTCCACGCACTGGAAGTAGCTGCCTTCGCTGGGCAGCAGCTTGAAACGGGTTTTGGCCAGGCCGTCCCGGAACAGGTCGCGCTTGCGCTGGTAAAAGGCCGGCAGACCCAAATAGGGCTGCTCGTCGGCCATATAGGCGGCCAGGCCGTGCTGCACCGGCGTGTTGACCGTGAAGACGTTGAACTGGTGCACCTTGCGGAATTCGGCCGTCAGCGCGGCAGGTGCGGCCACGTAGCCAACTTTCCAGCCGGTGACGTGGTAGGTCTTGCCGAAGCTGCTCACGATAAAGGCGCGCGCGGCCAGGCCCGGAAAGCGCGCCGCGCTCTGGTGGAGGCGGCCCTGGGCCGCGTCGAAGACCATGTGCTCGTAGACCTCGTCGCTGATCAGGAGCACGTCGGTGGGCGCCAGCAAGTCCTGCAGCGCGAGCATGTCGGCCTCGCTCCAGACCGTGGCGCTGGGGTTGTGCGGCGAGTTGACGATGATGGCGCGCGTGCGCGGCGTGAGGGCGGCGGCGATCTTGCCGAAGTCGGGGCGGAAGGTGCCCGGCGTGAGCGGCACGCGAACCACCTTGCCGCCGGCCAGTTCGATGTTGGGCACGTAACTGTCGTAGCAGGGCTCCAGCACGATGACTTCATCGCCGGGATGGACCACGGCCAGGATGATGGTGATGATGGCCTGCGTCGCGCCCGCCGTGATGGTGATCTCGCTGTTGGCGTCGTAGCGGTGGCCGTAGAGCCTGGCCACCTTGGCCGAGATGGCCTCGCGCAGCACCGGCACGCCCGTCATGGGCGGGTACTGGTTCAGGCCCCGGGTCATGGCGTCGGTGACGGCATTGACCAGTTGCGGGTCGCATTCAAAATCAGGGAAACCCTGGCCCAGGTTGACCGCGCCTTTTTCGGCGGCCAAGGTGGACATCACCGTAAAGATGGTGGTGCCGACGGCGGGCAGTTTGGTGGTCAGCGTGGGGGTGCGTTCGAGAGTGGTGGTCATGGCTGCAGGGGGCGCTTCAGGGGTGGGTCAAATCTCGTAGTCATTCACACGGCCGGCCATGGCCTTGGTGATCAGCGCACGGTCCAGCTTGTCGCTGAGCAATTCGGCGAATTTGTAGACAAAGTTGCGCAGGTAGGCGCTGCGCTTGAAGGCCACGCGGGCCACGTTGATGCCGAACAGCGGCCCGGCCGGGATGGCGATCAGGTCGCTGTTGGTGCCGTCTTCCTTGATGGCCATTTCGGCCACGATGCCCACGCCCAGGCCCAGGCGCACATAGGTCTTGATGACGTCGGAGTCTATGGCCTCCAGCGCGATGCGCGGCTGCAGGCGCTTGGCGGCAAAAGCCAGGTCTATCTTGGTGCGGCCGGTGAAGGACGGGTGGTAGGTGATCAGCGGTTCCTCGGCCAGGTCTTCCAGCGAAATGTTTTCTTTTTTCGCCAGCGGGTGGTCCACCGGGATCACCAGCATGTGTTGCCATTCATAGCAAGGCAGGGTGACGAGGTCGTCGTACTGCGTCAGCGACTCGGTGGCGATGCCGATTTCGGCGACCTCGTCGAGCACCATGCGCGCCACCTGGTCGGGCGAGCCCTGGTGCAGGCTGACGTTGACCTTGGGGAATGCCTCACGCAGCTTGGCCACCGGCTGCGGCAGCACATAGCGGGCCTGGGTGTGCGTGGTGGCGATGGAGAGGGTGCCGCTGTCCTGGGCCGAGAACTGCTCGCCGATGCGGCGCAGGTTGCCGACCTCACGCATGATGAGTTCGATGCTTTTGAGCACATGCTCGCCGGGCTCGGTGACGCGCTTGAGGCGTTTGCCGTGCCGCGCGAAGATTTCCACGCCCAGTTCTTCCTCAAGTTCGATGATGGCCTTGGAAACGCCGGGCTGCGAGGTGTGCAGGGCCTTGGCGGTTTCGGTGAGGTTCAGGTTGCGCCGTATGGCCTCCTGGACAAAGCGGAATTGGTGAAGGTTCATATCGAATTCAGGCTAATTATTCACTTTATTATGCCCGTATTGCGCTAAAGAAGCGGCCGGCCGCCGCGCCGCCCTGGCCTCAGCCCAGCGCAATGCCGGCCATCAGGGCCGTGAGTTCGGGATACTCGCCAGCCGTGGGCAGCAGTTCCACGGCGACGCCGGGATGGCTGGCCTGGATTTGCCCGACCAGCCGCGGCAAGTCCTCGCGGGCATGTTTGCCCACGCCGAAGAACAGCGGAAACACCCGGATGGCGCGCGCGCCGCCGGCGGCGAGTTCGGCCGCGGCTTCAGGCAGGGTGGGTGGGCACAGCTCCAGGTAGGCGCAGAGCACCGGGGTGCCGGGCGCGCTGGCGCGCACCTGCGCGGCCACGGCTTCAATGGGCGCGCGCCACAGCGGGTCGCGCGAGCCGTGGGCCAGCAGGATGATGCCGCGGGGCTGTGCTGCCGTGGTCGCCATGGTCGTTTGTGTAGCTGCCTAGCGCCGCAGCACCAGCCAGCCGAAAGCGCCCAGCGAGACGGCCATGTAAAGCATGCCGGGCGTGGCGGCCGCCAGCCAGGGCATCCAGTTGCGCAGGTTGCCGATGTAGCCGAAGACGTTGTTGAGCAGGAAGAAGCTGATGCCTATCATGACCCCGGCAAACACATAACCCGCGATGCCGCCGGAGCGGAAATGCAGGTAGGCGAAGGGCAGGGCCAGGATCACCATCACCAGGCAGCTGAGCGGGTAAAACACCTTTTTCCAGAACTCGATTTCATAGCGCTGGGCCGTCTGTCCGTTGGCGTCCAGGTGGCGCACGTAGTTGAACAGGTCTATGGTGCCCATGCGCTCAGGTTTGAGCAGCGCCACCGACACCATTTCGGCGCTGATTTCGGTGGGCCAGCGAAAGCTCTCCAGCACCATGCGGTTGACTTTGGCGCTTTCCTGGGGCCTGGCGGCGCTGGGCGCGCCGCTGACATCGAATTCCGCGCGCGTGGCCTGCTGCAGCTGCCAGGCATCACCGGCGGCAAAAGTCGCCAGCGGCGCCTGGGTGGTGGAGACGATCAGCCCCTTGTTGTTGAACTCGAACACCTGCACGCCCTGCATCTCGTTGTCGGGGGTGAGGGCCTTCACATTGACCACATAGGTGTTGTAGGCCTGTTTTTCCTTGAGCCAGGCGCCGGTCTGGCCTATGGTGATCTTGCTCTGGTAGCGCGCCTTGAGCAGTTGCGCGGCGCGATCACTGGCCGGCGCCACGTAGTCGCCCACCACGAAGCTGAAGACCACAAACAGCGCGCCCAGCACCAGCAGCAACTTGAGCGCGCGCCACGGGCCCAGGCCGCTGGTCCGCAAAATGGTGTATTCCGAACTCTGGGCCAGCCGCGCCATGACAAAAATCGTGCCTATCAGCACCGAGATGGGCAGCAACTCGTACAGGTGGTTGGGCACCAACAGGCCCACATACAGCAGCGCATGGCGGATCTGGTAAATCTCGCCGGCGTTGATGCCGTTGCTTTTGCCGAGGTACTGCAGTTCGTCGACCAGGTCGAAAAAGAAGAACAAGGCCAGGAAGCCCAGGGCCACCAGGGCAATGGCGGCCAGCACTTCCCCGTAAATCAGGCGGCGTATGGTTTTCATGCTTGCTGGCTTTCGGTGTTGCGCACGGCCATGGGCTGGCGCTTGATGCGCCGGGCGGGCCTGAGCACCCAGTTGAACTGCCGCTTGGAGAGCCAGACCAGGCCCAGCAGCAGCACGCCGCCGTGCAGGGCCAGCAGGAAGTTGCTGAAGCTGATGAGGCCCACAAAAATCCAGCTCTGCCCGAGGTTGACCAGGTTGTTGTAGACCACGAAGGTCAGCAGCACAAAAATCATGTTGCCGCTACGCCCGCCGCGCGGGTTCACGCTGGCCAGGGCCACGGCCAGCACGACGAAGTTGATGGACGCCAGCGCCAGCCCGATGCGCCAGGCCAGTTCGCTGAGGTTGCCGCGCGTGGGCGCCTTGATGAGCGAGCGGGTGGACAGCAGCTTGGCTTCGGGCGTGTTTTCAGCGAGCGGATTGGAGTCGCCGGTCTTGGTGCCGTACTCCTCGAAGTCGCTGATCTTGAGCGCCGGCTGGCCGATCACGTTTTCCAGGCGCTGCCCGTTTTCGAGCATCAGGAACTGGGCGTCGTTCAGCACCTCGATGCGGCCGGAACGCGCGGTGGTGATGGAGCTTTTGCCTTTTTCCGTGGCGGCGATGAACACATTGTTGCTGGCCCGCGCGCCCGCCAGCTCGCGGTCTATGAAGAACACCCGGTTGCCGCTGGAGGACTCCTGGAACTGGCCGGGGGCGATGCGGTCGATGTCGCCGCGCTGCTCGTAGCGGCTTTGCATGTCCTTGGTCTGCTGGTTGGTCCAGGGCCAGACAAACAGCGCCATCAGCGTGATCACCAGCAGCACCGGCCAGGAAAAACGGAAAAGCGGCCGCAGAAAGCCGGCCAGCCCCTGGCCGCTGGTGAACCACACCACCATCTCGCTGTCGCGGTACATGCGCGAGAGGGTGCTGACCATGGCGATGAAGAGCGACAGCGTGAGGATGGTCGGCAGGCGGCCCAGCGCGGAGTAGGCCATGAAGAGCATGACGTCCTGCGGATTGATGAAACCGCGCGAGGCCTGGCCCAGCGTGCGGATCAGCACAATGGTCATCACGATGGTGACCAGCACCACCAGCGTGGCCCCGAAACTGCGCGCCAGCTCTTTGCGAATCGAAGATTGGAATAACATTGACTGAAATATCTGCGTTTGTTTTATTTTTGTTTTACTTTGGTTTACCCACCAAACCCTGAATTATGGACTTTGAACTCAAAACACTGACCCGCGCCCGCATTTGCAGTGAAAAAACCGACGCACTGCTGGTGCTGGTCCCCCAGGGCCGGGACGCCGGCAGCGACCCGCTTTCGGCGCTCACGGCGCTGGCCATCAAGTCCGGGGACTTCGAAGCCAAGCCGGGCAAGCTGCTGGCCGCCTACCGGGCGCCCGGCATCGCCGCCACGCGCCTGGTGCTGGCGGGGGTGGGCGATGCCAGCCCCAAAAACATCCGCACGGCCGTGGCCGCGGCCCTGGGCGCCGTGAAAAACGGCAACACGCAGCGCCTGGTGCTGTGCCTGGACTTGCTGGACGGGCTGCAGGCCGAGGCCGTTCGCGCCGCCGTGACGGCTTGCAGCGAAGCGGCTTACGTCTACACCACCACCAAATCCAAGGCCAGCCCTTCGAAGCTGCAGCGCGTGCTGCTGGCCGTGGGCGACGCCGCGAACGCCAGGGCGGCCAAGGCCGGCCTGGACAAAGGCGTGGCGCTGGTCAAAGGCCTGGAATTCGCCAAGGAGTGGGCCAACCGGCCTTCCAACCACGCCACGCCAACCCTGCTGGCAGGCGCCGCCAGGGAGCTGGGCAAGCTGCGCAACATCAAGGTCGAGGTGCTGGGCCCCAAAGAGGTCGCCAAACTGGGCATGGGCTCCTTCATGGCCGTGGCCCAGGGCACGGCCGAGCCGCTGCGCTTCATCGTGCTGCGCTACGACGGCGCGGCCAAGTCCGCGGCGCCCGTGGTGCTGGTCGGCAAAGGCATCACGTTTGACACCGGCGGCATCTCCATCAAGCCCGCCGCCGAGATGGACGAAATGAAGTTCGACATGTGCGGCGCCGCGAGCGTGCTGGGCACCTTCCGGGCCCTGGCCGAACTGCAGCCCGCGCTCAATGTGGTGGGCCTGATCCCGGCCTGCGAAAACATGCCGGGCGGGCGCGCCATCAAGCCGGGCGACGTGGTCACCAGCATGAGCGGCCAGACCATAGAGATTCTCAACACCGACGCCGAGGGCCGCCTGGTGCTCTGCGACGCCCTGACCTACGCCGAGCGCTTCAAGCCCAGGGCCGTGGTTGACATCGCCACGCTGACCGGCGCCTGCGTGATCGCGCTGGGCGGCGTGCGCAGCGGGATGTTTTCCACCGACGATGCGCTGGCCGAGGCGCTGGCGCAAGCCGGCGAGTCGTCCATGGACCTGTGCTGGCGCATGCCGCTGGACGAGGACTACGCCGATGGCCTGAAGACCAATTTTGCCGACGTCGCCAATGTGGCCGGCAGGGCCGGCGGCGCGATCACGGCCGCCAAGTTCCTCCAGCGCTTTGCGGCCAGCTTCCCCTGGGCGCACCTGGACATTGCCGGCACCGCCTGGAAAGGCGGCGCCGCCAAGGGGGCCACCGGCCGGCCCGTGCCGCTGCTGCTGGATTACCTGCTGGGCCAGGTAGCCTCCGCCAAGCCCAAGGCATCGGGCAAACCCAAGGCCGCCGCCAGAACACGGGCATGACCGAAATCGCTTTTCACTTCAACGTGCCCGACAAGCTGGCCTACAGCTGCCGCTTGCTACGAAAGGCTTACCTCAGCGGCGCCAGCGTGGTGGTGACGGGCGAGCCGGCGGTATTGGCTGAACTGGACCAGTTGATGTGGAGTTTTTCGCCGGCTGAGTTTGTGCCGCACTGCCGGGCGGGCTCGGCCGGGCACACCCTGGCGGCGTCGCCCGTGGTGCTGGCCGAATCGCTGCAGGACTGCCCGCATTACGGCGTGCTGGTCAACCTGGGGCAGGGCATTCCGCCCGAGTTTGAGCGCTTTGAACGGTTTATCGAAGTGGTGGCGCGCGAGGATGAAGACCGCCTCGCCGCGCGCAGCCGCTGGAAGCACTACACCGACAGGGGCTATGCGATGAAGCGGCATGACCTGGCCACGGCCGGGGAGGGCGCATGAACCGTCCGCCGCCCGCGCCGCCGCGCTTTGTGCCGACACTGACGGAGGTCGTGCGGCCTGTTGCGGCCCCCATGCCGGCTACGGGCCCGGCCGCCGCGGCTCCCGCCTCGCCCGCAAAGCCGGCAGCGCTGGCGGCTTCGCCGGACTTGCAGGAGCAGATGGTGCAGCGCGTGCTGCAGCGCGTGGACCTGATGCTGGACCGGCGTTTGCGCGAGGTGGTGGGCCAGCTCATTCTTGAGCACACGCAAAGCCTGGCGCCGCGTCTTCGCGAGGAAATCGAGGACGTTGTTCGCCAGTCCGTGAGCCAGGCTTTCGCGAATGAAACCACGCCGCCGGCTGCCGGCGGATAGGTCGCCTGGGTGACTGTTTGGGTTCGTGTGTTTTGTGCTCGCGGCGCCGTCGCGGGCGCTGCTGAAACACACCCTCACATAAGCCGGCCTGCTCCCCGGGTAAACCCCCTTATCAGAAATTAACCTAGGGACGTTGCTATGGTGCGGGCCCGGAAATTGCGTTATGTTCGGCCCCGTTGAGTAAAAAAATTCGTTCTCAACCTTTAACGGTAATTTCCTAATCGGAGTGTTTTTTATGCAAATGAAATTAAAACTGACAGTAGTGGCTGCCCTCGCTGCGGTGGCGGGTTTTGCTTCTGCCCAAGACGCAGTCGTCAAAATCGGTCACGTCGCGCCGCTGTCCGGCTCGCAGGCCCATTACGGCAAAGACAATGAGAACGGCGTGCGCATGGCCATTGAAGACCTGAACGCGCAAAACGTGGTCATCGGCGGCAAAAAGGTCAAGTTTGAAATTGTTGCTGAAGATGATGCTGCTGATCCAAAACAGGGCACGGCAGCCGCACAAAAACTGTGCGACTCCAAAGTCGCTGGCGTGGTCGGCCACCTGAATTCCGGCACGACGATTCCCGCTTCCAAGGTCTACAACGACTGCGGCATTCCCCACGTCACGGGCGCTGCAACCAACCCCAACCTGACCAAGCCAGGCTACAAGACCACCTACCGTATCATCGCAAACGACAACGCCCTGGGCGCTGGCCTGGCTTTCTATGCCGCCGACGCGCTGAAGCTGAAGAAAGTCGCGATCATCGACGACCGTACCGCTTACGGCCAAGGCGTTGCTGAAGTGTTCAAGAAGACGGCCCTGGCAAAAGGCATGACCGTTGTTGACGAACAGTTCACGACCGATAAAGCCACCGACTTCATGGCCATCCTGACCGCGGTCAAGGCCAAGGCTCCTGACGCCATCTTCTTCGGCGGCATGGACCCACAAGGCGGCCCCATGCTGCGCCAAATGGAACAGCTCGGCATGAGCAACGTCAAGTACTTCGGCGGTGACGGCATCTGCACGGCCGAACTGGCCAAGCTGGCAGCCGGCGCCAAGACCATCGGCAACGTGGTCTGCGCTGAAGGCGGCGCTTCCCTGGCAAAAATGCCTGGCGGCGAAGCCTGGAAAAAGCGTTATGACGCCAAGTACCCCAACCAGTTCCAGGTTTACAGCCCGTACACCTATGACGCGACTTTCGTCCTGGTTGACGCCATGAAGCGCGCCGGTTCCTGGGATCCAAAGGTTTACACCCCTGAGCTGATCAAGACCAACTTCAAGGGCGTGACCACCACGATCTCTTTTGAACCCAATGGCGAACTGAAGAACCCCGCCATCACCCTGTACGTCTACAAGGACGGCAAGAAGTCCGCTCTGAACTGATCGTTCACCGCGAACAAAAAAAGCCACCGCAAGGTGGCTTTTTTTTGCCCTTTTCCCGTGCGCCTTGCCGCTCCGGGCAGGACAGGAAATCGTGGAAACATTGTTCGCCAAAAGACAATGTCCTCCAGCTCCCTGCGTTCATCCACCCAGAATGTCCCCAGGCGGGTTGTTGAGTTTGCGGCAGGAAAAAGCCGGTGATGACCCGCCTGAAACGCGCTCATTGGGTCAACCTTCTTCCTGGAGACATAAAAATGGCTAAACCGCAAACACGCCTGGACAGTCAGGCCGCACCCGGCGTCATGGGCGCCGCGGCCGACGAGGTCGTGGTACTCACCGACATCCTGGGACGTAAACTGAAAATCAAGCCCATCGACATCCTCTACGAGAGCCAGCTCACCCGGATATTCGGCACCGAAGCGGCGGCCAACCTGCCTTACATGATGGGCTTTGTGTATCCCGCCGCCTCGGTGTGCGAAATCGATGGGGTGGCGTATCCGCGCCCCACCAGCCAGCAGGAAGTCGACGAGGCCATCCAGCGCCTGGGCCGTGAAGGTTTTGCCGCATTCCTGCAGCACATGCAATCGGAAATGGAAAAGCTCAAGCAGGTTGCCGAAAGCGGCGCGGAGGCAAAACCGGAATAGGTCCCGGGTCTCGCAGCTGAGCCGGCATCTGGCGACGCTAAATGAAAAACGGGGCACAAGGCCCCGTTTTTACTGACTCACTGGCGGAAGAGGCGGGATTCGAACCCGCGGTAGGTTTAACCCTACGCACGCTTTCCAGGCGTGTGACTTAAACCACTCATCCACCCTTCCGCGAAGCCTTTGATTATAGCAGTGCCTCGGCCTGCCGGGCTGAAAAACGCGCCACAAATGGGAGTACTAGTGAACGGCGCCCTGGAAACGGTGCTTTTCCAGCTGGGCCATGGTGACGAATTCCAGTGCCTTGCTGTGGGTGGATTCCAGCACGACGGGCGGCGCCTGGCCGGCCTCCAGCGCCTCTCGCCAGCGGTTGGCGCACAGGCACCAGCGGTCGCCCGGCTTGAGTCCGGCAAAACGGTGGGCGGGCCGCGGTGTGCTCAGGTCATTGCCGCGCAAGGCGGAAAACGCCAGAAATTCGGCGGTCAGCCGCACGCAGACCAGGTGGGAGCCCAGGTCCGAGGCGTCCGTGTTGCAGCAGCCGTCCCGGAAATAGCCGGTGAGCGGGTCGTAGGAGCAGGGCACCAGGTCCGTGCCCAGGACGTTTTTTGCGGTCATGGCGTGTATCCCCGGCAGGCCTGTGTCATGCCTTGTTGGCCTGCACCATTTTCATGGCCGAGCCGATGAGGGCGCCGACCTCGGTCATGTTGCTGGGCACGATCAGGGTGGTGGTGGCGTCCTTGGCGACCTTGGAATAGGCGTCCACCGCCTGCTGGGCGACCTTGAGCTGCACGGCCTGCTCGCCACCGGGCTGGCGGATGGCGGCCGCCACCATCTCGATGGCCTTGGCATTGGCGTCGGCAACGGCCATGATGGCAGCCGCTTCGCCTTGGGCGTTGTTGATGGCGGCCAGTTTTTCGCCTTCGGAGCGGGCGATGAAGGCCTCGCGCTCGCCGGTGGCGATGTTGATCTGCTCCTGGCGGCGGCCTTCCGATGCCGCGATCAGCGCGCGCTTTTCCCGTTCGGCGGTGATCTGCGACTGCATGGCATGCAGGATTTCCTTGGGCGGCGTCAGGTCCTTGATTTCATAGCGCAGCACCTTCACGCCCCAGTTCAGCGCCGCCTCGTCGATGGCGGCAACGACCTGCGCGTTGATGATGTCGCGCTCCTCAAAGGTTTTGTCGAGCTCCAGCTTGCCGATGACGGAGCGCAGCGAGGTCTGGGCCAGCTGCGTGACGGCCACGATGTAGTTGGACGAGCCGTAGCTGGCGCGCATCGGGTCGGTCACCTGGAAGTACAGGATGCCATCCACCTGCAGCTGGGTGTTGTCGCGCGTGATACAGACCTGGCTGGGCACATCCAGCGGGATTTCCTTGAGGCTGTGCTTGTAGGCGACGCGGTCGACAAAGGGGATCAGCCAGTTCAGGCCGGGAGTCAGGGTTCCCGCATATTTCCCGAGGCGCTCCTTGACCCAGGCATTCTGCTGGGGCACGACCTTGATGGCGCGGATGACAAAAATCATCGCGACGATAAAAACGATAAGTGCTACATAAGACGACATGGTGATTCCCTCAGATTTTTTCTACGACCAGTTTGCTGCCAATGACTTCCCGGATACGGTGCAGGCCCGCGGAGGGTGCTGCGCCGGCCGCCTGCACAACCGCCCACTGCGCGCCGCGGTAGCGCACCAGCGCCGTGCCGTCAGCTTGCCAGTCGTCGACCTGCACGGTTTCGCCGATATCCATGTTGACGTCCGGATTGGTCCCGGGCGGTAGAGCTTCGGGACCCCGGCTCCGGACGAAATGGGCAATGCCGACGGTGGCCGAACCCACCACGGCCGCGGTAATGAGCTGCACGGACATTGAGGCGCCCAGGTGGGCGGCAAGGGCCGCGGCCGCCAGCCCTATGGCCACCATCAGCAGGTAAAACGTTCCCGTCGCCAGTTCCACCGCGACCGCCACGCCGGCCAGCAGCCACCAGATCGTCGATTCACTCATGCTTCCTCCTTTTTGTCGGTCATCCGCTACATTTTGGGGCAATTAGACCCCAAGACAAGCGTAGCGCAACAATATGTCCTTACACTTCGCTGCTTGGAAAAAGCTTCATTCCCGCCGCTCAGGCTCAACCTGTCTATGCCTTTTGAGCGTTCCCCATGCCCTCCGACAGGTTCAGGGCGCCCTTGAACTGCTCTCCCCGCCATGAAATTCCGCTTTCCCATCGTCATCATTGACGAAGATTTCCGTTCCGAAAATACCTCCGGCCTGGGTATTCGCGCGCTGGCGCAGGCCATCGAGAGCGAAGGCTTCGAGGTGCTGGGCGTCACCAGTTACGGCGACCTCTCGCAGTTCGCGCAGCAGCAAAGCCGGGCCAGCGCCTTTATCCTGTCGATCGACGACGAGGAGTTCTCGCCCGGCCCCGACCTCGATCCCGCCGTGCTGAACCTGCGCACTTTTATCGAGGAGGTGCGCCGCAAGAACCTGGACGTGCCGATTTACGTCTATGGCGAGACCAAGACCTCGCGCCATATTCCCAACGACATCCTGCGCGAGCTGCACGGCTTCATCCACATGTTCGAGGACACGCCCGAGTTCGTCGCGCGCCACATCCTGCGCGAAGCCAAGAGCTACCTGGAAGGCGTGCAGCCGCCGTTTTTCAAGGCCTTGCTGGACTACGCCGAGGACGGTTCCTACTCCTGGCACTGTCCCGGCCATTCCGGCGGTGTGGCTTTTCTCAAAAGCCCGGTCGGGCAGATGTTCCACCAGTTTTTCGGTGAGAACATGCTGCGCGCCGACGTCTGCAACGCGGTGGAGGAACTCGGTCAGTTGCTGGACCACGACGGCGCGATAGGCGCCAGCGAACGCAACGCGGCGCGCATTTTCAACGCCGACCACTGCTTCTTCGTGACCAACGGCACCTCCACCAGCAACAAGATGGTCTGGCACCACACGGTGGCGCCCGGCGACGTGGTGGTGGTCGACCGCAACTGCCACAAGTCCATCCTGCACTCCATCATCATGACCGGCGCGATCCCGGTGTTCCTGAAGCCGACGCGCAACCACTTCGGCATCATCGGCCCGATTCCGCAGAGCGAATTCGAGCCGGACGCCATACGCGCCAAGATAGACGCCAACCCGCTGCTCAAGGGCGTGGACAGCAGCAAGGTCAGGCCGCGCGTGCTGACGCTGACGCAGTCGACCTATGACGGCGTGCTCTACAACACCGAAACCATCAAGGGCATGCTGGACGGCTACATCGACAACCTGCACTTCGACGAAGCCTGGCTGCCGCACGCCGCCTTCCACCCCTTCTATGGCGCCTACCACGCCATGGGCAAAAACCGCGTCCGGCCGAAAAACGCCGTGGTGTATGCCACGCAGTCCATCCACAAGCTGCTGGCCGGCATCAGCCAGGCCAGCCACGTGCTGGTGCAGGACTCGCAGGACGTGAAGCTCGACAGGCACCTCTTCAACGAGGCCTACCTGATGCACACCTCGACCTCGCCGCAGTACAGCATCATCGCCAGCTGCGACGTGGCCGCGGCCATGATGGAGCCGCCCGGCGGCACCGCGCTGGTCGAGGAAAGCATCGCCGAGTCACTGGACTTTCGCCGCGCCATGCGCAAGATCGACGAGGAGTACGGCGACGACTGGTGGTTCAAGGTCTGGGGGCCGGACAAGCTGGTCGAAGAGGGCATAGGCGAGGCCCAGGACTGGATCATCAAGGGCGAATCCCGCAGCGCCAAGATGGCGAAAAACGGCGCCAACAACTGGCACGGCTTCGGCCAGATGGCCACCGGCTTCAACATGCTGGACCCGATCAAGTCCACCATCGTCACGCCCGGCCTGGACCTGAACGGCAAGTTCGCCAAAACCGGCATCCCGGCCAGCATCGTGACCAAGTTCCTGGCCGAACACGGCGTGATCGTCGAAAAGACCGGCCTCTACAGCTTCTTCATCATGTTCACCATCGGCATCACCAAGGGCCGCTGGAACACGCTGCTGACGGCGCTGCAGCAGTTCAAGGACGATTACGACAAGAACCAGCCGATGTGGCGCATCCTGCCCGAGTTCTGCCAGAAGTACCCCAAGTACGAGCGCATGGGCCTGGCCGACCTGTGCCAGCACATCCATACCCTGTACGCCAAGTACGACATCGCGCGGCTGACGACCGAGGTCTACCTGAGCGACCTGGCGCCCGCCATGAAGCCCAGCGACGCCTATGCCCATATCGCCCACCGCACGACGGAGCGCGTCGAGATCGACCAGCTGGAAGGCCGCATCACCGTGGGCCTGGTGACGCCTTACCCGCCCGGCATCCCGCTGCTGATCCCCGGCGAGGTGTTCAACAAGCGCATCGTGGACTACCTGAAGTTCTCGCGTGAATTCAACGCGCAGTGCCCGGGTTTTGAGACCGACATCCACGGCCTGGTGGAAGAGGTCGACGCCAAGGGCAAGACCCGCTACTACGCGGACTGCGTCAAGAAGTAAGCAGGCCCAGCAGCCTCGGCCGCCTTAAACGGCGGCGTCCCGCACCCGCATGAAACTGGCAAAGCGCGGGATGCCGCTGTCATTCAGGCCGCGGAAACGGTAGCTCACGGTGCTGCCCACGGGCGGCGGGTTCTGGCGCAGCTCGTCGCTCAGGCCGCTGCCCAGCTTGAAGCGCCGTCCGGGCTTGCCGTCCACGGCCGGCATCTCCACCAGCAGCGCGCCCACCATGCCCGTGTATTTACCCTGGCCGGGAATGTGCGCCACCACGCGGGCTTCGTCATCCTCATGCGGTTTGGCCTTGAGCAGGTCGTCGCTGCGCTGGCCGCTGTAAAGCGAGGCCCCGCGGTGCAGCATCAGGCCTTCGCCGCCGTGCTTGACGGTGGTGGTGAGCAGCGCCTGCAGGGCCGCATGGCTGGCCACCTTGGATTGCGCCACGGCCTGCACCCAGGGCTGGTCGATGCGGCTCACCACGCCGTTCAGGGCCGGAATGCGTTCGCTGAAGCGGCCGCCCTGCGCGGGCAGGTCGAACACCATGAAACGCATGGCCCGCCAGGCTGCGGCGTCCGGGCTTTTCTGGCGCACCGTGGACATCGCGCGGGCGAACTGCCCGTGGCCTGCCCATAACTCGCCGTCGAGCGGCACCTTGGGCCAGCCGGCCGTGAACCAGGCCGGCGCCGCGATGCGTTCCCCGTTACGGGTCAGCAGTTTCTCGCCGTCCCAGTAGCCGCGTATGCCGTCGTATTTCTCGCTGACCCAGTAGTCAGCCAGGGGAATGCCCGGGCGGTAGGCCTTGGCCAGCATGAGCTGTGGCGCTTGGGGGGCGGCCGCGGCGGCAAAGGCCGCGCTGGGCAGGGTGGGCGTGAGCAGGCCCGCGACGAGCAGCAGCAGGTGCAGGGCTTTGAGGCGAAAAACCGCCATGGAGGCTGAAGCGCGGGAAGAAGGTGTGGGTGTTGGGTGCGGTGCCATATTTTTTTGACTTTTGGCTGTATGAATGTACAGTCTATAGTCCCATGCAGGGCGCTGCAAGCCTTGCGCCAGGAAACTGTCGAGGGCGCGCCACACGCGTCTGGGTCCCCAGCAAATCATTGAGAAAAAAGGATGCAAAACATGAGCCACCAAGGAAGCTGCCACTGCGGAAGGATTGCCTTTGAGGTCGAAGGCGAACCCACCGGCGCGCTGGCCTGCAACTGCTCCATGTGCTCGCGCAAAGGCTCGTTGCTCTGGTTTGTCCCGCGCGAGCAGCTACGCCTGCTGACGCCCGATGAGAACGCCAGTACCTATCTGTTCAACAAGCACCTTATCCAGCACCGGTTTTGCCCCACCTGCGGCATCCACCCCTATGGCGAGGGCACGGGCCCGGACGGCAAGCGCATGGCCGCCATCAACCTGCGCTGCGTGCAGGACCTGGACCTTGCCGCCATCCCCGTCCAGCATTTCAATGGGCGGGCCGCATGACCTCCAGCGATATCGAAACCATAGAGCGGGCCACCCTGGCCGCGGTGTCTCCCGAAGCCGTCGAGGAATTCCAGGGCTGGCTGCTGCCCTTTGACAGCGGCACGGTCAGCCGGGCCCACAGCGCCGTGCCGCTGCGCCACGTGCCGGCGGGTGAGGACATGATCGATCAGATAGAAGCGCGCTACCGGGCGCGCGGCCTGCGCACAGTGTTCCGCCTGGCCAATGAGGCCTGCTTCGACGGCATGCGGCAGGAACTGGCGCGGCGCGGCTACCAATCGGGAAAGCCGGTGCTGGTTCAGGTGGCACCGGTGCAAGCCATGCGCGCTACCAGCGCGGCAGCGCCGGCCGAAACCGCCGATGTGCCCGATGCGGCCTGGGCCGCGCTGTTCCTGGCCGAAGGTTTTGACCCGGTGGACGGCGCGAGCCGCGTCAAGGCTTTGAGCCGCGCCCGCGGTTCGGTTTATGCCAGCGTGCGCGAAAACGGCAAAACCGTGGCGGCGGGCGCCGGCGCCTTCAGCCATGGCTGGTCCAGCGTGCACGGCATGCGCACCGACCAGGCCTTCAGGGGCAGGGGACTGGCCGGGCGCGTGCTGGCCGGCATCGCCGCCGTGGCCGAGCAGCGCGGCATCGCGCGGGCGTTTTTGCAGGTGGAAGACGTCAACACCCCGGCGCTGGCGCTATACCGGCGCGCGGGTTTCGAGACCGTCTGGAGTTACGACTACTGGCGGCAACCCTAGGCGGCTGCCCAGGCTCAGGCCGCTTCGGCCGGCTCGGCGATCCCACCCACGACGTGGCTGAAGCCGCCGTCGACATAGGTGATTTCGGCGCTCACGCCGCCGGCCAGGTCGCTCAGCAGGAAGGCCGCCACATTGCCCACGTCCTCGATCGTCACATTGCGGCGAATCGGCGAGGCCTCGGCGACCACGCTCAAAATCTTGCCGAAGCCCTTGATGCCGCTGGCGGCCAGGGTCTTGATGGGGCCGGCGCTGATGCCGTTGACGCGCATGCCCTTGGGGCCCAGCGATTCGGCCAGGTAGCGCACCGAGGCTTCCAGGCTGGCCTTGGCCAGGCCCATGGTGTTGTAGTTGGGCACGGTGCGCACCGCGCCCAGGTAGGTCAGCGTGAGCAGCGCCGATTTCGGGTTCAGGTAGGGCAGGGCGGCCTTGGCCATGGCCGGAAAGCTGTAGGCGCTGATGTCGTGGGCGATCTTGAAGCCCTCGCGCGACAGGCCGTCGAGGAAGTCGCCGGCAATCGCCTCGCGCGGCGCATAACCGATGCTGTGCACAAAGCCGTCAAATGTCGGCCAGGTTTGCGACAGGTCGGAAAACAGCTTGGCGATCTGCGCGTCGTCGCCCACGTCGCAGTCAAAAATCAGTTTCGAATCGAAGTCGGCGGCAAATTCCGTGATGCGGTCCTTGAAGCGCTCTCCGACGTAGCTGAAAGCCAGTTCGGCGCCCTGCGCATGGCAGGCCTTGGCGATGCCGTAGGCGATGGATCGGTTGGACAGCACGCCCGTGATCAACAGTTTTTTGCCAGTGAGGAATCCGGTGTGTGTCGCCATGCAGGTGCTCCAGTAAATGTGCGGAAGATATGCCGGCAAGGGGCGCGAGATTGGCGCGCCGGAAATTTGCCGACCTAAGTAGTGCAGAATTGTCGCATGCGAAGTTTGCTGGTCTGGGTCCTGCTGGGAGTTTGCGTGCCGTCATGGGCCGCACACGGCTATGCGCTCTGGGGCGACCTCAAGTACCCCGCGGGCTTTGCCCATTTCGATTACGTCAATCCCGCCGCGCCCAAAGGCGGCGACCTGCGCCTGGTCAGCAACCTGCGCTATTCGACTTTCGACAAATACAACCCCTTCACCATCAAGGGCTCGGCGCCGGCCTACCTGTCGGCACTGATGTTCGATTCGCTGCTGGCCGGCTCCATGGACGAAACCGCCGCGGGCTACGGCCTGCTGGCCGAGGACGTGCAGGTGGCGCCCGACCGGCTGAGCGTGGTGTTCCGCCTGCGGCCGCAGGCGAAGTTCCACAACGGGATGCCGGTGGAGGCGGCGGACGTCAAACACAGTTACGACACGCTGATGGGCCCCTACACCTCGCCCGGTTACAAGACCGCGCTGGAGGATGTGGCGGGCTGCGACGTGATCGACGCGCGCACCGTGCGCTTCCGGTTCAAGAAGCCCAACCGCGAATTGCCCCTGACCGTGGGTGGCCTGCCGGTGTTCAGCCGCGCCTGGGGCGTGGTAGACGGCAAGCCCAAGCGCTTCGACGAAGTCGTGATGGACACCCCCATAGGCAGCGGGCCCTACAAGATCGGCCCGGTGCGTTTCGGCAAGGACATCACCTATGCGCGCGACCCCGGCTACTGGGCCCGCGACCTGAACGTGCGGCGCGGCGGCTATAACTTCGATCGCATCACCGTGAAGATCTACAAGGACAACACGGCGCGGCTGGAGGCCCTGAAAGCGGCCGAGTTCGATTTGATGAGTTTTTACTCGGCTGGCGATTGGGCGCGCCGCGTGACGGGCAAGCGCTTCGATTCGGGCGAGCTGGTCAAGCAGGATTTCCCGCACCGCCAGCCGGCCGGTTTCCAGAGTTATGTGCTCAACAGCCGCAAGCCCATGTTGTCCGACCCGCGTGTGCGCGAGGCCCTCGGCCTGGCGCTGGACTATGAGTGGATGAACCGGCAGATGTTTTACAACGGCTATCCGCGCGTGGTGGACCTGTTCGGCAACACGGACTGCGCCGCCACCGGCCTGCCGTCGCCGGAGGAGCTGGCCCTGCTGGAGCCTTTGCGCGCCAAAGTGCCGGCCGCGGTCTTCGGGCCCATGTACCAGCCGCCCAGGACGACCGGCGAAGGCCAGTCGCTGCGCAACAACCTGCGCAAGGCGCAGGCCCTGCTCAAAGACGCCGGCTGGACTTACCGCGACGGTGCGCTGCGCAACGCCAAGGGCGACGCCATGGTGCTCGACTATCTGGACAGCCGCGATACGGGCGTGCGCACGGTCGCGCCCTGGATGCGCAACCTGGAAAAGCTGGGCATCACGCTGCGCTTTTCGCCGGTGGACTTCGCGCTCTACCAGCAGCGGCTGGACAAATTCGAGTTCGACATCACGACCATCAACTTCCCGGGCACGCACGACCCGGGCCAGCAACTGAGCGACATCTTCGGCAGCAAGGCGGCCGATACCGAAAGCTCGGGCAATTACTTTGGCGTCAAGAGCCCGGCCGTGGACGCGCTGGTCACCGCGGCGGTCCGCGCCAGGACCAAGGCCGAACTGATCCCGGCCTGCCGGGCGCTGGACCGTGTGATCATGCACAGCCACTACCTGATCCCCCAGTGGACGCTGACCTCGCACCGTCTCGCCTACAACGCCTGGCGGCTGGGCTTCAAACCGCCTATGCCGCCTTATACCGGGGCGGAAGACTGGGTGATGATGGCCTGGTGGGCCAAACCCGTGCCCCAAGGAAAGTAGCCAGATGTTCGCGTACACCCTCAAACGCCTGCTGCTGATGATCCCCACTTTGCTGGGCGTGCTGCTGATTACCTTTGCCGTGATCCAGTTCGTGCCCGGCGGGCCGGTGGAGCAGTACCTGTCGGACGCCAAGGGCGGTTTCGGCGGCGTGGAATCGGGCGGCTCCAGCTACCGCGGCAACCAGGGCGTGGACCCCAAGCGCCTCGAGGCGATCAAGGCCTTGTATGGTTTCGACAAGCCGGCCCATGAGCGGCTGGTGCAGATGCTGGGCCAGTTCGCCCGCTTCGACCTGGGCAAGAGCTTTTTCCAGAACAAGGATGTGTGGACGCTGATCCTGGAGAAGCTGCCGGTGTCCATCAGCCTCGGGTTGTGGACTTTTTTCATCAGCTACGGCGTGGCCGTGCCTTTGGGCGTGGCCAAGGCGGTGAGGGCGGGGAGCAAATTCGACTTGATCACCACCTTGCTGATCCTGGTGGGCTATGCCATTCCGGGTTTTGTGCTGGGTGTTGTGTTGCTGGTGATCTTTGGCGGCCAGCTGCAGTGGTTTCCCTTGCGCGGGCTGACCTCTCCGAACTGGGACGAGCTGAGCGTGGGCGCGAAGATCGTGGACTACCTCTGGCACATCACCTTGCCGGTGACCGCCATGGTGTTCGGCAGCTTCGCGGTGACGGCCATGCTGACCAAGAACTCGTTCCTGGAGGAGATTCGCAAGCAATATGTGCTGACCGCGCGCGCCAAGGGCCTGGCCGAGAACCGCGTGCTCTGGAAGCACGTGTTCCGCAATGCGCTGATTCCCATCATCACCGGTTTTCCGGGTGCGTTCATCGGGGCGTTCTTCACGGGGTCGCTGCTGATCGAGACCCTGTTTTCCCTGGACGGCATGGGCTTGCTCAGCTACGAAAGCGTGATCCGGCGCGACTATCCCGTGGTACTTGGAACGCTTTACCTGTTCACATTGATCGGGCTTTTTACCAAGCTGATCAGCGACCTTTCTTACGTACTGGTGGACCCACGTGTCAAATTCGACTAGCAATGGCGCTCCCGCGCCGGCGGCCGACGCCGCGGCGGCGCTCCACGTCAGCCCCGCCCGCCGCGCCTGGCGGCGCTTTCGCCGCAATCCGCTGGGTTTCTGGAGCCTGGTGATCTTTTGCGTGATGGTGGTGCTCAGCCTGTTCGCTGAAGTCATCTCCAATGACCGGCCGCTGGTCGTGCGCTACGAGGGCAGCCTTTATTTCCCCATCGTCAAGGATTACTCCGAGCAGACCTTCGGCGGCGACTTTCCCACCCCTGCGGATTACCTGGACCCTTTCATCCGCGACCGCATCACCGCCGGCGCCAACTGGGCGATCTATGCACCCAACCCTTACGGCCCCAAGACCCTGAACTACTTCGCCAAGTCCCCCAGCCCGGCCGCGCCCACGCACGACAACTGGTTCGGCACCGACGACCGGGGGCGCGACCTGCTGGCGCAACTGATCTACGGATTTCGCGTCAGCATCCTCTTCGGCCTGGCGCTGACCGTGACCGGCACGGCGCTGGGCATCCTGGCGGGGGCGGTGCAGGGTTATTTCGCGGGCAAGACTGACCTGGTGATGCAGCGCCTGATCGAGATCTGGAGCGCGATGCCCGCACTCTATTTGCTCATCATCTTCAGTGCCATCTTCGCGCCCAGCATCGCGCTGCTGCTGATTTTGCTGTCGGTGTTCGGCTGGATGGATCTGGCCGACTACGTGCGCGCGGAGTTCCTGCGCAACCGCCAGATGGACTATGTGCGGGCGGCCAGGGCCCTGGGTGTCGGCAATTTGCAGATCATGTGGCGGCACATCCTGCCCAACAGCATGACGCCGGTCGTGACCTTCCTGCCGTTTCGCATGAGCGGCGCCATCCTGGCGCTGACCTCGCTGGATTTCCTGGGCCTGGGTGTGCCACCCGGCACACCTTCGCTCGGCGAACTGCTGTCGCAAGGCAAGAACAACATCGACGCCTGGTGGATTTCGCTGTCCACCTTCCTGGTGCTGGTCATGACATTGCTGCTGCTCACCTTCATGGGCGACGCCTTGCGCGACGCCATGGACCCCAGGAAGGCCGACTGATGGCCGCGCCGCTGCTTGACGTCCAGAACCTGCGGATTTCGTTCGCGGGCAAATCCGTGGTCCACGGCATTGATTTCTCCATCGCACCCGGTGAAAAGCTGGCGCTGGTGGGCGAGTCCGGCTCGGGCAAGACCGTGACCGCGCTCAGCCTGCTGAGGCTGGCGCAAAACGCCGCGGTGAGCGGCAAAGCCGTTTTTGCCGGTGTGGATGCGGCCGAACGCGCGGCCAGCGGGGCACCGCCCAAGGCACCCGTTGATTTGCTGTCCCTGCCGGAGTCTTCCCTGCGCGGAATACGCGGCCGCGACATCGCGATGATCTTCCAGGAGCCCATGACGGCGCTCAATCCGCTCTACAGCGTGGGCGACCAGATAGCCGAAGTGCTGGAGCTCCACAAAAACCTGTCCCGCGCCGAAGCGATGCAGGGCGCCATCCAGCTGCTGGCCGACACCGGTATTCCCGAGCCCGCGCGCCGCGCCAGAGCTTTTCCGCACCAGCTCTCGGGCGGGCAGCGGCAGCGGGCCATGATCGCCATGGCGCTGGCCTGCCAGCCCCGGCTGCTGCTGGCCGACGAGCCCACCACGGCGCTGGACGTCACCTTGCGCGGCCAGATCCTGGACCTGCTGGGCGAGCTGCAGCAGCGCAACGGCATGGCTGTGCTGCTGATCACCCACGACCTCAACCTGGTGCGCAAGTTCGCCGACCGGGTTGCGGTGATGGAAAACGGCCGTATCGTGGAGCAGGGCACTGTGTCGGAGGTGTTTGCCCGGCCCCAGCACCCCTATACCCGCAAGCTGATCGACAGCAAGCCGCGGCGCGACGGGCTGGCGGCGGCCGGTGCCGCGGCGGATGCCGCGATCACGATGAAAGCCGAGGGGTTGCGCGTGAGCTACCCGGTGCCGGTTCCCGGCATACGCGGGTGGTTCCGGCGCGGTGAATTTGTCGCGGTGAAAGAAGCCAGCTTCCAGATTCCGGCAGGGAGAACCTTGGGCGTGATTGGCGAATCGGGCTCCGGCAAGTCCACCCTGGCGCTGGCCAGCCTGGGACTGCTGCCTTTTTCAGGGCAGCTGCAGGCGGCCGGCCAGGCCTGGGGCCGCGAGGCCGCGCGTGACAAAGCCATGCGCCGGGCGGTCCAGGTGGTGTTCCAGGACCCGTTTTCCTCGCTGTCGCCGCGCATGAGCGTCGAGGCCATCGTGGAGGAGGGCCTGCGCGTGCACGAGCCCGGCCTGGCTCCTCCTGCCCGGCGCGAGCGGGCCATACAGGCGCTGGCCGATGTCGGTATGACGGAGGCCCAGTTTCCGGGCCTGCTGCAGCGCTATCCGCACGAGTTCTCGGGCGGGCAGCGCCAGCGCCTGGCGATTGCCCGGGCGCTCATCATCAATCCCAGCCTGCTGGTGCTGGACGAACCGACCAGCGCACTGGACGTGACCATCCAGAAGCAGGTGCTGGGCCTGCTGCAAAAACTCCAGCGCGAGCGCGGCCTCAGCTATTTGCTGATCACGCACGACGTGGACGTGATACGCGCCATGGCGCATGACGTCATGGTGATGAAGGACGGCGATGTGCTGGAGTCCGGCTCGCTCAGCGAGGTGCTGGATTCGCCGCGTCATCCCTATACGCGTGTGCTTGTAACGGCTGTATAGGCCCGTAGTTTTGAGGATTTACTTTAAATAATCGAAAAATCTCAATGATTTTATTGAGAATTTTGATGTTTTCTTGTGGACGTCGTTGAAAAGCAGCACGAGGCGCCTATCTTTGTTTCTACTGGTCCCGCCACAAGCTGGCAATCCATGAATGACGGTGTGATGGCTTAACAAAAAGGGTTAAGGCGGGCTGCTCCCGCCGGAGTTTTGAGCGGCGACTCTCGTTTCAGGCACGGAAATTGTTTGCATCGAGGGGCGCAGCGCGTTACAATAAGAGCTTCACGACCAAATGGGCGGGTTTTCACCGCCCATTTTTTTTGGGCGTTTGTTTTTGAACTATTGAACTAATAGAGCGGGTTTTAGAGACTGAATGGCATTGCAAGAGACGATTGAGCAAACTGTGACGGGGCTGGGCTACGAGCTGGTCGAGATCGAGCGCACCGGCGGCGGTTTGCTGCGTGTCACGATCGACATGCCTTACGTCCAGGGCGCCGAGCAGTTCATCAATGCCGAGGACTGCGAAAAAGTCACCCGCCAGCTGCAGTTTGTGCTGGAAGTCGAGGGCGTCGAGTACGCCCGGCTGGAGGTCAGTTCCCCCGGCATCGACAGGCTTTTGCGCAGCGAAAAGGATTTTGAGCGTTTTGCCGGCGAGCTGGTCGACATCACGCTGAAGGCGCCGATTGGCGTGGCGGCCAGCGCCGGTTCGACGGTGACGGCCAGCCGCAAGAAGTTTCGCGGCACGCTGGAGCGCGCCGAGGCCGGCTGGCAGGTCGTCTGGAGTGACGAGCCTCCCGCCAAACCCGGCCAGAAAATTAGCAAGAAGAGGATTCCCGCACCGCTGCAGGCGCTGGGTTTCACGCTCGACGAGCTTCACCAGGCGCGGCTTGCGCCCGTGGTGGACTTCAAGGGCCGCAAACCCAGATCGGCCCCCGGTGCCGCATCCTCCACAGAGAATTAAATTTCAAGAAATGAAGAAAGGCAGGCTTGTGAAATGAATCGCGAACTGTTGATGTTGGTTGACGCCATCTCGCGTGAAAAAAATGTGGAGCGCGACGTCGTGTTCGGCGCTGTTGAGCTCGCGCTCGCCTCGGCCACCAAAAAAGTGTACGAAGGCGAAGTGGACATCCGCGTGGTGATCGACCGTGACAGCGGCAACTACGAGACTTTCCGCCGCTGGCTGGTGGTGCCGGACGAAGCCGGCCTGCAAAACCCCGAAGCCGAAGAGCTGGTGAGCGACGCGCGCGACGAAATCCCCGACATCGAAGAGGGCGACTACATCGAAAAGCCGGTTGAAAGCCTGCCCATAGGCCGTATCGGCGCGCAAGCGGCCAAGCAGGTCATCCTGCAGAAAATCCGCGACGCCGAGCGCGAAATGCTGCTCAACGACTTCATGTCACGCGGCGACAAGATTTTTGTCGGTACCGTCAAGCGCATGGACAAGGGCGACATCATCGTCGAGTCCGGCCGCGTCGAGGGCCGTTTGCGCCGCGGCGACATGATCCCCAAGGAAAACCTGCGCTCCGGCGACCGCGTCCGCGCCATGATCATGGAAGTTGACACCACCCTGCGCGGCGCGCCCATCATCCTCTCGCGCACCGCGCCCGAGTACATGATCGAGCTGTTCCGCCAGGAAGTGCCTGAAATCGAGCAGGGCCTGCTGGAGATCAAATCCTGCGCCCGCGACCCCGGTTCGCGCGCCAAAATCGCCGTGCTGTCGCACGACAAGCGCGTCGACCCCATAGGCACCTGCGTCGGCGTGCGCGGCACCCGCGTCAACGGCGTGACCAACGAGCTCGCCGGCGAACGCGTCGACATCGTGCTCTGGAGCGAAGACCCTGCCCAGTTCGTCATCGGCGCGCTGGCCCCGGCCAATGTGTCGTCCATCGTGGTTGACGAAGAGCGCCATGCCATGGACGTCGTCGTCGACGAGGAAAACCTGGCCATCTCCATCGGCCGCGGCGGCCAGAACGTGCGCCTTGCCGCCGAGCTGACCGGCTGGAAGATCAACATCATGACGGCCGACGAGTCCGCCCAGAAGCAGGCCAGCGAAACCGATACCAGCCGCAAGCTTTTCATGGAAAAGCTCGACGTGGACGAGGAAATCGCCGACATCCTGATCTCCGAAGGCTTCACCAGCCTCGAAGAGGTGGCTTATGTGCCGCTGCAGGAAATGCTGGAGATCGAATCCTTCGACGAAGACACCGTCAATGAGCTGCGCACCCGCGCCAAAGACGCGCTGCTGACGATGGAAATCGCCAAGGAAGAAAATGCCGAGGGCGTTTCGCAGAACCTGCGCGACGTCCAAGGCCTCACGCCAGAGCTGATCGCCAAATTGACCGAAGCGGGCATCACCACCCGCGACGACCTGGCCGACCTGGCTGTGGACGAACTCACCGATATCACCGGCCAGTCTGCGGACGAGGCCAAAGCCCTGATCATGACCGCTCGCGCGCATTGGTTTACCGATGAGCCCGCTGCCGCTGACACCCCTGCACCCGCAGCGGCCCAAGAGCAATGATCATGAAAGGCCTGCAGGAAAAAAACATATGTCCAGTACCACCACCGTCGCTGAATTCGCAGCTGAACTCAATAAATCCCCCGCCACGCTGATCGAGCAATTGACCAGCGCGGGCGTCGCCAAGGCGCAGCCCAGCGACCCCCTGTCCGAGGCGGACAAGCAAAAGCTCCTGGGCTATTTGCAGGCCAGCCATGGCACTGTCACGGCCGAGCGCAAAAAAATCACGCTGGTGAAAAAATCCACCAGCGAAATCAAGCAGGCCGACGCCACCGGCAAGGCCCGCACCATCCAGGTCGAAGTCCGCAAAAAGCGCACCTTCATCAAACGCGACGAAGGCTCGGACCAGCCTGCCGAAGAAGTGCAGCCCGAAGTGGCCGCACCGCCGCCAGCGCCCGTCATCGATGACGCCGAGTTGATCCGCCGCGAGGAAGAAGCCCGCCGCCACGCCGAGTTGCTGCGCCGCCAGGAGCAGGAACTCGCCGAAAAACGCCGCCTGCGTGAAGAGCAGGACGCGAAGGACGCCGCGCGCGAACAGGAACGCCTGGCCGCCGAGCAGACCGCCCAGGCCGCCGCTGTAGCTGCTGCCGTCGCCGACGCGAAGAAGGCCAAGCCTGCCGCAGGCAAGGCCAAGGAAGCCGCCGCGCCGACGGCCGCCGCCTCCAAGGCCGCTGAAACCGCCGCCGCCGAGCAGGCCACCAAGTCCGCTGATGCCGCGGCCGCGGCCGCCGCCGCCAAGGCCAAGGCCACCGCTGAATTCCAGGCCGACGCCGCCAAGGCGCAGGAGCTGCAGGAACGCCGCCGCAAGGCTGAGGCCGAAGCCGCGGGGATCCGCGCCATGATGTCCGCGCCCAAGCGCGTGCTGGTGCCGCACGTCGACCCCAAGGCCGCTATCAAGGGCACGCTGCACAAGCCGGCCGGAGCGCCGGGCGCCGCGCCCAAGCCGGGTGCTCCCGCGGCCGCCGCCGCGCCGGGTGCCGCCGGCAAGAAGGAAGTCAAATCCGAGAACCTGTCCTCGACCTGGAAGGACGACGCCGCCAAGAAGAAGGGCATCCCGAGCCGTGGCGCGCCCGTCGTGCCCGGACGCGGCAACTTCCGCAGCGGCCCGCGCGGCCGCCGCAGCAACGACCGCGAAGCACGCCCCGAGTCCACTTTTGTGGCGCCGACCGAGTTCAAGGTCATCGAGGTGCACGTGCCTGAAACCATCACCGTGGCGGAACTGGCGCACAAGATGAGCGTCAAGTCCTCCGAGGTGATCAAGCACCTGATGAAGCTCGGCCAGATGGTCACCATCAACCAGCCACTGGACCAGGACACGGCCATGATCGTGGTGGAAGAAATGGGCCACAAGGCGGTCACCGCCGCGCTGGACGACCCGGAAGCCTTCACCGACGACGACGTGCAGGGCCAGCAGGCCGAACTGCTGCCGCGCGCGCCCGTGGTCACCGTCATGGGCCACGTCGACCACGGCAAGACCTCGCTGCTCGACTACATCCGCCGCGCCAAAGTGGCCGCGGGCGAAGCCGGCGGCATTACCCAGCACATCGGCGCCTACCACGTGGAAACCCCGCGCGGCATGGTGTCCTTCCTGGACACCCCGGGCCACGAGGCCTTCACCGCCATGCGTGCCCGTGGCGCCCAGGCCACCGACATCGTGATCCTGGTGGTGGCAGCCGACGACGGCGTGATGCCGCAGACCAAGGAAGCCATCAAGCATGCCAAGGCGGCCGGCGTTCCCATCGTGGTGGCGATCAACAAGATCGACAAGCCCGATGCCAACCTGGACCGCGTCAAGGGCGAACTGGTCACCGAGGAAGTGATTCCCGAGGAATTTGGCGGCGAGTCGCCTTTCGTGCCGGTTTCCGCCCGCACGGGCGCCGGTATCGACCAACTGCTCGAGCAGGTGCTGCTGCAGGCCGAAGTGCTGGAACTGCGCGCGCCGGTTGACGCCCTGGCCAAGGGCCTGGTCATTGAAGCCCAGCTCGACAAGGGCCGCGGCCCGGTCGCGACCGTGCTGATCCAGTCCGGCACGCTCAAGGCCGGCGACGTGGTGCTGGCCGGTTCGACCTATGGCCGCGTGCGCGCCATGCTGGACGAAAACGGCAAGCCGATCAAATCGGCGGGTCCCTCGATCCCCGTGGAAATCCAGGGTCTGACAGACGTGCCCCAGGCGGGCGACGAGTTCATGGTGATGACCGACGAGCGCCGCGCCCGTGAAATCGCCACCTACCGCGCCGGCAAGTTCCGCAATACCAAGCTGGCCAAGCAGCAGGCCGCCAAGCTGGAGAACATGTTCTCCGACATCTCGGCGGGCGAGGTCAAGATGCTGCCCATCATCATCAAGGCCGACGTGCAGGGCTCGCAGGAAGCGCTGGCCCAGTCGCTGCTCAAGCTCTCGACCGACGAGGTCAAGGTGCAACTGGTGTACTCCGGCGTCGGCGGTATTTCCGAGTCCGACGTCAACCTGGCGATCGCCTCCAAGGCCGTGCTGATCGGGTTCAACACCCGCGCGGACGCCCAGGCGCGCAAGCAGGCCGAGAACAACGGCATCGACATTCGTTACTACAACATCATTTATGACGCTGTGGACGAACTCAAGGCCGCCATGTCCGGCATGCTCACGCCCGACAAGAAAGAAGAAGTCATCGGCAATGCCGAGATTCGCCAGGTGTTCAAGGTCAGCAAGATCGGCTCCATCGCCGGCTGTATGGTCACCGCCGGTGTGGTTCGCCGCAGCGCGCGCCTGCGCCTGCTGCGCGAGAACGTGGTCATCTTCACGGGTGAACTCGACTCGCTCAAGCGCTTCAAGGACGACGTGCGCGAAGTCAAGGAAGGTTTCGAGTGCGGCCTGAATATCAAGAACTACAACGATATTCAAGAAGGCGACATCCTCGAATTCTTCGAGATCAAGGAAGTGGCGCGTACCTTGTAAAACGGACCGGCCCGCCGCCTTACCGCGGCGGGCACTCCAGACAAGACAAGACTCCGCCCCATTCAGCCCATGCGTAAAAAGTCATCCACTCCCAACCGCGGCTTTCGTGTCGCCGATCAGATCCAGCGCGACCTGACGGAGCTGATCGCGCGCGAGCTGAAAGACCCGCGGGTCGGGATGGTGACCATCCAGGCCGTCGAGGTGACGGCCGACTACGCGCACGCCAAGGTGTTTTTTAGCGTGCTCGTCGGCGACCCGAAAGAGTGCGAGGAAGCGCTCAACCAGGCCGCCGGCTTTCTGCGCAACGGCCTGTTCAAGCGCCTGATGACGCACACGGTGCCGACCCTGCATTTCCACTTCGACCGCACCACCGAGCGCGCGGCCGACATGAACGCCTTGATTGCCAAGGCGGTCTCTTCCCGCGCGCACGACGACTGAGTTCGCGCCGTTCCCCTTGATGACAGGTTCAGGGACAACGGCGCCAACGAAGCGCCGGGCTTGTCCCGTGCGCCGAGCCTGTCGGAATTTATGACGCAAACCTCTTCTCATCGCCAGAAAATCCAGCGACGTCCCGTGCACGGCGTGTTGCTGCTCGACAAGCCGCTGGGCCTGTCGAGCAACCAGGCCTTGCAGAAGGCCAAATGGCTGCTGCGCGCCGACAAGGCCGGCCACACCGGCACGCTGGATCCACTGGCCACCGGCGTGCTGCCGCTGTGCTTTGGCGCGGCCACCAAGTTCAGCCAGATCCAGCTCGATGCCGACAAGACCTACGAGGCCGTCCTGCTGCTGGGCAAAAGGACCAGCACGGCCGACGCCGAAGGCGAAGTCATAGAGACCCGGCCCGTGCCCGAGATCACGCCGGCCTTGCTGCGGGACCTGACCGTGCGTTTCACCGGCCCGCTGGCGCAGGTGCCGCCCATGTATTCGGCGCTCAAGAAAGACGGCAAGGCCCTCTACGAATACGCCCGCAAGGGCCAGGAAGTCGAGCGGGAAGCCCGCCATATCACCATCTTCAAGCTGGAAATGGCCCAGGTCCACGACGAACGCGCACCGGCCGCCATCAAGATCACCGTGACCTGCAGCAAGGGCACCTATATCCGCACGCTGGGCGAAGACATCGGCGAGGCCATAGGCTGCGGCGCCCACCTGGGCTCGCTCAGGCGGCTGGAGACCGGCGGCTACACCACGCAGCAGTGCGTGAGCCTGCCGGCCCTGGAAGCCATGACCGAGCCCGAGCGTGAAGCCTGCCTGCTGCCGGCCCAGTCCCTGGTCTCCGCGTACCCGTCTGTCACATTGGACGCCGACAATGCGGGGCGGTTTTTAAGCGGCCTGCGCCGCCGGGGCGAGCCCGGCCAGTGGGGCGCCGACGCGCCGCTGGTGCAGGTCTATGGTCCCGCAGCGGGGCAGGGCGGCGACGCCCCGGCCTTCCTGGGCTCGGCCCACATCACGGCGGACGAGCTGATTCCGCAGCGCCTGCTGAGCCCGATAGAGATCCAGGACATTCTGAATGCCGCGCACAGCTCCGGCGGCACCGCGCCCACAGGTGCCGCGGCGGCCTTTGTTCACCATTGACAGTTTTTGCCAGTTTTTGACGTTTTAAAGTTCCCAGAAAGCCAACCATGAGCCACAAACAGATCCGCAATATTGCCATCATCGCCCACGTTGACCATGGCAAGACCACCATGGTCGACCAGCTGCTGCGCCAGTCCGGCACCTTCGCCGAACACGAAAAAGTGGTCGACACCGTGATGGACAACAACGCCATCGAAAAAGAACGCGGCATCACCATCCTGGCCAAGAACTGCGCCGTGACCTGGGAAGGCACGCACATCAACATCGTCGACACCCCGGGCCACGCCGACTTCGGCGGTGAAGTCGAGCGCGCGCTGTCCATGGTCG
>Ga0209565_1000300_pt1 | contig 46801 bp, 46 predicted proteins | sample Araplaol_mTSA_r2_2_FD_184283 | JGI IMG/M metagenome (GOLD analysis project Ga0209565, IMG submission 184283) | Arabidopsis root microbial communities from North Carolina, USA - plate scrape MF_Col_mTSA_r2 (SPAdes) (version 3) | ecosystem: Host-associated > Plants > Roots > Endosphere | place... | reverse complement strand
CATCTTGGCCATGTCCACACCGGTGGGGCAGTCGCGCTTGCAGCCCTTGCAGCCCACGCACAAGTCCATGGCCTCCTGCACGGCCTCGCTGGTGAAAGCGTCTTCCGCTTTCAAGCCATCCAGCTGGCCCGACAGCGCCAGGCGCAGCGTGTTGGCGCGTCCGCGCGTCAAATGTTTTTCGTCCCGTGTGGCGCGGTAGCTGGGGCACATGGTGCCGGCATCAAACTTTCTGCAGTGGCCGTTGTTGTTGCACATCTCCACGGCCTTGGCAAAACCCTGGGCCGGGTCGCCTCCGGTGCCCGGCTCGCTGGTCTGCTCGGTCACCGGGTCGTTCTGCACGTCCCAGGCGCTCCAGTCCAGCGCGGTCTTGATAGGGATGACCTTGTAGCTGGGCGGAAAGCGCATCAGCCGTGTGTCGTCCATCTTGGGCGGATTGATGATGCGATTCGGGCTCAGCAGGTTCAGCGGGTCCAGGTAGTTCTTGATCTGCGCAAAAGCCTCGTTGATCTTGGGGCCGAACTGCCACTCAATCCACTCGCCGCGGCACAGGCCGTCGCCGTGCTCGCCGCTGTAGGCACCCTTGTAGTGGCGCACCAGGGCCGAGGCCTCCTCGGCGATGGCGCGCATCTTGGCGCCGCCCTCGCGCCGCATGTCCAATATGGGCCGCACGTGCAGCGTGCCGACAGAGGCATGGGCGTACCAGGTGCCCTTGCTGCCGTATTTGCGGAACACGTTGGTCAGCGCGTCGGTGTACTCGGCCAGGTGCTCCAGCGGCACGGCGCAGTCCTCGATAAAGCTGACCGGCTTGCCGTCGCCCTTGAGGCTCATCATGATGTTCAGGCCCGCCTTGCGCACTTCCCAGAGGTTTTTCTGCGGCGCGTCGTCCATCATCTCGACTACCGAGCCGGGCAGTCCCAGGTCGCCCATCAGTTCCACCAGCTGGCGCATCTTGGGCGCCAGCTCAGCCTTGGAGTTGCCCGAGAACTCCACCAGCAAAATCGCGTCGGGCTGGCCGATGAGCGCGGTGCGCACCGTGGGTGCGAAGGCCGGGTTCTGCAGCGACAGCTCGATCATGGTGCGGTCCACCAGCTCGACCGCGCTCAGCATGCCGTCGCCGCCCAGCTTCACGATGTGCTGGGCCGTGTCCATGGCCTTGTAGAAGGTCGGGAAGTTCACCACGCCCAGCACCTTGGTGCGCGGCAGCTCGGCCAGGCGCAGCGTGAGCGATTTTGTCAGCGCCAGCGTGCCTTCGCTGCCCACCAGCAGGTGGGCCAGGTTCACCGAGCCGTCCTGGGTATAGGGCTTTTCGTTCTGGTTGTTGAAGATGTCCAGGTTGTAGCCGGCCACGCGGCGCAGCACCTTGGGCCAGTGCGCCTCCAGCTCGGGCCGCAGCCGGTCGGATAGCGTTTTTACATAGTCGCCCAGTTCGCGCGCCGCGCCGCCGGCCTTGTCATAGCGGCCCAGTTCCAGCAGGCTGCCGTCGGAGCGCCAGGCGCTGGCGCCCAGCACGTTGTGCACCATGTTGCCGTAGGCAATGCTGCGACTGCCGCAGGAGTTGTTGCCGGCCATGCCGCCCAGCGTGGCCTGCGCGCTGGTGGAGACGTCCACCGGGTACCACAGGCCGTGCTGCTTGAGCGAAGCGTTCAGGTGGTCCAGCACGATGCCGGGCTGGACTTCGGCCGTGCGCTCGCCCGGGTCCACGGCCAGGATGTTGCGCAGGTGCTTGGCATGGTCTATCACCAGGCCCGCGCCCACCGTCTGCCCGCACTGGCTGGTGCCGCCGCCGCGCGGGACGATGGGCACCTGCAGGTCACGGCAGATGTCCAGCGCGGTTTTGACGTCGGCATCGGTGCGCGGCACAAACACGCCCACGGGCGTGACCTGGTAGATGGACGCGTCGGTGGCATAGCGTCCGCGGTCCGCCGGCGAGAACAGCACCTCGCCCTGGGTTTCGGCGGCCAGGCGCGCGGCCAGCCGGCCGGCGACTTCGTTGCTGACGCGGGCCACGTCGTCATACGCCTGGGCCGCGGCCTCGCGGCTGATCTTGAGGGGGAGGGGAGCGTTCATCGCGGCTTTTCGCCTTTGGGTGGGGGACTGTGATGGGAGAGCCGGGCCGGGCTCAGGCCTTGGCGCCGCTCTTGCTGTTCGTGGCATGGATGGCGCGCAGCTGCTGCACCACCACGTCGCGCTTGCTGCTCAGGTGGCGCAGCAATACGTTGCGCATGGCCGCGCCGTCACGCTTTTGCAGGGCTTCGATCATCAGCTCGTGTTCCTTTACGGCCGCTTTCCATTTCTCCTCGTCCTGGTTGGAGCGAAAGCGCAGCGCCTGCAGCCGCGCATTGACCTGCGCATAGGTGCTGGCCAGCACCGGGTTCTTGGCGGCCGCATTGATGGCGCTGTGGATGGCGGCATTGAGCCGGTAGTAATTGGGCAGGTCGCGGCGCGTGTAGGCGGCCAGCATCTCGAAATGCATGGCCTTGATTTCCGCCAGCTCGGCCTCGGTGATGCGTTCGGCGGCCAGCTCGCCCGACTGCGCTTCCAGCCCCGCCATCACCTCGAAGGTGTTGAGCACGTCGGCTTCGGTCAGCTCCACCGCGATCGCGCCGCGGTTCGGCAGCAGTTCCACCAGGCCCTCGGCGGCCAGCATCTTGATGGCCTCGCGCAGCGGCGTGCGCGAGACGTTGAGCACCTCGCTGAGTTCGCGCTCATTGAGCTTGGCGCCGGGCTGGATGCGGTTTTCCACCAGCATCTGGCGCAGCCGGTGCGCCACCTGTTCATGCAGGGCGGCGCGGGGGATGGGGATGATTTCAGCAGCCATGGGTAAATTTTGTATGCAAAATTTACCCCTGTCAAATCGATATTTAATCCTTTGATGTATTGACAAATGAATTTTGTATGCAAAAAATAGGGGCTTACTTCAGGAGCAGACCGCCATGTTGACGCTTGACTTTCATCCCACGGGACGTCATTTTTTGCAGATTCCCGGCCCTTCGCCGGTGCCGGACCGCATCCTGCGGGCCATGAGCCTGCCCACCATAGACCACCGGGGCCCTGAATTCGCGGCGCTGGGCCTGAAAGTCCTGGCCGACATCAAGAAGATCTTCCAGACCAAACAACCCGTCATCATTTATCCGGCTTCGGGCACCGGCGCCTGGGAAGCGGCGCTCTCCAACACCCTGAACCCCGGCGACCACGTGCTGATGTACGAAACCGGCCACTTCGCCGCGCTGTGGCAAAAGCTGGCCGCGCGCCTGGGCCTGAAGACCGAGGTCATCAGCTACCCCGGCGCCGATATCTGGCGCCACGGCGTGCAGGCCGCCCTGATTGAAGAGCGCCTGAAGGCCGACACCCAGCACAGCATCAAGGCCGTTTGCGTGGTGCACAACGAAACCTCCACCGGCGTCACCAGCAACATCGCGGCCGTGCGCAAGGCCATGGACGCGGCCAAACACCCGGCGCTGTTGCTGGTCGACACCATCTCGGGCCTGGCCTCGGCCGACTACCGCCACGACGAGTGGGGCGTGGATGTCACCATCAGCGGCTCGCAAAAAGGCCTGATGCTGCCGCCCGGCATCAGCTTCAACGCCGTCTCCGCCAAGGCCCTTGAAGCCAGCAAGAAAGCCACCTTGCCCAAGGCCTTCTGGGCCTGGGACGAAATCATCGAGATGAACAAGACCGGCTACTGGCCGTCCACCCCCAACACCAACCTGCTGTACGCGCTCAGCGAAGCCTGCGACATGCTGCTCGAGCACGGCCTGGAAGCCGTGTTCGCGCGCCACCAGCGCTGGGCCGTGGGCGTGCGCGCGGCGGTCAAGGCCTGGGGCCTGCAGATCCAGTGCGCCGACCCGGCCGTGTATTCGCCGGTGCTGACCGGCGTGATGACGCCTGAAGGCGTGGATGCCGACGCGGTGCGCAAAATCATTTATGAGCGCTTCGACTGCTCGCTGGGCACCGGCCTGGGCAAGGTCAAGGGCCGCATGTTCCGCATAGGCCACCTGGGCGACTGCAACGACCTCACGCTGATGGCGGCGCTGTCGGGCTGTGAAATGGGCTTGAAACTTGCTGGTGTCAAGCTCGCGGGTTCGGGCGTGCAGGCCGCCATGGACCATTTCTCCAGCCATGCGGCCGTGGTGCCGCAGCGCAAGGCGGCCTGAGAGCCGCCACCGCCATCCGCCTTCAAACTGTCACTTCGCTTCGTTCTACTACTGAATCAGAGGGAAACCATGCAACGCAGAACTTTTATCAGCGCGACGGCGGCCACGGCCGCCCTGGTGGCGTCACCCATGCTCAAGGCGCAGACCCTGCCGTCCGGCCCGGTCCGCATCATCGTGGGTTTCCCGCCCGGCGGCGGCACCGACGCGCTGGCGCGCGTGGTCGGGCAAAAGCTCTCCACCATGTGGAACACCTCGGTGGTGATTGAAAACAAGGGCGGCGCCGCAGGCGTCATCGCGGCCGACTATGTGGCCAAACAGCCGGGCGACGGCAACACCCTGCTCATGGCCCACATCAACAGCCACGCACTGGCGCCGGCGCTGGGCCTCAAGCTGGGCTACAACCCCGAGCGCGACTACGTGCCCATCAGCATGGTCGGCGTCACGCCCAATATGCTGATCTGCAACGCCGATCAGCCCGCCAAGACCGTCAAGGACCTGGTCGCGCTGTGCAAGGCCAGGCCGGGCCAGATCAGCTTCGCCTCGGCCGGCGGCGGCTCGGCCCAGCATTTCGCGCTCGAGATGTTCAAGCTGCAGGCGAAGATTTTCGCGCTGCACATTCCCTACCGCGGCTCCGGCCCGGCCCTGGTCGACCTGATAGGCGGGCAGGTCAACTACTGCTTCGAGACCATGACCTCGGCCACGCCGCACGTCAAAAGCGGCAAGGCCATCGCGCTGGCGCAAACGCGGCTCAAGCGCGCCAAGGGCCACCCCAATGTGCCCACCATGGCTGAGTCGGGCTTTCCCGGCTTCGAGGCCACCGTGTGGTACGGCCTCATGGGCCCGTCCAAAATGCCGCACGCCATGGTCCAGCGCATGAATGAAGACGTCAACAAAGTGCTGGCCATGCCTGATGTGCAGGAAAAGATGGACCAGTACGGCGCCGAGGACGGCGGCGGCAGCATCGAGAAGTTCGCCACCTTTATCAAGGCCGAGCAGAAGAAATGGGCGCAGGTGGCCGAGCAGGCCAAGGTCAAGGTTGACGCCTGACACCCCCTGCGCGCCTGGGTGGGACCGGCCTGGCGCCGGTTTTTTTTATCAACAACAAACAAGTTTTTTATCAGCAGAGGCTAGGGATCGTTTCATGACAGTTGTGAATTTTTCAAGGGCCGGCCGTGTGCTGGCCGGTTTTTTTCTGTGCGCCGCCAGCGTGGGCGCTTCGGCCGACATCATCCTGGGCCATTCGGGTGACCTTTCGGGCACCAGCGCGGCGCTCACCACCGACTATGTGCGCGGCATGAATGCCTACTTTGACGACATCAACAAAAAGGGCGGCGTGCGCGGCGAGAAGATCAAGCTCGTGAGCCTGGACGACGGCTTCAACCCCGACAAAACCGCCGAGAACACCAAGGCGCTGATCGAGCAGAACGCCGTGGCCCTTGTGGGTTTCCGCGGCACGGCCAATATGCTCAAGATCGTGCCCATCGTGCAGGGCGCCGGCATTGCCCAGATCGGTAACACCAGCGGCGCCAAGTCGCTGCGCGACCCTTATGTGCCCAATGTGTTCCACGTGCGCGCCAGCACCACCGACGAGATCGAGGCTGCCGTCAACCACGCCTGGACCATAGGCATCAACAAGATCGCCGTCGCCTACCAGGACGACGCTTTCGGCAAGGAAGGCCTGGACGCGCTCATTGCCGCCATGCAAAAGCGCGGCGCGGCGCCCGCCGCCGTGGCCCCGGTGCCGCGCGGCACGGTGGACGTGGCCAAGGCGGTGGACGTGATCGCCGCCGCCCAGCCGCAGGCCGTGATGCTGATCGCCCAGGCCAAGCCCAATGCCGCCTTCATCAAGGCCTACAAGGCCAAGGGCGTGAGCGCGCAGTTCATGGTGCTCAGCGTCTCCTCGGGCCTGCATGCCGAGCTGAAAGAGCCGACCGCCGGCACCATCGTCTCGCAGGTCGTGCCTTACCCCTTTACCGAACTCGGTAACGCCGTCGTGAAGGAATACCAGACCGTGATCCAGGGAACTGCCGACAAGAAATTCAGCTACAACAGCATGGAAGGTTTCCTCAACGCCAAGCTGGTGGTGCGCGCGCTGCAGAAGACCGCTGCGCCCATCACGCGTGCCAAGCTCATCAGCACGCTGGAGACCTTCACCAATGAAGACCTGGGCGGCTTCGCGCTGACCTACAGCAAGCAGAGCAACCTGGGCTCTCGCTTTGTCAATTTGACGATGATCCGGACTGACGGCACTTTCGCCCGGTAAGGCTTTTTAAGCCGCAGGCGGCGGCGTCTTGGGCTCAAAATCGCACCAGGGCGCCACCGCGCACTGCCAGCACAGCGGCTTGCGCGCCAGGCACACATAGCGCCCGTGCAGGATCAGCCAGTGGTGCGCGTCCACCAGGTAGTCGGTGGGCACGCGCTTGAGCAGGTTCATCTCGACTTCCAGCGGGTTCTTGCCGGGCGCCAGGCCCGTGCGGTTGCTCACGCGGAAGATGTGGGTGTCCACCGCCATCACCGCCTCGCCGAAGGCCGAGTTCAGCACCACATTGGCCGTCTTGCGGCCCACGCCGGGCAGGGCTTCCAGCGCCTCGCGCGTGCGCGGCACCTGGCCGCCGTGCTGCTTCACCAATATCTCGCAGGTCGCCAGCAGGTTTTTTGCCTTGGTGCGGTACAGCCCTATGGTGCGTATATACGACTCCAGGCCCTCTAGCCCCAAATCGAGGATGGCCTGCGGCGTGTTGGCCACCGGGTAGAGCTTGCGCGTGGCCTTGTTCACGCTGACATCGGTCGCCTGCGCGCTCAGCAGCACGGCGGCCAGCAGTTCGAACACGCTGGTGTATTCGAGCTCGGTCACCGGCATGGGGTTGGCGGCCTTGAGCGTGGCGAAGAAGGGGGCGATGGCTTCTTTTTTCATGCCCCGCAGTGTATCGGGGTGTCCCGGCCTGCGCCGGCCGGTGCTGTTCAGGCCGCCATGCGCGGCACGTCCCACACCGAACTGGGCGGCTCGCCGGCGCGCTGGAGCTGCTCCTGCACCGCTCGCCAGATGAAGGGGCATTCGTCGGGTCTGGCGGTGCCGGCCACGATATAGGCCAGATGGGCTTCCGCGGCCATGGCCTGCATGCGCTGGTGCGTCTCGGCATTGGGCGCGATGCCCAGCAAGGCCGGCGTGGCCGGCAGGTTTTCGCAGGCGGCCATCATGCGGCTCATCAACGCATCGTCGAATTTGGGCGAGCCGGAAAACAGCATCACAAAATGCGGCCAGTCGGGCAGGAAGGCGCGGCGCAGGCCGTGGGTCAGGCCGTTGCGCGCCACGGCGATCATGCGGCAGGGATGGCCGCCTTCCATGAACTCCACATATTCGCTGCTGCCGTCCATGTCCTGCTCACCCGCGAAGCGCCGCTTGGCCACCGTCCCGCCGGTGCGTTGCGCCAGCCAGCCGACCATGGCGAAGGCCTCGTTGCCGCCGGCCGCGCAGATGCCGACGCGGTGGAAGGCTTCGGGGTCGGCCAGTCCCTGCGCCTGCGGCAGCTGCATGGGCGCCGACAGGCGCCGCAACACGGAGGAGGGCGCGTACTGCACGCCTTTTTCAAACTGCTCGCGCAGCGCCATCACGCGGCGGCCGAACTGCACGGCCGACTCGGTGGCCTGCGACATCACCATGGACCAGGGCGTGGGCAGAATGCGCCGGCCCCGGCTGCTGTGCAGGGTATGCAGCGAGTGGTGGCGCGGGTCGCCGGCCAGGCGCAGCAGCAGGGCACGCAGCTCGGGCGACGGGCCCTCGGCCCAATGGACGAACCAGCCGCTCTGGTAATGCAGGATGGCGTGTATGCCGTCCGCGGCGTTATAGGGCAGGGAGTGCGCGCGTATGTCCTCCATTTGCGCGTAGATGCCCTCCTTGATGTGGCAGATACTGGCCGTCACCACACGCTCGACTTCCGGCTGTCCAGGGGGCGCGGCATAGGGCGCAATGCTGTTCACCATGGGACCATCCTGCCCGATAAGCAAAAACCCCGTCAATGCCTGCCCCCAAAAGCCGCGGGTAAATAGTGGCAAAAATGCCTCTTGAAAAGGATCGCAACACTTTCTTGCAACTCGGCGCGGGTGATGTGTGCATGATGCAGCGCCGCTGCAGTGGCGCGCCGGGCCAATGGCGATTCGCGCGCCACGGGTGATTACGGGGGCGGTGCCGGCCCGAACTGCTTTAGCATCGCAGCCATGAAAGCTCACACTCTTTTACGACTGCTGGCCGCCTCTTTGGCCGCCGCATTGCTCGCCAGCTGCACCGCCGCGCCCGGCACGATGGCCGACGCCGCGCCGCGCCCCAAGCTGGTGGTCTTCCTGGTCGTCGACGGCCTGCCGCAGCGCCAGGTGCTGGACTACCGCGACCAGCTCGCGCCCGACGGCTTCGCGCGCTTCCTGGACCGCGGCGCCTGGTTCGCCAACGCGCATTATGGCCATGCCTTCACCGTCACCGCGGCCGGCCACGCCACCATGCTCACCGGCGCCTATCCGCATCGCACCGGCATCATAGGCAACGACTGGCGCGACCCCGTCACCGCCGAGCCCGTCTACTGCACCGGCGATACCTCGGCCACCTATATCGGCCACGCCACCAACGCCCTGGACGGAACCAGCCCGAAAAACCTCAAAGCCGAAACCGTGGGTGACGTGCTGCGGCGCGTCGACAGCCGCTCCAAGGTCATAGGCATCTCGGGCAAAGACCGCGGCGCCATCCTGCCGGCCGGCAAGACCGGCATCGCCTATATGTATATGGGCGCCACCGGGCAGTTCGCCTCCAGCACGCATTACATGGCGGCGCACCCGGCCTGGGTCGACCGCTACAACGCCGGCAAGCCGGCCGACCGTTACTTCAAGGCCGAGTGGAAGGCCTTGCTGCCCGAGGCCGCGTACGCGCGCTCGCTGCCCGACCAGCAGCCCTGGTACGGCCCCGCGGGCGGCGGGCTGCCGGCGATGTTCGGGGCCAAGGAGGACAGCGCGCCCGGCCCGCGCTTTTACGGCTCGCTGCTGCGCGGCCCCTTTGTCGATGCGATGTCGCTGGAATTCGCGCGCGCCGCCATTGCCGGCGAGCAACTGGGCCAGGACGACATTCCCGACATCCTGTCGGTGAGCCTTTCAGGCCACGACTATGTGAACCACGCCTTCAGCGCCGAGTCGCGCCTCTCGCACGACCACCTGCTGCAGCTGGATCGTTTGCTGCAGGCCTTCTTCCAGGACCTGGACGCGCGCATCGGCAAGGACAACTACATCGCCGTGCTCACCGCCGACCACGGCTTCATGCCCGCGCCCGAGTACAACGCCAGCCAGGGCCGCGAGTCCGGCCGCGTCAACAGCAGCCAGCTGCTGGGCCGCGTCAATGCCGGGCTTGAAAAACGCTTTGGCCTGGGTAAATGGGCCGCGGGTTTTTCCGGCTCCAGCGTGCTGCTCGACAAGCAGCTCATCGCGCAAAAGCAGGCCAGCGCCGACGCCCTGGCCGAGGAAGCCCGCGCGCTGCTGATGGCCGAGCCCGGTTTTGCCGCGGCCTACACGCGACGCGAACTGCAAAGCGGCAGCCGCGCCGGCGCACCTTTCTTTGAGCAGATCCGCAAATCCTGGCATGCCGAGGTTTCGGGCGACGTGCAGTATTCGCTCAAGCCCGGCTGGATGTTCGGCAACACGGTCGCCACGCATGGCTCGCCGCATCCGTACGACACGCAGGTGCCCATCCTGATGTACGGCCCGGCCTGGGTCAAAGCCGGCCGCATCGACGCGCGCGTGGAAGTCGTGGACATCGCGCCCACGCTGTCGCGCGTGCTGCGCATCGCGCCGCCTTCGTCGGCCGAAGGCAAGCTCCTGCCCTTGCCGGGGCTGTAGAAAAAAGAAGCGGCAGGGCGCTCAGCCGCTTTTTTTCGCGCCGCGTCTGCGCGCCGGTGCCATGCCGTTGCCCGATTCGCGAACGGCGGCGATCAGCTGCGCGGTGAAGTCCAGCACCAGCGGCGCCAGCGTCTGCCCCTCCAGCGACAGCACCTGCAGCACACGCTGGCGCAGTTCCGGTTCGGCAAAAGGCACGGCCACCAGCTGGCCCTGGCGTATCAGGTGCGCGGCCGTCAGGTAGCCCGACAGCATGATGTCGTCGCCGCGCGTGCTGGGCAGCAGCGCCGACGAAAAATTGCTGACCACCGAGGCCTGGTACTGCAGGCCCTGGACGCTGGCCACCATGTCAAAGAGCTGGCGCCCCGTCATGCCCTTGGCGCTGATGCCCAGCGGGTATTTCACGACATTCGCCACCGTCACCGCGCGGGCCCGCGCCAGCGGGTGCGTGGGCAGCATCAGCGCGTACATGGGCGCGGTGGCCGCATGCCGCACCGTCATGCCTTTTTCCGGCGCCATGGTGTACTTGAGCGCCACGTCGGTTTCGCCTTGCAGCAGCAGGCGGCTGACCGCTTCGGGCGAGCCCACGCTGAGCTCGATCAGCGCCTCGGGGTGGCTGCGCCTGAAGCCCGTCATCACCTCCGGCATGAAACCCGTGGCGAAACCCTCGGTGCAGGCCACGCGCACACGCCGCGCGCTGTAGCCGGCCAGGCCGCGCACCTGTTCCATCACGCGTTCGGCGTCGTCGCTGCCCGCGCGCGCATAGGCCATCAGGCGCTCGCCCGCATCGGTGGGCACCATGCCGCGCGCCCTGCGCTCGAACAGCGCGCAGCCCAACTGGTCTTCCAGCTTGCCGACCTGGCGGCTCACGGCCGAGGCCGCCACATGCAGCTGCGCCGCGGCCTGGCTGACTGAGCCGGTGCGTGCCACCTCAAGGAAGTAGCGGATCTGCGTGCTGAAAAAAGTGGTTTTCATGCGAAGGCGGCTGGGAGGGGCAGGGTGCTTGAATTCATACTTTGCCAAAAAGGCAAAGCTCTGTTGCGATATCTCTCATTGTAGTAAATCCTGATTCTTCCTACATTTGGTTTCATGACGCGCCCATGAGGCGTCCATGACACGCTCAAGACCGCGCGCCCCTTTTTGAGAACGATGAAACATGCTGAGATCCGACTGCCTTGATGCCGCTGCGGCCTGGTTTGACGAAGGCCATTTTTTTGACGTGCTGCAAAGGCGCGTTGCCCTGCGCACCGAAAGCGACAGCGGCAAACCCAACCCCGCGCTGGGCGACTACCTGCGCGGCGAAATGACCGACTCCCTGCGCGCGCTCGGCTTTGCCTGCAGCGTCCTGCCCAATCCCGTCGAGGGCGCCGGCCCTTTCCTGGTTGCGCGGCGCGTCGAAGACACGGCGCTGCCCACCGTGCTGACCTACGGCCACGGCGACGTGGTCAGCGGCCAGGAAGGGCGCTGGCGCGAAGGGCTGCAGCCCTGGGAACTGGTGCGTGAAGGCGAGCGCTGGTACGGCCGCGGCACCGCCGACAACAAGGGCCAGCACACCGTCAACCTGGGCGCGCTGGCCAGCGTGATCAAGGCGCGCGGCGGGCGTCTGGGCTACAACGTCACGCTGCTGCTCGAGATGGGCGAAGAGGCCGCCTCGCCGGGCCTGCACGCCTTTTGTGAAAGCCATCGGGCCCAGCTCAAGGCCGACCTGCTGATTGCCTGCGACGGCCCGCGCGTGCATGCCGACAAGCCCACCTTGTTCCTGGGCTCGCGCGGCGCGATCAATTTCAGCCTGCGCCTGCGCGCCCGCGACAAGGCCTACCACTCGGGCAACTGGGGCGGGGCGCTGCTGAATCCGGCCACCGTGCTGGCCAGCGCCGTGGCCTCGCTGGTCGATGCGCGGGGCCGCATCCTGGTGCCGGCCCTCAAGCCGCGCGCGCTGCCCCTGTTGGTGCGCCGCGCGCTGGCCGATGTGGACATCGGCGGCGGCGAGGACGACCCGCTGCCCGACGCCCACTGGGGCGAGCCCGGCCTCAGCACGGCCGAACGCCTGATCGGCTGGAACACCCTCGAAGTGCTGGCGCTGGGCGCCGGCTCGCCGCAGCGCCCCGTCAATGCGATTCCCGGCGAAGCCGTCGCCCATTGCCAGCTACGCTTTGTGGTCGGCACGCCTTACCAGGACCTTGCCGCCATCCTGCGCAAGCACCTGGACCGCCATGGCTTCAACCGGGTCGAGGTGGAGATCACGCTCACGGGCGCGGCCACGCGCCTGGACCTGGACCACCCCTGGGTGGGCTGGGCGCAGCGCTCCATAGGGCAGAGCAGCGGCAAGCCGGTCGTTACCTTGCCCAACCTGGCCGGCTCCCTGCCCAACGATGTCTTCGCCGACCTGCTGGGCCTGCCCACCTTGTGGGTGCCGCACTCTTACCCGGCCTGCGCCCAGCACGCGCCCGACGAACACCTGCTGGCGCCCGTCGCCCGCGAAGGCCTGCGCATCATGGCCGGCCTGTATTGGGACCTGGGGGAGCCCGCCGGGCTGCCCTGGCACGCCGCGCCGGCCGCCACCTGAGTTGTTTTTGTCCTGATTGCCCCCTCACTGGAGTTGCCCATGCCTTCCCCCATGCCTTCCCCGCTTTCTGCCTCACGCCGGTCCCTGCTTCACGCGGCCCTTCTGGTGGCCGCCTGTTGCGCACTCGCGTTTCCCGGCCTGTCGCAAGCACAGGCCTGGCCCGCCAAGCCGATCAAGCTGGTCGTTCCCTTTCCGCCGGGCGGCGGCACCGACGTGGCGGCCCGCATCATCGGCGAGCGGCTCAGCGCCCGCCTGGGCCAGCCCGTGATCATTGACAACAAGCCCGGCGCCTCCACCGCCATCGGCGTGGTCATGGTCAGCGCGGCCGAGCCCGACGGCTACACCTTGCTGTTCTCCGGCTCCAGCAGCTACACCGTCAACCCCGCGGTGCGCAGCAAGCTGGGCTACGACCCCTTCAAGCAGCTCTCGCCCATTGCCATGGTCACGCGCGCGCCGCTGGTGTTGGTGACCTCCGCCACCGGGCCCTACAAAACCCTCAAAGACGCGCTGGCCAAAGCCAAGGCCAGCCCGGGTACCGTAACCTATGCCACCTTCGGCACCGGCTCGGCGCCGCACCTGGCCGGCGAGCTGCTGGCCGACGCCGCTGGCGTCAAGTTCTCCGCCGTTCCCTACAAGGGCAGCGCCGAGGCCGACATCGGTGTGGCGCGCGGCGACATCGCCCTGGGCATAGACACCATGGCGGCGGTGAACCCCCTGGTGCAGTCCGGCAAGTTGCGCGTCCTCGCGGTCATCAGCGAAAAACGTTCTGCCCTGATGCCGACCGTGCCTTCTTATGGCGAACTGCAGCTGACGCCGGCGCTGCTCGACGCCTGGTACGCCGTAGCCGCGCCTGCGGGCGTTTCACCGGCCGTGCGCAGCCAGGTGCTGCAGGCGCTCACGGCCGTGATCGCCGAGCCCGAAGTCAGGAAGAAGCTCCAGCAGCAGTCCATGGAGCCGGCCTTGCTGGGCCCGCAGGCGCTGCGCGACGTGATGGATTCCGAGATCACGCGTTACCGCGCCCTGGTGGCGCGCGCCAATATCCGGATCGATTGATTCCTCAGGGCGCGGCCACGGCCTCACGAAGGGCGGAGTCGATGTCGGCGCGCCTCTTGAAGACCAAGGCGCCCTGGTCCTTGATGCCGTACTCCGAGGCGATGGCCATCGGGTCCACGGTGGTCAGCCAGACGGCGCCGTCTTTTTCCCAGGCGGCGGCACGCAGCGGCAGGGCCATCACCGCGGCTGGGTTGGACTGCATCAGCGGCGTGCCGGCGGCGGGGTTGCCGAAGATGAGTTCTTCGGTCGGCGCGAGCTGGAGCCCGGCGTCCTGCGCGGCGCGGCCATGGTTGATGTGCGCGATGATGGCGTTGCCCCGCGCGCGCAGGATTTTTTCAAGCCGGTCCATGGTCTCCTTCACCGTAAAAGGGCTTTGCTGCACCCGCAGCCTGGCGGTCGCCAGCGGTGGGCCCAGGCGCGCGTCATAAGCCCCGGCGATGCGGCGCGCGAGCTGCGTGAGGTCCACGCCCTCCTTGTTGGCCAGCAGTGTCACGCACAGAAGCTCGGACGCATCGGTGAAACGGCTCAGCAGCGAAGAGAAGCCGGCGCCGTCACCCGTCGTCACCATCAGGCCCTTGTGCCCCGGGAAATACCACGGCCCCGAAGACACCCCGCCTTCGGGCGCGGCATAAATCCATTTACGCAGCGCCGGTGACGCGATCAAAATTTCGCCGGCCAGGCCCACGTCCCACAGCGACACATCAAGCGCCGAGGCGTAGATGCGCAGGCCCGCAGGCACGGCGACCGCATCGCCTGCGGCATAACCCGTGGCCGGCTCGCTGGGGTTGATCAGCGCCGGGGTTTTCAGAAAGGCGCTGTGCGGCCTGGCATCTTTTTCCCAGGCCAGCGAGGCAAGGGCGCTGCCGAAAGTGGTGTGCTTCAGTCCCAGGCGCTCGATCTGATTCACGCGGATGTGGTCTTCGGCCGATTGGCCGCTGGCCTGCGCGACCAGGGGCGCCAGCCATTGCGACGTCGTGTTGCCCCCGCGTATGGCTTGCCCCACGGTAAGGCCCGCGGGAGCGCCCGGCACAAAGCGCGAGACCGCATTGTCAAGGCCAAGCTTGTTGGCCTCCACCAATTGCAGTATGGCAACGGAAAGGTAGGCATTCGCCATCTGGCCGATGTCGAACATGGTGTTCGACGCCGAGAGCCGGCGCGAGGCGACATCGCTGAGCCCATAGCCCGTCATTCGCGTGATGTAGGGCGCCTGCACAATCGCCACCGCCATGCCCGAAATCCCCTGTTCGGCCATGAAGCCGGAGATCATCTGGTCTATCGATTGCCCGGCGTAGGCCACATCGGGATTGCCGCGCTGCGCCCATGCGCTGGAATGGCTTGCCGCCAACAGCAAGCCGGCGAGAAACATTTTTTGCAGCGAACAAACAAGCTTGTGCATGGCGGCGCCCCCCGTAGTTTTGCGGGAGTATGGCACGCGCCGCCAGGCAATGGCGCTACAGGGCTCTTACGGGCACGCAGAGCCAGCAGCTGAAGTTTCCTGTTTTCGGGTCCATCACAAAGTCTTCTTCATACAGTTCCAGCGCCGGGTTGTTGTCCGGCTGGTAACCGCTTTGCGGCAGCCACTCGGCGAACATGTGCGTCCAGGCTTCGTGCACCTCATTGCCAGGCTTGCCGGTGAAGCGCCCGCAGGCATAGCGCCCGCCGCCAAAGTTCTGCACGCCTATTTCGCCCTGCGGCTTGAAGGCTTCATCGACTTCTATGCAGGCGTCGTAGCGGCACTTGTCGGCCGGCGTGATCTCGGGGTTGTCCTGGCTGATCCCGTACATCTTGCGGCGCGGGTTCATATAGCCGTTCTGGCCGCACCAGGCGGCAAAGCGCTGCCACAGCTGCGCCACGCCGTCGCCGTAAGGCCCGGTGTTGCGCATATAGGCCAGGCGCATGGGAGGAAGGGTTTTGAGTTCAATGTGCATGGCAAGGGTTCTTTCGGATGAAGGGACCGGCCCGGCGGGCCAGAGGGTTCTATCTTTAAACAACGCCATGATGGATTCTTGATTCGGCTTGTGATTGCCTTGATGAATCTTGCTAAGTTCAATCTGCCGGTGCGTCGCCCACTCGCGCCAGCCCCCGCGCCGCCACGCTGTGGGCGTCGTGCCGAAGTGGGTGCGAAAGGCACGGCTGAAGACTTCCGCTGAAGCAAAACCCGTGTCGAGCGCTATCTGCAGCGCGGTCTGCGGCGTAAAAATCAGGCGCTGGGCGGCGGCCTCCAGCCGAAGGCGGCGCACGCAGTCGGCCAGGGTTTCGCCCGTTACCGCCTGGAACACGCGATGGAAGTGCCAGGGCGAAAAATACGCCACGCCGGCCAGCGCTTGTAAATCCAGCGTGCCTGCCAGGTTGGCGCTGATGTGGTCCACCACCCGGTTGATGCGGGCGATGTAGGTGCTGCGGGCCGCGGGGTTGGAAAGAAGCTCTGCCATCGATGTCAGTCCAGTTCAGCCACGAATTTTTCGGCCTGCGCCAGCATACCTTCGCGTATGGCCGTGAATACGGGCATGGGGAAATCCGGCGGCAACTGCGCCGCCACGCGCTCCAGCGCGTCGGGCACCTGCAGCACCAGCGCCACCATCTGGTCGAAGGCGCCCGGCACGCCGCTTTGCCGCGCCAGGGCCTCCCAGTGGCGAGTGCGGATTTCGTGCAAGTGGTAGTGCGTATTCTTGTTGCGCAAGGCCATGGCAAGTTTGGCGCGGCGTGGGCTCACCTGGTTGGGGCCGTTGCCGATGATGGGCCAGGCCGACAGCACGTCATACAGCGGTGTCATGCGAAAGCCGCCGCCGCGCTCCAGGAAGATCGAAAAATTCTTGGCGTGGCCGTCAGTGGCGGCCATGATCCAGAAGGCCAGCAAGGCCTTGACGAACACCAGCTTGTCGGCAGCAGCCTGGCTGCTTCTGTCAAGCTGGCGCAAGATCGTTCGTACGCCGGGTCCTCCGTCCGATTCGTACTTCATGGCGCCCGACACGCCCAGCGCCTGGCAAAAGTCTTCCTGCGGCAGCCGCGCCAGCCAGGGCGGGCGGCCGGGCGGGGTTTCGGGGGCGCGGTCAAAACGTTCCACCACCAGCACCTTGCGTCGCCCGAAGGTCGCGATCTCGCACGCCGCCACCGGCAAGCCCAGCCGGCCCAGAATCCGAGCGCACAGCCATTCGTTTTCGACGGAGGTCTGCATGTCTGCCCGCATGTTGCCCACCAGGCCCAGCGGCAGCTTGACGATGTGCGTCGTGGGGGTGGCGCCCAGGGGCCGGCACCATAGCCCTTCATGCCAGAGCAGGGCGGTTTTTTCCTGCGCACCGGCAATCGAGATACGAAAATCGTCTTCCTGCTGCTGGCCCAGCGCACGTCCGGCCGTGACCGCGTTGTCGATGGCTTGCTCCACGCCTGCCTCGTCCAGGGGCTGTGCCTCAATGCGGTCAAAGCCCTCTGGCTCCATCCCCGGCGGCAGCAACTGCACCGCGCCCACGCAGTCGCGTCCGACGGCGGCCAACAGCTCAAATGCATTCGTGCTGCCGGTGGCGAACTTGTCGCGCAGCCGCCTGCGGATGGCGTCGCTGTCGGGCAGCAGGTTGTCAAAAAAGTTATTCACCACCTCACCGCGATGCGGCAGATTCCCTGGCATAAAAGGCAAGGAAAGCGACAGGGGACGCGAAGCAGGGGACGCCAGCCACTGTTCGTCGTACTGGAAGCGATGTTCACCATCGGTAATGGACCAGTTGCCAAGGGGCTCTTCATTGGCCCACACTGCCAGCGTGTTGGCGCCTGGACTGGTACGGGGGCGGCGGAAGGTCACCATGGTGCTGGCCCGCCTACCATTTCGGCGCATAAGGGGCGGGCTCGTCTTCTGCCACGCGATGCCGGGGAGCTTCTTGAATCACAAGGCTGCAGCCCATGGCCGAAACCATGCGCGCGATCTGGTCGTAGGCCGTGACTTCAGGCGCGGCCTCTATGCGCGCGATGCGCTTCTGGCTGACGCCCAGCATTTCGCCCAGCTGGGTCTGGGTCAGTTTGCGTGCCTGGCGCAGCGTTCGCAACATGGTGCGCAGTTGCTGGGGCGTGTCTACCGGATAGGTCACATTGCTCACAATACACCTCAAAAGTAGTTAAGCAATAATACTCCTGAAGTGTAGTTAAATCAAATAACTCCTTTTAAGTAGTTAATTCGCACCCAGCGCGTGCATGCCACCCAGCATTAACCAGGATGCCGGTTTGTTGTCATGATTAACCCGCCTTGCGAATCGTGCCCTGCGCCGCGGCGCACAGCGTGCGCTCCCCGCCGCGCAGCACAAAGATGTCGCAACGGCATACGGCCTGGGTCTTGCCGCTGCCCACCACCGTGGCCACGGCCAGCAGGCGTTCGGCATCCCTGGCCGGCCGCAGGTAGTTGATCTTGAACTCGGCCGTCACCGAATCGCCCAGCACCGAGCCGCCCGCGAAGGTCAGCGCGTTGTCCGCTAAATAAGACAGCACGCCGCCGTGCACAAAGCCATGCTGCTGCAGCAAGCCGGGCACCACGGGCACCGACAGCTCCGCGCTACCGGGCGCAAAGGCATCGAGCCGCGCGTCCAGCAGCGCGCTGAAGGGCTGCCGGCTCAGTACGTCGCGGCCGAAGGACAGGAGCTCAGCGGGCATGCTGCCCCCGCGCAAACGGCGGTGCGGGCCGCCGGCGGCCGCCCGAGGCCAGCCAGCGCAGCAGGCGCACGCGCGTCGTCCACGGCACGGGCCGGGGCTCCAGGCCCAGTGAGAGCTGCGCCTGCGACAGCACGTCTTCCACGCAGACGTCGTGCAGCGGCCCAATCACCAGCGGCCAGTAGAGCAGGGCGGGGCCGCGCGCCCGCATCTCGATGCGGTGCTCCAGCACGCAGTGCGCGGGTGTGGCGTCCAGCACCTCAAAGCCGTGCCAGCCCTCAAACCCCCTGGGCGCCGTCAGGCGAAAACGCACGGACTGGCCCGGTGTGTAGGCCTCCACCACATAACGGATAGGCCCATGGCCGCCCGAGGCGCCCACGGCCATGGGCCGGTCCAGCTTCATGCGCGGCCAGGCGCGCCCTGGCCACATCGCATCGGCCGGCGAGCCCAGCGAATCAATCAGCGCGCCCACCCGTTCCGGGCTCGCATGCAGCAGGCGTTGATGAACGTTCACGACTTTCATACAGACACTCCTTGTTGAATTTCTCTTGGGTAGTCGGCTCAGGCCGCCACGGCCATCCAGGCGCCATGCTCCAGCGCGGCGCGCAGCTTGGGCGCAACCGCCGGCACGGGCTGGCTGACCCAGCGCTGCGTCAGCGACATGGACGGCGAGAACACCAGCGCCATCCACACATGAAAAGGCATGGCCCGTATCTCGCCGGCTTCCACGCGCTGCTCCATCCACAGCTTCAGCGCGGCAAAGGCCTGCTCATTGGCCGTGCTGGCCTCGGCGCCATCCGTCATGTCGCCGCCGCGCCGCAAGGTGTGCAGCAGCCGCGCCTGGTCCGGGTGTTGCAGCACCCACTGGATATAGGCGCGCACCAGGCCCTTCACGCCGGCCTGGGCCGAGGCCTTGCCGGCAATCGGCTGCATCAGTGCCGTGTGGAAGCCGCGCAGCATGTGGGCATACAGCGCATCGGCCAGCAGCGCCTTGGTCGGGAAGTGGTGGTACAGGCTGCCGTTGCTCACACCGGCTTCCTGGCGCACCAAGTCCATGGAAGCGGCCGTGAAGCCCTGGGCCAGGAACACTTTGGTGGCGGCCTCCAGCAGGCGGTCGCGAGTGGAGGTTGGAGCGGAGGCGGGGGTAGCAGCGGAGTCCATGACTAGAGTATTACTCTAGACCAACACTCTGTCAACCACCCCTTGGCCCGCCTTGCCGCGCGCAGGCCGCGCCCAAATTGGCGACAATGCAGCCCAGAAAGCGAGAAACCGAACATGCCCCTGCACTTTGCCGACCGCCTCAACAACGTTGAAACCTCCGCCATCCGCGAACTCTTCAAACTGCTGGGCAAGCCCGGCATCGTCAGTTTTGCCGGCGGCTTCCCCGACCCCGCCATGTTCGACGTGGCCGGTATCCAGGAAGCCAGCAACAAGGCCTTGAGCGAAGAGCCCGGCGGCGCGCTGCAATACGGCGCCACCGAGGGCTACGGCCCGTTGCGTGAACAGCTCAGCGCCTTTATGGCCACCAAGGGCGCCAAAGACGTCGCCCCCGAAAACCTCATCGTCACCACCGGCAGCCAGCAGGCGCTGGATTTGCTCGGCAAGACCATGATCTCGCCCGGTGACAAGGTCATCGTTGAAGGCCCGACCTTCCTGGCCACCATCCAGTGCTTCCGCCTCTACGGCGCAGAACTCATCAGCGCACCGATTGATGCCCACGGCGTCAAGACCGATGAGCTCGAAAAACTCATTGCCCAGCACAAGCCCAAGTTTGTCTACCTGATCCCCACCTTCGGCAACCCCAGCGGCGCGCTGCTGAGCCTGGAGCGCCGCAAACAGGTACTGGAAATGGCCGTCAAGCACCAGACCCTGGTCGTCGAGGACGACCCCTACGGCGACCTCTTTTTCGGCGAAGCACCGCCGCCTTCGCTGCTGGCGCTCAGCCCCAGCGTGCCCGGCAGCCGCGAACTGCTCGCCCACTGCGGCTCCCTCAGCAAGGTGCTGAGCCCGGGCCTGCGCGTGGGCTGGATGGTTGCCCCGGCCGAGCTGCTGGCCAAGGCCACCATGTGCAAGCAGTTCAGCGACGCCCACACCAGCACCTTCGCCCAGGCCACCGCCGCCCAATACCTGAAAGCCGGCCGCATGCCTGACACCCTCAAGCGCGTGCGCAAGGTCTACGGCGAACGCGCCACCGCCATGGGCAATGCCTTGAAACGCGAACTCGGCGACGCGATTGAATTCACCCAGCCGCAAGGCGGCTTGTTCTTCTGGGCCCGCCTCACCGGCGCGGGCGGCAAAAGCAGGGACGCCGGCGAGTTCGCCAAAAAAGCGATTGAAAAACTCGTGGCCTTTGTGCCCGGCGCGCCTTTCTACGCGGCCAACCCCGACCTGGCCACGCTGCGCCTGAGCTTTGCCACGGCGGATGTGGCGAAGATTGAAGAGGGTGTGGGGCGGCTGGGCAAGGCGCTGTAAGCCACCGGGCGGCATTGCTGTTTTTGCCGCGAGGCCGTCACGGACGGCCTCGCGCGATGGATTCATCAAAAAAAAGAGAAGAGGGAGCTTATGAGTGAACACCTGACGGAGCCCGTGCCACCGCACGGCGGGATGGATGCGGATGCCTACCCCGCGCCGCCCCAGCTGCATTGGGCCCTGGTGCTGCTGTTTACGCTGCTCACGCTGGGCATCTTCATGATTGTCTGGATCTTCATCCAATCTACCTGGGTGCGAAAAATCAATCCGGCGTCCCATGTGACCAGCCAATTCAGCGCGTATGTCCTGCTTGCCATCGTGAGCCAGGTATTGGTGGAGGGCTCTGGCAACCTCAAGGCAGTGGGCCTGCTGCTGACGCTGGCCTCTTATGTGGTCTTCTACTTCGGCGCGTATTCCATCCGCAGGTCCATGCTGAACCACTACAACAGCGTCGAGCCCATGGAACTCAGGCTTTCAGCGGCGATGACGTTCCTCTTCAGCACGTTTTACCTGCAGTACCACATGACCCGGATTGCGCGGTGGAAGGCCGCGTCGAAACTGGCCATCTAGCGATCATCAGGGCGACGGCTGCAGCTTTTAAAAACCTCAACAACCCTGGAGCCTGGCGATGCGCAAAACCTCACAACCACAAACCGCATGGCTGGCAGCAGCGGCGCTGGCGTTCTCGGTCTTTGCCGCCTTTACCGGTTTTCCCGCGTTCAGCCAGACGGCCGCACCGAACGAGCCCTCGCAAGCCATCGCAGCGCCCAACCCCGAAGACGCCGCGCTGGGGCAGCAGCTGATGGCCGCCGCCCAACTGCTGCAACTCCGCCAGCCCGAGCGCGCGATCACCGAGCACCTCGACAAAATCATCGCCGCCTATGAGCTGCGCTACAAGGACGAAAAATTCAGGCCCTACACCGGTCGCTCGCGCGTTGAACAGCTGCTCTACCTTGTGCAGGCGGCCGCCTCCAAGCAAGAGCCCGAGCAGGGCGCCATCATCGTGCCGCAGATCTGGTCCGACGCCTGGTACCTCAAGGGTTATGCGCTGATAGAACTCAGGCGCCCGGCCGAAGCGCGCAGCGCGCTTGAAGCCGCGCTGGCCCTGGCGCCGCGCAACGCCCAGTACCTGGGCGAGTTGGGCAACTGGTACCTGGGCCAACGCAACTGGCCCCAGGCTCTGAAGATTTTTGAACAGGCCGAAGCCGCCGCCAAAGCGTTTTCCCCGCCCGAGGTGAAGAACACGGAGCTGTCCCGCGCCTGGCGCGGCTTCGGTTATGTGTATGTCGAGCAAGGCCGCTGGGACGATGCTGAAAAAATCTACCTCCAGTGCCTGGAACTCGACAAGAACGACAGGCGCGCCCAGAACGAACTCAATTACGTGCGCAGCCAGCGGCCAAGCCAGCGCGCACCCGCCGCCACGCCCTGAAGCCGGCCCGACGACGGGCCTCAGCCCGTGTGTGCCAGTTTGCCGGCTGGGGGCCTTACTCGTTGATCTCCACCTCCACCAGCTTGCCCAGCAACACCAGCGACTGCTGCCAGCCCACATAACACTGGTCCGCGGGGATCACCGCGGGAATGCCTTCCTGCACCACATGCATTTCCACGCCGGCGGAGACCTTGGCCAGCGTGATGGTGGTGGTCATCTCGCCCGGCAGGTTGAGGTCGTCGAAGCTGGCGGTGTAGCGGATGCGCTCGCCGGGCTTGAGCTCCAGGTAGCTGCCGCCGAAGGAGTGGCTGTGGCCGTTGGTGTGGTTGGTGAATGACATTTTGTATTTGCCGCCGACCTTGGCGTCCATTTCATGAACGGTGCCGGTAAAGCCGTTCGGTGGCAGCCATTTGCTCATGGCCGCGGGGCTCAGGAAGGCGCGGTACACCCGGTCAGGGGTGGATTGCAGAACCCGGTGAAGCTTGACGGTATTGGTGCTCATGGTGAGTTTCCTTTGTTCCTTGGTTAATGACAGGCAGGGAGGGCGGAGGACGGCCCTCTACCTGTACGACGAACGGTCCATGCTGGAATCGACATCATTTTTCAGAAATTTTGCTATTTTTCTATGCGCTGCGCTCGCACACCATCAGCAAGGCCGTCCCATCCGGCGTCCGCACTTCCCCCAGCGCGCGAAACCCAGCTTTTTCATAACAGCGGATCGCGCGCGCATTGCGCGGATCGGGGTCGGTCTGGATGCGGGTCACCTGCGGGTCGGCAAACAGCTTCACCACCCAGGCCTTCACCATCGCCGTGCCCAGGCCCCGGCCCAGCTGCGCGGCGTCGGCAATCGACTGGTCTATACCGCGCACGCCCGGGTCGGTCTCCGCTTCCCACCAGCCGCCACCCGAACCCATGGCCACATAGGACTGGATGTAGCCGAAGGGAACACCATCCAGCAGCGCGATATGCGGCTGCACCTGGGCCGGGTCGTCTATCCAAGCGCCGTAGTCGGCCTGCACCTCAGCGAACGTGGGCGCCGGTCCCCACCACTCGGTCCAGTGCGGGCGCGCTAGCCAGGCGTGCAGCAGGGGCAGGTCGGCCGTTTGCAAAGGCCGGAAGCTGAAGCGCCCGGCCGCCACGGCCTCCGGTGCGGTTGTGCCGCCCACGCTCATTCCTTGCACCAGACCGCCAGTTCATACCCATCCGCGTCCTGGAAATGAAAGCGTCGCCCGCCTGGAAAAGAAAAAATCTCCACCTTGATGCGTCCCCCGGCCGCCAGCACGCTGTCGCGCGCGGCCTCCAGCTTGTCGGCATACAAAATCACCAGCGGGCCGCCGGCCGGCGAGGGCGCCGCCTGCGTCGTGAAGCCGCCCTTCATCGCGCCGTCAGAGAACTCGGTGTACTGCGGGCCGTAGTCGGTAAACGTCCAGCCAAAAGCCTTGCCGTAAAAGGCCTTGGCTTTGGCGATGTCGCTGACGTTGAGCTCGAGGTAATTGATGCGACAGTTTTCGGGCGTGGCGGGCATGGTGTCTCCGTAAGTTTTTGGGCAATCCGCCATTTTGCACAGGCGACACAACGATGCCAGAAGGGTTTTGCGGGCGAGTACACGTTTTGCCTGCACTGCCTACAATCCAGGAGCGCGTGGGCCTGTTGCCCGCTACCTTGATTCGGGTCCGTTCACCTTCATGACTTCAGCCGCTGCGCCTGGCGCCACCCGCGCTTCCTCCATCTCCCCCGCCACCCGCCGCTCCATCCTGCTGCTGTCGTGTGCCACCTTCTCGAGCATGGTGGCCCAGCGCATTTGCGATGCCATGCTGCCCGAGCTGTCGCGCGTGTTTGCTGTCAGCCTCGCGCAGGCGGCGCAAGTGGTCTCGGTGTTTGCCGTGACCTACGGCATCTCGCAACTGTTTTACGGCCCGCTGGGCGACAGGCTGGGCAAGTTCCGCATCGTGACCTTTGCCGCGCTGGGCTGCAGCGTGGGCAGCGCGGTCGCCGTGTTCGCGGGCAGCCTCGATATGCTGCTGGCCCGCATCATGATGGCCCTGGGCGCCGCCGCGCTGATCCCGCTGGCCATGGCCTGGATAGGCGACACGGTGCCGGCCCACGAGCTGCAGGAAATGCTCACCCGCACCGGCCTGGGCAGCACCCTGGGCATTGTCTGCGGCCAGCTGCTGGGCGGGCTGCTGACCGATGCGCTGGGCTGGCGCTGGGCGTTTGCGTTTCTGGTACTGCTGTTTGGTGCTGTGGGCTCGCTGCTATGGGGTGATTTGCGGCGGCAGCAGGCGTTGCCGAAAACAGAAGCGGCGCCAACACCGCAAGCGCCCGTGGTGCACCCGCATTTCCTCAAACAGGCTTTGCTCATCGCCGGCCGCCCCTGGCCGCGCACCATCCTGCTGCTGGCGGTAATTGAAGGCGCCATGGGGTTTGGCGTGCTGGCCATGTGGGCCTCGCATTTGCACCATGCTTTGGGCTTGTCGCTGTCGGCCGCGGGCGCCATCGTCGCGCTCTTCGGCCTGGGTGGCGTGGGCTATATGGCCGCCGGCCGCGCGCTGATTCCCCGCCTGGGCCAGCACGGCCTGGTCTTGCTGGGCGGTGGGCTGCTAGGCATCAGCGCGCTGGCCATCGCCTACATCCCGCACTGGGGCCCGGCCATCCCGGCCAGCCTGGTCGGGGGTTTTGGCTTTTTTATGTTCCACAACGTGATGCAGGCCAATGCCACGCAAATGGTGCCCGAGGCGCGCGGCACGGCGGTTTCGCTGTTTGCGTCTTTCCTGTTTCTGGGCCAGTCTTTGGGCGTGGTGCTGGCCGCGGCCTTGATTGGCCGCATTGGCAGCAGCGCCGTAGTGGCGCTGGGGGGAGGGGTGATGGCGGTGGAGGGGGCTTATTTTGCTTGGGTGTTGAGGGAGCGAATTGGGAAGATGTAGCCAGTTCGGACTTCGTTAATCCGATATGGCAGTGACCTGCATCTAGGGTAACTACTGCCGCTGATTTTCTTTTGTTCCCCCTAATGAAGGAGGAACACCAAATGCTTTTCTGCTAGTGTTAGTCAACAAAAAAGGTTCGGCATGAGGGATGGTCAATTCAATCAAACCAAGTACGTTTCTCAAACATCTTCCGTCGCCGAGGATCGAATTCCGATTGATTACGACGGAGTGTTTGGCAATGACTCAGGAGAGGATGAGGATCCCCTTGTACTTGCGGATTACTTTGTTGAAGCTCCCACATTCTCAAAATTTTTTAGCCCAGATCGTCCGCTGGAAATAGTTTCGGGACGAAAGGGGATGGGCAAATCTGCCCTTCTTTCTTATCTTGGATATCGCTTGAGAGAGGGAGCTTCGGCTATTGATGCTGGGGCCCTGGTAATCAAAGTTACGGGCAATGATTTGGTCGGCCTGGCGGATTTTTCTGGAACCGATCAGGCCAGATTAGAAAATCGGTGGAAGCAAGCTATCTGTAAAAGAGTTTCGTTGGAAATTGGCGCCAATATCGGGATGGCAGTGGGGACAGACGCGATACAACTTGTAGAAGCCGCTGAACTTGAGGGGTTCAAGGGCAAAAACCTGGTATCGGCGTTGGCGTCTCGCTTGGGCGGGCTTATCGGCTCAACTACAAAAATGGCGACAGGTGATTCACTTGATCTGAGCTCCGGAGTAATGCCAAGCTCCTCTCCGACAGATTTTCAATCCCTGCTCAAAAGATATCAGCAAGGACACCCGTGTAATGTCTGGATATTGATAGACGACGTGGATGCAAAATTTGTTGATACTGAAGAGCAGCATCAACGCGTTGGCGCATTTTTGAGCGCGATTAGATCTCTAGCGTTCAACGTGCAGGGGCTCCGTATCAGAGCAAGCATTCGTGTCGACGTTCTGACAAATTTGCGCCACTTGGAAGATGCGGATAAGTTACGTCAATACATCAAGCAGATAACGTGGTCTGACGAAGCACTAAAGAAAATTTTTACCAAAAAGATACTGAGCTACTTCAAACGAGTTGAGCCTCAAAAGTATGTCAAATGGAGTTTTGGACCGGAGAACTACAAATCCATCGCGTCTCTGATCTTTGGTCGCAACTTTTCCATGTACAGACAAGCTGATGTTGACCCTCTGAACGTAATCATGTCCTTGGCTGGGAAGCGCCCGAGATGGATAGGGCAAATTTGCAAACTCGCTGGAAATGCTGCCGGCACTGGTTTGGTTGAGCAGCGACACTTTGAATCAGTAATGCAGGATTTCGGTCAGGCAAAGCTGAGTGACCTTTGTAAAGAGCACGCTCATCAATTCGCCGATATCTCCAAACTAACGGAGGCGTTTCGTCACTCAGAGAAGGAGCTCTCAAGATTTAAGCTCATTTCTCTAATAGAGAAACGGTACATCTCGAAAGTCGGAAGTGGCAATGTCCCGCACGTAAATGGATTTGAATTTAAAGACGCCGCGCAGCTTGGAGAATTTTTATTCAAGATCGATTTCATAACTGGAAAGCGGGTAGGTGATCGATGGGTTGCGTACTTCCAAGAGCCGATGCTTTTTGAATCTCATCAAAATGAGCAGAACAAGATTTCGTGGTGTGTCAATTTGAGCTATCGGGGCTACCTTCATATCGCTTGACGGATTCGAAAAGATGTTTGCAACACCTTACGCATTTGAGAAAAAGTTAAAAACTTTCTGAGTGACTCTTGCAAAACCTTCCTGACCCTCACCCCGTCCTAATCACCGTCACAAACTCCGTCCCACTCTCAGGCAACCAGACCTCGTCAGGCCGGCCCAGGATCTGCCATACCGCGGCATTGGCGCGGGGTAGGGGGATGGCTTCAAACTTTTCCATCACCGGGTCAAAACGCAGCATGGCGTTGTTGCTCCACTCCGAGGCCCAGACAAGGTCCTTGTTGTCGACATAGACCGCATAGATATGCGGGTCGGCGCCTGGGGCTTTATACGTTTTCCAGCTGTTGGCGTCTGTGCCGAGTGCCGGGTCGTGCATGGAGAGGTTGCCGCTGTTCCATTCCGAAACCCAGATGCGGCCTTTGCTGTCTGGCTACACTCTTTTTGCACCCTGGTGCGGCGTCAGTGGTTCGACGATGCGGCTCATCGACGGACAGTGTTACCAGTTCGTGCCTGGCACGGTATGCTGTAACTCACGCGGCATCGCGTTCATAAATTTTGGTCTGGGACATAGATGAAACCTTGGATTTTTGGGCTGACCTGCGCGGTCCTTATCGTCATTGGCGCTGTTGTGACGCTTGCTGTGATGCTTTGGTAGCTGATTCGTTGCGGCGAGCTGTGCTGCTAAAGCGATTAATTGCACCGTCTGTTTCTTCAAGCGATCGAGTTGCCCTCACCCCGTCCTGATCACCGTCACAAACTCCGTCCCCCTCTCAGGCAACCAGACCTCCCCAGGCCGACCCAGGATCTGCCACACCGCGGCATTGGCGCGAGACAGGGGGATCACTTCAAAGCTTCTCGCTGCCCAAGCCAAAGCGCAGCATCGCGTTGTTGCTCCTTTGTGAGCGTTATCAGGGGCGAATGCCTGACATCTCAATCAAAGCCCAACACCCCGCGAAGCAAACTCCACAACTGCCGGATCACGAAGAAGAATGGCTTGCGCCAACTCTCGCGCCAGGGTGCTGACGGCATATTGTTGTGCCTCGGCGGCGGAGTATGTGTTGCCGAGTTCGGCGCCCCAGACGGCGTCGGAATCCACCAGGACGAACTCGGGGGCCGGCTGGGAAAAGGAGGCATGAAATGCAATGATGTGCCGGTTTTGCCATGTGGTGCCCGTACCCCATTCACCCAGCGTGATCTGCAAATCAAGCCCGCGTTGCCGGTCGCCCTCAAACCAGCGGGCGAGATAGGTGGCCAGTGGAGCGCCCGCCCTGTAGATGTCGCCGTGCGAAACGCACACGGGCTCGGTGCAGCCTTCAAAGTCCTCGTAGATGTCGCTGCCCAGTTCGGTGAATGTCAGGTCTTCAGCCATACCTCACCTTTGCGGAAGCCGTGCTGACTGCAATGCTGCTACTGAGCTTCTTCACGAACCACGCCTCCTCACTTCGATTGAGAGAAAACTGGCTCGGCGAAATCCTGAGGGGTCAGCGTGACATCGCCGTCAAATGCACGCGCCACCGCTGTGGCATAGACCGGCGCCCAGTTTTTCAAAGCTTCATAGAAATTTTCGCGGGCTGGATTCTGCGCCACCACCTTGACATTCCAATCGTTAAAAGCGCGAGCGGATTTCTTGCTTTTAGGTATTCCATAGGGTCGAGGGTTAAAGGCGACTCGCATCACGAGACAGTCGTAAGGCGTGTATTTGGTGACGATGATGAAAGGCATATCGGAGGAATATTTGGTGCCGGCCGATACGATGTCGCGAGCCCAAGCTTGGAAGACCTCGCCTCTGGATCCATCGACAATACCGCTTAGATAGCCTATTCGAATACAGAACTGATCGTTCAAACTGCGTTTTCGGTCATCAATCCAGTAAGAATCGCCCAATGTCTTGCACGGCTCATCGACCCAATTGAGGTTATCGGATTGCTTGGTTGCCGAGATCGTCAAAAGCCGGTTGAGTCTTCCTTCCAGAATTTCGTCGAAAGTGATATCAAGCATGGTCGCACCACCGCCAGATGCGCTGGAGTTGCGCTCGGCATGGTGGATGACGCGCCACTTTCCCGCTGGCAAGGTGATGACGCGGCGGCCGTACTTGAACGCACCTGAGACGGTGTCGCCAGCACGCAATGAGCCGGCCGTTACAACCGGCTCTTGTGCGTACGTGAACTGGAGCGAGAAAAGAAGTAAGGCCGCAAGAAACACCCGGAGAAGCGTCGATGTGGTTTTGGTGGTGGCTGGCAGCATTGGATCCCTCGGTTTGCTGGTCGTTTTTATTGGGGAGAAAAATAACTCCGATGGCGAGTATGGTATCTGCCGCTGAGCTTGTCATCCTCTAATTGGAGTTCTTGAGCTTGAGTCTTTAGGGCTGGATTCAAGCTGCGGGGCCAAGACAATCGTCTGCACCGCCTGTTTTTTTCAAGCGATCAATTTGCGCTCACCCCGTCCTGATCACCGTCACAAACTCCGTCCCACTCTCAGGCAACCAGACCTCCCCAGGCTGGCCCAGAATCCCTCAAATTCCCTGGCCCCCGGATACCTCAATCCGCTGCGCATTCACCCAACGGTTGTTTTCGGTCAACAAGCTCGCGATCATGGGGCCTATGTCGTCGGGCAAGCCGGCGCGGCCCAGGGCAGTGATGCCGGCGAAGATTTTGTTGATTTCGGGGTTGTCGCGCACGGCGCCGCCGCCGAAGTCGGTTTCTATCGCGCCGGGCGCCACCGTGTTGACGGCGATGCCGCGTGCGCCCAGTTCCTTGGCCATGTAGCGGGTCAGCACTTCCACGGCGCCCTTGACCGCCGCGTAGGCGGCGTAGCCGGGGTAGGAGGTTCTTGTCAGGCCTGAGGACAAGTTGACGATGCGGCCGCCGTCGGCAATCAGGGGCAGCAGGGTTTGGGTCAGAAAGTAGACGCCCTTGAAGTGCACGTTGACGAGGCCGTCGAATTGCGCTTCGGTGGTGTCGCCTATCAGGGCGTAGTCACCGTGGCCGGCGTTGTTGACGAGGTGGTCGAAGGTGCCCCGCTGCCAGCTGCCCTGCAGCGCGGCACGCAGGCGGTCGGCGAAGGGCGCGAAGGTGGCGACCTTGCCGGTATCCAGCTGCAGGGCCACAGCCTTGCGGCCCATGGCCTGGATGTCGGCGACAACGGCTTGTGCGTCTTCGGCCCGGCTCTGGTAAGTGAGGACGACGTCGCCGCCGCGGCGGGCGATGCTGAGGGCGGTGTTGCGGCCCAGGCCGCGGCTGGCGCCGGTGATCAGGGTGATTGGGGTGATGTTGCTCATGATCGGGTTTCTTGTCTGCAGGCTTGGTGAATGAGGATTCCAGTGTCCAGCGGGCGGGCCGGCGCGGGTTGCCGGAAATTCGGTGCTTCTTGCCTGATCCTCCAAATTTCGGCGCCGGGCTGGGCGCAACCGATCGCCAGCGGTTAGGCTTGCGGCATGAGCACGCTCCCATTTCTTCTGGATGTTGTCGGCCGTTATGCCGAAGCCCATGCCGACAAGGCGGGTCTGGCGCAGACGGCCATCCCCGGCCTCAGCCTGGTGCGCGCGACTTCGCCCAGCGGCCTGGTCCATGCCATATCGCAGCCGCTGGTCTGCCTCTTGTTGCAGGGCAGCAAGCAGGTGGCCATGGGCACACAATCCTTCGCGTTCAGCGCGGGTGAAACCCTGCTGATCACGGCGGACGTGCCGACCGTCAACCAGATCACGCGCGCAAGCCTCGCCCAGCCTTACCTCTCGCTGGTGCTGGAACTGGACCTGGCGGTGATCGCGGACCTGGTGCTGCAGATGAAGGACGGGCCCGCGCCCGACACTGCGGCTGTGCGGGTGGGCGCCACCGAAGCCGAGGTGGCCGAAGCGGCGTTGCGGCTGATGCAATTGCTCGATCGCCCGGCGGCCTTGCCGGTGCTGCAGGCGCAGCGGGTGCGCGAGATGCACTACTGGCTGCTGGCGGGCCGGCTGGGCGCCGCGATACGGCGACTGGGCTGGCCTGACGGCCATGCGCAGCGTGTGGCGCGCGCGGTATCTGTGCTGCGGGCGGATTTTGCGCGGCCTTTGCCGGTGGAGCGGCTCGCGGGCGTGGCGGGCATGAGCCTGTCTTCATTTCACCAGCACTTTCGCAGCGTGACCTCGCTGTCGCCGCTGCAGTTCCAGAAACAATTGCGGCTGATCGAGGCGCGGCGTTTGATGCTGTCGCAAGGGTTGAGCGCGAGCAGTGCGGCGTTTGCGGTGGGCTATGAAAGCGTGCCGCAGTTCACGAGGGAGTACGGCCGCATGTTCGGCTTGCCGCCGGTGCGGGAAACGGGCGCGACGCGAAGCAGGGCGGCGGCGACAGCCTGAAGATCGTCGTCATGCACAGCGCGCTTGGGCCGGGTGCTGTCGGGTGCTGCCGGATGCTCACCCCGTCCTGATCACCGCCACAAACTCCGTCCCACTCTCAGGCAACCAGACCTCCCCGGGCCGGCCCAGAATCTGCCGCACTGCGGCATTGGCGCGGGGCAGGGGGATCACCTCAAACTTCTCGCTGGTCGGGTCAAAACGCAGCATGGCGTTGTTGCTCCATTCCGAGGCCCAGACGATGTCCTTGTTGTCGACGTAGACCGCATAGACATGCGGGTCGGCACCTGGGGCTTTATACGTTTTCCAGCTGTTGGCGCCTGTGCCCAGTGCCGGGTCGTGCATGGAGAGGTTGCCGCTGCTCCATTCCGAAACCCAGATGCGGCCCTTGCTGTCTGACCAGACCCGCCTTGCGCCCTGGCGCGGGGTAGGTGGCTCGACGATGCGGGATTCGCCGGTTTTGGTGTCCATGTGGGCGATAAACGATCCAGCTAAGGAGCACCACCAGATCTCGCCTTTGGGTGTGGCGCAGATGCCGTAAGGGCCTCGGCCGCGGGGGGAGTCCTTGACGGTCACGGTGCCTGCGCGTAAGTCGACCTTGCCGACATAACCGCTCTGGCCGGTGAACCACAAATTCCCCTCGCCGTCGAAGGCGCAGGTGTTGAGATTGGCATACGGTGTGCCGGCGGGCAGGGGGAAGACTTTGACCTGGCGCGAAGGCCAGGCGACGCGGGCAATCGCGTTTTGCCCGCCGTCGGTCAGCCAGGCCGCGCCGTCGGGGCCGGCAATCACGCCGTGGGGCGATGAGCCTCCGCCCAGGGCAACCAGTTCGGTCTTGCCGCTGCGCGGGTCAAACCAGCCGAGGTGGCCGCTGCGCTGGGCCGAGAACCACACGCCGCCGTCGGGCGCGGGCGCGATGTCGTGGATGCCGGTGGCGGAGCGGGTGTTGAGCGGCCAGGATTGCAACCGGGGTGACTGGGCTTGTGCCGCGCGGGGTGTGAGCAGGGCGGCACCCAGGGCCGGCAGGGCCGCGAGTGTCGTGCGGCGCTTGAGGTCGAAGGTGAAGGCGAGCTGTTGCTGCTGCATTGCCATGGCAATACCTCCTGCTGCGCAGGGCATTTTTTTAGCCGCTGCGCGGAACATGGTGGACGGGTTTGAACCGGGCGAACCCGGGCGGGTGCTCAGCCCATTGTGGCGGCAACAGCGGCGGCCATCAATGGGGCTTGTCCCCGTCCCCTGTAGCGCCGTCCTGGAGGTATTTCTCGACCTTGCTGGCCTTGTCGCCGACGGCGGCAATGGCGCGCCTGAGTTGTTCGCGGTCGGCGTGCAGTTTTTGTTCCCATGCGGCGGCGGCCTGGGGGTTGTGGAGGTTGATGCGGTCGGGTTGCTCGACGGGGCGGTGCGAGAGAAAGCTCATGGATGGAGGTCTCCTTGGCGTCTGTTCGGCGTGTTTATGCGTTTGGCGCCTGTATATCAATAGAACTACCTTAGCGTGACGCCGGTCTGCCGCTTGTAGGCCGGCGCCGACATTTGGGAGCGGCAAGCGCTCCTGGCGGCGCCGGAAAGCAGCTGTTTTTTTCCGGTTTTGCCGGCCTTTCGCCACCCTTGTTTCACCGCGCCGCCGTCCTACAAAAGGGGTTTACAGCGCCCCAGTAAACTTGCAGGCAATGAAGAATCCCTTCCAGACCCTTTTCCAGGCACCCCTGGGCCCGCGCCTGCGCGCATTCGCGGCCTCAATTCCCGGCCGGCTGCGCAAGCTGACCAAGCGTGACCTGGCCCTGGCGCTGGCCATGGTCCCGGTGATGTTGCTGCTGTACACGGTGCTGCTGCTGCCGTTCACGCCCAGCATCAGCGATTTGCGCAAGGCCAAGACGGCCAAACCCTCGGTGCTGATGTCGGTGGACGGCCAGGAACTGGCGAGCTTCCAGCGCGCCAACCGTGACTGGGTCAAGCTTGATGCGATTTCGCCGAATGTGGTGGCCGCGCTGATCGCAACCGAGGACCACCGCTTTTACGAGCACCACGGCATGGACTTCCGGCGCACGGTGTCATCGGTGCTGCTCACGCTCACGGGCCGCAAGCAGGGCGGCTCCACGCTCACGCAGCAGCTGGCGCGCAATATGTACCCCGAGGAAATCGGCCGTTCGGCCACGCTGACGCGCAAGCTCAAGGAGGCGATCACGGCCTTCAAGATCGAGGCGGTGTACAGCAAAGACGAGATCCTCGAGAGCTACCTGAACACCGTGCCTTTCCTCTACAACGCCTACGGCATAGAGATGGCGGCGCGCACCTATTTCGACAAATCGGCCAGCGAGCTGGACGTGCTGCAAAGCGCGACGCTGGTGGGCATGCTCAAGGGCGCGAGTTATTACAACCCGGTGGTCAACCCCGACCGCGCGCTGCAGCGCCGCAACATCGTGCTGATGCAGATGGTCAAGCACGGCAAGCTGCCCGCGGAGAAACTCGCGGCGCTCAAGAAAAAACCGCTGAAGATCGACTTCGAGCGTCTGGACCCGGAACTCGGCGAGATGCCGCACCTGGCGCAGCAGCTGCGCCGCTGGCTGATCGAATGGGCGGACCGCAACGACTACAACATTTATGCCGACGGCCTGGTGGTGCGCACCACGATCGATTCGCGCCTGCAGGCCATGGCCAACAAGGCGCTGGTGGCGCAGGGCGAGCGGCTGCAGAAAATCGTCGCGGGCGACTGGCGCTTCAATTCGGGCTGGAAGGCCAAAAGCGGCGCGCAGCGCGAACTGGCCCTGGCCTTTGTGCGCGACACGCCCGAGTACAAGGCCGCGCGCGCCGCGGGGCAGAGCGACGAGCAGGCGCTTAAAACCCTGACGGCCAATGCCGCTTTCATGCAGGCGCTCAAGGACGAGAAGACGCGGCTGCAGGCCGGCTTTATGGCGCTGGACCCGACGAACGGCCAGGTGCGGGCCTGGGTCGGCAGCCGGGATTTTTCGGACGACCAGTTCGACCATGTGCAGCAGGCGCGGCGCCAGCCGGGCTCGACCTTCAAGCCTTTTGTGTACGGCGCGGCCTTTGAGGAGGGCGCGCGGCAGAGCGACGGTTTTGTCGACGGCGTGGTGGAGATCCCGCTGGGCAACGGCGCCTTCTGGCGGCCCACCGACGGCGGCGGGCCCAGCGGTGAGTTCATGAGCCTGCGCCAGGGTTTGATGTTCTCCAAGAACACCATCACCGCGCAGGTGATGCAGGTGGTGGGCCCGGCCCATGTGGCCAAGCTGGCGAGAGCCATGGGCGTGCGGCAAAGCAAGCTGGAAGAAGTACCGTCGCTCGCGCTGGGCACCAGCCCGGTGACGCTCAAGGAAATGGTCACGGCCTACGGCACGCTGGCCAATGACGGCCGCTATATAGAACCCATCATCGTCACGCGTGTGGAAGACCGCAACGGCAAGGTGCTGGAAGAGTTCGAAGCCAAGGCGCCGGAAACGGTGATGTCGGCCACGGTGGCGCAGACGCTGCTGGATGTGATGCGCGGCGTGATCGACCAGGGCACGGGCGCGGCGATACGCAGCCGCTACGGCCTGCGCGCCGACCTGGCCGGCAAGACCGGCACCACGCAGGGCAATACCGACGGCTGGTTTGTGATGATGCACCCGCAGCTGGTGGCGGGCGCCTGGGTGGGCTTTAACGACAACCGCGTGACCATGGGCGACAGCTGGGGCCAGGGCGCGCGCAGCGCGCTGCCCATCGTGGGCGAGTTTTTCCAGCAGGCTATCAAGGCCAAGGTGGTGGACGCCGAGCAGCGCTTCCCGGCGCCGCAGGGCGGCGGTGTGACGGACCAGGAGCAGCAGCGTGTGGAAGCCTTGCTCAACGGCGCCGAGCCGCCGCAGGAAGGCCAGCCGGGCGAGCTGCCGGCCGGCGTGGGCATGGCGGGGGCGTCAACGGGCGGGCAGGGCGGCGCGCCGCGCTGGCAGCCGGCGCCCGTGATCAAGTACGTGACCATCCAGGCGCCGGCCGAAACGCCGCAGGCCGTGCAGGGCGGGGATTCGGGCGGCATGCCCAATGTGGTGCTGCAGCCGCCGGCGCCGGTGGCGGCCGAGAAGTTGCCGGTGTTTCCGGGTGTGGTGGTGGGGCCGCCAATCGCGCCGCGCTAGCTTCTGGCACCCCCCCAAAAAAACGGCCACTCGAAAGCGGCCGTTTTTCATTGGAAAGGGAAAGCGCGATCAAGGCTTGGGGGGATCGCGCTCCAGGTCTTTCCTGATTTCCTTGGCGGTGTCCTTGATGTCTTCCTTCACATCGCCGTAGGCCTTCTGGGCCTTGCCTTCAAACTCGCGGGCATGGCCCTTGGCCTGCTGCTCGGCGTTGCCGACCATCTTGCCGGTGTGCTCCTGCACTTCGCCGGCGACTTCCTTGATCTTGCCTTTGACCTGGTCTTTGTTCATGGGGATACCTTTCGGGTGGTTGGGAGGGACATGGAAAAACTCCATGCCTTCAAGTTAAGGGCTGCCCGGGGCGGCGCACGCAGGGAGGGGGCGCGGCCGGGTGTCGGCTGCGGACTACAACAAGGTGTTGCTGCCATGCCAACGCACGTGCAACGCTATGTCATTTCATGTGACAAGCCGCACCGCCGCCCGTTAGACTGGATCGAGTGCGACATTGTGCAAATGCTGCAAGAGGGGGAAACATTTTCAGAACCTGTTCACGGCCTAAACGGGGCCGCGCAAGCCCCTTCTCGGGATGGGATGCAAGGCGCGGCGCGACGCCCATAGTTCACCTATGGGCTAGCGCCGCAACGCCGCAGACCGCCCGAGAAGGGGCTTGCCCTCCGGGTTGGGGTGAAATCGGGCGATTGAGCCACCCAGGCCCTTGCATGGGCATGAGCCCATGCGGCGTTCCTGGTCGGCCCACTCATCCCGATTGCACCCCAACGCGGCCTCGTTTAGGCCGTGAACAGGTTCTTAGGCCCCGCAGCATCATCAAAGAGCTGCCATGAAAAAGAACATGCTGTTTTGGGGCTTGCTGGGAGGCGCCTCCGTGCTGCACGCGCAGGCCGCGTGGTTCACCGTGCTCGGCGACCCACAGGACCCGGCGCTCAACACCATAGAGGTCGATCCGGTCCCGGTGAGCGTGCAGGGCGAGACGCGCACCATGAAGATACGCGTGAGCCGCTCCCTGCCGCGCACCAGCTGGGACGGCGTGCCTTACCGCTCCTACACCTCCACCGTGCAGTTCGACTGCGCGAACAAGACCGCGCGCTACCTCTCGCTGGATTTCTACAAGGAGCCGCTGTGGCAGGGCGAGCCGCACCAGACCTCGACCTACCCTGAGGGCGTGGTGCGGCAGATGGCGTTTCGCGACGTGACGCCCAACCCGACGCAGCGGCTGATACGCGCGGCCTGCCGCCCGGCGGAGAAAAACTAGCGGCGGCGCCGCCCTTGTGCCTTGGCGGGGCCGGCGCTACGATGGGCGGACGCCGCCATGTTGGGAGTGGCTGCGATACCTCCTCCAGAAGAAAGGCTTCTCCTCATGCCGCAACTCATTGCATCGGTCGAAGGCGTCGAAATCAAGCACATCTACCTGAAGAACGACCGCACGACGCTGGGGCGGCGGCCGTACAACGACATCGTGTTCGACAACCTGGTGGTCAGCGGCGAGCATTGCGTGTTTGAGCTCAAGGGCATCGCCGACGTCTACCTGCGCGACCTGGGCAGCACCAACGGCACCTACCTCAACGGCCACATGGTCAAGGCGCGCGAGCTGCTGCACGACAACGACATCATCAACATCGGCCACTTCAAGATCCAGTACCTGGCGACGTCCGCGCATGAGGAACCCGCCGAGAGCCAGGAAACCACGGCAATGTCGCTGGACGCGATAGGGCTGCCCGGCACCGCGGGGGCGCGGCAGGCCAGCCTGAGAGTGCTGTCGGGCTCGTCGGCGGGGCTGGAAGTGCCGGTGGTCAAGGCGGTCACCACCTTCGGCCAGCCGGGCGTGGCGGTGGTGTCGATCTCGCACCGGCGCGACGGCTACTACGTGGCCCATATGGATGGGGAGACGCCGTCCACCCTCAACGGCAAGGCCATAGGCCCCAAGGCCACTCCGCTGTCACACCAGGACGTGCTGAACCTGGCGGGGACCGAGATGGAGTTTTTGCTGAAGTGAGCCTGGCTCCGTCTCCCAGAGGGAGCGGGGACTTAGAAGATGCGCCGCCGCTTGGCGGCGCCTGGGGCACACCAGGGCCCCATCCATAACAACACCGGCGACGAGGGCGCACCATCATGACCAGACGCGAATGGCAATTGGCCATCCCCATCCTGATCGGCCTTGCGCTGTGCGTGGCGGCCTTTGTGCATGGCCAGAACATGGCCAACCCGGATGGGGGCATGGTGGCGCTGCGGGTGTTCAAGGCGCCGCAGGGTGAGCGCGTCGCCGTCGTCGCCAACAAGGCCTTGCATGTGCTGGATGCCCAGGGGCGCCGCATCGCGCGCCAGGACCTGAAGGCACTGGGCCTGGGCGAAAGCCCCGGCGACATGGACTGGACAGTGGATGCCCGGCAGCGGGTTGAGGCCTGGTTCTTTGACGGCGCCGCCGTGCCCCGCGTGCTGCGTTGCGCCTGGAGCGATGCGCAGCTGCAACTGGTGGACTGCCGCACGGCCATGGAAGGCCCGCAGCTCAAGAACAATGCACTGTCCCTGACCGTGCACCTGGCCGTGGACCGCCTGAGTGAGCGCGTCTTCATCGCCGATGCCAAGGGGACCCGCGTGCAGTCGTTTGACCTGGACGGCAAGGCCCTGGGCAGCAGCGACCCGCAGCTAGTGCCACTGCTGTTCCCCAACCGCCTGCGCTACCTGGGCAATGACACCCTGGTGGTGGCCGACAACGACCACCGCCGGCTGATCTGGCTGCGCGTCGCCGCCGGCCAGCCGACCGAGCTGTTGCGTAGCCTGGGCTCGGCTGTGCACGGCCAGGCCCGCCAGGGCCGCGGCAAGGTCACCGACGTGGCCCTGGGCCCGGACGGCACGCTGTGGATGCTGGCCGTGATGCAGGGCCAGAAGGATGGCGACGTGCTGGTGTTCGACGCCCAGCGGCGGCCCGTGGCGCGCGCGGCATTGGCCGATGATTCCGACCCGCTGCTGATCGACGCGCTGGGCAGCGCTGCGCTGGTCGGCGACTACAGCTTCATCAGGCTGAACCGCGTCGACGCGCAAGGCCGCGACCTTGGTGAGTTTGGCGACGCCGCTTTCCGTGGCGAACTGCAGGCCGTGCGGCAGCGGGTGCTGGCCGGCGCGCTGTGGAAAACCGGCGCCATGGCCATGGGTGGCCTGCTCATCGCGGCCGGCCTGGTGCTGGGCCTGCTGTTTGGCCAGAAACCCCAACGGCCGGGGGCGGTTTGATCACCACCCATGCCCGCAGAAAGCTAGATGAGGGAACTGCTCGGGTTGGTACTCGAGTAATTGACCGGCCTGCGCGGCGGGCCCTCGCCGGCCAGGCGCAGCGCGAAGGCGCGGGCCAGGGCCTGCAGCTTGAGGGTGGACTTCAGGTGCAGCGGTGTCATGCCGGCCTTGGTGAGGTCCGAGGCATTGCTGGACACGCGTGAGAGCTGCGGCTGCTCGAGCTTGGCGCGGGCGGGGCGGCGGGCGCGTTCGCTGGGGGCGAGTTTGGCGGCTTCGCTGGTGGTGGCGCCCAGGAATTTTTCGCGCAGCAGCGCGGCGCTGGGCCGGCGCTGGCTTTCAACAATCCAGTAGGGCAGGCCGGCGCGGGCCAGCAGCTCGCGCTTGAAGCCGTGGTTGCGGCCGGTGACCTCACCGCGGCCCAGCACGTCGATGCAGCCCAGCACCGTGCCTTTCTGGTCGGCCAGGGCGCAGGAGAAATTCACCGTGCTCAGCAGCGCCTGCCAGTGGGCGTCGCCGCCGCGCTGGTTGGGTTCGATAAAACCGGTAAAGGGGACTTTGGGCAGGATGCGGTGCTCGGGGAACACTTCCTCCAGCCAGCGCCAGACCTGGAGCTCGTCGCGGCTGGCCAGGGGCTTGGCGCGCAGGGTGTGGTTGCGCGCCACTTTTTTGCGGGTGGCCACCACATGGGACAACCAGCGTTCATAAGCCAGGGCGCCGAGGGCCACACTGCCGACAAAGAGGAAAAACCCGATCAGAAAACTGCTGCCCGTCATGTTCGCGCCCTGAAATCGCCCGGAGGTCATGCTGAAGAAGAAGGGCGTAGCGCCTATCCCGGCCCTGTTTATAAGGGATATCAGGTACATTTTTGGTTTTCTGTGAACTGCTTCACAATTTTTTACGAACGATCGTTCTAAAACTTGGCGCGCCGCCCGGCGGCCATCCCTCTTTTCTCTTTGATGAAACAAACTCCCGCAGGCGGCCTGGTGTATTCCACCGAGGCCGGAAGAATGTGCCCGGTCTGCCGCCGGCCGGTGGCGGCCTGCAGCTGCAAGCAGGCGGCGGCGCCCGTGGCTGGCGGGCCGGTGCGCGTGAGCCGCGAAAGCAAGGGCCGGGGCGGCAAGACGGTGACCGTGGTCAAGGGCCTGCCGCTGGACGCCATGGCCCTGGCGCTGCTGGGCAAGCAGCTGCGCGCGGCCTGCGGATCGGGCGGCACGGCCAAGGACGGGGTGATCGAGGTGCAGGGCGACCATTGCGACACCGTGATGGCGGCGCTGCAGAAACAGGGCTATGCGCCCAAGCGGGCTGGCGGCTAGGGCTCTATATATATGAACCCCGAAGACCTGTTGCTGCTGGTGACCCGCGAAATGCCTTTCGGCAAGCACAAGGGCACGCTGATCGCCGACCTGCCGGGCAATTACCTGAACTGGTTTGCGCGCGAGGGCTTTCCCAAAGGCGAGATCGGCCGCCTCTTGGCGCTGATGCAGGAAATCGACCACAACGGCCTGAAGCCGCTGCTGGACCCGCTGCGCCGTTGAGCAGCGCGGCACTGCCGCGCGTCGCCTCCTACATTTGCAGTATTGCCCCCTGGTGCATTACTGCGCAGAATCCTTGCACTCGCGTTGGCCGGCAGCATGCCGGCCCAGGCCGCACCCCGCGCCGCAACGCCCGCACGAGGTGACCCGAATGGAATACGAACTGCCCTTGGAAACCAAGGCCAGGAAAATGATGGCAAGGTTCCGCACCCACGAGTGGCTGGGCCTCGCCGCGGGCTTTCTGATCTTTGCCGCCGCCGACCTGCTGCGCGCCTGGTGGGCGCCGCAGCTTCCGGTGTGGATGGTGCGCGGCTGGTTTTTCCCCATCATCGTGCTGGCCTCGGTGGCCGCGCTCTACCTGTCGGTGTCCATGCACAAGGCGCTCAAGCAGCACAGCGTGGTGGACCCGCAGCGGCGGCGCGAGATGTGCCTGCTGTTCCTGCTGGGCTCGCAGGACCAGCAGGGCCTGAAGCTCATGAAACGCATCGCCATGGCGGCCAATGTGCATGCGCTGAGTTTCGGGATGGCGCTGGGGTTGCTGGTGTTCAGCCTGGTGCGCGTCTAGAGCCGTTCAAAAACCCTCCTGGCGTTGTTGCGGCCGCCTTGCCGTGCTGGTGCACTGTCTGCGGCGTCGCGCCTAGCCAGGACCGCTTCGCTGGGTTTTGTGAACAGCTCTTTTCAAAGAACTGCTGCTAAACGCGTCCCCTGGTCGATCGCCCGCTTGGCATCGAGCTCGCCGGCTTCGTGGGCGCCGCCTATCAAATGGATCTTGACGCCGGCCGCGCGCAGCGGCTCCAGCAGTTCACGTAGCGGCTCCTGGCCGGCGCACAGCACGATGTTGTCGACGGCGAGCACGGTGCCGTCCGTGCGCTTTTCGCCGAAGGTGATGAACAGGCCCAGGTCCGAACCCTGCTCGCCTATGCGTTCGTAGTTGACGCCCGAGAGCATTTCCACATTCCTCATCTTGAGCGCGGCGCGGTGTATCCAGCCGGTGGTCTTGCCCAGGCCGGCGCCCAGCTTGCCGGGCTTGCGCTGCAGCAGCGTGACCTGGCGCGCGGGCGGCGCCACCTGCGGGCGCACCACGCCGCCGCGCACCTCGCCGGGATCGGCCACGCCCCATTCGGCCAGCCAGGCTGGCAAGTCGAGGGCGGTGGAATGGCCGGCAGGCGTGACCAGGAATTCGGCCACGTCAAAACCGATGCCGCCCGCGCCTATCAGGGCCACGCGCTGGCCCACGGGCTGGCGGCCCAGCAGCACGTCGATGTAGCTGAGCACCCTGGGATGGTCCTGGCCCGGGATGCGCGGGTTGCGCGGCGTGACGCCGGTGGCGAGTATGACTTCATCGAACTTCCCGGCGATCAGGTCCTGGGCGCCGACGCGGGTGTTCAGGTGCAGGCGCACGCCGGTGCCGCTGATGCGGTTGCCGAAGTAGCGCAGGGTTTCCTCGAACTCTTCCTTGCCGGGCACGCGCTTGGCCAGGTTGAACTGGCCGCCGATCTTGTCGGCCGCGTCGTACAGGTCCACGCTGTGGCCGCGCAGGGCCAGCGTGGTGGCGGCGGCCAGGCCCGCCGGACCCGCGCCTATGACGGCGACGCGTTTTTTGGCGGGGGCGATGCGGATCACGAGTTCGGTCTCATGGCCGGCGCGCGGGTTGACTAGGCAGCTGGCCAACTGGGCCTTGAAGGCGTGGTCCAGGCAGGCCTGGTTGCAGGCGATGCAGGTGTTGATCTCATCGCGGCGGCCCTGGGCGGCCTTGTTGACGAATTCCGGATCGGCCAGGAAGGGGCGGGCCATGCTGACCATGTCGGCGCAGCCCTCGGCCAGCACCTGTTCGGCGACTTCGGGCATGTTCAGGCGGTTGCTGGTGACCAGCGGGATGGTCAGGCCGGCGGCGCGCAGGTCGGTGCGCAGCTTCTTGGTGACCCAGGTAAAGGCGCCGCGCGGAACCGAGGTGGCAATCGTCGGCACGCGGGCTTCGTGCCAGCCTATGCCGCTGTTGATGAGGGTGGCGCCGGCGGCCTCCACGGCCTTGGCCAGCAGCACGACTTCCTCCCAGCTGCTGCCGCCGGGGATCAGGTCGATCATGGAGAGGCGGTAGATGATGATGAAGTCGCGGCCCACGGCTTCGCGGGTGCGGCGCACGATCTCGACGGCCAGGCGCATGCGGTTTTGGTAGCTGCCGCCCCAATCGTCGCTGCGCTGGTTGGTGTGGGTGACGAGGAACTGGTTGATGAAATAGCCTTCGCTGCCCATGATCTCGACGCCGTCGTAGCCGGCCTCGCGCGCCAGCAGGGCGCAGCGTATGAAAGCGCGTATCTGCCGCTCTATGCCGCCGGCGCTGAGTTCGCGCGGGGCGAAGGGCGAGATCGGGCTCTGGATGCGCGAGGGCGCGACGCACAGCGGGTGGTAGCCGTAGCGGCCGGTGTGCAGGATTTGCAGCGCGATCTTGCCGCCCTCGGCGTGCACCGCATCGGTGACCTGTTTGTGGCGGCGCGCCGCGCCCGTGCTGGCCAGCATGCCGGCAAAGGGTTTGGTCCAGCCGGCGATGTTGGGCGAAAAGCCGCCCGTGACCATCAGGCCCACGCCGCCGCGCGCGCGTTCGGCGAAGTAGGCGGCCATGGCGGGGAAGTGCTTGCGCCCGTCTTCCAGGCCGGTGTGCATGCTGCCCATGAGTACGCGGTTTTTCAGCGTGGTGAAACCCAGGTCCAGCGGGGCGAGCAGGTGGGGATAGGGGGAGGAAGCGGACGGGGAAGAAGGGGAAGATGGGGGCACGGCCACAAGCAGGTCTCCTGTCAAAACTGCCTGCATCGTAGTCGCAACGCGGTGCGGGGCAAAGCTCGCGGGGTACTCTAGGGGACAGCCTCTATCGGCACTCGGTGCTTACCCTGAAGCCCTTGCGGCCTTGTCCGACACGGGGCGTGCGGCAAGACTGCTACTTTGAAGTCATGCCCAAAAATACCACCAGCCCCACACGCGCCAAGACCGGCGAAGGTGCGACCGTGCCGCACCCGCCGCGCAGCGAACCCGACGACGCGGCCGACGGCAATGATGCCGGCGCCTTGATTGAACGGCCCATGAAGCCCGGCCCCGACGGGACACTCAAACAGCACGACTTCCCCGATGGCGGCGGCAGCGGCGGGGCAGAGGCCTTCCGGCGCAAGCCGGGCCGGGGCAAGCCCTCACCGGGTGTTTAACCCGTGGTTAACGGGTGTTTGGCCTGTGTCTGGCTGTCGGCTTAGCGGCTTTTCTTGATCGCCTGCGCGGCCTGGGTGACGAGCTCCGGGCCTTTGTAGATCAGCCCGGTGTAGATCTGTACCACGTCGGCACCGGCCTTGATCTTGGAGACGGCGTCGGCGCCGCTCAAAATGCCACCCACGCCGATGATGGGAAAGCCCTTGCCGAGCGCCGCGCGCAGCTGGCTGATGACGCGGTTGCTGGCTTCGAGCACGGGCGCGCCGCTCAGGCCGCCGGTTTCCTCGGCATGGCGCAGGCCCTTGACGGCCTCGCGGCTGAGCGTGGTGTTGGTGGCAACCACGCCGTCCATGGCGTGGCGCTTGAGCGTGGCGGCGATGACGGCCACCTGGGCTTCGTCGAGGTCGGGCGCGATTTTCACGAAGATAGGCACAGGTTTGCCGTGCTGTCTGGCGAGTGTTTCGCGGCGTTCGGCGATGCGGCCTAGCAGGGCGTCCAGCGCCTCGTCACTTTGCAGGGCGCGCAGGTTTTTGGTGTTGGGGCTGGAGATGTTGACGGTGACGTAGTCGGCATGCGGGTAGACGCCGTCCAGGCAGGTGAGGTAATCGTCGACCGCGTTCTCGATCGGCGTGGCGGCGTTCTTGCCGATGTTCAGGCCCAGCAGCAGGCCGCCCTGCGTGCCGGGCTTGCGCACGCTGGAGCGCCGGACATTGGCCAAAAAGGCGTCCAGCCCTTCGTTGTTAAAGCCCAGGCGGTTGATCAGCGCGTTGGCCTCGGGCAGGCGGAACATGCGCGGCTTGGGGTTGCCGGGCTGGCCCTTGGGTGTGACGGTGCCGACTTCGACAAAGCCAAAGCCCATGGCGGCCAGGCCGTCGATGCAGCGGGCGTTTTTGTCCAGGCCCGCGGCCAGGCCGACGCGGTTGGGAAATTTGAGGCCGGCCAGCTCTATTGGGTCGCTGACGCGGCTGGACAGGTAGGCCAGGGCCAGCGGCGTGCCCTGGGTGCGCGCCAGCGAGGCCATGGTCAGCTCGTGGGCGGTTTCGGGATCCAGCCCAAATAAAAAGGGGCGGGCCAGGGCGTAGGGGAGCAGGGACATTGGATAATTCGGTGCAGATGGCTGTGAATGGCCCGGTGTGCCCGGGCAAGAGCCCCGATTGTCGCAAAACCCGTTTCACCCTCCCGATTCATCCCTCCCAACACTCCCATGACCCAAGACGAACTCAAAACCCTGGTCGGCCAGGCGGCCCTGCACTACGTGGAAGAAGGCAGCATTGTCGGTGTCGGCACCGGCTCCACCGTCAACAAATTCATCGACGCGCTGGCCACCATGAAGGACCGCATCGCGGGTGCGGTGTCCAGCTCGGTGGCCTCCACCGAGCGCCTGCAGGCCCTGGGCATCAAGGTCTTCGACGCGACCGAGGTCGATGAGCTGGGCGTCTACATCGACGGCGCCGATGAAATCGATCACGCCGGTTATATGGTCAAGGGTGGCGGCGCGGCGCTCACGCGCGAAAAAATCGTGGCAGCGCAGTCCCGCAAGTTTGTCTGCATCGCCGATGAGTCCAAGCTGGTGGCGGCCCTGGGCAGCTTCCCGCTGCCGGTCGAGGTGATTCCCATGGCCGCCAAACGCATCGCGCGGCAGTTCGAAGCCCTGGGCGGCACGGCGGCGCTGCGCCTGAAGGACGGCAAGCCGCTGGTGACCGACAACGGCCAGCACATCCTGGACGTGACCGGCCTGAAAATCACCGATCCGCTGGCTTTTGAGTCCCAGGTCAGCCAGTGGCCTGGCGTGGTGACGGTGGGGGTGTTTGCCTTCCAGAAAGCCCACGTGTGCCTGCTGGGCACGCCGGGCGGCGTCAAGACGTTGGTGTTCTGAGCTTTCAGCCCCGTCCGGAAAGCAAAACGCCGGGTGGAAACCCGGCGTTTTTGTTTCAGGCAGGCCTGCTTAGAACTTGATGCCGGCCGGGTTGTCTGCCGTCGGCGGTGGGGGAGCCGTGGGGGCGGGCGCAGGGGCTGCGGCGGTGCGAGCTGCGCCGCCGTTGGCGGCCGGTGGCGCGGTGACGGCCACCAGGGGTGTGGCAGCCGGCGGGCGGTAGCTGGACGGCAGCACCGAGGCGGCGGGGTAACCGGCGGCATTCAGGAACTGGGTCCATTCCACGTCGGAAAAGCCCTTGAGCTGCTGGCTGCCTATGGTGGCGAAGGGCAGGGAGGTGTCGCCGCTGAGGCGCTGCAGCGCCTTGAAATCTTCACTGGTGATGACGGTGCGCTCGGAAAAAGGAATGCCGCGGTTGACCAGCATGGACTTGGCGGTGGCGCAGGGGCCGCAGTCGTTGCCGGAATACAGGGTCACCGGGTATTTGCTGGCGATTTGCCGCAGTTCGAAAGGAAGGCCGGTGGGCGCCGCGCCGCCCGCGCCCGCGCCGGGGGTGGCTGCGCTGACCTTGGCGCCGGCGGCCGCGGCGGCGGGCGGCGGCTGGTCGGAGAAGGTCACCTTGCCGTCAGGCCCGATGATGCGGTAGACCTGCTGGGCTTGCGCCAGGGGCGAAAAAAGACCGCCCGCGGCGAGTGCCAGGGCCAGCAGGGCATGGGGCGCGAGGGATTTCACGGCATTTGTGTTCATGGGTGTTCCAGTCGTCTCAGGTACGGGGTGGCGGAAAGAGCAAACTCACAAGGCAAGCTTAACGCAGGCCCTGGAAGTCTCACAACGTTTTAGGTGTTTTGACGGCGTCAGGCCATACCCTGATGACGCAGCAAAGCATCAATCGAGGGTTCGCGGCCCCGAAAGGCCTTGAAGGACTCCATGGCCGGGCGGCTCCCGCCGGCCTCCAGGATGGCTTTGCGGTATTTGCGGCCGGTTTCCACCGTGACCGTGGTCTTGCCGCCATCGTCGCCCGACGGCGAGGGCGCGGCTGTAGCCGTTTCCTCGAAGGCGGCGTAGGCGTCGGCCGAGAGGACTTCCGCCCATTTGTAGCTGTAATACCCGGCGGCGTAACCACCCGAAAATATGTGGCTGAAAGTATGCGCGGTGCGGCTGTAGGGCGGCGAGGGGATGACCGCCACTTCGCGGCGCACCTCGTTCAACAGGCCCATCAGGTCGTCGGCCGGCTTGTGCGAGGTGTGCAGCAGCATGTCGAACAGCGAGAACTCGACCTGGCGCAGGGTCTGCATGCCGCTCTGGAAGTTCTTGGCGGCCAGCATCTTGTCGAACAGCGCGCGCGGCAGCGGCGCGCCGGTCTCGACGTGCGCCGTCATGTGCTTGAGCACGTCCCACTCCCAGCAGAAGTTTTCCATGAACTGGCTGGGCAGTTCGACCGCGTCCCACTCGACGCCGCTGATGCCGGAAACGTCGCGTTCATTGACCTGGGTCAGCATGTGGTGCAGGCCGTGGCCGAATTCGTGGAACAGCGTGGTCACGTCGTCGTGGGTGAGCAGCGCGGGCTTGCCGCCCACGCCCTCGGCGAAGTTGCAGACCAGGTGGGCGACCGGGGTTTGCAGCTTGTCGGTGTCGGGGCGCAGCCAGCGGGCGCGCACGTCGTCCATCCAGGCGCCGCCGCGCTTGCCGGTGCGGGCCGGCTGGTCGAGGTAGAACTGGCCGACGAGTTCGCCGTTGCGCT
>Ga0209565_1000247_pt1 | contig 57742 bp, 49 predicted proteins | sample Araplaol_mTSA_r2_2_FD_184283 | JGI IMG/M metagenome (GOLD analysis project Ga0209565, IMG submission 184283) | Arabidopsis root microbial communities from North Carolina, USA - plate scrape MF_Col_mTSA_r2 (SPAdes) (version 3) | ecosystem: Host-associated > Plants > Roots > Endosphere | place... | reverse complement strand
TCTAAAGCAGTTGCACCTGGAGCTGAAAGAGCTGGGTTACGGGGGCTCATATGACCGGGTGGCCGCGTTTGCCAGGCAGTGGAAAGCGGGTCAGTTGGAGTGGGTCAATTCCGCGAGCAAGCGCACATACGTCCCATTGAAGTTCGCTCCTGGCGAAGCGTTCCAGTTCGATTGGAGCGAAGACTGGGCGGTCATTGCTGGAGAGCGAACCAAGCTACAGATTGCGCAGTTCAAGCTCAGTTACAGCAGAGCGTTCTTCCTCCGCGCCTATTTGCTCCAAACGCATGAAATGCTCTTTGATGCCCACGAGCATGCGTTTCTTGCCTTTGGAGGCGTCCCGCGCCGCGGTATCTATGACAATATGAAGACGGCGGTTGACAAGGTCAAACTGGGCAAGGAACGCGACGTCAATGCGCGCTTCTCGGCGATGGTCAGCCATTACCTGTTCGATGCAGAATTCTGCAACCCCGCATCGGGATGGGAAAAGGGACAGATTGAAAAGAATGTGCGGGACAGCCGGCATCGGATCTGGCAGAAAGTCCCGGAGCACGATTCACTGGATGCGCTGAACCGGTGGCTTGCGGGTGAATGCCTTCGTCTATGGAAGAGTATCCAGCATCCCGAAACCGACCTGACGATTTGGGAGGTGTGGGACGCAGAGCGGCTCCATCTGATGCCGAACGGAAAACCGTTTGATGGCTTCGTCGAGCATACCAAGCGCGTATCACCTACTTGCCTGGTGACTTTCGAGCGGAACCGCTATAGCGTGCCTGCGCAATATGCCAATCGCCCGGTGAGCCTGCGCATTTACGCCCACAAACTGCAGATGGTGGCCGATGGCAAGATAGTGGCGGAACACGAGCGGGAAATTACGCGGGATCACGGCCCCGGGCATACGATCTACAATTGGCGCCATTACCTAGCCGTCATTCAGCGCAAACCTGGCGCATTGAGGAACGGTGCGCCCTTCGCGGAAATGCCAGCGCCATTTCGTAAGCTGCAAAGCATCTTGTTAAAGCGGCCCGGTGGTGACCGCGAGATGGTCGATGTTCTGGCGCTGGTTTTGCTTCATGACGAGCAGCATGTCCTGACGGCGGTGGAGCAGGCAATCGACGGCGGTACGCCATCCAAGCAAATCATTCTCAACGCCCTTAGCCGGTTGCTCGATGGCACCCCGGTTCCCTTGATCGACACCCCAGAGGCGCTTGTGTTGGATGTCGAGCCAGTCGCGGATTTCGGGCGCTATGACAAACTCAGGCAGCGGAGGAACGACAATGCAATTTGACGCAATGACTCAGATGTTGAAAGGACTCCGACTGCGGGGAATGTTGCAGGCAATGGAGGAGTTGGCGATGCAGAACTCGCCGGCTTTTCAGGCGGCATTACCCATTGTGTCAGGGCTGCTCAAGGCTGAAGCGGCCGAACGCGATGTTCGGTCGCTCGCTTATCAAATGAAGGCGGCGAGATTTCCGGTGTACAAGGACTTGGCTGGGTTTGATTTTAGCTGTAGCCCCGTGAGTGAGCCACTCATACGGCAACTGCATACGTGCGACTTTCTCGAATCGGGACACAATATCGTCCTTGTAGGAGGCCCTGGCACTGGCAAGACGCACCTGGCGACAGCCATTGGAACACGCGCTATTGAAGAGCACAACTGTCGCGTACGCTTCTTTTCGACGGTGGAACTGGCTAATATGCTTGAGGCGGAGAAGCAACAAGGCAAGGCAGGGCATCTGGCAATGCGCTTGCTGCATACTGACCTTGTTGTTCTGGATGAGGTGGGCTATCTCCCATTCAGTCAGACGGGAGGTGCCTTGTTATTTCACTTGATTAGCAAGCTGTATGAGCGGACCAGCCTAATTATTACGACAAACCTAGGCTTCGCAGAATGGGGATCCGTGTTTGTTGACGCTAAGATGACAACTGCATTACTTGATCGGCTGACCCACCATTGTCATATTGTGGAGACCGGCAATGACAGCTATCGTTTCAAGAACAGTTCAACAGAGCCATTGCGAGGGAGGAGGGGGCGAAAATAGCTCGATCTTGAGAGCATTACCGACCGGGTCGGATTTCAATGCAAATTTAGGGTCAGAGTTCGATGCAATTCAACAGGCTCTGGTCTGAAGTATGAATGGTGTCGTTGCCCACGTCCTATTTGGCGAAGCGAATTGATCGGTTAGATTTGCGACGGAACGCTGGACTACATGCAACACTGTGATCGATTTGCCGCTCGCGATGTGATAGTCTTTACGCAACATCAATTCAATTCCGGATTCAAGCGAAATAGCATGGCATTCAAATCGATGCTTCACACCGGGAATCAGATTTGAGAACGGCCATCTTCGGTGAGCGTGACCAATGGCGCATTAGTTCGGCGGTGTTGCTGTCGATACTTGCGCATGCCATACTGTTAAGTGTCACATTCGGCGGCCAATCGTTCGGCTTTCCAGCACTGAAACTACCTTGGCAGGAGCGCCGCTTGTCTGCTGCCGATCTGCACATCTTGCTTCTTCAAAGTGCACGCGTCGCACCGATCGCCGCACCAGATCAACTGAGCGCGGAGCCGCCGCCTGTTTCCACGCCGGTAGTCGCGGCGCCACCCGCCGAGGCTCGTGCCCCAGATATCCCCTTGATAGCGGACGCTGCACCACCAGCTGTAACGTCACCAAGCCCAGCGTCTGCGTCGACATCAGAGTTAATCCTGCCAGCCGCCATGCGACCCGACATTCCGATACCAACGGCACCGGCAGCGCCACCTGTAGTAGTGCCGAAGACGACTGAAACCACGCCAAAGCCGATCGATCCCTCAGCGCAGTCATTCGTCCGCGAGCAAGCCAGGCTCGAGCAAGAAAAGGAAAATGCAGAAAAGCTTCGTCAGTCCGAATTAAATGCCGAAGCCGAGCGCATAGCGATGCGAGAAGAGCAACTTCGCATCGAGGCCGCACGCGCGGAACGAAGTGCCCGCGCTGAAGCCGAGCGAGTCGAAGCTGATCGTCAGACGTTCGCCAAGCAAGAGACTGAGCGTGCGGAAGTGGCTCGCCAGGAAGCGACCCGTAAGGAACTCCAAAGGCAGGAACAACTGCGCCAGGCACAACTCGAAACAGTGCGGCAAGAACAATTGCTTCAGGATGCGGCACGTGCGGAGCAAGCAGCGAAGGCCGAAGCCCTCCGCAAAGAAACCGAACGACAGGAGCTCGCACGCCAGGAAAACCTTCGTCGCGAGCGCGTGAATCAGGAAGATCTGGGACGGCAAGAACTCGGACGGCAGGGATATCAGCGTGCCGAGAACGCACGACTCGAAGCGGCACGAAAGGAAGCGGCCCGCGAGGAGCAAGCGAAGCAAGCCGAGCTCGAAGTAACCCGCAAGGCACAGCAACTGGAAGCGGCGCGCCAGGATGCGATCCGGCAGGAGGCGGCACGACAAGAGGCTGTGAAACAGGAAACCTTGCGCCAGGAGCAGCTGAAACGCGAACTGGCGCAACTTGAAAAAGCTAAGCAGGAGGAGGAACGCGAGGAGCGCTTACGAGCAATTGGCCGCCAGCTTAACGAAGAAGCGGCCCAGCGGGAGGCGGCCAAGAAGCCTTCGCGCTCGCTGCTTCCGACTGTCAGCGGCTTGCGTCGCGGTTGGCTTTTTGGGCGCGCCGATCCGAACGCTGACCTCGTGCAGTACGCGGAAAATATGAGCAAAAAATTCGAGTTGAACATGGCTTTTGACATGCTGCGCGAAGTGGTAAAGCAGCGCCACGTGTCGCCGATGGTAACTGTGTCAATTCGGGCGGATGGCTCTGTCGAGAAAGTGATTTTTGTGGTCTCAAGCGGTGTGTTGGCGATCGACGAGGCGATTCGACAAATCGTGACTAGTTACGCCCCATACGGCGCCTTTCCACCGGCACTCGCGCGCCAGTACGACGTGATTGAGATTCGTCGTACTTGGGTCTTCGACACCGCCATTCGTCTTCAGTAAGCACCGTAAATATGGGCGATATCGGAAACTTGACCGCCATCGAGAATTGCCCCGAGTTCGGGGAGGCGTCCGCAGGATGTCTGAACCGTTTGTTGTCCCTTCGAGTTGCCGTATCAGTTGGGAGGTCAATGCTGGTGTTAGCTCACTCCGGCAAGGCTAAGCGGTGGAAGCTGGTGAGGGACGATTGACGGCGGCGTATAATGTTCGAATCGGTTCGCGTAGTTTGCGCCAGCGGGAATGAGGGGCGATGGTTTAAGCCAGTTTGCTTCTTCCCAGTTGATAATAGGAGCCGGTTTGTGGACCTCGTTCACAAAATGAAAACATTGTGTAGGAGATACATAGCATAAACGCAACTGTTTTCGTGGTGTTGTGGATGGTATTGTTCTGGTGATAGTCGAAAAACTCTAGCCGAATCAAGGACATCTAGCTCTCGTTAACAATCGAGTGGGAGTAGGGGTGCCCGTGAGTAACTAGCATTGCTCTAACAAACCAAGCAAAGCCCCGACACGGGGTTTTGCTTTTTCTGCACCTTGCGTTAAGGATTGCCCAGCTTGAAGCGTGCGCGGTAGGCGCCGGGAGTTAGCCCCATGCGTGCATGGAACAAGCGGGTGAACGAACTGATATCGGTATAGCCGACATACAGCGCTATCTGTTCAACGTTCAAGTCTCCCGCTTCCAACAAGGCACGGGCGGTATCGATACGCAAATGCTGCAGATGGGTAAGTGGCGAATGGCCTTGAGCCGCATTAAAACGGCGAATCAGTGTACGTTCACTTACCGCTAACTGCCGTGCCAAATCTGTAATTCGAACACAATCTGCCATATGATCTTGTAGCCACCTTTGGGCCTTGTGCACCAATGCGTCGTTGTGGTTTTGCTCGCCGATCAGGGGCTGTAGCGGGGTCTGCGTGGTTTGTGCCAAGTCAATCAGCATGCTGCGCGCACATTGCTGCGCGATCGCGGAGCCAGTAAAGTGCCTGAGCAAATGGACCGCTTGTAGCAGGAAGGTGGCATGCGCGCCACCACAAACGAGTCGCTCCGCCTCAGTGACTGCCGGACGCATTTGCAGATCGACGCTGGGGTAGCGCTTACGGAAGTGTTGTTCCAGCCACCAGGTTGTGGTTGCGGCGCGCTGGTCGAGCAAGCCCGTTTCGGCCAATAGAAAAGTACCGGTGCAATTTGCGCTCAGCCAAGCACCTTGCGACCATTGCTGGATCAGCCAGTCGCGCAACTCAGGCTGCCGGGTTAGAAAAGCCTGAAAATGCTTCCAGTCGCGGTAATGCAGGCTGGGGATGAATACGATGTCGTAACGACGGCGCGGCGGCAATGGCTGCATCGCCAACTCCAAGCCATTGCTCGCCCGTACAGCCCGGCCATCCGCTGAGAGGAAGTGCCATTCAAACTGGCTGGCATCGCGCCCACCTTGCTTGCGCAGGTGTGCATTGGCGACTTGCAGCATATCTGCATATCCACCGAGGACCGACGCGTAGACATCATCAAAACCCAGGATGGCGGCAACAGGCATGGCGGGCAATTCTCGGAGATTTTGGGGTTTGGCGAATCTCGCACAGTATATGTCATTTTCGCCCATACTTGAGCGTTGCGGATTCCATTAGAGTTCAGGCCATATCACTTCACGAAGACCGCGCCATGAACATTCTCATCATTCACGCCCACAACGAGCCTCGATCCTTCAGCACTGCAATGAAGGATGCAGCGCGAGCTGAATTTCGTTCCCTGGGCCACATCGTGGACGTCTCGGATCTCTATGCCATGAACTGGAATCCGGTTGCGAGTGCGGCGGACTTTGGCTCGCGCGCAAATCCTGACTACCTGGTCTATGCGCTGGAGCAGCGCGACAATTTCAAACACGGAACCCTGGCGCCAGACATCCGGGCCGAATTGGACAAGCTGTTGCGCGCGGACCTGGTGATCTTCAATTTCCCGATCTACTGGTTCTCAATGCCCGCCATCATGAAGGGCTGGATCGACCGCGTGCTGATTTCCGGCGTTTGCTATGGCGGCATGCGCTTCTACGACCGGGGCGGCCTGGCAGGCAAGAAGGCGATGCTGGCCGTGACAGTCGGCGGCCAGCCGCACATGCTGGTCGAAGGGGGAGTGCACGGCGAGCTTAACGACATGCTGCGCCATATCCTGCGCGGCACATTGGCTTACACCGGCATGACGGTACTGTCTCCGTTTGTGGCGCATCACGTGCCTTACATCGGCCATGATGAACGCACCGCCTTGCTTGAGCAATACCGCTTGCGCCTGCGCTCCATTGAAACCCTGCAAGGAACGCAATTTGTCTCCATGTCGCAGTTCGATGACCATCTGCACCCGCTGAGTGCACGCCAGGAAAAAATAGTATATGATGGTAATCATGCAGACCAAGACCCGCAACCGCAAACCTGTCAGCCGCAAGGAACTCACCCATGAGCGTATCGTGGAGGTGGCGTCGCGTGCCATTCGGCGCAGCGGATATGACGGTACCGGTGTGGCCGACATCATGAAAGAGGCCGGGCTGACACATGGCGGGTTCTACGCGCACTTCGAGTCGCGCGATGCCCTGCTGGCGGAAGCAGCCGACCGCGCTGGCACGGAATCAGTTGCCCTGGCTGCGCGGGTGGCTGCGGCCGCGCCTCCAGGGCAGGCTGTGCAGGCAATGATGGCGGCGTATTTGTCGCCAGAGCACATCGCTTCCATCGAAACTGGATGCCCAATCTCGGCACTGGGTTCGGAGATGCCCCGGCAGTCGCCGGAAGTGCGGCGTGCTGCGACGATTCATATCAAGGAAATGATTGACGTGTTCGCGCGCCAGATGCCGGATTGGGGGCAACCTAATGCGCATGAACAGGCAATGGCGTTGGTATGCGCCCTGATCGGGACTACGGTGATGGCGCGTGCTGTTGATGACCCTCGCTTATCCAAGGCGCTGTGTGAAGCGACGATGAAGCAGTTTGCGGTTGCTGCACAATGAGGGTTTTTGATTTTTTTTTGAATCGAAATATGATGCGCATCATATTGAGTCGTCCGCGCTGAAAGACTGGACCAGGATTTTGATTTTGGAGAGGAAATAGAAATGCTATTTGAAAAGTATGCGCTGGGTGCCATCCAGCTCGGGAACAGGGCAGTCATGTCGCCGCTGACGCGCAGCAGGGCATCGTTCAAGAATACGCCGAACGCCTTGATGGCCACTTATTACGGTCAACGCGCGACGGCGGGCCTGATCATTTCCGAGGGAACGTCGCCGTCGCCGAATGGTTTGGGTTATGCCCGTATTCCGGGATTGTTCAATGACGAACACGTCGAGGGCTGGAAGCCGGTCACCGAGGCTGTCCACGCACGTGGTGGCAAGATCGTGGTGCAATTGATGCATACCGGGCGTGTCAGTCATCAGGCCAACCTTCCTGCTGGTGCGGAAGTCCTGGGCCCTTCTGCTACTGCCTGTCCTGGCGAAATCTGGACCGACGGTAGCGGTAGTCAACCGCACACCGCACCCCGTGCCATGAGCGAAGCCGACATTGCAGCGGCCGTGGCTGAGTATGCGAACGCAGCGCGCCTGGCGATCAAAGCAGGGTTCGATGGTATTGAACTTCACGCCGCCAATGGATATCTGCTTGAGCAATTCCTGAACGCTAACGTCAACCAGCGTACCGATGCTTATGGCGCGACGCCTGATGGCCGCAACCGCTTCGTGCTCGAAGTGGCCCGCGCCACCGCAAATGAAATTGGCGCGGAACGGGTTGGGATTCGCTTGTCGCCAAATGGCGTTTTCAACGCCACCGGCGGCTACGAGGGCATGCAGGAGCAATATCTGGCGCTGGTCAAGGAACTCTCCGGGATCGGCCTGATGTATGTTCACGTGCTCGATCATTCTGCGATGGGTGCGCCTCCGGTTCCAGCTGAATTGAAGACGGCCCTGCGCAGCGCCTTCAATGGCACCTTCATTCTCGCCGGCGGCTTTGACAAATCGAGCGCCCAGTCGGCACTGGCTGAAGGGAAGGCGGACTTGATTGCGCTGGGTCGGGCCTTCCTCGCCAATCCGGACCTGGTCGCGCGCATGCGCAACGATCTGCCGCTCAACCAGCCTGACCCGAGTACGTTCTATACGCCAGGCGCGCAGGGTTATACGGATTATCCCGTGCTTGCGGGCTGAGACGATGAAGATCGAATTCAAGACGCTCGCCACGTTGGCTGGTTTGCTGTTTCTCTCCCTGGCTATGGTGTGGCTGGCTGCGCCGACGCTTCTGCTCGCAGACTGGGGCGTAGAATTCAGTGAAGGGATCGGGCTGATGGGCCGCCGTGCGGCAGCGCTTTATGCCGGCATCGGTGTCATGTTCCTGTTTTCCAGAAGCGAGGGGCCGTCGACAGCCCGTTCGGCTCTGGTGAGAGGATTGCTTGTCGCCTGCCTCATGCTTGCTGCGCTGGGGCTGTATGAGCTTTGGGGCGGGCACGTTACCAACAAGATCCTGGTTGCGGTTGCTATTGAGATTGCGTTTGCGTCGGCATGTGTGCTGGTGAATGACGATGCCGGCAAATCGGCCCCCCGGGCTGTCAGCATTACTCCTATAAAGAAGAGAAGGTCCAAATGAAAGCACTTGTCCTGAAACGTTATGGCGGTATTGACTCGCTCGCATTTGCCGATGTCCCGCGACCAACCATCAAGCCGGATGAAATCCTGGTTCACGTCCACGCCGCCGGACTTAACCCGATCGACTACATGATTCCCAAAGGATCGTTCAAGCCCATCCTGAAGTTTGATTTGCCCGCGACAATGGGGAGTGACCTGGCCGGCGTGGTAGTGGAAGTCGGCAGCCGCGTCAACCGATTCAAGGTTGGCGATGCGGTCTTCGCAAGCCTGTTCGATCTGGGTACCGGTTCCCTGGCCGAATACGCTGCAGTGCCTGAGCGTGCTGCGGCCCATAAGCCGGCGAACCTGGATTTTGTGCAGGCGGCGTCGATTCCGATGGTTGGGCTCACGTCGTGGCAGGCGTTCAACGAGCGCGCCCAATTGAAGCCAGGGCAGAAAGTGTTTGTCCCTGCCGGTTCGGGCGGCATCGGCACCTTTGCGATCCAGTTGGCCAAACAGCTTGGTGCGAAGGTTGGCACCACGACCAGTACGGCAAACGTGGAGTTGGTGCGCAGTCTCGGCGCGGATGAAATCATCGACTACAAGAAGCAGGAATTTGAAAAGGCGCTGCGCGGCTATGACGCCGTGTTAGGGACGGTGCGCGGCGATGGGCTTGAAAAAACTTTGCAGATTGTGAAGCCAGGCAGCAGCGTCGTCTCGCTCGTCGGGCCGCCAGATGCCGCGTTTGCACGCGCTCGCGGCATGAATTTCCTGATGAAGTTCGTATTCGGTCTTTTAAGCCGCAAGATCATTCGTCTGGCGCAAAAGCGCAACGCCCGATATTCGTTCATGTTCGTTCGTCCGGATGGACGCCAGCTTGGCAAGATCGGGGAAATGTTGGAGTCGTCGCGCATTCGGCCTGTCATTGACAAGGTCTTCCCATTCATGAACGCGAAAGAGGGCCTTGCTTACCTTGAGCAGGGTCGCGCCAAAGGCAAAGTGGTTGTCCAGATGGTGTGAAATTTTCAAATAGGGAGACAATGTAAATGCAGAATCTAAAACGAGCTGTGGCGCTGGCGTGGGCGACGGCGCTAGTGTCATCGGTGGCATGGGCCGACGATGCATCGCCCACCGGGCTATGGAAAAACATCGACGACGCCACCGGTAAGCCGCGGGCGTTGATCCGCATCACGGAATCGGGTGGGGCGCTGCAGGGGAGGATTGAGAGGGTTTTCCCTGGTCCCGGCGAAAGGCAGAATCCGACCTGTGGTAAATGCGAGGGCGCGAACAAGGATGCGCCGGTTGTCGGCCTGGTGATATTGAGCGGCTTGAAGAAGGACGGCGACGAGTACGCAGGCGGCCAGATCCTGGATCCCGACAACGGCAAGGTCTACCGCAGCAAAGTCCATTTGATTGAAGGTGGCCAAAAGCTCAGCGTACGCGGCTATATCGGCGTTCCCATGCTGGGACGCTCGCAGACCTGGGTGCGGCAGGAATAGCGGAGGGTTGCCTAGGGCGTCTGAGTGCGATGTTATAATAACGTTGTTATAGCAACGCACAATCATATGCCCGCCGACGACTCTCTTACCGACCCGCGAACGCGCCTGGTCGAAGCCACCATCCGCCTGCTCGCGAAGAGCGGTCCGTCTGAAGTCAAGGCGCGTTCGGTGGCAACCGAAGCGCAGCTCTCGACCATGGGCGTGTACACGTACTTTGGCGGTGTTCCCGAACTACTGCAGGCGGTTGCCGATGAAGGTTTTAACCGGCAGGCATCGCTGTTCGGGCGCCTGCCGCCTTCGGACGATCCGATGGCAGACCTTTGTGCGATCGCAATCGCATGCCACGATTTTGCGCGGCGCAATCCTCATCTTTACGACTTGATGTTCGGCCTGTCCATTCATGGCCGGTACAGTCCATCGCGTGGCGATGCGGGGCCCGTCCTGAGCGGGCAGTCCGCTTCATTTCGTGCCGCTTATGCATTCCTTCTGCAAGGCTCCGTGCGCCTGGTGGAAAGCAAGTGTGTACGCAAGGCCGAGCCGAATCTCCTGGCGCTCCAATTCTGGAGCGCGCTCCACGGTTTCATCATGCTTGACCTCGGGGGGCATTTTGCCGGCTTGACTGACTCTGCTGCCGAGGTATTGGTGCCAATGTGCGTGAACCTCGTGGTTGGCTTGGGCGCCAAGCGGGAAAAGGCCGAGTCGTCCGTGTCGGCGGCCTTCGCCACTTGGGCTGCTGTGCAAAACAACAAATCCCGAGCGCTGCGCAACAAATAACCGTGCAGTAGCGAATCCTGTCAGTTCGTCCTTGAAATCCTCAAATAACAGTGTTATGTTTAAGCCATAACACTGTTATTGAAACCGCGAATATGCGAAAAGGAGACAAGGAAATGGAAAGGAAAGAAGTTCGTCCGGGCGGGCTGGAAGTGGAGCATCACGGCTCAGTGCTGGTTGTGCGCCTGGATGGCGGCCCCCAAGGCGTCATGGGCCTGGCGATGGCGCAGGCATTGGCCGGCCTGGTTGAAGAAGTGGAGGCTGATCCGGCGGTCAAGGCAGTTGTGCTGACCGGCACCCATCCCGGCCGATTCATCGGACATGCCGACGTGCGTTGGTTGCAGGAGGGTGGGACCACGATTCCCTCGATTGCGCGAGGCATGACGTCGGCGGTGGCCCATGCGGCTGCCACGGTGCGGCGCATGCCGATCGTCGCACCTATCGCGACGTTCACGCCGCTTGGCGGCGCCATGCAGCTGGACGAACTCCATGCGACGTTCATGCGCATGAACCGTTGTGGTGTCCTCTTCATCGCCGCACTGAACGGTTCAGCGCTGGGCCTGGGCAGTGAACTGGCGCAGGCGTGCGACGTGCGCTTGATGGCCGACGGTGACTTTTTCATCGGCCAGCCTGAAGTCCTGCTGGGCATACCGCCGGGCGGTGGCGGCACCCAGCGTCTGACGCGCCTGGTGGGCGCCCATCGGGCACTGATGATGATGCTGGAAGGGCGGCCCGCTTCGCCTGCAAGAGCCCTCGAAATCGGCCTGGTGGACCAGGTGGTCGCGCCAGATCAATTGATCGAACGGGCGCTTGCCTTGGCCAATTATCTTGGCGCGCGTCCGCGCGAGGCCATCCGCGCCATCAAGCGTGCGGTCTACATCGGTGGCTCCATGTCGTTGGAAGACGGGCTGCATGTGGAAAGGACCGAGTTCATGTCGGCACTTTCCGGGGACACTTCGCAGTCATTGATGCTTGAGTATATGGACCGGACTGCGAAGGAAGGCGACTTGCCCCTGTACGAGCCGGGCATCTTCGACGAGGCCCTGGAGGGCGGACGCTTTCCCGTCAACAGCCATCTGACCGCCAAATGAATGCCATGTCAAACCCTCCCTACAAATTCACTCGCCGCAGCGTGCAGTTCGTTTCAGGCGAGACATATTGCTCGGCTTGGCTTTACCTGCCGATTGGCGTTGAGCAGCCGCCTGTGGTGGTGCTTGGACATGGCCTGGGCGCCGTGCGTGAAATGCGCCTGGATGCCTATTCCGAACGCTTCGCCGCCGCAGGGATTGCGACCCTTGCGTTCACCTATCGCTACTTTGGCGACAGTGGCGGCACGCCGCGCCAATTGATGTCGGTGCGGCGCCAGTTGGCCGACTGGGATGCTGCCCTGGAGTTCATCAAAGGTAGTCCCGAGGTCGATGGCAGCCGCGTGGCAATCTGGGGCAGTTCCTTTGGCGGAGGCCATGCAATCCAGGTGGCCAGCCGTCATCCCGAGCTGAAAGCCGCCATCAGCCAGTGCCCGTTCACCGATGGCCTGGAGTCGGCCACGGCCCTGGGTTTGCGTGCCACCCTGCAGATCACCCCTGTCGTGATGCGCGATTTCGCCGCCCGTCTGTTCGGACGCGCGCCAGTCATGGTCCCGATAGCGGCCTTGCCGGGCCAGCCTGCATTGATGAATGCGCACGACGCGCTACCCGGCTATTTGGCGCTGATGCCCAAAGGCATGCGCTTTGTCAACCACGTCGCCGCCCGGGTAATTCCCGAAATTGTCAGCTACCGTCCCGGACGCCGCGCAGCGAAAGTCAAATTCCCGATCCTGTTCTGTGTAAGCCGTACAGATACGGTAACGCCGCCTGAGCGCACTGTCGCGATGGCGTCGCGCGCTCCGCGCGGCGAGACCAGGCTGTACGACTGCGGCCATTTTGACTTCTACCTGGGGGATCACTTCGAGCAGGCGGTATCCGACCAGACCGAATTCCTGACGCGCCACCTGCTGGCGCCGCCAGCGCCCTGAGCTGGCACCACAACGATAATGATTGGAGACAAATAAATGCGATTTTCGAGTTTGCCCGACCGGCGCGCTGCCCAAGCGCCAGATGCAGCTTGCGTAGCCGATGCCAACACCAGCCTGTCGAACCGGCAGTTCTACGATAGGGTGTTGGCAGCGGCCGGCCTGTTTGCCGAGATCGGCATTGGCCGTGGTGACGTGATCGCCATCATGCTGCCTAACCAGGTCGAGTTTGTCGTGGCGATGTTTGCCGCATGGCGCCTGGGCGCGGCTGTCACGCCGCTCAATCCCAACCTCACAGCCCAGGAGGCAGTCCACCAGCTCAGCGACTCGAAAGCGAAGCTGCTGGTCAATGGCACTGGCGGGACCATCGCAGAACAGGTGCAGGCGCTGCCTGTGGCCGCGTTGCGCGGCGAGGTGCAGTTTGGTGCGCATTACGTCGGCCCGACGGTCGAAGACACGTCCGCTTTGGCATTGCTGATCTATACCAGTGGCACCACGGGACTGCCGAAGGGCGTGATGCTGGATCACGCGAATATCGAGGCGATGACGGCAATGTCGCGCTATGCCACGCAAATCACAGCGGCCGATCATTGTTTGCTGGTGCTGCCACTTTTCCACGTCAATGGCATTGTCGTCAGCATCCTGCTGCCGCTCGCCGCAGGCAGCCAGGTTACCATCCGAGCACGCTTCGATATCGAAACATTCTTCACCGATGTTGAACGCCTCCGGCCGACCTATTTTTCCGCCGTGCCGACCATCTATGCCTTGCTGCATGCGTTGCCTGGACAGGTCAGGCCGGATACGTCGAGCCTGCGCTTTGGCATTTGCGGGGCGGCGCCGGCGCCCGCCGGCCTATTGGCAAACTTCGAGGCGCGCTATGGTTTCCCGGTAGTGGAGGGCTATGGATTGTCGGAAGGAACATGCGCCTCCACCATCAACCCGTTCAATGGCGTTCGCAAGGCCGGTACCGTCGGACTCCCTTTCCCGGGGCAGCGTGTCGCCATTGCCGATGCAAATGGCCGTCATTTGCCGGTCGGTGAAACCGGCGAGGTCCTGGTACAAGGGCCTAACGTCATGCGCGGTTATCTTGGCAAGCCGGAAGAGACAGCGAAGACGGTTGTGGACGGCTGGCTGCATACAGGTGACCTGGGAAGTTTCGATGCCGATGGGTACTTGTCCATCGTCGGCCGCTTGAAGGAAATGATCATTCGCGGTGGGGAGAATATTTACCCAAAAGAGATTGAGGATGCCTTGAACGCGAATCCGGCGGTACTGGAATCGGCCGTCATCGGTGCGCCGCATGAAACGCTTGGAGAAGTCGTCATTGCCTACGTGGCCTTCCGCAATGGAGAACATGTGGATCCAAAAGGGCTGGATGCACATTGCGCTGAGCGGCTGACGCGCTACAAGCGCCCGGCTGCGATCCATGTCGTCGACAGCTTGCCCAAGAATGCGATGGGAAAGATCGATAAGCCCAAGCTCCGCACCTGGTTGAAAGCACAGCATGGATAAGCGCATGGGGCAGGGCAATTTGCATCGGCCGGCGATCTTTATCACTGGCGCCGCGTCCGGCATCGGCCGCGCGTGCGCCGAGTTGTTTGGCAAGCAGGGTTGGTTTGTCGGCCTGTACGATGTCAACCCGGCGGGCCTGATGGAGGTCGCCGCGGCACTGGGCGAGAACAACACGGCATGCGGCGTGCTCGATGTCAGCGACCCCGAGGCGTGGGAGCGGGCACTGGCCCACTTTTGGGAACTTAGCGGGCAGCGTCTTGACGTGCTGTTGAATAATGCCGGCATTCTCTCCGCAGGACCGTTCGAGAGTGTTCCGCTGGCGCGCCACTTCGCCATGCTGGACGTGAACGTGGCGAGCATCATGATCGGTTGCCACCGTTCCCTGGAATATCTGAAGCGGACACCCGGCGCCCGCGTCATCAACATGGCGTCGACCACCGCAATTTATGGCCAACCTGACCTTGTTACCTATTCGGCGACCAAGTTTGCTGTGCGTGGGTTCACCGAAGGGTTGGACCTCGAATGGAGCCGCCATGGCATCCGTGTCAGTGACATCTGGCCCAGCTTCGTCAGCAGCGCGATGGCAGCGAGCTTCGAACGCATCTCCAGTGCGAAATCGCTCGGTATCCGGTTGGCGCCCGCCGATGTTGCAGCCACAGTGTGGCGCTGCGCCACGACCCGCCGCTCACTCCATAAGACCCACTGGACGGTGGGGCTGCAGGCTGGGCTGCTCTCATTCGCGACACGCATTGCACCGGCTGCTCTCACGCGGCTGGTGGTACGAAAACTAGCACACTAAAAAAACACAATCCCACGGAGACAAAAATGCATGCAAAAAAATTGGCCGTCGCCATCGCGACGCTGGCAACTTGCGCCCTTGCGCAGGCCGAGGAATTCGAAAAGAATGCGATTCGAATCGGCTACGCCAAGGTTCGCTTCGACCTGCAGTCCGGCGACCTGACCGGGCCGCCCGGCACGACACCACCTGGGCTCAAGCTGGCTTCCAACGATCTGCACGTCTACGCCATCAGCTACGAACGGCGCCTGTCCGAAAACTGGGCAGCACAGTTCCAGGGAGGTATCCCGCCGACGTTGACCGCCGTGGGGGCGGGGCTCGCGACGCCGGTAGGCACCGTGGCTAGGGCACGCATCTGGTTTCCTACTGCGATGTTGCGTTATTCGCCTGGCGAGTTCTCGGGCTTTCGCCCATACGTGGCTGGTGGCGTGACCTACACCTTCTTTACCGAGCAGGAGTCTTCCCCAGCCTACACTGCCGCGCTGCAGGGGAGCAGCAGCACCATTGACATCAAGCCCGCATGGGGCGCGTACGCAAGGGCAGGGTTTGAATATGCGATGGACCGCCAGTGGTGCCTCAACGTTGAGTACTCCACTTTCCGACTCAAGACTTCAGCTTCCGTCGTGACCGAAACACCCGGCTTCGGCAACATCACACGGAGCGTGACCCTCAAGGACTCGCCGCGCATCTTCGGCGTCACCATTGGCTACAGATTCTGACCGATGGACACGATTGATTATGACTTCGACTGGCTGGTGATCGGCTCGGGTTTCGGTGGCAGCGTCTCGGCCTTGCGTCTGGCGGAGAAAGGTTACCGCGTCGGGGTATTTGAGCGCGGCCGGCGATTCGCGGACCAGGACAAGGCGGAATCAGCCTGGCAGTTGCGAAAATTCCTGTGGGCTCCAGCGTTGGGTTTGAGGGGCGCCATGCGAATGAAGGTATTTCGCCATGTGTTCGTGCCAAGCCAGTCGGGTGTCGGCGGCGGCAGTACGGTATACGGCGGCGTGCTATACCGGGCCCGCCAGGAATTCTTCACCAATCCGCAATGGCAGGCCCTGGGTGACTGGCAAGCGCGCCTGGGTCCCCATTACGCTACCGCCGAACGCATGCTGGGTGTCACCCCAGTGCCGTTTGACTCCACGAACCAAAAGCTGGCGCGCGAAATGGCGCGCCACTTCGGCAAGCCGGACGGATTTGCCCGTTCCCCAACGGGTGTATTCTTCGGCGAGCCAGGCCAGACAGTCAAGGACCCGTACTTTGGAGGCGAGGGGCCGGACCGCACCGGATGTACGCGTTGCGGCGCGTGCATGGTAGGTTGCCGCGTCGGCGCGGTCAATTCGTTGACGAAGAACTACCTGTGGTTTGCGGAGAAGCGTGGCGTGCAGGTGATGCCGGAACATGAGGTGGTCGACGTGCGGCCGCTCGGCGCCGTCGACGGGGGTGATGGGTACCTGGTGACGACCCAGCGCCCCGGGCCTTGGTTCGGCCGTACTCGCCGCACATACGTCGCGCGCGGCGTGGTGTTCGCTGCCGGAACGCTTGGCACCAATGAATTGCTGGCCATCTGCAAGCTTGGCGGTTCGCTGCCGCGTTTGAGCGACCGGCTCGGTGAACTGGTCCGGACAAATAGCGAGTCGGTGTTGAACGTGCGCCTGCCTGCCGACATCAAGACCTGGAATGACGTGACGGCCAGCAGTAGCGTGCATGTGGACCAGGACACGCATATCGAATTCCTCACGTATGGCCGAAAGGCAGACGCCATGAGTTTGATGTACACCGTCCTGGTGGGTGCTGGTAACCGTTGGACGCGACCGATGCTGTGGCTGAGCGCTATCGCAAGGAACCCAATCCAATGGCTCAAGACGGCCTGGCCGGTGGGTTGGAGTCGCCAAATGGTGACACTGCTCGTCATGCAAACGTTGGACAATGCCATCGTGCTGCGCCCAAGGAAGCGCTGGCTGCGTCGTGGTTACAGCTTGTACACCGGACAGGACAAGGGCAGGCCGAACCCAAGTTATATCGAAGTGGCGAACCAGGCTGCGCGATGGCTGGCCGATCGCACAGGGGGCATCGCGCAGAGCAACATTCTCGAGGCGCTGGCGGATATCCCTACCAGTGCCCACGTACTCGGCGGAGCCGTGATTGGGGACGATGCGGCCGCCGGCGTGATTGACCAGAACCTGCGCGTGTTTGGCTACCAGAACATGCTCGTGTGCGATGGGGCGGCGATGCCTGCGAATCCCGGTGTCAATCCGGCACTAACCATCACCGCGCTCGCCGAATACGCCATGGCCCAGTTGCCCCGGCGTGAGGCGAGCGCTTGACTCAAGGCTTGGCGGGCTGCAGGAACTCGGCCAATCCCTGGAACCACATGACTTCGATAAAGTCGCCGCTGATATCAAGATCTTGGTCATGTAAGGCGCTCAGGAAGGCATCTTTACCATTTTTTGCGGAAAGTACAGAGAACCCCTTGGCTGCATTGCTAAAGCTTAAAGTGAATTTTGCCGAGGGGTTGAGCCCAGCGGCCGAGCGCACTTTCCGGTTCTCGATCGTGAAATGGCGGCCAGCTCCATCGCGCGTGCGGATCTGGAATACCAGGTGCTTGCCGTTCACATATTTGGCGCAAGCGGCCTGACTGTTGATGGCCCGTTGCAGAAGCCTGCTGAGCAGCCAAAGTAATAATTTGAACTTGAGCATGGTGTCGGTGTCGTAAATTACTCGTCAAGGAACTGGATGGCGTGCTTCAGGAAGCGCTCCGGGTACTGGAACTGCGCAGCGTGGCCGGCATCGGGATAGATGAACAGCTGTGCATTAGGGATGTTTTGCGCCATATGCCATGAATTGATGGTCGGAACCATGATGTCCTTTACGCCGTTCAGGATAAAGGTGGGCTGCTTGATCTTGCGCAGATGGGCGAACGGGTCGGCGGGATCGAGTTTGGGCAGGTAGAACATATTCGCCTCGATCTGGGCTTGCGCGACAGCGGGCGAGCTTGGTGGATCCTGGTCGATACGCTGGTGGCGACGGTTCCAGAAATCGCGCCCGGCTTTTCGGGCCGCTTCGGAACGGCCGAAGAACAGGAACAGGAAATCATCCACCGTCGGCACCGCGTGCGCGGCAGTCTCCAGTACTCCAGGTTCCATATCAGGATTCCCACCACGCGGACCGGTGCCGAGCAGCATCAGCTTGCGAACGAGTGACGGGTGGCGCCGGGTCAGGTCCTGGGCTTGAAAGCCGCCCAGCGAGAAGCCCAGCACATCGACCTGGCTCAGGCCCAGCGCCCGGATCACCATAGCGGCATCGTCCGCCATCAGCTCAATGCGCGTGCGCGGCATGCCGCTGGAGGACGCAATGCCCCGGCCGTTATACAGGATTACCTCTCGACCGGCGGCCAATCCGTCGGTCATGAACGGATCCCAGTTATCCATCCCACCCCGAAAATGCTGGAGCAGGAACAGGGGCGGCTGCCCCGAATTGCTGTTGCCCCAGCGGCGGTAGGCAAACTTCTCTCCGTCAGCTTCGACGAAGCAGGTCGGGGCGGTGTTGTGTGTGTGGCTCATATCGATGTCCTTTAGCGCGCCAGGAATTCGAGTGCGGCGGGCACGAATTCGGCGTGGTACTGGAATACGCCGCCGTGGCCGGCGTCCGGATAGATGATCAGCGTGCTGTTTGGCAGCCGGCGGGCAAGGTCTTGCGAGTTTGCCGTTGGAACCATGCGGTCCTGATCACCATTTGCGACGAGCACGGGCTGCTTGATCACCGACAGGTCTGCGGGCTGCTTGCTGCCCCAGGCCTTCAGCGCGTCAAGTTGCGCGAAATATGCGGACATGGTGATCTCCTTGTCGCGATTGGCTGAGCGTTCCTTTAACCTTGCGAGGAATGCCTTGCCGGCCTCGATGCCCTTCGGCGTGCGGGTGAAGAACAGGAATTGCTTCGGATCCTGGAAGGTGAACAGCCCACGCACGAGGTCCCAATTTGCGACGCCCGCGACGGCGCTGATTCCTTCGCCACCCGCAGGCCCGGTTCCAGCCAGGATCAGCTTGCGGACCAACTGCGGATTTTTGAGCACGATTTCCTGCGCAAGCATGCCGCCCATCGAGAAGCCGAACAGGTCAACTTGCTGGAAACCCAAGGCTCTGATGAACGTGGTGGCGTCGTCCGACATCTGCTCGATCGATTTTGGCGTTGTACCGCTGGACGCGCCAACCCCGCGATTGTCGAAGACGATGACGTGGTGCTTTGCCGCGATCCCATCGACGACGCGCGGATCCCAGTTATCCAGAACGGCGGCCAAGTGATTAAGCAGGACCACAGGTGTGCCGCCGTTCTGCTTACCCAGCTCCCTGTATGCGAAATCCACTCCGCCAGCGGAAATGGTTTGCGTCGGCACGTTGGCCCAGCTGACTGATGATGCTTGCGCCGCTTGGGGCGGGATGTCGGCCGCTGCCGTTGGGAGGAATGGCGCGCTCAGCGCACAAGCGAGAATGCCCGCCTGCAGGAAATGACGATTAAGTGTATGAAGTTTGGACATGATTTACTTTCAAGTGTGATTGTTAAGAGCTGTCAGCGGGCACGAAGGCGCCGTGTCCTGAACGCGCCCCAGCCGTTCAGCGCGATTGACTTGAACAGGGCCCATAGGCCGCTTTCGTGGGGGCGCGGCTGGCCGCCCGCGGCGATGCGCTTCACCTGCAAGGTGTACCAGAGCACTTCCATCAGGCCCAGGCGGTCGATCAGTTTGATGCCGGTCTTGATCGGACGGACCTGCTGTTTGCTGTCCACTCCCTTGAGCAAGGAGGCTGGCGCATCGGGGTCGATCGCCATCAGCCGCGCGATGCCAACGACATCCACGGCTCCCGAACGCAATGCTGCCTCCATGCCCGCCGCACTCCGGAACCCTCCAGTGACCATGAGCGGCACCTGAACTGCGGCACGGACCTTTTCCGCAAAATCGATGAAATATGCTTCGCGCGCCAGGGTTGAAGCCTTCTTGGGTTGCGCGACGCCTGTTTCGTAAGTACCGCCCGAAATTTCCACCATGTCGATCCCTGCATCGGCCAGGGCCCGGATTGTTTGCAGCGACTCGTCTTCGGTGAAGCCGCCGTGCTGGAAGTCTGCTGAATTGAGCTTGATCCCAATAGGAAAATCAGGACCGACTTGCTGCCGGATCTCGGCGTAGACCGCAAGCAAAAAACGGCGCCGTTTTTCAATCGTGCCGCCCCATTCGTCAGTTCGCTGATTATGGTGTGGCGACAGGAACTGGTTGATCAAGTAGCCATGTGCCGCATGGATTTGCACACCACTGAATCCTGCTTTCTTGCAGATTGCCGCGCTACGTCCGAAGCGATGGATGATTTCATGGATTTCGGTAACAGTTGCTTCGCGCGGCGTCTCAAACATGGCCGCCATTTCCGGGCTGAACGGCACTGCCGACGGCGCAATATTGCTGGCATTGAGGCCCTTGGTCGATTGCTTGCCCGGATGATTGAGCTGGACCCAGATGGATGCGCCCTGACTGGTGGCTGCGCTGGCCCATTGTTGGAGCATAGGCAAATCAGCTTCGTCTTCGATCACTACATTGCCTGGTTCGCCCAGGGCGCGGCGATCGATCATCACATTGCCCGTGATGATCAGGCCGATCCCCGAAGACGCCCAGCGCCGGTACAGCTGGACAAGGGCTGGCTTCGGATGGTTGTCATAGGTGGCCAGCGTTTCGCTGGTCGCTGCCTTTGCCAGGCGATTCCGGATGGTTTGCCCATTCGGCAGGCGCAAAGCCTGGTTCAACATATTGGTTGGAGAGTAGTCGGCCATGGAAGCCCCTTTAAAGTTGTGGTTTTGAGGTTCAAGCCCGTTCCAGGCACAAAGCGATACCTTGGCCGCCGCCGATGCAAAGTGAAACGACCGCTTTGCGTTCGCCCGTGCGGTGCAATGCATGGGCAACTTTGGTGATGAGGATGGCGCCGGTTGCGCCAATTGGGTGGCCATGCGCAATTGCTCCGCCATCGATGTTGAAGCGGGCAGGGGAGATCTTCAGCTCGTCGCGCACGACGAGGGCGATCGCGGCAAAAGCCTCGTTCACTTCGAAGCGGTCGACTTCATCGATCGTCCAGTCAGCCCTGCCGAGGGCTTGCCGTATGGCGGGCAGCGGACCGAGGCCGAAATAGTCCGGATCCACACCGGCCACGCCAATGCCGCGAATGATCAGCGAGGGCTGGAGTCCATGCTCGATTGCCGTGGCGCGATCGCAGACGATCATCGCCGATGCGCCGGCGTTGACGCCAGGCGCGCTGCCGGCGGTGATGGTGCCGTCAGCGCGGAATGCTGGCTTCAGGCGCGCCAGGCTCTCCAGCGTGGTGTCGGGACGATTGCTTTCGTCGACGGCGAATGTGATCTGGCCCTTCCGGCCTTCGATGAACAGGGGTTCGATCTCTTCGGTAAACCAGCCTGCACCCTGGGCGCGGGCAAAGCGAAGTTGGCTCTCGACCGCGAATGCATCTTGCGCTTCGCGCGTTATGCCGAATTTCCGCACCAGGTCTTCGGTATGCCAGCCGGCGTGTTGTGAAGAGAACGCATCGTGAAGCCCGTCCCTTAGCAGGGAATCGACCACCTCCGCGTTCCCCATGCGGGCGCCAAAGCGCATGCCGGGTAGCAGATAAGGCGCGCGATCCATGTTCTCGGCACCGCCTGCGACCACGATCCTGGAAATGCCGGCGGCAACTTCGGCATACGCGGTTGCCACTGCTTGTGCGCCAGATCCGCATACACGGTTGACGGTCAGGGCCGGAACTGCAACTGGTAAGCCGCCGCCAATGGCAGCCTGCCGAGCGGGATTCATGCCGTTGCCTGCCTGGACCACGTTGCCCAGCACGACAGAATCGACCAGTTCCGGCGCGAGTCCTGAACGGCGAATCGCTGCCTCGATTACGTGGCTGCCCAACTTGCTTGCTGCAGTGTCTTTGAGGGTTCCGTTGAAGCTGCCGATCGCAGTACGAACCGGCGAGCAGATGACGATGTCTTTACTCATAAGTTGTTCCTTTGGTGTCTGTCGAGTGATAAGTCTCAAATGAATATGATTGTCATCATATATCGAGGCGAAATTGGTGCAATGTTGGGTCGAAGTATTAGCGAGCGTGCTCTATGCGTTATTCAGCTGTGCAGCGGTGGCTGCCAGGATTTCGTTGGATAGCGTGCGGTCCTCGACTGCGCGTGCCAACATGAGTGCACCGATAATGGCGGCATAAGTTGCAATAGCGCGTTCGCGAGCACGCCCGACCGGGCCTGGAAGTGCTTTGGCCAATAGTCTTAACTGTTCCGTGATACCTCCCGTCAGGGCGCACCGCACAAGTTGTCCTTCGCGTGCGGCGTCGGTACCAAGAGATGAGATCACGCATCCTGCCGCAAGCGTGTCGCGATGCGCCTCATTCAAATACGATCGCGCCAGTTCCCTTACCGGATCTGATGGATTGCGACCAATCCAGTTTTGCCACTGCTGGACCGAAGTCCCGATGGCATATTCGCAGGCCTCAGCAAGAAGATGTTCCTTCGATTCAAAGTAGCCATAAAAGCCACCATGCGTGAGGCCGGCGCCTTTCATCAGGTCTGCCACGCCGATGCCGTTGTAGCCATGCTGTCGAAAAAGCGCTGCGGCGACCTCGACAATCTGAGCTCGCCGGCGGGCTGATTCCTCCTTGCTCAGTCTCATGATTTAAGTCTCAGAATATGATAATCGTAATATAGCTGCTTTCATGGTGTTTGTCATCTAAATTTTTCGTCGCTACGTGGATTGTTAAAAAGCACATTCATCCGGAAGTGTGTCCAGTCAGATCGACGGCAAGGCATGAATTGTCATGGCGCGCGACACGGAGATTTCCGAAGGCGTTCATGAATTGATGCGTTGGTATTGTTGATGGTATTGAACTCGGATGGACTGAAATTCACGCATGAAATCAACGGCTTCAGGCTGTGATTGATAATCGAGTGGGAATGAGTTTCCTTATGGCAATATTAATTTTCCAGCTTAATTGACCAGAAAGGCCCTGTTTTTACAGGGCTTTAATTTTATGTGCAATCGTTTGCCAGAAAATTCGCATGATCGTCCCGCAGAATTATCAATGAGCTTTAGTTCTGGCCATTTCCTGTAAAAAGACTCCTCGCTCCTGGATGATTTGCTTTCCATGAACGCAACGCCAATCACAGTGGCTGCAAAATTTCCACCCAAACGCTGCACACGTACTGCAGGGGGCCTCTTATGAATGGTGCCAACCTCATGGAGGAGCCTATTAATCGAATCAACGACCTGCCGAAATGCGCTGAGGTCGCAGTATGAACAAAGTATGAAAAGAGCCAGGGGCAACGCCCCCTCTGGACACCGACATCGATCAAATGCCCCTTTGTTCATTTACATTCTAATTGGACCCGCGTCGATGGGTCCGCCTTGAACTGCCCTGGTGGGTTCGTGCGCACAACGGGAAGAGTGCATATCGCTCTTAACGGTGTGGGTCATCTCTCTCTAGGTCAACTAGGGACTGTTTTAGCCGGGTCAGTCGTGTCTCATATAGCTGACGCAGTTCTGGAGGGCTTTTCCGTTTTCTACGATTGATGATTGCCTTAAACGGCCATTTGTTTTTTCAAGAAGGCCAATTGCAATGCGATGCTTTGTTGGCATACAGCTTCGCTGGCCAGGTGCAGTTCAAAATGGTTGCCGTCCACGAGGTGAAATTCGCAGTTTGGAATACGCATCGCCGTTCGATATGCGGCAGCCGCTGGCGTGACGGAGTCGCGCCTTCCTGCAACGATCATCGTGGCTGCCTTAATCCTTCCAGCCGAGCGGGCAGGGCTGTAGAAGGGGAGTTCCAGAAAGATTCGCGATAACACTTTATTGTCCCAGCTTGCGCCTGGCGGAATCAGCTTTGCATATCCATCCCAGCATTCGGCGCTCGATAGCGCAGCCAATTCGCCTGGGCGGCCGACAATTCGGCTGTAGTGCGGGCGACCGAATAGCCTGCCCAGTTGGTCACGAAGCGAGGCCACCATGAGGCAAAAGCTGACGTGGAGCGGCACTTGAAGCACACTCGCCATTCCACTCACATGCGGCACCTGTGCGATGACCGCCCGAATTCCAGAGTCGCGGGCGGCAGTTTCAATGACATGGCCGCCAGAGAACGAAGTGCCCCACAATACGATCCTGTCCGTATCGATACCGGGCAAGCTGCGAATATGGCGAATCGCCGCCGCCCAGTCGGCAAGATGCCGGCGCGGGCTCACCCAATGCCTCGGCTGCCCTTCGCTGTCACCGAAGTTGCGGTAGTCGAAGAGGTACACGGCAAAGCCGTCCGCAACAAAATGCTGCGCCAGGTCAGGCAGCGCGGCAGTGCGGATACCGCCAAAGCCGTTCGCCATAATCACGATCGGAGGGCGAGTAACCGGCGCGGGCAGCAAGAGTGTACCGGCACAGTACTCGCCGCCGCTCTCGAACATGGAGTCGATGTTGAGGGTCTTCATGCGGCACGACGCGAGGCAGATGCAGCAGCAGACTTGCTTGGGCCGCGCAGCTCCAGGACGGAGTCCGCTACCGGGCCTTTCATCAGCATTTCGCGGTCAGCCTTCAAGTTGTTCAACACGCGCCATGGCAGTGAGCGGCCCTGCCGAGGCAGCATCGACTGGCCGCGTTGCACGTAGCCCGATTGCAGCGAACCCAGAACGGATTCTTCGAGCATCTCGTCTGCAGGGGCGCGTGCGGTTACAGTGTCGCATCCAATGGCATCCATATGCTGCCACAGGCGGCACAGGTAATTTGCCGCCATGTCGATCTTCAGGGTCCAGGGAGCATTGGTATAACCGAATAGATAGGCAAAGTTCGGGATGTTCTGGAGTAAGACCCCTTTGTAGGTCATCAGCTTGTTGGGTTCCACTTTTTGACCGTCCACGCTCAGGCTTACACCGCCGAGCGATTGGAGCTGTAGGCCGGTTGCAGTGATGATGATGTCGGCGGTGAGGGCTTTTCCGGATTTCAGCAGGATGCCGTTCTCCGTAAAGCATTCAATCTGGTCCGTGACAACCGATGCCTTTTGTTCTCGAATAACCCTGAACAAATCACCATCAGGCACTGCGCACAAACGTTCGTCCCAAGGGTTGTACTTTGGCGAGAAATGACGCATGTCGAATTCGCGGCCAACCCGCTTTTGAACGTGATTGAGAAGCAGTGATCGAACCTGGGCCGGCCAGCGCCTTGACGCCTTGAATACCAGTTGTTGGAGGCGCATATTACGCCAGCGCGCCATTTGATAAACCCAGCGCTTTGGCAAAATGCGGCCAAGGGCAGCTGAAATCGCGTCGTATGCCGGCACTGACATGACGTAGCTTGGCGATCGCTGCAGCATCGTGATATGCGCAGCTTTGTCTGCCATGGCGGGGATCAGCGTGACTGCAGTGGCGCCGCTGCCGATTACCACGATGCGCTTGTTGCGGTAGTCGAGGTCTTCGGGCCATTGCTGGGGATGGATAAGCAGGCCTTTGAAATGCTCTTGACCAGGGAATTTCGGCTGATACCCCTGATCGTGGTTGTAGTAGCCGGTACAGGAAACGAGTTGTTTGCAGGTGTACGTCAATTTCTCGCCGCTGGCTTCGTCGCGCGCTGCGACTGTCCAATGACGATGTTCGGTGGACCACGAGGCGCCGTCGATGACGGTCCCGAAGCGTATCGAACGATCCACGCCAAATTCGCGCGCCGTATCCTCGACGTATTGACGAATCGCGGCGCCATCCGCGAGCACTTTGTAGTCGCGCCAGGGACGGAAGGCATATCCAAAAGTGTACATGTCCGAATCAGACCGGATTCCAGGATAGCGGAACAGGTCCCATGTGCCGCCAATAGCCTGGCGCCGTTCGAGAATTGCGACGCGCTTCCCTGGGCATTCTTTGACTAAATGGCATGCCATGCCGATGCCGGATATGCCGGCGCCAATGATCAATACGTCGAAATCGGTTTTCATCGAGATGTCTCCTCTGTCTTTATATGCTCGAAGCGGTCACTTTAATGACGGGAGCAGCCTGGTGCTTGACATGGCGAGACTATTTTTTTACATTTTGAGACATGGATCCAAATGTACGGGCGAGGGGGCTGCATGGCTATCATGCGTTGATGCAGGAGCTGGGCTACGATCCCGCTCCGCTGATGAGGCGCTATCACATTGACGAATCGGCACTAAGCACGGACGATTCGCTGATTTCCCTGCGCGCTGCGACACATCTTCTGGAGGCTAGCGCAGAATTGACGGGATTGGGAGACTTCGGTCTTCGCATGTCGTCACATCAAAGCCTTGATGTGTTGGGTCCCTTGAGTCTCGTGATACGCAATGCGCCGACGGTTCGCGACGCGCTCAAAGACGTCATTCGTTACCTGTTCGTTCAAAGCCCCGGCATCATCGTGTCGGTCGATGAGCGGCCATCAAGGGTGGAAAACACGGTTGCCGTATCGGTTGAAGTCCGGCTGCCGGGCTCGATCGTCACACGGCAAAACAGCGACTTGTGCCTGGCCGACGCGCATAATTTTTTGCGTCTGTTCGCCGGTGAAAATTATGAGCTGTGCGCTGTTTCGCTTTCGCACCAGCCTATCGTCAACCGTGCGGTTTATGAACGCTTTTTTGGCGCCAGGCTCTTGGAAGAGCCATCGAGCGCCACTCTCTACATCTCGCGTAAGACATTCGGCGCCAATGTGCAGGGGGCCAATGCCTCGTTTCGACAGGTAGCGGAAGACTACATCTTTCGACACTTTGGGATTGCCGAGCAAAGTGCGTCCGAACGGGTACGCCAGGCATTAAGGCGCACGCTAGGCACGGCCAGCTGCAATAAGTCGACGATTGCGGGCCTGCTGGCCCTTCACCCACGAACATTGCAGCGCAAGCTTTCTGAAGAGGGCACAAGCTTTGAGTCCATCAAAGATGAAGTGCGAAAGCAACTGGCCCTGGAATACCTGCGCGGCACGCGCATGCCGTTAGGGCAGATATCCCTCATGCTCGGTTATCCCGCTCAGTCCTCGCTCTCGCGAGCGTGCCGGCAATGGTTTGGCGCAACTCCGCTAGAGCTGCGATCTGAACACCCTTAAGTCCTGATTATCCTGTTTCCTTATGTTCCCGTGCGTTCGCACGGGCGGGGACTCTTTGTCTCTTTTTTTGCACATAATTGTCTCATTGACCTAAGTTTGGTATTCTGTCCTACAAATGAGGCGAAATTTGACGCTCGCGCCCCGTGGATGGAAATCAGATCATGAACAATCCAGTAGGAGACAGAATGGGCAACATAGTAAAAAAGCAGGCTGGCGATCCGGAGAAATCCGAGATCTCTCGCCGGGGATTTCTCGGCCTGGCCGCGTCGATGACGGCAGGAGCAACTGCGACGATCCTGCCGAAGGTGGCAAGTTCTGCGACAGCAAGCGACGAACGGGACGTACTTGAAGTCGCCGTCATCGGCGCAGGCCTGGCAGGTTTGACGGCTGCGCGCGACCTGCGCCGCGCGGGCTGCGAATCCTTCGTCGTGCTGGAGGCGCGCGACCGTGTAGGAGGCCGCACGCTTAACCACGACCTGGGGAATGGCTATTTTTCCGAGGCGGGCGGCCAGTGGATTGGCCCGGGCCAGACGGCGGTCGCCGACTTGGCGCGCGAACTGGGGGTCGGTACTTTCCTCACATATTGGCAAGGCAAGATCACCATGCTGGCCAACGGTGCTCGGGCTACGGTCGATTGCGATGGAGGTTTTGGAACGGACCCCAAGCTGCGGCAGGAACTCGAAGAACTTGCCAAGGGAGTGCCGACAGCGACGCCGTGGAAGGCGAAGCGTGCGGTTGAGTTCGACTCCATGTCGCTTGCTGACTGGCTGGCGAAAAAAAACCTGTCGCCGGAAGACCAGATCAGCTGGGTGCTCGCCGCTCAGCTGACGACCGGGGCTGCGCCGACCAAGATTTCCTTGCTTCATTACCTCTCGCTGATCAACTCGGCGGAATGCAATTACCGGCAGCTCGAAGCAATCAAAGGCGGGGCGCAAGAGAGCCGCATCGTGGGCGGTTCGCAGATCCTGTCGACCAAGATGGCGCAGGCGCTTGGGGACAAGGTCCGTCTGTCGACTCCGGTGCTGCGTATCGAGAACTGGCAAAACGGCCCGGCGTCCATCCATACCGCCAAAGGCGTCATCCGGGCACGCAGCGTGATTGTGGCCTTGTCCCCCTCACTCTGCCAGCAGATTGCGTTCGACCCGCCTCTCCCGGAAAAGCGCCGCGAAATGCAGCGGCGCTGGCCGGCCTATTCTCCGATGCGCAAGACGGCCCACGTTTACAAGAAAGCGTTTTGGCGGGACAAGGGCTTGAATGGCATGGTCGTGCAGTTGAACGGGCCGGTGCAGTGGGCATTCGACAATTCGCCGGAGGATGTCTCATTCGGTGTGATCTCGGCCTTCATCAACAACGGTGTATTGCCATCCGATCCCAAGCTTGCGGAAGCTGAACTGTCGCGCATTTACGCGCAAGCTTTCGGCGAAGAGGCGCTGCATCCCATCGCCTACCACGAGCATGATTGGGGTAAGGCGGACCGCTGGTCACTGAGCTGTACCTCGCCGATACCGCCGGGGCTGCTCACCCAATATGGCGATGTACTGCATCCGTCCATCGGCCGCCTGATCTGGGCGGGCACGGAAACGGCGGAAATCTGGATCACCACGATGGATGGCGCGATTCGCTCTGGCCACAAGGCGGCGCTGTTGGCGCTTCAGGCTTCGGCAGGGAGGAAGGCATGAAACGTAGCGCAGAAAAACCACGCAGCCGCGTCAAGAGCCTGCTATTGCTGGCGGCTGGCCTGGTGGCGGTCGTTGCAACGGCCCTCGGGGGCAGTTATGGGCCGGAGCTCTATGGCCTGGTTCAGCTGGGCAAGGAGATTGACCAGATGTCCGCCGAAAGCACACGCACGGGCGGCCAGTGGCCACGCGCCAGCGAGGCCTGCATTTTCTGCCACGGCATCGAAGGAAACGCCCGGGCCCAGAACTATCCGCGGCTGGCGGGACAACCGGAGGCCTACATTGCAAAACAGTTGAAAGCTTTTGTCAGCGGTGAGCGCAGCGACCCCACCATGACGTCGTTGGCCCTGACCATGTCGGAGCGCGAGATCGAAGGATTGGCCGCGCATTTTGCGAAGACAGCGCCGCTGCCCAACAGCACATTTCATGCCGATTCCGGGCGCGTGGCGCGTGGCGATGCGCTTGCCAAAGCCAACAACTGCGCTGCCTGCCATGGCCAGAAGCTGGAAGGAAAAGACGTCTACCCACGTCTGGCTGGCCAGGGTTACGGCTACTTGAGAGATCAGCTTGCGCGATTCAAGAGTGGTGAACGGCGTGATCCAAGCGGCGCAATGTCGGCGATTGCCAAAGGGCTATCCGCCCAGGATATCGACGATGTGGCGCAGTTCCTGGCGAGCCGCTGAAGCGCAATTCGCCAACAACTCAACCTCAGCTGGAAGAATCATGGACGAAGATGTAACGAAACAGGGAGACGGGGCGAGGGAGACGCTGACGCGACGTGGCTTTCTTGGTATGGCCGCGTCTGTGACGGCGGCCGCGACGGCAACAGTACTGCCGCATGTGGCGAGCGCTGCGACTGCCGCAAGCAATGCAAGCGACGTGCTCGATGTTGCCATTATTGGCGCCGGCCTGGCAGGGCTGACCGCGGCACGCGACCTGCAGCGCGCTGGATGCGAGTCTTTCGTCGTGCTGGAGGCGCGTGACCGTGTCGGCGGACGTACGCTCAACCACGACCTTGGCAATGGCCATTTCTCGGAGTCGGGTGGCCAGTGGATTGGCCCCGGACAAACTGCGATTGCCGATCTGGCCCGCGAACTGGGCATCGGAACTTTTCCTACTTATTGGCAGGGCAAATCCACGCTGATGGCGGGCAGCGCTTGCGCCACGCTCGAACTTGGCGGTGTGCCTGGTACGGATCCGAAGCTTCAGCGCGAACTTGAGGAGATGGCGAAAACCGTCCCGTCCGGCGCTCCCTGGAAGGCGGCACGTGCCGCCGAGCTGGATGCTGTCTCGGTTGGTGATTGGCTGCGCAAGAAGAATATCGCGCCGGAGAATCAGATCGACTGGCAAGCGAGCATGCAACTGACAAGCGGTACGGCGCCGATGAAACTATCCCTCCTTTATTACCTGTCGATGATTAACTCGGCGGATTGCAAGTATGAGCGGCTCGAGGGCATCAGGCATGGTGCGCAGGAGACCCGTATTTCCGGCGGCTCCCAGATCCTGTCGATCAGGATGGCAAAGGAACTGGGCGAAAAAGTCCGCTTGTCGACTCCGGTGCAGCGGATCGTGGACCGGCAGAGCGGGCCGGTTGAGATCCACACCGCCAACGGCATCATCCGCGCGCGCAGTGTCATTGTTGCGCTCTCGCCGCCGTTGTGCCAGCAGATTGCCTTTGACCCGCCGCTGCCCGAGAACCGTCGCGAAATGCAGAAGCGCTGGCCAGCAAATTCACCCATGCGCAAGACCGCCCATGTCTACAAGAAACCGTTCTGGCGAGAAAAGGGACTGAGCGGCTGGATTTTCCAGACCAAGGGGCCGGTGCTATGGGCTTACGACAACTCGCCGGAGGATCTGTCGATCGGCGTGATCAACGCTTTTGTGCACAACGGCATGCTGCCAGCCGATCCAAAATTGGCTGAGGCCGAGCTGACCCGGATCTACGCCGAAGCGCTCGGTGCGGAAGCATTGCAACCCATCGGTTTCCACGACCGCGATTGGGGCAAGGCAGACAAGTGGACCTTGACTTGCGTCTCGCCGATGCCGCCCGGTTTTCTCACCAAGTACGGCGAGGCTTTGCACCCATCCGTGGGACGGCTGATCTGGTCGGGTACGGAAACGGCCGATATCTGGGCTGGCTACATGGATGGCGCAGTGCGCTCGGGGCATAAGGCAGCTTTGCAGGCGCTGCAGGCGATTGCGGGAAGGAGGGTGTAATGAACGTCATTAAAACGCGCGGCCGCTCCCGAAGAGCCGTTGTACTGGGGGCCTGGCTCCTTCTGCCTGCGGCTGCCATTGCCGCTGCACTGTATGGCCCAGAGTTATACAGGCTTATCCAGCTGGGCAGGCAGGTTGACCAGATTGCGCTGGAAGACATCCGCGCCAGTGGTCCGTGGCCCCGCACCAGCGAAGCGTGCATTGGATGCCATGGTTTGAATGGCAATGCACAGACCCAGGCTTATCCGCGCCTGGCAGGACAACCGGAAGCCTACCTGAGAAAGCAGTTGTCAGCGTTTGCCAGCGGCGAGCGGAACGATCCAACCATGACGTCGCTGGCGCTGAGCATGTCGGAGCAGGAGGTCGACGGGCTGGCAAAGCATTTTTCGAAAATGGCGCCGGCGCCCAATGCCACGTTCCGGGGCGATACGGCGCTGGTTGCGCGCGGCGAAGCGCTGGTGAAGGGCAATAACTGCGCCGCCTGTCACGGCCAGCGCCTGGAGGGCAGGGAGGCTTATCCGCGCCTGGCTGGCCAGGGATCAGGTTACCTGCGCGACCAGCTCACGCGCTTCAAGAGCGGCGAGCGTCGCGACACTGGCGGCGTCATGGCGGCGGTCACGGCGAACCTGTCTCTCCAGGATATCGACGCTGTGGCGCAATTCCTTGCCAGCCGGTGAACATCTCAATTTGAACAGGAAGAATCATGGACGACGATGTAACGAAACAGGGCGGGGAGTCGGCGGAGAAGCTCACGCGGCGAGGCTTTCTCGGTATGGCCGCGTCAATGACAGCGGCGGCGACAGCAACAGCCTTGCCGCAAGTGGTGAACGCAGCGACCGGCAAAGGCGAGGCGCGGGACGTGCTCGACGTCGCCATCATTGGCGCAGGCTTGGCAGGGCTGACGGCCGCACGCGACTTGCGGCGTGCAGGATGCGAATCGTTCGTGGTGCTGGAAGCACGCGACCGGGTTGGCGGCCGCACTTTGAACCATGATCTTGGTAAAGGCTACTTCTCGGAAGCGGGCGGCCAGTGGATTGGACCGGGCCAGACCGCCGTGGCCGACCTGGCCCGCGAGCTGGGCGTGGGTACCTTCCCCACCTATTGGCAAGGCGAGACCACGCTGTTGGCAGCCGGTGCCCGCGCTTCGATCGACACTGGCGGAGGCTTCGGCACAGATCCGAAAATTGCCCATGAACTGGAAAAGTTGGCGAAGAGCGTCCCTTCTGGCGCGCCCTGGAAGTCGCCGCGTGCGGCGGAGTTCGACTCCATGTCGGTGGGAGACTGGCTGGCGAAAAAGAACATCGCGCCGGAAGACCAGATCGGCTGGTCAACGGGATTGGCCATCACCGGCGGTTCGTCGCCGGCAAGGATTTCACTGTTGCATTGGCTATCGATGGTCAATTCGGCTGAGTGTAACTACGACAGGCTGGAGGCGGTGAAGGGGGGCGCGCAGGAGACCCGGATATCGGGGGGCTCGCAAATCCTGTCCATCAAGATGGCGGAAGCGCTGGGCGGCAACGTCCGCCTGTCGAGCCCGGTTCTACGCATCGAGAACTGGCAGGACGGGCCAGTCGCGATCCATACGCCGCAAGGAGTGATTCGTGCGCACAGCGTGATCATGGCGCTGTCGCCGCCGCTTTGCCAGCAAATCGCCTTTGACCCGCCGCTACCGGAAAGGCGGCGTGAAATGCAGCGGCGATGGCCTGCCTTTGCACCGGGCCGGAAGACTTCTCACGTCTACAAGAAACCGTTCTGGCGCGAGAAGGGGCTGAATGGTTGGATCTTCCAGCCGAAGGGCCCAGTGTTATGGGCATATGACAACTCACCGGAGGATCAATCGTTTGGCGTGATCAACGCTTTCGTGCACATCAGCATGCTGCCATCCGATCCGAAGGCGGCCGAGGCTGAACTGTCGCGCATTTATGCACAAGCCTTCGGCGAAGAAGCTTTGCACCCCGTCTCATACCACGAACACGATTGGCGCAAAGCTGACAAATGGACGCTGACATGCGTTTCGCCGATGCCACCCGGTTTTCTCACCAAGTACGGTGAAGCCTTGCATCCACCCGCTGGCCGGCTGATCTGGTCAGGCACGGAGACGGCCGATATCTGGTCCGGCTATATGGATGGTGCGGTGCGCTCGGGACACCAGGCGGCACTGCAAGCGCTGCAGGCCGTCGCTGAGAGGAGGGGATGATGAGTAAAACGAAAACTCCAGGACTTGCGCGCCGTGCCATCCGGCTCTCGCTCTGGCTGCTGCTCGCGGCAGCAGTGGGGGCAGGCGCCCTTTACGGACCGAATGTATATGCACTGCTGCAGGTGAGCAACGAGATCGACAAGATCTCGAGTGAGTCCACACGTGTGAGAGGCCCATGGCCGCGTGCCAGCGATGCCTGCATTTATTGCCATGACGGCATGGATGGTAACGCTCGCACCCAGCTATATCCGCGCTTGGCGGGGCAACCGGAAGCCTACCTCAAGAAGCAGCTCGCTGCATTTGCGAGCGGCGAACGCAGCGACCCTACGATGACTCCGTTTGCCCTGAGCCTGTCGGAGCGCGAATTCGATTCCATGGTTTCACACTTTGCGCACATGCCGCCCAAGCCGAATGAGACTTTCAACGCCGATGCCGCGCGTGTCGCACGCGGTGAGGCGCTGGCACGGACCAGGAATTGCGTCTCGTGCCATGGCCAGAAACTGGAAGGGAAGGACACATATCCGCGCCTCGCTGGACAGAGCTACGACTACCTGGTCGATCAGCTGGCGAACTTCAAGAGCGGCGTGCGCCGCGATGCGACGGGCGCCATGCCAGCCATCGCCGGCGCTTTGTCGCAAGGCGATATCGAGGACCTGGCGCAGTTCCTGGCCAGCCGATAAGCGAACCTGGTTCGCCACACAACAAAAGGAGATAAAACATGACACAAGCTGTAAACGATCCTCGCCGCCTGGTCGGTTGGCTGGCGGTATTTGGCGCGGTGCTTGCCTGGAGCATGGCTGCGCTGGTTGGGGCCGCTGCGGGATTTGACTTCGAGGTGCTTGAACGACCCGCATCGATGCTCGCATTCACAGCGGAATCGCAAGACCTCTATCGATTGTCGATGTGGGCGGACATCCTGGGCTGGTATGTACCGTTCCTGGCCGTTGGTGGATATCTGTGGAAGCGGATGCGCCAGAAAAAGGGAGCGTCAGCTGACATTGCCCTGGCCGGTCTGATCGCCTACGCCATCCTCGGGATTGTCGGAGCCGGCATGCTGAATCTCACGCTGGCACCGCTGGCAGCACTTCATGCGGGCAGTGATCCGGGCTCCAGAGTGGCGGCAGAAGCGATCTGGATCACTTTGCAGAGTGCGGCACAAGGCATCTGGAACGCCGAGGCACCGGTCTTTCTCCTTTGGGGAACAGTAGCAGCGTCCTTGCTGCGCGCCGAAAAATGGGGCTTCGGACGCTTGCTTACGTTCGATCTTTTCCTTTTCGGATCTGAGTTCATTTTCAACCTCAGCGGCCGTCGCGACTTGGGTGAAGCGGTGCAGATGGCCACCCTGGTGATTCATCCGCTGTGGTTGTTCCTCTTCGGCACCTCCCTCCTGCGCGAGCGTGCTCCAGTATTCGCGGGTGCCGGCATGGCATACCGCGCCTAACAAAAAGGTGATTAACATGAATTCGAAAAGCTATGCCCTGTCGCTGGAGGAGGCCAAAGTAAAAGCTGACCTGGAAAAATATCGGGCACTTGGCGGATGGGTAGAAAAGCCGGCAGACATGCAAGCAGCGCTGGTGGGCGACGTCAGCGCAGACGTGATCATCGTTGGCGCAGGCTTCGCAGGCTTGAACGCGGCAATTGAGTTGGCGAGAAGCGGCAAGCAAGTAGTTGTCCTTGAACGTGAGTTTGCGGGCTATGGGGCGAGCGGGCGCAACGCCGGTTACCTGGCCGGTGCCATCGGGGTGGAGTATGAACTCTTTGCCAAGCGGGTTGGCCATGAGACTGGCAAGAAGGTGATCCGCTATTACGAAGAAGCCGTCACCTTCGTTGAGGGAAAGCTGAAAGAACATGGCATTGATTGCAGCTACAACCAGTCGGGAATTCTGCGCGCAGGCGTCCACGCCGCGCAGGAGAAGAGGGTGCGCAAGGCGATGAAGATCGGCGCTGAGCTGGGCATGCAGTCGGTATATCTTGAGCATGCCGCGATGCGCGCGCGCGGCATCCCGCCGGCGTTCCTGTTTGCCGAGTACAGTACGCGTGGCGGCACGCTTCATCCCGGCAAATATGTGATGGGCCTGCGGCGCGCTGCGCTACGCGCGGGCGTCAAGTTATACGAAAACACGCCGCTGCTGTCGTATTCCGAAGGCCAGGTCATCAACGTGAAAACGCCATTGGGGAGTGCCCGGGCGCCCGTCATGATGTTTGCCACCAATGCTTATACACCCCAGAACGGATTGCTTGCGGATAAAGTGGTGCCGTTGCGGGTCTCGGCCGTCGAAACCGAGCCGCTTACCGAAGCACAACTGAAGTCACTCGATTGGCCGGGACGTGAAGGCATCATGACTGCGCACTGGGTGATGGAGAGTTTCCGCCTGACACCTCACAACTCGCTGTTGGTGACCACAAAGCGCATTCAATCGCCATTTGGTTCAAAGACACCGAACGTGCCCGCTTATGATTCTTATCGAGAGCTGCGCAAGGCCCTGCACGATCGCCTTCCGACCTTGAAGGACATTGCTGTCCGGGCCTGTTGGAGTGGCTATGTCAGTGTCGCAGGCGACGGATTGCCGGCGGTCGGTGTCACCGGCCCACACCAGAATATCCATTATTGCGCCGGCTGTTCAGGGCACGGTGTCGCACAGCAGTCATTGCTGGGGCATATGATGGCCGAACGGATTCTGGGGCGCGAGCCGGAGCTGCTGGCGGCGATGCGCCGCAAAGTGCCGTCGATGTTGCCTGAACCATTGCAGTACCTGGCCGTCAAAGCGACGCTGGCAATGACGGGCATGCTCGACGAGCGGGTGAACAGGAAAGTGCGGGAGGCTGCCGCCGGCTAGGCCCTTCCCTGGTACGCGACTCCAGTGACATTGACTTTTTGGTATACATACCAAACAATGATGCGTTTTTCTCAATCCACGAATGACGATGAAAACTGTGAAAGAGCCTGGCGAACAGCCTGCCCGCAAAAAGCGGAGCTCCGCGAGTAACGCTTCCACTGAGTCTGCGCCCGGTGGTTTGCGCGCCCAGGGCGTGCGTACGCGCAATGCCATTGTTGACGTTGCCAGACAGGTTCTGCTGGAAGGGGGAAGTCTGGAATTCTCGCTGCGCGAGGTTGCTGCGCGTGCCGGGATAAGCATCAGCAACTTGCAGTATTACTTCCCGACCAGGTTGGCCGTGCTGCGGGCAGTGATCGAACCCCAGATCGATGCTTATCTGAGCGAACTGAGAATTGCGTTTGACAGCAGCGCCCCACCCAGCGAAACACTGGATGCGCTCGCTGAGCGTTCTTTGCGCGAAGCAAAGGATGCGGAATCCACGGCACTGTGGTGGCACTTCGTTTCCTTTGCCGTGATCGATCCCGAGTGCTCGCGCCTCCTGGACGAATGGTACGAGACCTTGACTCATGAAATTGCAAAACTGATTCGCGCCGCGTACCCGCAATACACCCCGACTGATTGCTTGCACCGGGCCACGCTGCTGATCGCCATGGCCGATGGCATGAATTTCCAGCTTGGCGCTGGTCGCCGCAAGCGCAACTACACGCGCGGCCTCGATGCGAAATTCCGGGCCGCCGCCGAATGCATACTGCGCGCAGATCTTTCGGCTGAACAGTAGGCCGGTTCGCCGGTTTGTCGCAATTTGGAAACGACAGGAGCTCCCTGTCGTTTTTTTTATTTACCAAATTGGTTTGTTGTCCTAAGTTTGGTACGATGTACCTACTGTTTGCACGCCGCTGCCTTACCCAGTCGCTGACAGTCCATTTAAGTTCGAAATGATCATTAGGACCCGTCATGGAATTAAAACATTACCTATATTGCTTTGCTGATGTTGTACTGATTGCGACTTCATTCATCTACGGCGTGAAGTTCCTCAGGAAGCGGAATTTCCTCCTCGGTGGGGAGTTGTTCGTTGTGACGTTTTCTGCGACTAATTTGCTCATTAATGCCCTAACCGACAAACAGGTTTTTCTTAACCTCTCGCTCTTTTGCGATGCGTTTTCCAGAAGCTTCGGCATCCCGGTTATCGCAATAGTGGGCCTGATGGCTGTGACACATCGATTCAAGGCGTCGATCTTCGTGGATGTCGTGCTGTTCGTGCTTGCTATGGCGGGGACGGCCGTTGTGTGGAGTGCAGACTTCCTGGTTGGGCCCAAGCCGTATTTTTATTTGGTGATGTGGACTTTGTTTTCGATTTACCTGGCTTACGTTGCCACCAAATTGATGCGTGTCGGCGAAAAACTCCAATCGATCAGCGTGATTTTCGCCCTGGTCTTTGCGCAGGCCATTGCAAGCATTTACGACTTCTACCGCATTCCTGGTGATGACGATCATGTGATCTTCTATACATTCGCATTGCTGGCCTGGTCCTATCTGGGCGTTGCGATGTATTACGGATATTGTGCTCTGGAACGTGCGCAGCAGGGCCTCAACCGGGGCGGAGTTCTCAGCGGGCCACGACACGATCTTTGAGTTAGTGGGGTCTCCGCCATCTGTCAAAGGATGGCTTTGCCCAGTTTGCTTTAGGGCTTCTGGGCTTTTTTCTTTTCCGAGGCTGGACTCGTCGTCACGAGTCCGGCCTTTGTCGTTTATGCCGCTGTTGTATTTTCATCGCTATGTTTATTTGACTGTCCTATGTTTGGTACTATGACCTAACTAAGTCACGATAACGGCTGGTTCGTAGCCCGGCCATTCATTTACGAGGAGACGAAGGTGAAGATCGCAACAGTATTTTTCGGCACCGCACTGGTGGCCGGGGCAGCGGCCCATGCCGCGGTGAACGAGCAGGAAGCATCGAAGCTTGGCAAGGAATTGACGCCGGTTGGTGCCGAGCGTGCCGGTAACAAGGAAGGAACGATCCCGGCATGGACGGGCGGTGACATGAAGGCGCCGGCTGGGTGGAGGACGGGTTCTCAACGCCCCGATCCATATGCCAGCGACAGGCGCATGTTCTCGATCGATGTGTCAAATATCGATCGCTACAAGGATAAGCTGGCGCCCGGCCAGATCGAGATGGTGAAGTCGGTCCCTGGCTATCGGATGGATGTGTACCCAAGTCACCGTTCTTGCGGATACCCGGACTTTTTCTATGACCGCACGAAGAAGAATGCCGCCAGCGCGAAGATGGCCGACAACGGCCACGATATCGCCGAAGCCGTTGGCGCGGCTGTGCCGTTCCCAATGCCCCGCAATGGCGCCGAGGCAATGTGGAATCATAAATTGAGCTGGAAAGGCGAAGGATTTGCAGCGCGCTTCGCCACTTACATTCCGCCGAAAGGCAGCGACGGGATTGGTGAACCGATTGTGCAGGATGAGTGGGAGATGTCGCCGATGTGGTCGCAGGCAGGCAAGGGTATTGCCGACGCGCGCGGCATTGAATACCAGCTGCTCAATGTGTTTGCCGGACCGCCTTCCATTGCGGGCGATGCGACTCTCGCGCAATACAACTTCGCCAAGCCAAATGACGTGTGGCTGTATTTTGCCAGCCAGCGCCGCGTGCGGCGCGCTCCCACTTACCAGTACGATGCCCCGGTGCTCAATACGGAAAACCTGCAAGTCGTTGACCAGTACCTGCAGTTCAACGGCCCGCTCGATCGTTATAACTGGAAACTGGTCGGCAAGAAGGAGCTCTACGTCCCTTACAACACCTACCAGCTGAATTCTCCTGCACAAAAGGTCGCCGACGTGGTCAAGCCGAAGTTTTTCAGCCGCGAGCTGACACGCTACGAATTGCATCGCATGTGGGTGGTTGAAGCGACGCTGAAGGAGGGTATGCGCCACATGTTCCCCAAGCGTACCTTCTACATCGATGAGGATAGCTGGACGATCCTCGTCGCCGACATGTACGACGCGCAGGGCAAAGTCTGGCGCACGGCCGAGATGGGACCTTACATGGCCTGGGAAGTGCCGGCATGCGTCTGGGGAGCCAACAGCAGCTTTGACCACCTCACTGGCCGGGTGCTGCTCGACCGCGTAGTTGCCGGCGGCAAGGAACCCGACTGGTTGGCCGCCCGCGAAGGCAGGCTGAAAGCCGGCACCTTCGAACCGGACGGCCTGCGCCGCGCCACCACACGCTGAGACAACCCAGACGAGGAAGGGAAGAGGAGATGAAAGCACAAAATAACAAAGTGGCGTCCCCGGTTCGTAAGCTGGCATGCACGGCAGTGCTGGGCGCCTTGGCGGCGGGATCGGCCGGTGCCGCGGAATGGCCGATGGCAAACGGCTGGACGGTGAATCTGGATTCGACGGTGTCGTTCGGGACTGCGGTACGGACATCGAAAGCCGATTGCCGCCTTATCGGCAACGACAATGGCGGTTGCGTTGGCGATGCGGCCACGCCGCTACAGATCAGCAATCCCGGCGCTTTTTCAGTGAACCTGGATACGCTGCGATTGAACCAGGATCTGGGCAATCTGCGTTACGGGAGGGGGCAGGTTGTCTCGTCCAACCTGCAATACACGGCCGACCTGTATGTGAAGGGGAGGGAAGGCTGGAGCGGCTTGCTGCGCGGCGTGGTGAATCACGATTTTGCGGTCGACAGAACGAAACGCGGGCCGCTCGACCCGGAGGCGAAGGACTTTGCGGTCAGCAATCCTCGCTGGCTGGACGCCTACCTGACGAAGGAATTCGATCTTGGCGAGCAGCAGGCGCGCGTGCGTGTCGGCAACCAGGTTTTAAGCTGGGGCGAAGACCTGTTCATCACGGGCGGCCTGAATTCGATCAACGCGATTTATGTTCCCGCCGCACACCAGCCCGGCACCCCACTGAAGAATCTCTTCATCCCGGCGCCCATGGTGTCGTTCAGCAGCTCGCTCGCCGCCGGGCTTGGCATCGAAGCGTACTACCAGTGGAAATGGAACAGCTTCACTTTTGATGCTCCTGGCACATTCTTTTCGACCAGCAATTTCGCCGGCGAAGGCGGTCGCGCCATTTACCTCCCGACATCGGCATTGAACGCGGCTGTCACACCGTACGGCATCGGGCCTTTCCCGGCCGGGATGATCGGCAACACCGCGACTGTTATCACGGGGGCAGATCCTGCGACTGGCCTGCCATTTGGACGGCGCCTGAGTGCCGCCGAATTGGCAAACCCCGCAGCCAACCCTGCGGGCGCCATTCTGGGCGCGGGCACTGTCATCCCGCGTACCGGCGACCGGAAGCCGCGCAATGGCCAGGGCGGCGCCGCGCTGCGCTACCGGATGCCTGACTCTGGCGATGAGCTTGGCATTTACTTCATCCGGTACGACGACAAGGTTCCCTTCGTCAGCTATCAGGTCAGCGGCACCACGGCCAATCCATTTGGCCTGGAAGCGGCGCTCGACTATGGAACTGGCCGCAACCTGTTCGGCGTGTCCTACAACTTCCAGGCAGGCGAATGGGCCATCGGGACCGAATTGTCGTACCGTCCACGCGATGGCGTGGCGATCGACCCTACCGCTGTCATCGACCCAGGCAATGCCCACTATTGCAACGGACTGGCCGATTTTACGGCGGCGCCGGTGGGGACCGGCTGCCGTGGCTGGGTGGACACGCAGCATTACCAATTCCACCTGACCGGGATCCACATTCTGTCGCCATCGGGGTCGCTGGGCGGACTGCTGCGGGCATTAGGAGCAAGCGAAGGCACGATCACGGCGGAGACGGCCGTGGCGCATTATCCGAGGCTCAAGCTGGACGGCAGCGTGCCGTATGCAGTAACTGCCGACTACAAGCTGCCGACGAAGACAGCCTGGGGAATGGTCCTGGCGGCATCCTTGACCTATCCAAACGCATTTGGCACGCGGGCTTCGGTATCGCCTGATCTTGCCATCTCGCAGGGGCTGTCCGGGATCGCGGCGACGGCCTTGCCGGGATTCGTCAAAGGAGCAGGCGCTGCCGTGCTGGGAATGACCATCGACTTCAAAGTCAAGCCGGAGACCAAGCTGCGCATCGACTGTACGAAAAACTGGGGTGGTGGCGCGAGCAATCTGCTGCGCGACCGTAATTTCATGTCGTTCAGCCTGACCTCTTCATTCTAATGCTTACTCATCTTATCACTCGTCTGGAAACGATCCTGTTCCGGCATCGGCGGGCCTTCCTTATCGTATTGGCGGCGTTCACGTTGCTGATGGGCGCGCTCGCAACAAAGCTCCACCTGGAGGCAGGTTTTGAAAAACAGATGCCGCAAGGCCACGAGTACATCGAGACCTTCGAACAGTACCGTGACCAGTTGTTTGGGGCCAACCGCCTGACTATCGCCGTCCACGCACGCAAGGGCGGCATCTGGAATGCGCAGGCACTGACGCAATTGCTGAAAGTGACCGATGCCGTCGCCTACCTGCCAGGCGTACAGCGCACCAGCGTGACGTCATTGTGGACGCCGAACGTCTTCTTCACCGAGATCACGGAGGATGGCTTCCGCGCCGAACCTGTGGCGGGGGGCGACATCGTGCCCGAAAAGCTGAACGCGGATGTGATCGCACAAATGCGCCAGCGCGCCACCGCCGGCGGTCATATCGGCACCCTGGTGGCCCGTGACCAGACCAGCGCCTTAATCACGGCCGAATTGTCCGACACCGACCCCGGTACGGGCAAAAAGCTGGACTACATACAGTTCAACCGGCTGCTGGAAGAAAAGATCCGGCGGCCTTTTGAAAATGCCCAGGTGGAAATCCAGATTATTGGCTTTGCCAAGCAGATCGGCGACATCGCGGACCGCTCCGATGAAGTAACGAAGTTTTTTGCGGTGGCCTTTGCGCTGACGGCCATGTCGGTGTATTGGTATTGCCGCTCGGTCCGGCTCACCTTGCTGCCGCTGGCGTGTTCGCTGACGTCCCTGGTCTGGCAGTTCGGCACGCTGCAATTGCTGGGGTTCGGGCTTGATCCCCTGGCGATCCTGGTACCTTTCCTGGTGTTTGCCATTGGGGTTTCCCACGGCATCCAGCAGATTAACTTCATTATCCGGGAAGTCGCGCATGGCGCCGATTCGGCCGCGGCTGCACGGCGCAGCTTCACGGGGCTGTTGATTCCCGGATCGCTGGCGCTGATTACTGCCCTGGTCAGCTTTATCACGCTGATCCTGATCCCGATTCCCATGATACGGGAGCTGGCCATTACCGCTGCCATCGGGGTGGGCTTCAAAATCCTGACTAACCTGATGATGCTGCCGGTCGCGGCCTCGTTCTTCCGTTTCACGCCGGAATTTGCGCGGGATGCATTGGCGCGCCGCGAAAAGCACAGTGGCTGGCTGCAGGCGGTGGCGCGCATCGCGCGGCCGCGCAATGCTCTTGTCGTCACGCTGGTTGGCTTCGGGATTTTCGTGCTGGCATTCTGGCAGAGTCAGGGCCGCCATGTCGGAAGCCTGCAGCCCGGAGCACCGGAATTGCGTGCTGAATCACGCTACAACCGCGATGCCGCTGCAATCGTTGGCCGGTTCGACGTCGGACTCGATTGGTTGACGGTAGTATTCGAAGCGACGCCTGAACGCCTGGGCGAGGTCTGCTCACGTGCCGATCAGATGCTGTATGTCGATGAATTCGCGTGGTTGATGCGCGGCGTGCCGGGTGTGGTGTCGGCTGATTCGCTGGCTGGGCAGCTCAAGCTGTACAACGCCGGCCTGAATGAGGGCAATCCCAAACTGGCCACCATGACACGCGATCCGCGAGGCCTCGGATCGCAATTCGCGGGCGTCAATAACCGCATTGCCGGGCTCTCATCCAACGATTGCCGTGTTCAGGGCGTCAACCTGTACCTCCCCGATCACCGCGCCACTACGATCAAGAGCGTGGTGGGTGCCGTTAAGGATTTCCGCGCTTCAGAATGCCTGGCGGGTGTCACTTTGCGCCTCGCGAGTGGCAATGCGGGTGTGCAGGCAGCCATCAACGAGGTGCTGGAAAATTCGGAAACGCCCATGATGCTTTACGTATACGCGGCCATCCTTGTGCTGGTATTCCTGGTTTACCGGGACTGGCGCGCCATGATTGCGTGCTGCTTGCCATTGACTGTGGCGACCTGGATTGGCTACTGGTTCATGAAGGAGCTGGAAATCGGCTTGACGGTCGCTACCTTGCCGGTAATGGTGCTGGCGGTTGGGATTGGCGTCGACTATGCCTTCTACATCTATAACCGCTTGCAGGTGCAGCTCTCCCAGGGCCGGGAATTCACCCGTGCGCTGGAGCTGGCGCTGACGGAAACCGGGCTGGCCACCGTGTTCACTGCCATCACGCTGTCGGTCGGCGTGGCCACCTGGACTTTCTCCAGCCTGAAGTTCCAGGCCGACATGGGAGCGCTGCTGACCTTCATGTTCCTGGTCAATATGGTGATGGCGATTACCTTGCTGCCGGCTTTTGCCGCCGTGCTGGAATGGGCGCTCCCGCGCAAGGGGCAGGTGCGCATGCCGGCGATCTTACAACATTAAAGGACCTGTCATGCATTTGCTTCGACAACTCATTCTGATCGCGATCATCCTGCAGCTTCCCTGCAAGGCGAGCGCTGCTGAAGGGCAGAAGTGGCCAGCCCTCCTTCCTGCCTTGCACGTAGCGCACGCAGCAGAAGCGCCCATGCTGGCTGCGGCACGCGCTGGCAAGCGCGTTGTGGCGGTAGGCGACCATGGTGCCATTCTCCTGTCCGACGATGGTGCGCATTTCCGCCAAGCGAAAGCTGTTCCGGTGCGCGCCATGCTCACCACGGTCCAGTTCCTCGATGACCGCATCGGCTATGCGGCCGGGCACGACGGCGTCGTGCTCGGCACGCGCGATGGCGGCGAAACCTGGGGGCTGCTTCGAGCGACGCCTGGCGTCGAACAGCCGATTCTCTCCCTGTATTTCGACAGCGCCAACCATGGCATTGCAGTGGGCTTATACGGCTGGATGATCGAAACCCGTGACGGTGGGCGTACCTGGGCCGAGCGCCATGTTGGCAGCGGTGACAATAGCGACCGCCACTTGTACCACGTCTTCGCATCGGCGCAAGGAACGCTGCTGGTCGCGGGCGAGGCAGGGACCATTTACCGCTCGGCCGATGGAGGGCTGGGCTGGGACACTATCACGGTCGGGAACCAGGGTTCGCTCTGGCATGGCGCCTTGCTGGACGACGGCACGCTGCTGATCTGCGGGATGCGCGGCCGCCTCTATCGCAGCCGCGACGATGGCCGTAGCTGGCAAGAAGTCCGGTCAGGCACCACACAATCGCTGACGGGCGTTGCGCCGCAAGCCGGCGGCGGCGCAGTGGTGATCGGCATGTCCGGCACCATCTTGCGCAGTGCGGACGCTGGGATGACGTTTGCATTGAGCCAGCGTCCGGAGCGCGAGCCCTTGACGGCCGTTGTCACTTCAGGCGACCGGCAGTTGGTCTTGCTGTCGCTGGCTGGGCGGGTCGCGCCTTGATGCGTAAAGGCCCCAGGGTCCATGGCAAGCCGTTTTTCCGGTTGCATTCCGGCCGTCGCCTCGATATAATGAGCGAGTACTCAGTTATTATTCGTTGCGAAATGGCCCGACCAAAGAGTGAAGAGAAGCGGCGGCACCTGCTTGAGGCTGCAGCAAAGGCAGTAGGCGAGCGCGGCATTGGTGCGCCGACCGCCCTGATCGCCAAAATGGCCGGCGTGGCGGAAGGAAGCTTGTTTCGCTACTTTCCGACCAAGGAAGCGCTCCTGAACGAGATGTATTTGTACGTTCTCGGCAAAGGCTGGGAGGCCGTGTCGGAAGCTTACGATCCATCGCGACCGATGGTCGAGCGCGCTGAGGCAATCTGGAATGCACATATCGACTGGGCGCTCGCCCATCCGGTGTGGAGCAGGGCGGTCATCCAGCTTGCGGTCACGGACATCCTGACTGAAGAGACCCGAGCCGCCGATATGGCGCGCTTTCCCGATGCCGGGATGATGGAAATGATCGTCTCGAGTGAAATTCTCGAGGGGCAAACACCGCATTACGCCGACGCGCTCTTCACCTCTATTGCCAGCACGACGATCGAGTTCGCAATGCGCGAACCGGCTCGTGTTGAAACTTATAAGACAAGCGGCTTCAAGGCCATTCGCCGCCTGTTCCTCGATTGAATTCGTTTTCCTCGCATGGCGGCGACATGGATCGCCGGATGCGAGTCCCAACACAAGTGCCGCAGGCCGCCTGAGGAGTAACCCTGATGAAAGTAAACTTTGCGCTGACAGCTGCGAGCGTGTTGGGGATCCTGTATTTCGGGCAGGACGTACTGCAGCCCATCGTGACTGCGCTTGTACTCAGCCTTGCCCTTGCACCCTTGATCCGTGCTATGGGGCGGCTTGGATTTTCGCGTGTGAATGCGACTTTCGCTGCACTGGGCTTGGTCGTTGTGGCATTTGCGGCTGCCTTGATGGTGCTGGGGGCGAACGTGCTGGCACTGACATCCGACCTGCCGCAATACAGTGCCGAAATCCGCGAGAAAACGAAGACATTGGAGGAAATGGTCCAGCACCCCTTGGCTCGCCTGGCGCCGCACTTGATGGAAAGCGCTCCTCCTGCGGCACAACTGGTTGCTGGGCCGCGGCCGGTGCCTGTCGAAATCCATGAACGTGCCAGTACCAGCGATTCTGTAGCAAAGGCCATCAGCGTTGTTTCCGGTCCCTTGGGAGAGGCATTCCTCGTACTCGTGCTCCTGATATTCATCCTGCTGGACCGGGAAAACCTGCGAGATCGCGTGCTGCGCCTGGTTGGACAACGCGAAGTCAGCCGGGCCATCAAAGGGCTGGAGGATGCTGCGGAAGGTGTCTCCAGATTTTTTTTCACGCAGCTTGTCTTGAACCTGACATTCGGCGCGGTCATCACCTTGGCCCTTTGGCTCATTGGCATTCCCCACGCCGCACTGTGGGGCAGTCTTTGCGCCGCGTTGCGCTTTGTTCCCTATATCGGGGCGCTCATCGCCGGTGCGGCAATTGCATTGTTCGCGGCAGCGGTTGACCCGGGGTGGACGCTCGCCGTTTACGCGATCGTGGCGTTCCTGGCGCTGGAACTACTCGTCGCGCACGTGGTTGAGCCGCGGGTCTACGGACAAAGCGTCGGCATGTCGCCGTTGGCGGTCATCGTCTCGGCGCTTTTCTGGGGCGCCATTTGGGGGCCCATCGGCTTGCTGTTATCGACCCCGCTGACCCTGTGCATTGTCGTCGCCGGCCGATATATCAAGAGCCTGGAACCGATCAGCATCCTGTTTGCCGAGGCCCCGCACACCAATCATGCGCAGCGCTTTCACCATCGTGTCCTCAGCGGCGAAGCAGATGCCATCATTGACGATGCGCGTGCCTTCCTGCGCAAGTCGACGCTGGCGCGCTACTGCGACAAGGTCATGTTGCCCGGTATGGCGCTGGCAAGTTCAGACCTGCTCAGCAGCCAGGAAGGGCGGTTCCGCGCGACAGTTGCCATGGTGGCGGACACCCTTGCAGCCGGGCAGGCGAAGGGTGGCTCGCGTCGCCGCAGGATCTCCCTGCTGGATGAGAACATCGGCGCGCACCTGCGCCATCAGCGTGAAGAAAGGCTGGGGCGCTGGCAAGGGTCACTGGACGTGCCTGCGCGCTCCGTCATTCTGTCGACCGCATTGCCAAGCGTTCGCGAAGAGTTCATGAGCGAATTGCTGGTGCTGGTGTTTCGTGAGGCGAACCTGGATGCGCGCAGTTACGTGTTCAGCCAGAACGAACCCAGCGGCGACGAGGACCCGGGTGCTGGCCAGCTGATTTCGACCATGTTCGTTGCTTATCCGATGGAGAGCGACCTTGCCACCTGGACGGACTCCGTCAGCGAGCTGCGCAAGGCATTTCCGGACGTCCCGGTTGCGACCATCCGCCCACGCGGGGACGTGTCAGTGGAGCAGCTTGTGGTCGCCGGACATGTGGACCTGGTGTTGCAGTCTTTCGAAGAAGCTTTGGCCTTCGTGGCACCAGGGAAGGGTTGATGGATACGCAAACGTTCGGCCTGGCCATGGCCGCTGTGCTTCTGGTTGCCACGTCGGGCATGTCAGCGTTCGCACTGGGGCGACAGGGCAACCACCTCCTGGCGGCGCTGTGGCTGCTTCCCTGTCTTTCCGGCATGAGCTACTTGCTTTTTGGCCTGTATGGAATCCTCATTGCGCTGGATATCTCCCGGCTCTGCGATGAGATTTTGATGGTCCTTGGGATGCCGATCGTTGCCACGGCAGGCTTGATGGCGGCGACACATGGCTACAAGCCATCGAAGCGCGCCAGCACGGTCTTTCTTGTTGCCGTGCTGGCGGCTGTCGCGTTGCTGGAGCTTGCCGATTCGGTGTTCCGTGTCAAGCAAGCCCTTTCATTGGGGATGTGGCTGGCCTTTTCCATCTACCTCTGGTATTTCGCACGGCGCCTCGCACGCGTTGGCGAATTTACGCATGCCGCGGGCATCGTTGCGGCCGTGCTTTCTGCACAAGCAGTCCTCATGGCCAGGAACCTGCAAGGGATGGCTGGCATCGGTGCATCATTCAGCTTCCAGCTGTATGAGATTCTTGCGTGCACATTCGTATGCGCGCAAATGTTCCTCGCATACGGGGCGTTAGAGCAATTCAATGAGCGTGCCTGACACAGTTCCGCCCGGCGCTTTTCGCTTCGTACAATGCGGCGTCAGCCCTGCTGATAAGCTGATCCCCCAGTGATTCAGCAGTGGCTAGCGGCTCGTGGCTTCTTTCGAGGTTGGCAATCCCGGCGCTTACTGTCCAATGGATCGCACGTCCGTCGTCGCTGGCAAACTGCAGCGCTTCGATATGCGCCCTGATACGCTCTGCCAACTGCAATGCCCCCTGGGCACTGGCGCCGGGCATGATGATCCCAAATTCTTCGCCACCCAGGCGCGCTACCACATCGACATCGCGTGAATTCAATGTACAAGCGTCGGCCAACGCCTTGATCGCCCGGTCCCCGGTCGGGTGCCCGAAATTGTCGTTGATGCGCTTGAAATAGTCGATATCCAGCATCAGCAGCGAACAGGGCTGGGCCATGCGCAGCAAACGCGATGTCTCACATTTGAGTAGATGCTGAAAATGGCGACGGTTTGCCACGCCCGTCAAGGGATCGGTATTCGAGGCATTTTCCAGAGCCCGTTCGAGCAGATACCTCCGGTGGAATCCCATGGCGAAAGCCACGCAAATGCAAGCGAGAAAGATTGAGGTGGGCCAAATGATCAGCCCATACAGTTTGTCGGGAAAGTCCCTCAACCAACCAGTGGCGGCGAGAGCGAAAGGGCAGATAGTGACGAGCGCCAGTGCGGCCCAATTGACGAACAATGAAAATCCAAGGCAGAGCAGGGCAACCACCAGGGGGTAGAAGACAAAGCTCATGACAGCGGCCGAGAGCCCACCGGACAGCTGACGCAAGATGGCAATATCGTGCATTTGCGCTAACAACAAGGTGGCTAGCGCAAGCAATGCCGCCCGTTGGTGACCGGCGGCACGCCATATGCCCCAGGCCGGAACGAGCAGCCAGATATAGCAAATGCGCATCCATATCAGGCCGGGCGCAGCGGCCGGATCAATGTTGTAATCGACGATCCATTCGCTGATACCCATGAAGGCGGTCAGCAAAATAATCAGGCAAGTCTGCGTACGATAAGCAAGGAATTTTCTTTGCAAATATTCGTTGTCGAGGTTGTGCCGGAGGATTTCCGTAGCGTCGGTCATATGACTTCCCTAGGTGGTCTTCCTCATGAGCTTACCTTAAAAATTTGTTTGGTTGTTTGTCCTAAGTTTGCTACGATGGTAGATATAGGCGATTCCGAGGGGGGCCACCATGGACATGTACACTTTCAGCCTTTCCCTGGCTGCCTTTCTCCTGGCGGCGGTTGCCAGCGTTTCTGGCCTCGCGTTGATCGCGCGTCGTAACTATTTGCTGGGCGACCTTTGGCTCCTGCTGGCTTTTTCGGGCTTGTGTTTCCTGTTTTATAGCGTGTATGGCGCACCTGCCGCGTACAGTGCTTCACAACTCTGCGATACTTTCTTCAAGGGAATCGGCATCCCGCTTGTCGCCACTGGCGGCCTGATGGCGGTCACGCACCAGTACCACCCGTCACGCTGGGCCAGCGCGGCAATCGTGGGCGTAGCACTGGCGGGCGCAGTTGTGCTGGAAATGGATGACGGCTTTGCTCCGCTCATGACTGTTTTTCGTGTCGGCGCATGGAGTGGGTTCTCCTTCTATCTTTGGTACTTCGGCAGGCGCCTTGTCGCTGTTGGCGAGTACCGGCACGCTTTTGGCGTGCGCTTGCTGTTGGTGTTGGCGGTCGCAATACCGTCGGGAATCGCCGGCAATGAGGCCGGCAGTGAACAGTTGGCGTACCTCATATTCGAGGGCGTCGCCGCCAGCTATCTGTGCATCGAACTGTTCTACGCATATTGTGCGTTGGAGTGGGCGATGGCGCGGCGGATCGCCCCAGCGAATCTATCAAGGATCTCATGACGCCGACGCATTTCTGCGCGCTTTTTTGACGGAATGTCCGCCAGGCAGGGAGCGGCAATCTGCGTGCACGCGAGTTCGAAATCGCCGTCGGCGCGGCGCTTGGCGTGAAGTTCCTTCCAAAGCTCGTCGTAGTCTGCAAATACTTTGCCTTGACGCAGCGTTCTGGTCACGACCCGGTTTTGATTGCCCACCATGCGCAGGCCGGCGCAATTGTGCAGGTAGGCGAGATGGCCCAGCAGGCGCATCAGCAAATTCTTGGGACGTAAGCCATGCAATTCGCGGGTGGCCTCGCGGACGAGTTGTAATCCATTCGGTGCTTTCGGCCCTTGCAGGCAGCCAATCGCCAGCATCATTCCGTGTTCGCCGGCGATAAAGGAGAAGGCGCAACTGCATATGACGGTACCTTCCTGCGCCAGTTGCAAAACAAGTTCGCCTTCCCGCTCCATTGGGCCGACCGCGCCCAGTGCGAGCTGAAAGGTACAGCCTGATTTGCCAACGGCTGTGGCCAACGGCGCTGGTGTGCGGGCAGCGCGCAAGGTGAGCGGCCCGAGACCGCTCGCGAAAATATAGCAGTAATGGTCGCGCAGGGCTGCGAGCCGCTGCGTGGAGTGAAATGCCTGGCTCAGGTAAGGGCGGTAGACTTTATAGATCAGGCGTGGCTTGAGGCAGGCGAGCTCACGCAGGAGGGGCTGGGAGTTGAGCATGAGCAGCCAGGCATTGCTGGTGTTCCAGTTTCTAACTGCGCGAATGGCCAACTTGAAAAGCTCGCGCGCCCGGGTCAACCCGGACAGGTTCGCCACCGCGGATTGAATCGTGATCTGGTCAGTCATCGTACTTTGAGAATAAAAAAGGCAGGCGATGGGCCGGGGCCCGAAGCCTGCCAAAGAGGAGACAACGTTAGCTTGCGGTGACGTAGCCGGATTGCGAGCGAGTGAGGCGTGCTGCCCAGCCGGCGATGCGGCCGTTAAACAGCACTTCGTAGAGCACGGGAACCAGGCCCAGCGTGATCAGCGTACCAAGCAGCAAGCCGCCCATGATGGTGACCGCCATGCCTGTCCACAGGGAGCCAGCGAAGAGCAGCAGCGGTATCAGTCCGGCGATGCAGGTCAGCTTGGTCATGACGATCGGCCGCAAGCGCGCCACGGCCGCCGCCACCACGGCTTCACGCATCGGCAGGCCGGCAGCCAGCTCAACCTCAATACGCTCAAGCAGCAAGACCGCGTTGTTCACAATGATGCCGGCCAAGGACAGCAAGCCGAAGTTGGCCATGAACCCCAGTGGTTCGCCTGCAATCACTAAAGCAGGTCCCGCGCCGATCATGGCAAAGGGGATGATGCCAACGATCAGGGCAAGCTTGCGGAAGGAGCCGAACTGCCAGATGAACAGGATTAGCATTGCGACCACGGCTGCCGGCAGGTATTTTCCGAGCGCAGCATTGGATTCGGCCGCTTCTTCGAGTTCAGCGCCGATCTCAATGCGGTAGCCGGATGGCAGGGCAATGCGGGCAATCGTGGGCGCCGCAAGATCGACAGCTTGCTGGGCAGTGCCCTGCGTATTGCGTGCGCTGACAGTCAGTGTTCTTTCAAGGTTACGCCGGCGAATGGTGGACGGCTCCGAGCCCAACCTTACGTTGGCGATCGCAGACAACGGCACCGGGGCGCCACCGGCAGCCGGCTGAACCAGCGTGTGCACCAGGTCTTCCGGGCGGGCGCGTTCAGACTGGCTGCCGCGAACGATCAGCGGCACCAGCGTGTCGCCATCGCGCAGGACCGACACTTCGGCGCCACTGTTGCGGGTCGCCAGGGCGCTCGCGATTTCTCCACTGCTGATGCCCAATCGGCGCGCCTTGTTCTGGTCGATTTCGACGTCTACGCGCGACAGGCGCGGGCCCCAGTTGTCTTTGACTTGTACCAGCCCAGGCAGCGGACGCAATACGTTTTGCACCTGGGCGCCAATATTGCGCAATACGGTTTCGTCGCTGCCGGAGATGCGGTAGGCGACGGCGCCGGCGTCGTTGGCCGTGCGCGAGAAGCGCTTGGCGTCGACACGGACATCGGGATGATGCTCCGTCAACCAGGCTTGCGTGCGCGCCATCACGCTTTCCATTGCTTTCGGGTCCGAGACGGTGACGGTGAAGTAGCCGATGTTCGATGCGGGCAGCGGCGGGTTCAGCACCAGCACCACGCGAGGGCCCCCGTCGGCCACGTAGCCGATGCTGGTGGTGACATCCGGATTCGCTTTGCGGTCGCCGAGCCAGCGGCTCAAGTCGCGCACCACTTCCTGGGTGCGGCGCGAGTCGGTGCCGGGCTGGAGCTCAAGCTCGACCTGGAATTGCGGGCGGTCGGACGGCGGCAGGAACCCGGCGGGACGGCTGCCCAGGACCATGAGGGCGCCTGCCAGGACGGTACACATGACGGCGAGGAAGATGCCTTTGTGGTCGAGGACGCGGCGGATGGTGCGGGCGTAGGCTGCGTAGAAGCGGCTTTGCTTTGGCGCTTCGTCATGGCCGTGGTCCACCTGCAGGAAGTGGTAGCACAGGAGCGGCGTGACGGTCAGGCACAATACCCAGGAACCGAGTAGCGACAGAGTCAGTACCACGACCAGGGGCCGCAGGTATTCGCTGGTCGAAGTGTTACCGAAGAAAAAGGGCGAAAACGCGAAGATGATCACGAGCGAGGAAGCGAGCAGTGGAATGGCGAGGGTGCGGCCGGCTTCTACGCACGCGTGCCGGCGTTCCTCGCCTGCTGCCAGGCGGCGCTCGACGTCTTCCGCGATGACAATGCCATTGTCCACGAGCAGTCCGAGGGCAATGATGATGGCAGCCATGGAGACGATGTGCAGCTCAATGCCCATCGAGCGCATCACCAGCAAGGTGGCGAGGATCGTGAGCGGCACGATGCTGCCAACCACCACGCCGGCGCGCCAGCCAAGGAACAGCACGACCACGATCATCACGATCACCACGGTCTCCAGCATCACCTGGTTCATATGGCCCATTTCGGCCGCCACCACATCGGGCTGGAAGGTCACGTAGTCCAGGGTGAAGCCGGCCGGCAGCTTGCGCTCCAATTCGCTCACGCGTTCTTTCAGCGCTTTTCCTACTGCCTTGATATTTTGACCGGGACGCATCGAGACGCCGAGTACCACGGCATCCTGGCCGCGGTAAATGGCGGCGCTTTCTACCGGATCAGCCTTCTGCACCTGGATTTGGGCGATGTCGCCGAGGCGCACGTTAGCCGGCGCGGCAGACTTGTCCGCGCCCGGTGCGGTGAGCAAGAACTCTTTCAGCGCTTGCAGCGAGCGAATTTCGCCCGATGCCACGACAGCACTGTTCAGGCCCGCGATGACTGCCTGCCCACCAGACTGGACCACGTTCTGCTGCTGCAACTGCTGCAGGACGCTGGCGCTGGAGAGGCCGAGGCCGGCCAGGCGCGCGCGGTCGAATTCGATGTACACGCGTTCGTCCTGCATGCCGTGGAAGCTGACGCCTTGCACGCCAGGTACGCGCAGCAAGCCTTCGCGCAATTGCTTGAGGGGGGCGCGCATTTCACTCATCGAAAATTCTGGCGCCGTGATGGCAATCGAGGCGATGGCGACGCGGCCAAAATCATCGTCTACCTGGGGCGGCAAAGTCCCGGCTGGAAAGTAGGGCACGGCTTCGTCGACCTTGGCGCGCATGCGCTGCCAGACGGGGACCAGGTCGCGCACGTCTTCGCGCAAGCTCACTTGCAGCAGCACGCTGCCTGCCCGCACCGTACTGGTGACGGTCTTGAGTTCATTCAACTGGCGCAGCCGCTCCTCCAGCGGTCGCGCCACCAGCTGTTCCATGCGTTCAGCCGGAAGGCCAGGATTGGCGACGAAGACCACGCCTTCGCGCATGGTCAGCGATGGTTCTTCCTGCGACGGGAAAGTAAGGAAGGCAAAGGCCCCGGTGACAAGGATCAGCAGCGCGACAAAGAACGTGAGCCGGCTTGAATTCAGTGCGGAAGACGTGAGCTTCACTGGCGTCCTCCCTGCAGCAAGGTTTGCGGATGGTGCGCGAAGACTGCCTGGCCTTCGCTCAGAAATGCGGTGCCCGCGACGACCACTTGGTCGCCGGCGCTTACGCCGCTATCGATAGCCACGCGTCCTTCGGGCAGCAGCTGTCCGTTGGTACTGATCGTGCGGCGCTGCAGGCTGCCGTTCTTGACGATGAATACGCTGGCGCTTTTGGCGTCATTGGTCGTGATGACGGCGCTCGCGGGGAGGGTGATGGACTGCGAATTCTTGCGCGGCAGATCGAGGTCGACCACTGCGCCGCTACGCACGTTCGCAGGTGCTTTGTCGACATGGAAGATGGCCTGCACCAGCGATCCATTGTCGCTGCGGCCGGAGAGGCGTTCCAGTTTGACGGCCAGACGGTCGTTGCCGCTGCGGGCATAGGCTGGCGCCCCGGGCGCCAGGCGAACCGCCACGGCATCCGGGAGTTGGGTAACAAGCTCCAGCGCCTTACCCGATTCCACCTGCAGAATTGCCTGCCCCGGCGCCACATCGGTAAATGGCTGTGCTGAGCGCGCGACTACTTGGCCGTCGAATGGTGCGGTAATGCGTGTCAATTGGAGGTCACGTCGCGCGGTGGCAACCGCGGTCTCGGCGCTTGCGTGCTGGCTCACGGCGAGTTGAAGCGAAGCCTGGGCCGCCTGCAATGCTGCCGGCGCGATGATGCCGTCACGCGCCAGGGTTTCCTGCTGGCGCAGCCAAGTCTGGCGTTCAGCGAGCGTGGCGGCGGCGGCGTTACGGTCGGCCACAGCCTTGTCGAGGCGCCAGCGCGCCGGTGCCTCGTCCAGTTTCGCCAACACCTGGCCGGCGCGGACCTGATCGCCTACGTCGACGTTGATGGCTGCCAGGCGGCCAGGGGTTTCGAACCCCAGGTCCGTGCGCTGGCGGGCGCGCAGGGTGGCGACAAAACTATCGGCAGATTGTTTGGAACTTTCGCCGGCGACTTCGATCTTGACCGGTTTGGCGGGTACGGCGCCGGGAGCAGCGTGCTCGGCGCAGGCCGCCAACAGCAAGGCGGCGCTTAGGGCGCATAGGGAATGGGGGCGCATGGGGACTTTCCTTAAAAGTGCGAGTTGTTTCGGTTCAGGGCAAGGCGCGGATAGCGCTGTCCATGGCGGCGCGAATCGCGTCGCGCTGCTGAGGGGGAAATTGGTGCAAATTGAGTAATTCAAGCAAGGCGATGCCGTCCAGGGCTGCGGCCAGCAGCAACGCCTGGTCCGATTGCTTTGCGCTTTGCGTCAACCAGTCGTAGGTACGCGCATAAAGGGCCTGTACTGGAGCAATCAGTTGCGGGTGGGAGGAGACGGCGGCAAGCAAATTTGCCATCAGCTGGCGCTGCTCGGACGGCATCTCGAAAGTTTCTTGAGCCATGCGGCTGAGTGCTGCTTTTGTGGTCAGGCCGCTTGGAGGCAAGGCTTCGCTCGGCCGCGCCTGCAAGTCGTATTCTTTGACCATGCGTTCAACCAATGCCGCGAGGAGTTCATCGCGGGTCTTGAAGTGATAGATCAGGCCTGCCTTGGTGACATTCACCGCCAAGGCCACCGCATCAATCGTTAGCTGCTGAACCCCTTGCTTGCTGACAATGTTGGCTGCCGCGTCAAGCAATTGGTCCCGCTTGCTGGTGCGGCCCTGTCGTTTTTCAATGTTGGGCATGGTGTTTTCCTTTCCGTTTGATTCTTTACTATACGTATAGTATAGTTTGGAAAAACTGCTGTCAACTGAAAGGTGTAACAATGAAAATTCTTAAGTCGCTTCCTTTGCTCGCCGCTGTGGCGTCTTTGTGCGCTTGTGCTGGCATGGCGCCAAACCCCGCCCAGGAAGCATCGAAGTTGGAAATTCCTGGCCAGTGGACGGGCACGGTTTCCGCCACCCAGGGAGTTGGATCCGGCGCCTGGTGGCAGGACTTTGGCGATCCAGTTCTGGATGCCCTGATCAAAACGGCCCTGGCGGCCAACCGGGACCTGAACATCGCGGCTGCCAGGGTTGAGCAGGCCCGTGCCCTGGTCGATGGTGCAGATGCCGAGCGCCGTCCGCGAGCGGACGCGGTTGCTAGTGCCCAGCGCGGACGCGACAGTTCGAGCAGCCCAAAAATGGAACGCACGACGCTGGGCCTGCGCGCCGCATGGGAAGTCGACATCTTTGGACGCGGCGCCCGGGGTGTTTCAGCGGCCAAGGCTGATGCAGAGAGCGTGCGCCGGGGGCTGCAAGCCGCGCAGATTGCCCTTGCGGCGGATGTTGCTACGGCCTATTTTGAATTGCGCTCGCTGGAGCAGCGGCTCGCGCTGCGCCGCGAGGCAATTGACGTCGCACTGCGACAGGTGGAAGTTTCGTCCCGCAAGTACCAGGCTGGCATGGCGACCTCGCTGGACGTGGAGCGCTGGCGCGCCGAATTGGCGCAAGAACGCGCCAACGTGGCTCTGATCGATGGCCAGCATCAAGTGCGCATGCGCCAGTTGTCGCTTCTTCTTGGAAGCAGCCAACTGCCGGTGTTAGGCGCGGCCGTTTTGCCGGCTGAGGTGCCAGGAGGTCCCGCCGCCATCTTGCCTGGTGAGCTGCTTGAACGCCGGCCTGATGTACAACGCCAGGCGCGTGCGTTGGATGGGGCTTTGGCGCGGGCAGGCGTTGCGCGGCGCGATGTCTACCCAAGCCTGCAGATTGCCTGGTCCGGCTCACGTGAACGCTTGGTAGAGCATGGCGCTTCGGTAGCGCCGCAATTGGCAGTGGGCTACGGGGTGTCGCTCAGCATGCCGATCTTGGATGGCGGCCGTATTCGCGCCAATATCGCCGTGCAAGATGCGCGTGCCAAGGAAGCGATGGCAGAGTACGAGAAAGCAATGCTCGGCGCGCTTGTCGATGTTGAAACGAGTCTGAGCCAATGGACAGCGTCCGGCGCCGCGTTGGAAGAATGGCAGCGGGCCGAGGCGGCTGCAGAAACTGCTTCGCGAAATGCTGCAAGGCTATACGAGGCCGGCGCGACTGATGTGGGCGCGCTGTTGGATGCGCGCCGGACCCACCTGCAGTCGCGCGATGCGCTTGCCCAAGCGATCGGAGGGAAATGGGCGGCGGCAGTCAGTTTGCGGCGAGCATTCGCTGGAGCGCTGTAAGGCGACACCCGCCAATCAGGCACAATTAAAAAGTCTTATCAGATGCCTACAATGCCGCTTCTTGATTGAGATTATGTGGTTTGGGAATCGTCGGCAGAAGATGCATAATTCGTATGTTCCCCGGGGAAGAATAAAAGGTGGACAGAAAGGTGGATAGAGCGCTGTAGAGCGGTTTTTTCGCTCTTAGTACTACAGACACCCTCCCCGCCACTCGCCGGTTTCCTATGATGATCGCATCATCAGCGAGGTGTAAAATGATGGCCGCAAGTTATGAAGAGATGAGTGCCCTTGACGCAGCTTTTTGATGGTATTCGTGCTGGCATTGCTGCTCGGAACATTGAAAATTGACCGCGAAATCAAGGGAATTGTGTTCTCGTTGATAATCGAGTGGGAGTAAAATTCCTTTAAGGGAAATGTTAATTTCCGACGGTGACTATAACTAGAGCCCTGTTTTACAGGGCTCTATTTTTTTTCAGGCTTTCAAATGGTACCGATGGCAACCGCCTCTCACATTCGCGCCAATCGCGTATCGGAAAGCCTTCTCTAACTTGGTCGCTCCGGACCGACAGGTTTTGGACCAACGGACTGATGCGTTAGCTGGCTGGTTACGACCAGGTCCGGCTTCCTCCGAGCCGCGCTCACGTAGTGCAATCGACAAATATGCGTTGCAACTTTCAACCATGCTGAAAACTGAGCCTAATCGCTCTCGTTAGCAGCGACGCGCGCTAAAACAGCTTCACGAGGAGTTAAAGGGCTGGATATCCCGCAAATAGAAAGTCATTTCAGATTCAAAAACATGTCGGCTATTGGCGAAAAACATAAAAGACGGCCGTGATCGTGCCATTAGACTTAGCGCCCATCGAAGGTCTCGATTTAAACAAGGAGAAGA